>Ga0308416_1000037_pt1 | contig 41847 bp, 37 predicted proteins | sample HotsprSampleOS60_FD_203468 | JGI IMG/M metagenome (GOLD analysis project Ga0308416, IMG submission 203468) | Hot spring phototrophic mat microbial communities from Octopus Spring, Yellowstone National Park, Wyoming, United States - 20090730_OS60 ... | reverse complement strand
GATGGCCGAGGACGCCCAGTATGAGATTCGCGTCTATGCGCGCACCATCTACGAGCATTTCTTCAAGCCCGCCCTGCCCTGGACAGCCGAGGCATTTGAGACATTCATCCTCGCCCGCCTGACCCAACAAGCGTGAGACGGAACGGAATACGGAATACGCACTACGCAATACGGAATACGTATTTCGTATTGCGTATCACACAGTGTGCATTTGCTAAACGGCCAATCCGGCTACCCTGATGTCACTTTCTTATCAGCAAGCGCTGCGCAACGAGCGGCTGAACGCGATTGAGGTCACCTTGGCGACGCCGTTCATCGTCATGGTGACGCAGTATGTGCCCGTGTTGGTGGCGCGGCTGGGGGCTTCGCCGCTGCTGCTCGGCATCCTCACCTCCGGCGCCGCGCTGATGCTCACCCTCGCTTCGGCGCTTGGGCCGGCTTGGCTGCGCCGCGTGCCCGATTGGCCGCGCAACATGACCATCCCGCTGCTGATCTGGCGCACCGTGCTGATCCTGACGCCGCTCTGCTTGTTCCTTCCGGCGTATCAGGCCGAGGCGATCGTGGCCGCTGTGGTCATCTTACACTTCGCGGCCGGCCTCGGCGTCTATGCGATCACAACCTTTCTGGCGCGCATGACCCTGCCCGAGCGCGTCGCCCGACTGGTCAGCATGCGCTGGACCATGCTGGGCGTCGGAATGGCGATCTTTACTGTGTTCCTAGCAGCCATCCTCGATGCTTTCCCCCTGCCGGTCAACTTTATCGCGGCCTGCGCCTTGGCGCTGGGCATCGGCTCGACGAGCATCGCTGTGTTAAGCAAGGTACAGGTCGCGCCGCCTGCCCATCCGTCCGCTGCGCGGTCGCGCGCCGACGCACGGGCTTTCCTCGCCCACGCCCCAGCGCGCAATTATCTAATCGTCACCTTGCTCGCGCAGATTGGGGTGAGCGCCCCTGGGCCGCTGATCACGTTGCAAATGGTGCGCGTGCTGCAGGCGACGAATGTGGAGTATGGCTGGTACCTGGCCATCTACTGGCTTAGCCTGGCGCTGGTCGGCCTGTTCGTGCCCCAGCTCACCGACCGCTTTGGCAATGCCAAAGTATTTGCCGGGTCGTGCCTCGGCTTGGGGTCACAGTTGGTGATATTGGCGATCGCGCCGTCGCTGCCGGTCACTTGGCTGGCCGGCTTCGTCGGCGGGGCAACTTCGGTCGCGCTACAGGTGACCTCTTATGCGCTGATGGTGCAGTGCGCGCCGCCGGACAAATTTGAAGGATATGTAGGGGCGCACTCAACGGTGACGAACTTCGCGCTATTCGCTGGCCCGCTGGTGATGTCGGCGCTAGTGGATGACGGCGTGTCTATTGCCGTCGGGCTATTGATCTGCGCTGCGGTGCGGGCCGCGTCAGGTGTGCTGACTTTGCGCCTCTCCCTGGCGGCCGACCCAACGGCCTAGTAATACAAGCCCCAATTGGCAGCCGCCTGATCCTCCATCATGCTCGGATCCCAGGTCTCCAGACCCATCGTGACCTTGGCGACCCGCTGAGCGACCTCCTGCGTCTTGTGGCGGACCTGCTCCACGAGCGCCGGCCCATAGGGGCAAAACGGCGTGGTGAGGATCATCGTCACGTTCACGCTGTCCGGCGTGAACTCCAGCTTGCGGATCAAGCCCAGCTCGATCACGCTCATGCCCAACTCCGGGTCATATACCTCACGCAAGGCTTGGCGCACTTTCTCCTCCAGCGCGCTGTATTCGTTCAGCGTGATTTTCGGTTGGTCGCTCATCGCCTTTGGTTCGTCACTCATCGTTCTATCGCCCTCCTCAAAAAGCGCATCCGCGTCAGTTTGTGGACAGTGCCGAGATTCTAACAGGTCGCCCGCTCGTGGCGGGCATGTGGGAGTCTCGCGCAGCCGCTTTAGGGGCTTGGCTGTCGCGCAGCACGACGCCTCCCTTTCTTCTTCTGCTCGCAGGGATACAGTAGGGGCCGCACGCAGGGAAAGCGCGAAGACACATTCGCTTCGCCTCTATTACTGAACGCCAATCCCAGCATTGACAACCTTAAAAACCCGAGGTAAACTTTAAGTGTCAGTTGTGCGCACGGCACGGATGAGAAAGTGGGTCCATAGCCCACTTTCTTCTTTCCATGCAGGTATGAGGTCGCAGCGATGAAGAGCGAGTTTATCCTGGCGCTGAATCAGATTGGCACCGAGCGCAGCCTGCCGCGCGAGGTGATCGCCAAGGTCGTCGAGCACGCCCTGGTGCAGTCCTTTCGCAAGCACGCCAACATTATGAACAGCCAACAGGTGGCGGCGACTGTGGACTTGCACAGCGGCGAGATGCGCCTGTTCGTGGAGAAGGAAGTCGTTGAGGAAGTCCTGGACGAGCGCACCGAGATATCGCTGGCGGAGGCGCGCAAACACAAGCCGGACGCCGAGCTGGGCGACTGCATCATGGTTGACGTGACGCCCAAAGACCTAGGTCGAATTGTTGCACAAAACACAAAACAGCTTATCATACAAAAGCTCCGCGAAGCAGAGCGAGATTTCCAATATAATCAATTTGTTGAGCGCGAAGGGGAGATCGTGCGCGGCATGGTACAAAGCATGCGCGGGGGCGATGTCGTGGTGAATTTAGGCCGCGTGGAAGCCACTCTGCCGCGCAAAGAACAAATCCCCGGCGAACGATACGAACCACAGCAACATATCCGCGCTTACGTCGTCGAGGTCAAGCGCAGCGGGCGCGGGCCGCAAATTACCCTTTCGCGCGCGCACAAAAATTTCCTGCGCCGGCTGCTTGAAGTGGAAGTGCCGGAGATCGCCAATGGGCTGGTGGAGATCAAAGCCATCGTCCGCGAAGCCGGCTCGCGCTCAAAAGTCGCAGTCGCAGCCCTTCAGCCCAACGTTGACCCCGTCGGCACGTGCATCGGTCAGCGCGGATCGCGCATCCAGAACATCATCAACGAGCTGAACGGTGAGAAGATAGATGTGATCGAGTGGAACGCCGACCCGACGATCTACATCGCCAAGGCGCTTGGACCGGCTAAGGTCCTCTCCGTCCATCCCATCGACGCCAAGAGCGCCCTGGTGATTGTGCCCAACGACCAGCTCTCGCTGGCCATCGGGCGCGAGGGGCAGAACGCGCGCTTGGCCGCCCGATTGACCGGTTGGCGGATTGACATCAAGAGCAGCAGCGAAGCGCTCGGCGAAGCGCTAACCAAGATATCGGACGATCCGGACCTCCAGGCGTGGATGGGCGAGGAGATCATCCAGGCCATGCCGGCCTTGCGCGAGCTGCTCGTGCGCCAACGCACCCTGCCCACAGCATTCACCCAGGAAGAGTTCGCCTTGGTGCGACGGGTGGTGGATGGCGTGTTCGCCTATGAAACGGCGCGCCGCTCCAGCGTCAAAGCCGAGAGCGCGACGCCCGTCCAGCGAGAGACAGCGCAAAGCGAGCAACGCCAGCACGCTCGCCAGGCAGCACTCGCCGCCATTCCCAAGGCAGCTTATAACATGCCGATCTCCGAACTTGGCCTATCGCCCCGCGTGGCTCAGCACATCCTGGCCGCCGGCATCGCCTCGGTAGGCCAGCTCTTGGAATACGGCATCCGCGGCGACGAGGGATTCTTGTCCATAGAGGGCATCGGACCCAAAGCGCTCAGTGAGATCAAACAAGCACTCGACAAAGTGCTTGGGCATTGGCAAGTTGCCAACGCCGCCCAGCCGGCATCAGCCATCAGCGCCACAGCGGAATCCTCCCTCGCTTCGAGCGAATCCGAGGCTGCTCAAGAAACAACCGAGCAAGCCCAGCAATACTTCATCGAAGCGATGAACGAGGCGTTCGGAGAGATAGGCAACAGCGGCCCAGACGCGAAGGATAAATCGTGATGACAAAAGCGCACACTGCGGCACAGGATACACGCACAGAACAACCAAATAAACAGCCTCGTGGGCGCGGCCCCGCCCGACACGTCCCGATGAGGACGTGCATCGGCACCCGCACCCAGCATCCAAAGCGCGATATGATCAGGCTGATACGAACAGAGGATGGTCATATCGTGATTGACCAAACCGGCAAGCGAGGCGGCAGCCGCGGGGCCTATCTCTCGAAGAGTCGCAAGGCGGCCGAACTGGCGATCAAACATAAACGACTCGAAGCCGCGTTTGGCCAGCCGGTGTTGAAGGAAGATGAAGAGGCGATCTTGGCGTTCTTCAGCCAGTTCGATTGACCGCCATCGCACTGGCTGACCGCGATATTTCTAGGATGACGGACGCAGGCTTTAGCCTGCGTTCTTATTGCTGCTGCTCCGCAGCGCGAATCTCGCCGAGATGGAGCAGAGATCTGAGCCGACGATCGGCCAACGATGGCCGGCTCAGGCCTCTCCTCCGATCGAAGCTGTAAATCGAAGCCGCGGAGCGCAGCGCGACCGGAGGTGAAACGATGGCAACAGAAACCAGAACCCCCGCCCGCTCGTCCCAGGGCAACCGGAGTGGCGGACGCAGCGGCGATGGACGGCGCGAAGGGCCACGGGCGCCACAGCCGGCACCCAGCGTCCCGCCCGACACGCCAAAGGTGCTCGAGCTACCAGCTTCTATCTCGCTGCGAGAGCTGGCGACGCGCATGAACGTCAGCCCGATCAATGTGATTCGCGAGCTGATGCAAAACGGCGTGATGGCCACGATCAATCAACAGTTAGATTTCGACACAGCCGCCATCGTCGCCAGCGCTTTTGGCTGGGAGGCCAAGCCCATACCAGCGGCGATCGAATCCCCAGCGCCGGAGCCGCCGACGCCTACCGACAGCAAGCCGGCGCCCACCGCCAAGGCCGCCACGCTTAAGCAGCGCTTGCTGGCAGAGGAGCAGGCCGGGGATAAGGACGCGCTCAAACCGCGTCCGCCGGTGGTCACCGTCATGGGCCACGTGGACCACGGCAAAACCTCGCTGCTGGACGCGATCCGCAAGACCGACGTCGCCAGCACCGAAGCGGGCGGCATCACCCAGCACATTGGCGCTTACATGGTCGAACATCAAGGCCGCAAGATCACCTTCCTAGACACCCCGGGCCACGAGGCTTTTACTGCCATGCGCGCACGTGGCGCACAGGTGACCGATATCGCCGTGCTCGTCGTCGCCGCCGATGACGGCGTGATGCCACAAACCCGCGAAGCGATCGCCCATGCGCGCGCCGCCCAGGTGCCAATCATCGTCGCTCTGAACAAGATAGATAAGCCCAACGCGCGGCCCGAGATGGTGAAGAAGGAACTCAGCGAACTGGGCCTCGTGCCAGATGAATGGGGCGGCAACACGCTGTTCATCCCGGTATCCGCCAAGCAGCGCATCGGCATAGAAGACTTGCTGGAGGGCATCCTGCTCGTGGCAGAATCCCTCGACACAATTAAAGCCAACCCCAACCGCAGAGCGGTGGGCACAATCATCGAAAGCCAGCTCAGCAAGTCCAAAGGGCCAATCGCCACTGTGCTGGTGCAAAACGGCACGCTGCACGTCGGGGATGCGTTCGTCGCCGGCAGCACGTATGGACGGGTGCGGGCGATGTTCGACTTCCGCGGACAGAGCGTGAAGAAAGCCGGCCCATCTACGCCGGTGAGCATTACCGGACTTTCCGAAGTGCCCATCGCCGGAGACATCCTCGAAGTCGTGGAGGACGAGCGGGTGGCCCGTGCGCTGGCCGAAGAAAACCAGGCCAAGGCAGCCAAAGAGAGCAATGCACGGCGCATCACCAACTTGGAGCAGTATTTCGCCCTGGCCAAGGCCAGCAAGGCGCGGAAGATGTTCTTCATCGTCAAGGCCGACACACAAGGGTCACTCCAGCCGCTTGTTGAACAGCTCTACAAGCTCAACCCTCCGGACACCGCCCAGAACAGCGAGGCCGTGCGCCTGGAGGTCATTCATCAGGGCACCGGCGACGTGACCGAGAGCGATGTGAACCTGGCGATTGCGTCCGGCGCCGTCATCCTGGGCTATGAAGTAAGCGTGGACACCGCCGCGCGCCGCAAGGCCGAGAGCAATCATGTGGACATACGCCTATACGACGTGATCTACAACCTGCTTGAAGACGTCGAAAAGGCGATGAAAGGCTTGCTCGCCCCTAAGATCGTCGAGAAGGTCATTGGCACAGCGGAGGTGAAGCAGACCTTCAAGATCGCCAAGGTGGGCATCGTGGCCGGCGTGCGCGTGACCAGCGGCATCGCCGCGCGCAACGCCAAAGTGCGCGTCCGGCGCGGCGGCCAGCTCGTCCATACCGGTGTGGTCGCCTCGCTCAAGCGATTGACCGAGGATGTGAAGGAAGTGCGCCAGGGCTTTGAATGTGGCTTAAGCATCGAAGGATTCAGTGACTTCAAGCCGGGCGACCTGCTTGAGTTCTTTGTCGAAGAGCAGACATCATGAGCAAGAAATACGAACGGCGCGTTAGCGAGTTGGTCCGCCTCCACGTCACCGAGCTGTTGGAGCGCGAGCTGAATGACCCGCGCGTGCGAGCGACGCAGGTGACTATCACTGATGTCGAAGTGACCCCGGATGCGCGACATGCCAAGGTGTTCTACAGCCTGATCGGCGACCAAGCAACCAAGGCAGAGGTGGCGCGCGGCCTGGAAAGCGCCGCCGGCTGGGTCAGCCGCGAGCTCGGCAAGCGTCTGCATACGCGCCACACCCCGCACATCACGTTCGTGTTCGACGAATCGCTCGAACGCGGCGACCGCCTGTCGCGCCTGCTGGATGAGCTAAAGTCTGATAGACCAGCGCAATCAGATGCTCAGTAACCCAAGCGCCTGGGCGGACGCAGAAGGGCTATTGCGCCGCGCCCACGCTATCCTCGCCGTCACACACGTCTCACCCGACGGGGATGCCATCGGCAGCCTCATGGGGTTGACCCACGCGCTGCGCGGCTTGGGCAAAACGGTTACGCCGGCATGCCAAGATCCCCCTCACCCGCGCTTTGAATACCTCAAAGGCGTACACGACATTCGTCAATCGGCCGAGGGAGACTTCGACCTGCTCGTCGTGCTGGATACGAGCGACCTGGCTCGCCTGGGCACGATCTTCCTGCCGGCGCAACACGGCCGCCTGCCGATGGTGGTGATTGATCATCACGTCACCAACCTGAACTTCGGCACGGTCAACATCGTCGAGCCCACCGCCTCGTCAACTGCCGAGATTGTGCTGGCGCTGTTGAAGAAAATGGGAGTGCCGCTCACGCCCGACATCGCCAGCGCCCTTCTCACCGGCGTGATCACGGACACGTTAGGGTTTCGCACCTCCAACACCACCTCCAACACCTTGGCCGCTGCAATGGAGCTGATGCAGCACGGCGCGCCCCTGCCCGAGATCATCCGTCGTGCGCTGGTGATGCGCTCGTTCGACTCGTTGCGTTTGCTGGGAGCCGGGCTGAGCAGCGCCAAACTGGAGGGGCGATTGGCGTATGCCACCCTGAGCCAGAAATTGCGCCGCGAGCTGGGGGTACAAGAGGAGCGCGGCGACGGCGGCCTGGTGGGCACGCTGATCACAGCCTACGAGGTGGACGTTGCTGCTGTCTTCGTCGAATTGACCAGCGGCGAGATTGAGATCGGCCTGCGCGCCCAACCTGGCTTCGATGTCTCTCAGGTCGCCCTGGAGTTCGGCGGAGGCGGCCATGCCGCCGCTGCCGGCTGCACCCTGCCCGGACCTATGCGCGACGCCGTCAACCGCGTTATCCCGCGCCTCAAGCGTGTGATCGAAGAGACATGATGGATGCGTAGCCTTGGCCGCCTTGCGACAACTTGCGCGTGTCTAGATTGCTCGAAATGACAGAGGGGGCAGGGTCCGGCGACCCTGGTGCGCTCAACATGCTAAGCATCACCGACCTGCTCGATGCTTGGCTTGCTTCGCAGTGACGACGTGAGCGATGCGCTTGTGGGATGACCGACATGTGTGCCCAACGATGTAAGCCTTTCATTTTGGAACATTCCCCAGCGAATGAACGCCCCCTACCCTTGTGTATAATTAGGAATGTATTCCTCGATAGCTCAATGGGTAGAGCAACCGGCTGTTAACCGGTAGGTTACAGGTTCGAGTCCTGTTCGAGGAGCTAACAAGCGGCCGTGAGCTGATTGAGCGCGGCGCGCAACGTGTTCCTCAGCAGCATCGCTATCGTCATCGGCCCAACCCCCCCTGGCACAGGCGTAATCGCCGAGGCAACCTCGCGCACCTCGTCAAAATCCACATCGCCCACCAAGCGAAACCCGCGCGGGTCGCTCGGGTCAGCGAGGCGATTAATGCCCACGTCAATCACCACGGCGTCCGGCTTGACCATATCGGCGGTGACAAAGCGCGGTCGGCCGATCGCAGCCACCAGGATATCCGCGCTGCGGGTCACTTGGGCGATGTTGGGCGTTTTGCTGTGGCAAATCGTCACCGTGGCGTCGCGCGCCAGCAACATCAGCGCCGTCGGCAACCCCACGATCGTGCTGCGCCCCAGCACAACCGCTCGCCGGCCGCCGATCTGGACGCCGCTGCGCTCTAAGAGCTCGACACAACCTTGAGGCGTGCACGGTGCAAACGGCACGTGTGCTCCCTTCACCCCTAACAGTCCAAGGTTAGCCGGGTGAAAACCGTCCACGTCTTTTTGTATGGGGATAGCCTCCACAACGCGCCGAGCGTCTATGTGCGATGGCAAGGGCAACTGGACCAGGATGCCGTGCACGTCGCAGCGCGCGCTCAGCTCGCTCAGCAACTGCAATAGATCATCCTGCGAGATGGTGGCCGGCAGCTCATACCCAAACGACTGGATGCCCACCTCGGCGCAGGCACGTCGCTTATTGCGAACATAGGTTGCGGACGCCGGGTCGTCGCCGATGAGGACGGTCGCCAGGCCGGGGATGACGCCATGCTCAGCCTTCAGGCGCTCTACCTCTGCTTTGATCTCAGACCGCACGGCCGCGGCAATGGCTGAGCCATCAATGATTCTGGCACTCATCGTTCAAAATGCGCAGCGCGCCGGCCGTCATCAGCGCAACGCCCAGAGGCAACGCGTCCTCATCTATTTGAAAGCGCGGGCTATGGTGAGGTTCAGTAATGCCCTTGTCTCGGTTGCCCGCGCCGACGAATACATACGCGCCGGGCGCGGCGCGCAAAAAGAACGCGCAGTCCTCTGCGCCCATGGTGCGATAGTCGCTGCGCACGCGCGCAGCGCCGACCAATTCGGCCGCCACCCGACGCATCAGCGCCGCGATAGTGGGATCGTTCACCGTCGCCGGCGTGCCCTTCTCCGAGAAGCTGACATGCGCTTCGCACCCCAGCGCGCCGGCGACGCCAGCAGCGACGCTTTGGACGCGCAACCGCAATAAGCCCATCACGTCGTCGCTAAAGGCGCGGATTGTGCCCTGCAACTCCGCACTATCCGGGATGATATTCGGCGCTGTGCCGCTGTGGACGCTCCCCACGGTCACTACGCCCTGCTCTAACGGATTGAGATTGCGGGCGACGATGGTCTGTAGAGCGGTGATGATATGCGCTGCTGCGACGATGGGATCGCGGCCCAGATGAGGCGACGCCCCATGCGATCCGCGTCCGCGCACTACGATGCGATATGCGCCGCTGGCGGCCAAGGCCGGCCCATCGGTCACGCCGATGGTGCCGGTCTCTTCCTCTGCCCACATGTGCAGGGCCAGGGTGTGATCTGGCCTGGGATCTTCCAGAACGCCGTCCTCGATCATGGCCAGCGCGCCGCTGACGATCTCCTCCGCCGGCTGGAAGACGAACTTCACCACCCCGCGCCACTCATCTCGGTGCCGCGCCAACAGCTCGGCCACCCCCAACCCAATCGCGGTATGCGCGTCGTGCCCACAGGCATGCATTCGGCCTTCATAAACGGACCTGAACGGCAGGTCAAGTTGCTCATGGATGGGCAAGGCGTCCATGTCAAAGCGCAACAGCAGCACACGGCATCCTGGATGTGCTGCCTTGCCCTCCATCAGCCCCACCACGCCAGTTTGACCGACGCCGGTTCTTACGGCATAACCCAGCTCGCCGAGCCGCCGGGCGACGATGCTGGCAGTGCGCTCTTCTTGAAAGGCCAGCTCAGGGTGTTGGTGAAGGTCTCGGCGCGTGGCCACGAGCTGGCTGCGCATGGCGAGCGCCTCTTCGCGTAGCTGTTCAGTCGTGATCATCGCTGCTCCACGATAAACGTTTCATTCGATGACTATGCGCCGTAAACCTGTCCCAAGGTCAAGCCCAGCGAGGTTTCCCATTCGCCTGCGGCCCAGCGCATCCCGCGGGTCATCATCAGCAGCACTGGGGGCAGCGCCACAATATTCGCCTGATGTCCCAGCGAACAATAGAAGACTCGCCCGCGACCGTAGGTCTTCGTCCAGATCACCGGCATGATGACGTTATCGTAGTCCTCAAACGTCGTCGTCGCCAACACGCGGATAGCTGGGTCAATATGCATGTAGTACTGCTCAGTCCGCACGTCAAAATCTGCGACGCCCTCAGTGATTGGGTTGCGGTGGACGATCCTGACCCGGTAGTGCCGGCCATCGCCGCCCGGATGGGCGACCCATTGTCCGCCGGTCATAAAGTGATATTCGGTCTCGTGGCGAAAGGCATCACACATGCCGCCGTGACAGCCGGCAAGGCCCACACCATCGCGCACGGCTGCCAGCAGCGGCTCAAGCTGGTCGCGCCTGATCGTCCCCATTGTCCAGATCGGGACAATCAGATTGAGTTGGCGGAGGGCATGCAGGTCACAAAAGGCGTCGAGCGTATCGGCACAGCGCACCGCAAACCCTTCCGCGATCAGCGCGTCGCGCAGCAAGGCTGCGACCTCAGCCGGTTGATGACCTTCCCAGCCGCCATAGACAATGAGCGCCTGTTTCATGGGGTGGTGTCTAGCCATTTGCGACGTTCTCCAGCTTCTCCACGACCGTCGGGGGCGAGGATGATTGCGTCGTTGGGTTGACGAACGTCTGCTGTCGCTCGCGCCGGCGCGCTTCGCGCTCCATCTCCGCGATAATGCGCGCCACTTCCTCAAAGGCAGCCCGCTGTTTGCGATATAGGTCGCTTTCGCTCATCACCAGCCGGCGGGCGACATCGCGCACCTTCATGTTCTGCATGATCTTCAGCTCCAGGATGTTGTAGAGCATCCATTCCGCCGCAGTGAAGCTGCGCGTCCCGCTGGGCTTGAGCTGCTCGATGGCCTGGGCCAGCACGCGGCGCAGCGCCTTGGTGGGGTTGCCGTTCTCCAGCGCCATCGCTTCGCTCACCACACGCAGGTTCAACAACGGCGACTCGGCCAGCTTAGGCCCGCCCCAATACTGGCTGAGCGCATCGCGCACCAATTGCGTGAAGTCATCGTGGTTATCCAGGGGAATGCGCTCAAAGTCGGCAATGGTAGGCGCGGCGGGGTTGCGCGTGCTGGCGATCCTGCGCTGCATATCGTCCGCATCCGGCACCAACCGCTCCAGCGCATTAAACGCCCGCCATTGCTTGTCTGCATCTTCCAGCGCGCGCGCTGCTTGTCGCACCAGCGTGGCCACGCCTTGACGCTCCTCGTCGTTCAGGTCTGGCTCGGAGGCGCGCGCAGCCAACCCCATCACCCCCACCACTGCCTGCCGGTCTTGGGTGTAAAGGGGGATAACCCAGTATGGCCCCCAGATCAAGAAGTCACTCTCCGCGCTGAACGTTGGACGGTCCGGCGCTTGACGCGCCTCAGGGGTGCCATGATGGCCGTTCGCGGGCTGGGATGGCTTGAGGGTCAAAGCGGAACGGATCGCGTCCGGCGGCACGGGCAGCTCCCCGTTGGCCTCGCCCACTGCGCCTATGGTGACGGTGATGTTCGCCGGCGAACTACACGGCGCGTCGCTGGTGAGGCAAGTGGTGATAAACGCCGTCCGCGCACGGAGCAAATCGCAGAGCGCAGCCAGGACATTCTCTAGGTATTGGGTGAGGTCCGAACGGGTCATCAGGCGCGCGCTGAATTGTTGAAGGCGGCGCACTTCCTCCGCGTCATCGCCGGCCAGCAAGCGGTCGAGCGTCGGTTGGACGAGATCGATGAACCACTGGACCATCAGGATGATGGCGGACGCAGCGATCAGGCCGATAAAGATGCCAGGGACATCCAGCCAGCGCTCGATGCGCGTGCTGAGCACCAGTGCGCCGACGACGGTGGCGGCGGTGAGCGGGCCGCGGATCAGATACTTCACCATGCGCCGTTTGATCACCCGGTCAGGCGCGCTGGCGCCGAAATAGGCCACTGCGTAGCCCATAAACGTAATCGCTGCGCCCAACCCCATGTTCACAGCCAGGATAGCAACCCAAGGCACCAAGCGGGGAAGGGCCGCTGGCCAGCCCACCGGCAAGAGATAGGGGAACATGCTGAGGGACGGCGCGGCAAATGCGAGGGCGAGGTAAGTCATCCGCCGCCTGCTGGTGGCAGTCAACGCGCGCCGGCGCGCTTCGAATACGTTATACATGGCCCACGCAGCAGCAGCAAAGTAATACAAGGTAAAAGGATAGAACAACGGTCCGGGCGTGAGGTGCACTAGCCCGTCGTTTGACACACCCGGCGTGGCGATAAATGGCGTGAGCAGGGCAGCCAGGAAGATAAGCTGGCTCAGCACAAAGCTGATCTGCACGGCCAGCCGGCGCAGCGGCGAGTTCTCGCCCGTAGCGCGCAGCAGCGCATCCGACATCGCCAGCGAGACAGCCGGAATGTTGGCGATGCCCAGCCACTGTAAGCGCAGCCAAAACTCCGTGCCATCAGCCCGCGACTCCAGTTCAGAGAGTTGAGCGAGCAAGTCTCCCAGGTAAGTCCCGAGGACACACATCAGAACGCCGGCATAGGCGCGCGCAATTGGGCTGCGCCGGTTGTATAGACCGATGTAGATGATCAACGCAAAGGCTGTAATGAGGATGCCGGCTACGATGATCCGATTCAGGAGTTGGACGGCAGCCAGCAAAGCGTCAACGAGCGTTTCCATAAGGGATCACTTGATTCTATACGTGAAGAATAGAGCAATGTCATTACTGGCATAGTAGCGGTCGGTATAGCCGCTCAGGCGACAGCTGCGTGCCTGACAAAAGCACGTTGCGGGATAGTTCTTCGCCGCCACGCTAAGCGTAATCGCCGACAGCCCCTCCGTCCGCGCTTGCCTGATGGCTGCTTGAAGCAGCTGGCTGCCCACGCCCTTACGACGCGCGGCAGGCGCCACCGCAAATATAGGGACCAGCCCCGCGCTCTGCCAAGGCACCAGCACCAAGCCGATGTAGCCGGCAATTTCCTGGTTCACCTGGGCCACCCAGAGATAATCACACCGATACAGACAACGCTTCAGCGTGGCTGAATCATAGGGCAGCGCCGCCCGCACCGGCCGAGGGAGCTGGGTCAAGCGAAAGGTCACCTCGTGCTCCCCCGCTGTGCGGTGCTCGTCCATTTGCCAAACATGATCAGTGACATAACTATGATCAATCGCAAGGATGGCTTCGAGGTCGGCTAGTTCAGCCGGGCGGATCAGCGTCATATCGCAACAAGTCGCTTACGGAATCCGGATTTGCACGCTGCAGTAGATGCCTGTCTCTTGGCCGGCACCGTCTATCAGCATCAGTCGCAACGTGTAAATCCCCGGTGGGAAGATGCTGGCATCGAAACGCGGCATCAGCACGCCCTCCTTCACGGCGTTGTAGTTCTCCCATAGAAAGGCCCAGCCAGGGACGTTTGGGCGGAGGATTTCGAGCTTGTAGCGTCCCACACCGCCGGGGAAGTCAGCCGTCCCGCGCACCACATAAACGCCAGAGACGGTCTCGCCAGCTGTGGGGCTGGTGATGCGGGCGGCCGGATAAGGACAATCTGCGATCATGGTTTCGCCGGCCGTCGGCTCCGGCGTGGGAGAGGGCAGCGGGAGGAGCGGGATCAGCACTGGCGTAGGCGTCGCGGTGGCGACAACAATATTAGGGAGCTGGAGCTGCGGTGGCGGCTGAGTAGGCGGCGGTGGCGGAAGCGGCGTTGGCGTGTTGGTCGGCGGAGGCGGCAGCGTCGGCAGCACAGACACGGCGGTCGGTAGAGCGGCTGCCAGAACGGCGGACGTGGGCGCTGTTTCAGGGACGAAGGACGTAGGCGGAGCGATGGCGAGCGCCAGACGGGAGAGATCGGCAGTGGGCAGGGGAGTTGGGACCTCAAGCGCTAACGTAGGCGTCGGCGCAGCCGCCAGCGGGTTGTCGCTTGGTCGCAGCTCCGGCCGGGACGAGTCGTCCGTTACTATCCAGATTGCTGCGCCGATCACCGCGCAGATCACTGCTTTGAACCAAGCGCTCAGGGCGTTCGAGATGATCGTGCTTCGCTCCAGATTAAATACTGCGCGGCGCAGATCTCGCCAAGCGGCAAACCCTGTAAACAAGAATGCCACACAACAGACCGCGGCCACTACGACCAGCACAAGACGCAGCTCGTTAATCAATCGAAAGACGACGTCCATAGCACACTGAAGCGACTTCCGTCTTCCCCCGCCGAACTTGCCCGGCGCCTCAGTCCAAGCCGCCAGCGAGCACACCGCGAAGGATGGCGAACATGCGCGGCGCAATGTGAACGCCCGCGTGCATCACTTCTTCATGGGAGGGCGGCTCGCCTTCATCGGGGCTGAGGCGAGCTACATTGGTGATACCGCTCAAACCGAGCACGCGCATACCCGCATGACGGGCGACGATGACCTCATGCACGGTGGACATGCCGACGGCGTCGGCGCCGATCATGCGCAAGAAGCGCAACTCCGCCGGCGTCTCAAAGCTCGGCCCGGCGACACACGCATAAACCCCCTGACGCAAGAGGACATTGGCCCGACGCGCGACTTGCATGGCTTGGTTGCCCAAATGGCGATCATAGGCCGTGGTCATCTCAGGAAAGCGCGGACCAAACGCCTCCAGGTTCGGACCGATCAGCGGATGATGCCCTGCCATGCCGACCAGATTAATGTGATCGCTGATCAACATTATGTCGCCTACCTTAAAGTCGCGGTTGATCCCGCCGGCCGCATTGGTGATGATCACCGTGTCCGCGCCCATCAGACGGGCCACGCGCACCGGCAGGGTCACCTGCCAGAGGGGATAGCCTTCGTAGAAATGCATGCGGCCCTGCATCACGGCCACTGCGACGCTGGCCAGCTTGCCGATCACGAGCTGTCCTTTGTGGCCTTGCACGGTCGCAGGCGCGAAGCCGGGGATGTCAGCGTATGGGATGCGGACAGCATCTTCAACTTCATCAGCCAACGCCCCCAGCCCACTCCCAAGGACGACGAGGGCGCGCCACCTGCGCCCATCGCGTTGTCGAAGGTAGGCGACGGCGGACTGGATTGATTCTTGAATGGCATTGAGGGTTGTCATCAATCAATTTATTTGTGCAAATCAGCACCTTTGGCAAATTCATCTTCCTGTTTGTTGTTCGCTTCTGTTCGCACGCGATACATTTGAGTTGTAGCGATGTTCGCGTGACCTAGCCATGCTTGCACGCGGCGCACATCCTCCCCTGCGCTCAGCATGTGGGCAGCGCGCGAGTGACGCAGCGTGTGCGGCGTTAGCTCATCGCCAATGCCGGCGATCTGGGCATAGTGGCGCGTTAGCTGCCAGACCGCCTGGCGAGTGATTCGGCGACCAGAAGGGTTGACAAAGACGTAGTCATCACCCGAAGCGGCGGCCACGTCTCGGCGCGAACCGTTCAAATAGGCGCGCAGGGCAGCGACCGCTTGTGACGTGAGCGGCACCGTCCGCTGACGCCCACCTGTGACGCAGCGGACCGTGTTCTCTAAGAGATTGACATCGCTCAGGCGCAGGTTGATGGCTTCCGATACCCGCATGCCGGTCGCGTAAATGACCTCTAGCAAGGCGCGGTCGCGCTGAGCGTTTCGTGCGCCGTTCTTCGAGACCGCCTCCAGCAGCCGGTGGACCTCTTCTTCACTAAGCAGACGCGGCACATGCCTCTCTACCTTGGGCGAACGCAGTTGCAACGCCAGATTCTCAGCGATCAGGCCACGCTGTGCCAGCCAGTGGAAGAACGCCCTGAACGCGGCCACCTTGCGCGCAATCGTTGAGGCAGAATAGCGCTGTTCAGCAAGCTGCTTAACATAATCTTGGATTGTCGCCAAGGTGACCTCTGACCAGGTCGCATCACTCGGCAGCGCGACGGCCAGATAGCTGGTGAGCTGATTGAGGTCATTGCGGTAAGCGACGATGGTGTTATCTGCGCTCCCCTTCTCCCGAAGCTCACCGAGGAAGTCCTCTACAGTAGCGCGCCACTCCATGACAACCGTCTCGCGCGGGATTATATAAACGCCGGTCGCGGTAAGACAGTGTTTCAAAAGGTTTTCGCATGATTCGGATAAGCTGAGAGGATGTCTACGTCCAATCAACCTATCCGACCGACCAGAGTTTACCGAATGGCAGACCTCGGAGTCACTATTGCCAACACCCGAAGGCGGACGCCCGCGCACCTGCCAGATTGTCAATACGATTAGTTAGTAGTGGCTGCGCGTGGCGTGAAAGGATTCCCATCTGGCAGACCGTGTATGGCTACTTCCGTCGCTGGATGCTCAGTGGAAGGAGGGCGCTTAGCATGACAGCCTTGCCCGTTTGGTGAACGCGCTCGGCCCACTCCGGGTGCGTTCACAGTTGGAAGCAAGGCCGATCCTCACGTGAAGACGCAGAGGGCGCGAAGAATTTGTGGGCACAGCATCCTTGATCGCTGCCTAGAAGGCGCGCTGTGTTGTCCCTATTAGTGAACACACTCCTCCCCGCTACGCCGAACATGGGAAAATAAACGCCTGATGCAGCCCGTCTTCTATGTGCGTGACATTCCGGTCTACGGCGACCTGATCCTCTCGCCGATGGACGGCTTCTCTGATCTACCATACCGCCTGATCTGCCGCGAGTACGGTAGCGCGATGAGCTATACCGAGTTCACCTCATGCGAAGCCATCTTGCGCGACGCTCGGCCGGCCCTGCGCCAGCTCGATTATGACCCCAGCGAGAAGCCTCAACTCAGCTTTCAGATCTTCGATAGCGACGAGGACCGCATCGTCGCCTGCGCGCAAAAGATCGAGGCGCTCGGCCCCGGCATCATAGACCTGAACATGGGCTGTTCGGTGAGCAGCGTCAGCGGGCGCGGCGCCGGCGCTGGCCTATTGCGCGACCCGCAGAAGGTGGCCCGCATCTTCAGCCGGCTGAGCAAGGCTGTGCGCGTGCCCGTCACCGCCAAAATCCGCCTCGGCTGGGACGCGCGCTCGCGCAACTACCTGGAGATCGCCCGCATCCTGGAGGACAACGGCGCTTCGCTGATCGCAGTGCATGGGCGCACCAAGGAACAGGGCTACAAGGGCGTGGCCGACTGGGACGCGATCGCTGAGGTCAAGCAGGCCGTCAAGATCCCCGTGATCGGCAACGGCGACGTGAAGACCGTGGCCGACATCGCGCGCATCAAGGCACACACCGGCTGCGACGGCGTGATGATCGGCCGCGCGGCAATCGGCAATCCATGGATCTTCCAGCGCAAGGACCGCCATCAAGTAACGGTGGAGGAGGTGATCGCCCTGCTCAAGCGCCACCTGCGCGCCATGCTGGATTACTACGGCCCCCATGGCTTGATCCTCTTTCGCAAGCATGCTGTGAAATACATGTATGGCATGCCCCATGTGGCCGCGCTGCGCGCGCAGTTGGTCACCTGCGAAAGCGTCGAGGGCTTCCACCAGCTCGTGGACGACTTCCAGTGGCGCTATCGGCAAGGGCTATTGCCCGACGAGGCGTATAGCGAGCCGGCCGGTGAGGAAGAGACTGAGTGGTCATGCGATCGGGCGACCATCGCCTGCGCGTGAGCCTGCTCTCCAAGGCGCTGGTCGTCGGCGCATACCAGCGCAAGTGCGAGCTTATCGCTGCGCACAGCGACATTGAGCTGACGGTCATGTCGCCGCCGGCCTGGGCCGGCCAGCGCTTGGAACAGGCGCACACCCACGGCTATGCCCTGCGCGTCATCCCGATCCGATTGAACGGTCATTTCCACTTGCATCATTACCCGACGCTGGGGGCCGAGCTGCGCCAAACCAGCCCCTGCATCCTGCACGTGGACGAAGAGCCGTATAACCTGGCCACCTGGCTGGCCATTCGCCAGGCCGAGCGGCTGCGCCCGCGCCCGCGCGTGCTGTTCTTCTCTTGGCAAAACATCCTGCGCCGCTATCCGCCCCCCTTCCGCCAGATGGAGCGCGACGTGCTCCGCCGCGCCGACGCCGCGATCGTCGGCAGCGCAGAGGCGCGCATAGTCTGGCAGGCCAAAGGCTTCCGCAAGCCGATCTACGTCATCCCCCAGTTCGGCGTGGACGAGGACTTCTTCAGGCCGCTCCCGCGCCCTGCCGAAGCTGCTTCCTCGTTCGTCGTGGGCTATGCGGGCCGGCTGGTGGTCGAGAAGGGCGTGGATGTGCTGCTCGGCGCGTTCAGCCGCTTGCCGCCCTCGGCGCGCTTGGTCATCGCCGGCTCCGGGCCGGCGGAGCCAGCGCTACGCCGAATGGCACGTCAGTTGGGCATCGCCGAGCGGGTGACCTTCCGCCCCTTCATCCCCTCTACCCAGATGCCGGCTTTCTACCAATCGCTTGATGCGTTCGTGCTCCCCTCGCGGACGCGCCCCGGCTGGAAAGAGCAGTTTGGGCGGGTGCTGATCGAGGCGATGGCCTGTGGCGTGCCGGTGGTGGCCTCGCGCTGCGGCGAAGCGCCGAACGTGGTGGGCGATGCCGGCCTGGTGTTTGACGAAGAGGACATCGCCAGCCTGGCTGCGCATCTCGGTCAACTCATGAACCAGCCCCAGCGCCGCGCGCTGTTGGCGCAACGTGGCCGTGCGCGGGTGATCGAGCGCTACACCATGCGCCGGATCGCCGATCAGACCGTTGACGTGTATCGCGCGCTGGCCGGCCAGGAGGATGGAGCTTGATCAAGCGCCCCGCGCGTGCAACAGCGCGTTGGCCAGTTCATCGAGGTTAGCGAAGACGTAGTTGGGCGTGATCGCGCTGTGATTCAGGTCTTCCGGCGCAGTCACGCCGGAGAGCATCAGGATGGTGGTCAAGCCGGCGCGCTGGCCGCCCAGGATGTCGGTATCCAGGCGGTCGCCGATCACGGCTGTGTTCTCCGGGGTGCTGTTCATCCGCGCCATCGCTTGCAACATCATCTCCGGCTGCGGCTTCCCGATGATCAACGGCTCAACACCGGTGGCGGCATGCAGGGCAGCCAGCACCGCGCCATTGCCCGGCACCAGGCCGCGCTCGCTGGGGAAGGTCAGGTCTGGATTGGTGCCGATGAAGGCGGCTCCGCGGCGGATGAGCAAGCAGGCTTCAGCTAGCTTGGCGTAGGTTAGGCCGCGATCCAGGCCGACGACCACGTGGGTGGCGCGTTCAGGCCGTTCGTTGACGACGCACAGGCCGGCAGCGCGCAGTTCCGCGATCAGGCCGGCCTCGCCGATCACAAAGACCTGCGCCTGGGGCGCGTGTCGGGCTAGGTAGTGGGCTGTGGCTTGTGGGGAGGTGAGGATCTCATCTTTCGTTATCTGCAGGCCAAAGCCCTCCAGCTTGGCTAAGTATTCCTCGCAGCTTTTGGTGGCATTATTGGTAGCCAGCACAAAGCGAATGGTCAAGCGCTGGAGCGTCTCAAAGAAGCGCTCCAACCCCGGCAATGGTTGCTTGCCGCGCCAAAGCACGCCGTCCATGTCTATGATGAGATGCCTAACGGCTTGTAATGGGATGCCCCCCACGGCGTTTCCCCTCCTTCGCTACAGTTCCTCGCCGAAACGCGGGCTGTAGCGTCGAAAGATCAAATAGCCGATCACCAGCACGCCGAGCGCGGTGGCCAGCGTGCGCAGCACGAAGTCCCAATCCGTCAGCCGGCCCCAGTACATTAAGTCCTGATAGATGTTGACCAACGACGCGACCGGGTTGAGCCGGCGCAGCCACAACCCAACCTCTCGCTGGGGTACGCTGTCGATGTCATACCAGATTGGGGTAAGGAAGAACAAGGCCAGTAGCGCCAACTCCAAGATAAATTGGGTATCGCGATAGAACACATTTAGCGTAGATAACAGGAAAGCGATCCCTATACTGAAGATTAGCTGAAGGACGATTGCGACCGGCAGAAATAGCATCGTGTGTTTGATGGGATGGCCAACGACGATCGCGATTGTCAACCACATCAGCAGCGCAAACAGGAAGTTCACCAGGTTAGCGAACACAACCGCGATCGGCAAGACCAGGCGCGGGAAGTAGACTTTCTTCACCAACCCAGCGTTGCCCACCACGCTGCCGGCGCCGCCGGTGACCGATGCCGAGAAGAAGTTCCACACGAGTAGGCCGGACAAGACAAACACGCTATATCGCTCAATCGTCGGCGGTCCGCTGCTGATGACGCTGAATGCAAACGTCAAGGCGAGCATCATGCCCAGCGGCTGGAAGTACGACCAGGCGATGCCCAGGACGGAGCCGCGATAGCGCGCCTTCAGGTCGCGCACGACCAGCATGTAGAGGAGCGCGCGATACTGCCAGACTTCGCGCAAGTCGGAGAAGAACTGTTTCATAGGACCCTTTTGTCCTGCCGTTGAGGTCGCTGCGCCAGCGTCGGTTGCGTGTGCGAGAGCAGCTGACGATAGACGGTCAGCAGCGTCGCTGCCGCGCGGTCCCAGCTAAACTGCTGAACGGCGACGCGGCGCAAGCGCTCGCCGAGCGCGCGACGCAGCGCTGGCCGATCCAAGAGGTCAGCCACGCCTTGAGCGAGCGCGGCGCTGTCTCCAACCGGCGCATAGACGCCCAGCGACCCCAGATACTCGCGCTGGGCGGGCGTGTCAAACGCGACCGTTGGCAATCCCATTGCCATGTAGTTCAGGATTTTGCCGCTCCCTTCGGTGAGCGAGAGCTTGGGGGCAATGGCGATGTCGCCCAGCGCGAGCATGCGCGGCGCGTTGGCGTATGGCACCCGACCGGTGAAGATCACGTCCCCTTGAACGCCTGAGTCGGCGGCGGCGCGCTGCCAGCATTCCGCACCTGGATAGCCCATCACCAGCCAGCGCACCTGCCGGCCCGCCGCCTTCAAGCGCGCAGCAGCTTCGATCAAGTGGGCGATGCCCTGATGAGCAGCGAGCAGGCCCAAGAAGACCACCACCGGCTCATCCGCGCCGATCCCGAAGTGCGCCCGCAGGTGTGCGCGCTCGACTGGCGAAAGCACGTTTGGATGAAAGATGCTCGCATTCACGCCATCCGGCAGCGCTTCGATGAGTAAGCGCGTGCCCAGTTTGGCGCGCAGCGCATCGGCGGCGCGCTGCGTGCTGGTGACTACAGCATCGGCAATCCCATCCACAACTTGTTCCACATGACGGAAGATCAGGTGCGCCAGCGAGTTTGGCCGGATGAAGCGATGCTGAAGCAACTCATCGGTCAGGCTGCCCTGGTAATCAAACACCACCGGGATGCGCCAGGGACGGGCGAGGACGCTGGCGATCAACGCGCCTTCATGCAAATGGGCATGAATGATGTCGAAACGATTGCGCGCCAGCACGCGCAGCAGCCGGATGCTAAGCAGGGCGTCGAAGGCGAACTTGTGGCGCGATGAGCCAACTTCGTAGTCGCGGTGCCACGGCGTGGGCATGGTGCGGATGATGGGGACATCTGGCACGTCGTGACCTTTGTAGTAGGTCAGGATGGTGACTTCGTGCCCACGCGCCTTCAGCGCGCGGGCTTCTTCCAAGATACGCACGTGGCAACCGTAATCGTTGAAGAACGAGGTCGGGGCAAGGCTCAAGATGCGCATGATGATCCGCAGGTGTTGTTCTGCATCGTGTTGGACTTATGGTTCAGCGCTCAGCGCGTTTTGTTGCCGCTCAGCCGGCCAGCGAGGCGTTCACCCAGTAGGAGTTTCAGCAGGCCACCGTGGTCACGTTCAATTGGTATGTGGTCCTCGGTCCGCCCCTTGCGCCAATTGCTCAGCCATTCCTGATGCCGCGCTTCCGCCTGCGAGAAGATGGCGGTGATGGCTCGGCTGTCACCCTGCGCGATCGCGTCGCGCAGCGCGATGCACTGGCGCATGACCTGGTTTAACCAATGCACAGCGACCTTGGGCTGAGCACATAGCGCGTCGGCGAGGGCGGCGGCGCGTCGTGCGCTATGGACTGCTTGGCCAAAAGACGCGCCGGCCATCCACATCCGCTCGCGCCAGCCGGCATCGTCGCTCACCGCCAACATCAGAATACGGCTGAGCACTGCCGGCATTACCTCGACAGCGAGCGCCATCCCATCGCGCTCAAGCGGGTCAATGAACATCGGCCTGGCCCCGAGTTGGCTCGCCAGCGCGAACAGGGCATCCACCATCGCGGTGCTGGCTCCTGCGCTCGGCGCGATCGCCCAGATCGCGTCGCGAATGCTCTCGGGGGCAGGCAGCGCTGAACCGTCGCTCACGCGGTCGGGATGATAGACCAGCGCTGTGCTGAAGAACGGCACGTCTTTTGCCAGCAGCTTCTGCGCCATCTCAAGCGCGGCGACGCTTCGGACGCCGACGGCGACAACCAGCGTGCTGGGGGTGAGGTCATCGGCGATGGCGCGCAAGGTCGTCTCCAGTTCATCATGCTCCGCGCAGATAAAGATGGCGGCGGCGCCTTCGCACGTCCTCGGTAGGTTCCAGTCGCTGCGGTCAATCGCCCTGACACTTTCGGCCTGCCGAACTGCCTCGCGGTCTTTGTCGTGGCCTATGACCTCCACGTGTTCAAGGGCTCGCTTGATCGCTAGGCCAAGCGATATGCCTGCGAAGTTACAACCGATGAGGGCTACTTTGGCTTTGCTCATCGTTACAGACCTAGCATTGTACGGCCAAGCAACATAGCCGGCGCGCTGATAAGTTGGCCCAGCAAGCCCGTCGCTGCTAACGCGAACAGGATCAAAAATCCATAACGTTCTAGCTGGTCCATCCACATTTGCCCTTGTTCGGGCAGCAGCGCGGCCAGCAGTCGCGAGCCGTCCAGGGGTGGCACGGGGATGAGGTTGAACAGCGCAAGGAGGAGGTTCAATTGGACGGCGACCAACAGCGAGAGCCGCAGGATGTTGCCCAACAGCGCGGCGGGTTCGGCAATCACGTTGAGCACGCGGAAGAACAGGGCAAAGAGGACGGCCAGCAGCAGGTTGGAGGCCGGGCCGGCCAGCGCCACCAAAGCAAATGACCAGCGCGGATCGCCGCGCAGCCGATAAGGGTTCACCGGCACGGGCTTGGCCCACCCAAAGCCGGTGAGGACAAACAGCAGCGTGCCAAATGGGTCAAGGTGGGCCAAGGGATTCAGGGTGATCCGTCCGAGGTGCTCACTGGTGTCGTCGCCAAGATGGCGCGCTGCGACGGCGTGAGCGAGTTCGTGGAAGGGAAAGGCAACCCCCAACAGCAATACCAGGGTGATTGATGCCGACAATATCAGCGCGAGATCGCCACTGACCAGGCCGTTGATCAAACTCAAGAGAGGCCCACTCATGAGGCAATGGCATTATAGCAACGGACGATTTCGAGGGACACTTTCACCAAATCAGGTCAAAACAGCGCACCTTCTAGGCAGCGATCAAGGATGCTGTAGTTTCAAATCCTTCGCGTGCTCCGCGCCTCCGCCTGAGGTCTAGCCTTGCCCCTAACTATGAATGCATCCCGCCTATAGCCCAGCCAGTTTCTGATCTAGAATGGCCCAAACCGCGGTGGGAGATGCACGTGTCAGACAACCCTCATCTCAGGTCACAGGTGCACTTGCTGAGGACGGTGATCAACCGCGCCCGGCTGGTCTGGCGGCTGATGCGCGATCCGCGCGTGCCCGGCTACCTGAAGGCACTGCCCGTCGCCATCCTGATCTACCTGGCCCTGCCGGTGGATTTGCTGCCGGACATTGCGCCTCTGCTGGGCCAGGTGGATGACCTGGGGGTCTTGATCGTGGGCATCGAGTCCTTCATTGCCCTTTGCCCGTCAGAGGTGGTTGAGGAGCACCTGCGCCAGATCGAGGGACGTGCGCGACCTTCTCGAACCACGTCCGAGACGATCGAGGGCGAGTGGCGGTTAAAGGAATAGTTCAGCGCTCGTCGGCTTGCCACCACGGGGCGAGCGCCCAGACGCGGGTCGCGCCGAACAGCGCGCGCAGCTCGTCAACCGCCGGCCAGGCCCGGCTGAACACGGGCAAAAAGGAGGCCCACGAAGCGCGCGGGGTCAAGACATACACCCGCGGCGAGCGGTCGGCGGGCAGGCCGGCCAGGCTGCGCGCCCTCTCAACCGCAACCTCAAATGACCCCAGCGCATCCACCAGGCCGCGCGCCTGCGCTTGGGCACCCGTCCACACCCGCCCGCCACAGATAGGCTCCAGCACCTCGACCGAGAGCGAACGCCCCTCGGCCACCACCTGCTTGAACGCCTGGTAAGCGCGCGCGACCAGATCGGCCAAGACTTGGCGCTTCTCATCGTCCACCGGCTCGGCATCGCTGAACAAGCCGGCCCGCTGGCCGCGCCGCAGGGCGACGCGGTGCACGCCGACCCGCTCGAACGCCTCGCGCGTGTAGGGCCGCAGCGCCACGACGCCGATGCTGCCCGTGATCGTCAGCGGCTGGGCGACGATGCAGTTCGCCAGCGCCGAGACATAGTAGCCGCCCGACGCCGCCGTGCTCCCCAGGTATGCCACCACGGGCTTTTTGCGCTTCAGCCGGCGCACCGCCCGTGCGATCAAGTCCGAGGCCAAAGCCGCGCCGCCGCTGGAGTTCACGAAGAGGATGACCGCAGCGATTTGGTCATCCTGCTCTGCAGCGCGCAGCAGCGCGACGATGGTCTCGGCGCCGGCCAGTTGATCGTCAAAGAGCGGCAGCGGCGCTGGCAGCCGCCGGCTGCGCCCAGGGCTGATCAACCCTTCGATGGGCACGATGGCGATCTCTTGACGGGCATAACGCTCAAAGGGCGCGCGCAGCCGATGGCGAACTGCGTCAATGGCAATGCACGCCTTGCGGGGCCGGGCCTCGCCCCCGCGTTCGGGTCGCAGCCGCTTGGCGATTCGCGCGAAGCGGTCCACCAGGCGGCCACGCGCTGGCGGTGGAAGCGCATCCTGCAGGTAGTCGTCCAGCTCGTCCTCGTAAAGCGCTTTGTCCAGCAGGCCCAGCGTGACCGCCTGCGGCGCGCTGAACGGCGCGCGGTCGATCAGCGCTCGGACTTGGGCCGGGTCAAGCCGGCGTCCTTCGGCGATCCTGCGCACCAGCGCATCGAACCGCGCTTCGAGCAACCACTCGGCTTGCTCGCGCGCCTCGGCAGAGAAGTCGTTGCGCACAAACGGCTCGCCGGCCGACTTGAAGGGCGAGACGTTCACCACGTCCACCTTCACCGCCAGCCGGTCAATCGCGTCCTTCAGGAAGACGTATTCGTTGTAGAAGCCCAGCACGTCCCACTCCGCGCTCGGCGGCATGATGATCTCATCGCAGGCGCAGGCCAGGTAGTACTGGAACGGGCCGAATTGCTCGGCATAGGCGATCAGGCGTTTGCCGCGCTGGCGGAAGTTGGCCAGCACCTCGCTCAGGCTTTGATAGACGGCCGGGGCAGCCGAGCAGCTTATCTTGAGCACGACGCCCCGCACGCGCTCGTCATAGGCGAGCTGCGCGAAGAGGCGGCGCAAGCCGCGCACGGTGAGCGGCCCAGGCGAGACAGGCAACAGCCAGCGGAGCACGGCCGGCGCTTCCGGGCGGGTAGAGAGTTCTTGGATCGGACCTTCTAGCGGGAGCACAACGTAGGGCGGGAAGCGCCCGCGTCCGCGCCACCAGTTCCGCAGCGCCCATCGCGCACGACGCAGAGCATCCATCGCCTGTTTCACTTGCCGTTGGCCAGCGGAGGGGCGTTCCGGCTCGTCACGTTGCGCAGGCTCAGCGCCAGCCGGCGCTGCTGGCCATCCACGCCGATCACGCGCGCTACCACGTGATCCCCTTCGCGCACCACGCTGCGCGGATGGAGGAAGTTGCCCTCGGCCAACTCGCTGATGTGCACGAGGCCTTCTAGCTCGCTTTCCACCTTGACGAAGGCGCCGAACTGCACGACGTTCGTCACCACGCCCTCAACCAGTTGGCCGACGTAATAGCGCTGTTCCAGCGTTTCCCAAGGATTGGGCTTGGCGCGCTTCAGGCTGAGCGCGATGCGGCCCTCCTCCGGCGAGACGCGCATGACATAGACCTCTACCTCCTGGCCGATGCGCAGCACGTCGCGCGGGTGATTGACGCGGCTCCAGGCGAGTTCGCTGACGTGTATCAGGCCCTCATAGCCGCCCAGGTCAACGAACGCGCCGAAGGCCGTCAGCTTCGTCACGCATCCTCGCCGCGTCTCGCCGGCGCGAATCTGCGAGAAGAGCGGCGGCAGCGTCGCCGGCTTGGGTTTGTCCTCGACCGGCTCGCGCTCCGAGAAGATGATCCGGTTCAGCTCCGGCTCCAACTCAGCAATGCGCACCTTCAAGCGCCGCCCGACGTATGAGGCCAGCAGCGCGCGGCGCGCCTCGTCATCCAGCCCGGAGACCGAGGCGTTCAAATGCGCGATCGGCAAAAAGCCGCGCAGGGTGTCGTGGACGGCGATTAAGCCGCCGCGGTTGTAGCCGACCACCTCTACGTCCAGCCAGCCGTGATGCGCTTTCAGTTGGTGTGCTGTTGGGCCGGCGCCGGCAGGCGGCGCGGGTTTGGACGCGGATGACGATGAAGGGTGCGGCGAAGCCGGCGGTCGCGTCGGCGGGATGGGCAACCGCTCCACTTCTTCGAGCAACGCGCGCCAGTACCCCTCGTCTAGTTCCAGGTCCTCCGGAAGCAGCGGCATGGGATGACCCTCTCAAAATTATAGCCATGGGGCGATTGGCGAGGGGTGCGTTTACTACTAACAGGGGCAACCTTCTAACAAGCGCTGTCGCCAGCGAAGATGAATCTGGGTAGAAGGTGGGCGACGGCAGTGCCGTCGCCCACCCAGCGTTCTGGAATGTCCTCCGCAAACCGTCCCCGTTGCCGAATCGTTAGGGCTGCTTTAACAGCGCCTCATACTGGTCGGTCACCTGCTCCCACGAGTAATGCGCTTGGGCGTGCGCCTGCGCCCGCTGACGATACGCCGCGATCAGCGCCGGCTGGGCGAGCAGACCCTCCAGCACCTCGGCCAGCGCTAGCTCGCCAGCTGCAGCCGTGCTGCGCGATGCAGCGAGCCACAACGAGCGTTGACCACCAACCTTCTTATCAGCGACCTACTCGTGCTTATGTGCCTCTACACCCATTGAGAACGTCGTGAGGGATAGATGCTGCTTGACGTCGGACGCGGTATAGGATCTCTTCCAGCAGCCAGCGGGTTTCGCGCACGCGGTCGGCGATGATGCCAGTGATGAGCAGCAGCAGGCCAATCGCCAGCGAGATTGAGCCGACGATGAGGGACTGAACATTGCCCGGCAGTTGCCAGCCCTGTTCGGCAAAACGCAGCAGCAACCGTATCAGTAAGATGGTACCGATCAGCAAGAACGGCGCAGCCAGCGCCCCAAACATCTTGACAGGCTCGTAGGCAACATAGGTGCGCAGTAGGATCAACGCCTGCTGGCTGATAAAGTGCAGCATGCCCCGATGGAGGCGAGATGGGCGCGGGGTGTGATGCGCGGTGATCGGCACGCTGGCAACAGCCAGCCCGAGTTTGCCAGACTGAATCAGCGTTTGTACAGTGTAGGAGAACTGGCCGGTGACAAAGAGCCGCAGCGCTGCTTCGCGGGAATAGGCACGAAACCCGGATACTGCGTCTGGGATGGAGATGCCTGACGCCTGCTGAACCATCCAACTGCCCAGCTTCTGCAGCAGGCGTTTGGTCGGCGAGAAGTGCTCTAGACCGCCTACCTGTCGGTCGCCAATGACGACATCAGCTCGTCCGCGCAGGATAGGCTCAATTAAGATAGGGATGTCCTCACCCCGATACTGACCATCGGCATCGATGTTTACGATAATGTCTGCGCCCTGCTCCAGACAGGCATCTAGTCCATCCTGGAACGAACGTGCCAAACCCTTGTTGCCCACGTGTCGCACGATGCAATCGGCACCAGCGCCAATCGCTTCCTCAACCGTGTGGTCGGTTGAGCCATCGTCAACGACGATCACCGACACCGACTGTAGGCCAGGGATCACGCGCGGGATAGAGCGAATCACTTGGCCGATCGTCTCTTCTTCGTTCAGGGCACAGATTTGCACAAACAGTCTGGGCAGCCTAAGTAGGGAGGAATCTGGCGTTGTGTCCATAGCTACTGGCTACAATTATAATTTGACAAGGCAATGATAAACAACGCGCGCGTGTCACTCATTCAGTATCAGCGATCGAAATACCTTACCAGCAATCCCATCTCGCGTCGGCTGATTCGCGGTTTCTTTGAGTCGTTGAGGTCATGCGTTCGGCTGGTGGAGGCAGATTATGCCCGCATTGGACAGCGAGTGCGCATATTGGTGGAATTTGGATGCGGCGAAGGGGTGTCGTCGGACGCACTGCACGCTGCATTGCCTGAAGCGACAATAGTCGGGTTTGATATCCACGTGCCGTCAGTGAGAATCGCAGCGCGGTATCACGCGGAGGCTGCCTTTGTCGTTGGCGATGTTACCCACGCGCCGTTACGCAGCGCATCGGCGGATCTAGTGGTGATGCTGGAAGTGCTGGAGCATTTGACCGATCCCGAAGCAGCCCTGTGCGAGGCAGCTCGGGTGACGCGAGGGTGGTGCATTTTCAGCGTGCCACACGAGCCAATCTGGCGCGTCTTGAACATGGTGCGCGGGGCATATTGGCGGGAGTGGGGCAATACGCCGGGGCACATCAATCACTGGTCGCGCCGGGGGTGGATAACCTTTCTAGAGCGGCACTTCGACGTTGTCAAAATCAAGACACCGCTGCCGTGGCTGATGGCGGTGTGCCAGACAAAGTGACTGACTGATGGCCACAATTCGCGCTTCGCAGACCACATACGCTGGTCGCGCTCCAATTCTACGCCGTGAGTGGATGTGGCACGTGGCTGCGCTGTCGATTCCGCTGGCTCTGGCGTGCATCCAGACATATCCTGTTGTGGCCGAGATCACCACCCGAGCGCCGGGCTGGCCGGGTGACAATATTGCATACATCTGGTTGATCCACTGGCTGAAACAAGCCGTGACAACAGGCGCGTCGCTTTTCTTCGACCCGTACTTCTACTACCCGTTGGGATATAACTTGTCTGCCATCGAATCGACGCTGGCCAACACTGTGCCAGCGCTGCCGGTAGCGCTGTTGGCTGGGCCGGTGGCAGCGTATAACATTGTGCTCTTGGCGTCGTTCGCGCTTACGTCCTATGGGACCTTCTTGTGGGTGCGCGCGCTAACCGGCAATAATGCTGTCGCGCTCACATGCGGTGTAGCCAGCGCGTTCTTTCCCTTTCGCCTTGCGCACTTGCCTGGCCACCTGCCGCAGATGTCAACGCAGTGGATTCCACTGTGCTTCTATGCTGTTGAACGTTACACGCGCACGCGACAGACGTACTGGGCTGCCGGGGTAGGCGTCATGGTTGGGCTAAACGCCCTATCGTCCTGGTACACACTGGTCTTTATGGCGCTGGCGCTGCCGGTGTATGTTCTGCTGCGCGTGCCTCGCCTACTGAGACAGATTGTTCGGACATCGGCTGCCCGCCGCGATCTGGCCGTGGCTGTCGTGGCGACCACCGCGCTGGTCGCGCCAGCAGCAGCACCATATCTGCACGCTCAAGGGAGTGACAATCGCGCCCGATCAGCAGCTGAGATCGTGCGTGGGTCGATCAGTCCGCTGGAGTTCGTGACGCTCAGCGTTCGGCATCCAATATGGGGCGAATGGGCTGCCGCGCATTTGCCGATTGCGGAGAAGCAGAATATCGTGGAGCGCGTGGTCATGCCTGGCTACCTGATGCTAGCGACTGCCAGCGTCGGTGTGTGGCTCTCGCGGCGGCGACGGGTGGTTCGGTCGTTGTGCGGTCTGGCGTGTGTGGGGATCTTTGGAGCAATGGGGCCAGTGTTGGTTGACCACACTGCGCGTCCAGTTCAGATTGCTGTGCCGGCCTCGATGATGAACTGGTTGGAGCAGGCCGGTGTGTTAGAGGCGGCCGGACAATGGTTCGGTCCAGAGGTGGCAGCCAGCATGAGGGACGAGCAAGGGATAATCGTCCCGCTACCGTATGCACTCATCTATCGACTGCCAGTGATCGCGTCAATGCGCGCAGTGGGAAGGTTCGCTATCCTGTTGAATTTCGCTGTGTGTGGCCTGGCTGCAGTGGGCGCAGATGCGCTGATTCGGCGGTTATCTGCGCGCATGCGCGAATCGCAGCGCATCCGGCAGTGGCTGGCTGCGCTTGTGTTGTGCGCCGGCGGGCTGGTCGTGTTTGAATACTGGCAAAAGCCGTATCAAGCTGTACGCCTAAGGGCGCGCGCGGTTGATGTGTGGCTCGCCGAGCAGCCGTTTGGAGCTGTGCTGGAATTGCCACTTGATCAATTTAGTCAGCGTTTGAGCGTCTATGCGCGCGCCGAACACAGACAGCCGCTGGTGCTCGGGCTGCGTGGTTCATTTCCACCGCCAGTGGATGGAGAGCGGCGGGCAATCATCGAGCAACTGCCTGCGCCAGAAGCGGTGCAGGCACTATGCGAGTGGGGCACGCGATACGTGGTGTTGAACATGCGCCGGATGACCAGGGAGGAGCAGATACGCTGGGCCGAGACAATGGAGGCCATGCCAGTGGCGCGATTGGCCGGCGAATGGGACCTCGTTCGCGGATATGTCCTAGATGAGTGTCAGGAAGTCGGACCCCAGCGTTGAGTTGCGGTCGAGCGTGCGGTTTCTTGCTCATCATGCGCTCTAGTGCCTGGTTGGTAGTTTGCACCCACACCGCGCGATAGTCACAATGCTCCAGCAGTAGGCCGACAGAGTCGCTGAGGCCACCCTGGACCAGAGGACCTCGAATGGGCAAATAAGCTCCATAGCGCTGGTTCATAGGCGCGATAGAGATTACAAATCGCTACACAAGAAGAAGCATTAGTCTGGCCTAGCAGATTGCACAACACAACAGTGCGCTGTTCGGTCTGGCATTAGCAATGCAGAGCGCTCTGACGCATGTCGAGAGCGGTGAAGTCATAGGGGTATTCGCTTTCAGTGCTGGGTTTGCGCCCGCTGAGATAGAGATGACCAGACAGGCTGTCTGCATCGCGCCTCGTTTCCCATGCGCGCCGGTCTGCTCGAAAACATAGTGCAGCGATCCGCCGCGCCAGCCTCATGCTTAGCCGTGAGATCAGCCAGTTGGGCAGTTGCATAACCCGGTAAGCAGGCTCCGGCCAAACAATTATCTTTACCTCAAGTGGCGGACTAAACAGGTGAGCCAATGCGTCGGGCGTGTAGCCTTTGCGCACATGCCCCCAGGCGCGCTCAAAGCGCGCCGTCACCCATGGCGGGCCAACGCTAAACTGGCTGGCTGGCGTGCTGAGCCAGAGCCGCCCGCCCAGTGCCAAAGCCGCCACCGCACAACGCGCGGCCGCGTTGTCGTTAATAATGTGCTCCAGCACATCATTCATCAGCACGTAATCAAACGCGCCTGGCTTGAACGGTAGCGCCTGGCCATCGCCCAGGACAAAGTGCTGGCCGCTGCCCGCATGACGCCGGCGTGGGAGCGCGACATCCACGCCGACGATCAGCGTGGCCATCGGCGCGAGCAGGCTGGAGAAGCGCCCTTCCTTACATCCGATGTCCAGCAACCGCCGGCTGGCTGCTGCGGGCTGGCCGAAGCCCTCGTCGCCGAACAGCAGGCGATAGACCAGCCAGCGATAGTAACTGGCGAAGTGCATCGTCATCGTTCCCTGCCCGCACCAAGGAGCTTTTGAGCCAGCACGGCGCGGGCGAACCCAGCTAGGTCCACGACATAGCGGCGCGACAACCGCCGCGGCTCGATCAGGATACGCGCTAGCCATTCCAGGCCATGGTCGGTCATCCAGCGCGGACCACGGCGCACGCGCCCAGCCAGATAGTCGAAACACGCCCCGACAGACAACAACACGCGCGTATCAAGCTGCGGTGCGTTGCGCTGAATCCACCACTCTTGAGCAGGCATGCCGAGACCGACAAAAGTCACATCAGGCCGTAGCGCATTGATACGCGCAATAATCTGCTCGTTGTCTTTGCCATGCTGATTAAAATAGCCATGCTGAGTGCCCAAAATCTTCAACTTAGGATAGCGCTGGCGCAGCCTCGCCGCAGCAGCGTCGGCAACGCCCTCAGCCGCACCTAGGAAGTACCAACTCAGTCCCTGCTGCTGCGAAAAGCGTGCAAATGAATGCACCCAATCGGCGTAAGTAATGCGCTCCGGTAACGTGGCACCTAGAAACCGCGCCGCATAGAGCACTCCGTAGCCGTCGCAGAAGACGATATCCGCTGCGTTCAACGCTGCCCTAAATGAGGGCAGGGACTGCGCTAGAGCAATTGCGCGTGCGTTAGCGTGCAATATAATGCTCTGGCGTTGTGCCACAACTGTGTCGGCGATAAAGGCATGCAACTCATCTCGTCTAATCGGGTCAACACCAACACCACCGATGACAACGCGCGCTCTAACATACTGAGCACGCGACCGCAAGACGAGTTCTGGGCGTTCCGTCATGAGAACAAAAGCGACTGCTCGACTTCAGGTGCTGATAAGTTTAGCACGTGCCTTCGCTCGGCGTCCAGCCGTTGCTAGGACAATTGTCCGCGTGTGGCGCTCTGGCCTGTCCATGCTCGGGTTGCAAGCGCTGCTTGAGCTATCTGAGGCTGTCGTCTGGGCTGACCAGCGGCAAGTACCAGGGATCATCATCGAGGCAGGCAGCGCTCGAGGTGGGTCAGGCCTGGTGCTGGCTGCTAGCCGCCAACAAGCTCGGGCAGTGTATCTCTATGACACGTTTGAAGGCATTCCTCCACCAACCGAAGCAGACGGGCAGCAGGCTTTGCGCCGTTTCGAGGAAATCCGTTCTGGTAGAGCTGGCGGCATTCGCAAACAGGCCTACTATGGATACGAGTGCAACCTACTCGATCGCGTGCGTCAGTCCTTTGCGGAGTACGGGATGCCGATTGAGAATAGCCAGATATTCCTAGTGCCAGGGTTATATCAAGAGGCACTGTATCCACCCGATCAGGTGGCGCTCGCTCATCTGGACTGCGATTGGTATGAGTCGGTCAAAGTATGCTTGGAGCGTGTGGTGCCACGCCTAGCTCCCGGCGGGAGGATAGTGATTGATGACTACGATTACTGGGTTGGCTGCAAACGTGCTGTTGACGAGTACTTCGTGAACAAACGAGACGAATTTGAGTTTGTCAAGCGTCGGTGCCTGCACGTCATTCGCCAGCTGGACGCAGATGCGCTACCTCATCATTAACTTCTATTCGCCATTGAACCTCGGCGACCTCGCCATTCTGGAGCAGACACTGTGGTTGGTAGAACAGGTCGACCCGCAAGCAGAATTCGATGTTTGCATCAGCGATGATGCCTGGCTGCCGGATTTGCCGAGCGTGCGCTGGGTGCGCAACTGGAACTTTCTGCTCAAGCAATCCTCCGATCCAGCGCATCTAGCGCATGCGCTGCGACAAGCTCATCTGCGCGCTGACCTTATCCTCAGCTTAGGCGGCGGCTATTTCTTTGTTCACGATCATCGCCCGGTCCCGATCTGGGCTACGCTAGCGCTGGCCTATGCTCTGCGCCAACGCAAACCGGTTCTGTGCCTACCACAATCATTCGGCCCATTCCGTCACGCTTATCAGGCGCGGCTGGTAGCCTGGCTAATGGCACATTGCAATCAGGTGCTGTTGCGCGACGCAGAATCCCTGGAGATGTTTACCAGATACGCACCGTCGGCCTGCCGGGCACAATTTGTGCCCGATACAGCGTTCACGCTTGGACTGCGCTGGCCGTGCAAAACCAATCCGCTTAACGACCCTCCACGCATTGGTGCAACGTTGGTCGACTGGAGTCCGGTAGATCCGCGCTTGCGCGTAGTGCAGGCGCGTTATGAGCAGCAGATGGCTGATCTGTTCTCCCACGCCATCACCACGCTAGGCGCAGAGGTAACCTTGTTCGTGCAGTGCCAGAGTAAGCGCCGAGACTTCGAGAGCGATCTCGCTATCAGCCAGCGCGTTCAGGCACAAATGCGTCAGACGTTGCCGCCTGAATTGGCCGACCGCGTGAGAATTGTGGACGATCTCCGCCGACCGGAGCAAGCATTAGTCGCATACAGTCGGATGAACGCCTTCATCGCCACGCGCCTCCACTCGGTCATCTTTGCCGCTAGCCAAGGAGTACCAACGCTGGCTATCGGCTATCAGCCCAAGTCGCAAGCAGCTATGCGTTTGCTGGGACAGGCCGAGTACGGTCTGGAGATGCAAGATATCAGTGCAATCGACCTGCACACCCTGTTCGGTCGGCTATGGCAGACGCGAGGAGAAATTGGCCCGCGCATCGCCCAGGCTGCGCAGGATCTGGGACGTGCAACCTCGACGGCAATCCACGCCTTGATCGCCACCTATTATCGGTCCAGGTAGTCCACCCGCACATCGCCAAGGTTGGTTACTGCATCGTGGGTCACGATAAACACTTTTACATTACCGTTCGGCTCGGCCAGAACAGAGGGAGTTTTGATGGAACTAGCACTGCCCACAGCGAGCACATATTCCGCCGGTTCAACATTGGTAATCACGAAACTGCCGTCAGCCTGCGTGACGCTTTGCGGGGCATTAGCTATGTCCAGCACGAACAGACCGCTGCTCTCACTGCGATAGACGCGCCCGAGATAAACTGGAGTCAACGATACGGGCGTCGTACCAGATAGGTCAAACACGCGGCCAACAACCATGCCGCGCCCCAGGGCCGGCTTCTCCAGCGGACTGAACAGCGCTGGCACCACGGTGACTGGGACGGGCGTCATGCCGCTTTCGGGCAATGCAACCGGCGCTGTGGGTGCTGGACCAGCAGGGCGGTCGCGCGAGACGCAAGCAGTCACAAACAACAGACCGGCTGCTAGTCCAGCAATAAACAGAGACTTCAAACAGGGAATAACCATAGCAAGACCTCTCAATAGGTCGAGATAGCACCAGCGCATGAAAAGCTGGCACAGGGAGTATCCTGTGCCAGCTTGACCTATTGATGAAGTTGCGCGGATTACGGCAGCGGAATCGCATTCATATCTTCAGTATGGACTCTTACAGCAAACGGATCAGGGCTGTTACGGACAATCGCTATGAGGGCTGAGCCCGGCGGCCCCTGCACAATCGCAGAGCCAGCGAACGTATAGGCGTCTCCATTGGACGGTTGAATCACGGAGCAGCTTAAGGTTGATGAAGTGCCAGGAAATGCCGCAGCTACGTTGGAGTTCTGCTTCGCCCCGACAGGCGTGGCGTTTTGCGATACGCAGGTGTTAATCACTGCACCGGTGACGCTGTAGTATGTGACCGTTAACTGTCCCGCTGGAATCACAGCTGTACCAATGTTTTGGATCGCGATGTAAGACCTGAAGCTGCTGGAGTCACCGAGAGGGCTCCAACGCACGAATGGGATGGCCAGTCGATTTGTCGAAGTTGCCTCTGCACGATAGGCAGTTACGTATCTTGGATTCGCCCCCGTTTCCTGTCTGGCCTTACCTATAGCAGCAACGGGAGATACTGAAGATTGGATCACCGCAGCGCCACTAAAGGGCTGGTTACCATTGCTCTGGCAAGGGTTAACGCTCCATTTGGCCAGGGGCGAGACTGTGTTGGTGATTTGCGTGGGCGTTGTGCCAGTGACAGCAGAGTAGGTGATCGTGACAACAGTCGGCATGGTAAAAGACAGATTCTGAACGGCAAAGTAAGTGGTTGCCAACGCAAAATTGCAAAGAGCAGTTGGCATGTAGACGGTGGTTGCGCCAGCAGACTGAGGGATTGCTTCGAAGCCATAGGCTTGGAACCTGAACAGACCAGTGTTTTCGACACGTCTCTCCTCAGATGAGCCAACTATCAAAGCCGGCGTGCCGTTAGACACCTTGGTCGCAGTCACCACGACCGAGCCGTTGAAGCCGTGCAAACCGCTGGCAATAGTGGTGGTCGGGTTCAAGCCGTCAAAGAACTTAGAAGTATATGCAGGCAGCGTCAAAGTTACGTCTGCTGCATTGAGGCCATTCGGCAACACAAATTGCGCACGAATGTTGATGTTCTCGGCTTCCGTATTTTGCACGCCAAAGAGGCTGACTGCGTTAGTCGGATTGCCAATTGCCAGAAACGTGGTCAAGAAGATTTTGTCCGAAGCCTCGGCGCTAGTGAAGGCATTGGCCATGATGTGGCCGTAGCCGCTGGGCGGGACTTGTATCGAAGCAGCCACCACCGGCTGATCGGCACTGATGACCGCGCTGCCCCTCCAAGGACTGCCTAGGCCGGTCAGGTTACCGATCAAAATCTCGGTCGAGCCGTTGGCGGGTAGGTTAAGCGGGACGTTGACGGGCTGTGGCGCACCCGTAAGATCATAGAAGTTGACGACAGCGGTTGCAGGGTTCGAGTTGGGGTTTTGCACATAGATGCGAGTGGTGAATGACACGCTGCCCGATGGCGGTTGGGCCTGTACCGTCCGCAGCGTGGACAACGGCAGGGCCGAAGCAGCAGCGAGCAACGCTGCTAACGTGAAACGGGTAAAAGGTGTCCTGTTCATACACTTTCTCCTGCTGGTAGGATTGACTTACAGCGCCAATTATCAGGCCTTCGCTGCGCAAGAGCAATACCCCGTTTGGCTTATTTCTAGGTATACTGGCCTAGTTAGGATGAAGTATCGGCTGATCCAGCTATACCGCCGCTTGCGACCTAACGCCTCGCGCGTTCACCTCTATCGCTTCCTGGCGCAGGCCGCTGCTAGCTGCTCTCGCCCAGCAGTGGTCCTCGACGCTGGCTCAGGCGAAGCACAGTATGCCGAACTTTTCAATGCTCATTGCTATCATGCAGTGGATCTCGCTTGGAATCGAGCCTTGAGTTATGTCGCTAACCTGCAGGCGCTTGCTGCCCGCGACGCGAGCTACGACCTGGTCATCTGCACCCAGGTGCTGGAGCACGTCGCCGATCCATCGGTGGTCCTGCGCGAGCTGTATCGCGTGCTCAAGCCTGGCGGCGGCCTCTGGCTCACCGCGCCGTTCTTCTTCGCCGAGCACATGCAGCCACATGATTACTACCGATACACGCGCTACGGCCTGGCCCATCTGCTGCGCCAGGCGGGCTTTCAGGTCGGCGCGATCCAGCCCTTAGAGGGCTACCTGGCGACGCTGGCCTATCAGTTGGAGACCGCCGCCCGCCACCTGCCAATTCTGCCCCGCCAGCCCAGCATCTTCGCCCTCCTCATCGCTGGGCTTTCCTTGCTTTTGAAACCTTTATTCTTGATGCTGTACCTTATTTTTGATTGTATTGATGCCATTTACAAGTTTGACGGAGCGTATAGCAAGAATTATGCAGTGATCGCGCATAAGCCGATCACTCAGGATGAGCCAAGCGCAAAGGCATAGGCTGCCATCAAGGCCTGATAATGCCGCGCCGGCGCGTAACGCGAGCAGGCCGTCTCGCGCGCAGCGCGACCCATGCGCGCGCGCAGACAAGGTTGTTCCCATAGCATTGCGACTGCCGCGGCCAGCTCATTTGGATCGTCGCTGGTCAGCAACAGCCCGTTCACTCCATGTTCAACCATCTCTTGAAGGCCGCCCCGCCGCGTGGCAATTACCGGCTTACCACAGGCGAATGCCTCCAGCACCACCTGCGGCGCGACATCGTGCCACAGCGAAGGCGCTACCAGGCAGCAGGATTCCGTCAGCTCAGCTCGCAGCGCAACATGGCCCAAATGGCCAGTGACGGCGACATTGGGCAAGCTGGCCGCGATGCGGCGGACCTCGGCCTCCAGCGTGCCGCTGCCGACAATGCGAAACGGGATATTGGGCAGCCGGCGCGCGGCTTCCAGCACGTTCAGCACGCCTTTATAGGCTTCCAGCCGGCCGGCAAATAACACGTGACGCCCTTCACTGCTCGCGCGCCAGGCGCCCAAGTCAACAAAGTTCGGCACCACGCGGATGCGGTTGGCAGGCATCCCACCCTCAACCAGCTTGTCGCGCAAAAAGTGCGATGGCGTCAGGAAGAGGCTGACGTGCCGTTCGTACACACGGGTCAGGCGGTTGAGATAGGCTTCCAACGCGATCAGCGCGCTGCTGGCGCGGCCGTAGCTGCCACAATTGTGGATGATGGCGTGGTAGAAGCGCCCGCCTCGGCAGCGAAAGCACACCTCGCCGCTGGCCGGGAGGTAGCACTTGGCGTTGGGACACACCGGCTTGTAGTCGTGGATCGTTTGCACGACTGGGACGCGGGCGGCGCGCAACGCATACAGGATCGAAGGCGTGATCTGGTGATAGACGTGATGGACGTGCGCGATGTCCGGCTTGGCGTCTCGAATCAACTGGCGGATCCTGCGCTGCGCTTCGATTGAGTAAAGCGCGCGCGCGACCGCACGCAGGCGCGCGGCCAGCGAACGATCTGCGTAGTCCACGCGCGACACAAAGTAACGCGCCCAGGGCGTCTCGATATTGCGCGGGTGATGCATGCCGAACAGCACCACGCGATGCCCTTGCGACTCGAGCAGGGTCTTCTCGGCGAAGACCACGCTCTCCACCCCGCCAAAGAGGAAGAGGAACTTGTTGACGAGCAGGATGGTGAGCGGTCGTTCGCCGGCAGCGACCAACGGGGAAACATCCGGGCTGGCCAGGGCGCTGCTCATCTCCCAAAGAAAGCTGCGCAGGCCGAGGCAGCCAGCAGGGCCAGCCAGGCCAGTCCCCCGCCGAGCACAGCCACGGCCAGCCACGGCCAGCGGCCAGGCCAGGGGCCGATCCAGCCGATGGCCATGACGCACGCCAACAACGGCATGGCGCTGAACAGGTAGCGCCCCTGGGGCAGCCAGGTGCGCGCCGCGGCGAACACCAGCAGAGGCATGAACGCCTGGAGCACAGCGAGCGCCGCGCCAATCAGGAACAGAGCAGCCAGGCCGCCGGCACGCTGACCTCGCCGCGTGATCTGCACAACAACGCTGACAATGCCAAGCCCGACCAGCGCTGGCAATACCACGTAGGCCCACGGCGGCAGGTCGGGATTGCGCGCACGCGCGAAGATCCCGAATCGCCCCCAGAACGTCCAATTGAATAGCTGCACGGCCGGCTCCAGAAGGGCTGGCAAGGCAGCGAGGTTGTTGCGGTAGTCGCGGATCAACCGCTCAGCGTGCGAGCCGACGCCAAGCCCGTGCCCGATGCGGCTGATGACCTCGGCCAGCAGCCGGCGCGGCTCTTCGGCGGAGCCGTTGGGCAAAGGCAGAGAACGGCCAGCGTCCGTCCAAACGCTCAAGTCATCCAGATACACCGGCGCACTGGATAAGCCAACAATGATGAAGTTAAGCCGATAGGTCGTCCGAGTCAAGGGATGCGTCACGCTCACCAACTGCCAGCGCTCCGGCATAGCGTCGAACTCCACCTGAGACACACGCTGATCGTTGTCCTCAATGCGCAGCGCGCCACGGCTACCGACCGAACCCTTGACCCAGGCCGACCAGGTAATAGCTGTGTCTGAGCTAGGTAAACCAATAGGAATTTGAAGAGGAGCATAAGGGCGCAGCGTGGCTGGGGGCGCGCCTGCGCTGCGCGCAATTACGAAAGCGCGCTCGCCTGAACGCGCATGCCGATTCGTCCAAGCAGGGCCGCTGCTATCAGAGAGCCAATTGTTCGGCACATGCGCCGGCAGCGCATAGAGCGCACCGCCAGCGATGGAGAGCGCAACGGCTACCCCGCCAGCGATAGCCAGCATACGCCGGCGGGGGATGCTCACGCGCTGCACCCACCACACGCCCAGCACCAGCGGCGCCCACAGCACCAAAAAGACCGCCGTGCGCTTGGCATAGATCGCCAAGATCACCAGGGCCAGCATCAGCAGCAGGCGTGGCCAGGGATAGCCCCGCCGCCAGCCGCGCGCCACCTGCCACGTCAGCACCGAGGCAAACAGCATCACCCCGTTGTCGTTGTTCAGCCCGCTGCCGATGTAGACAAACATCGGCTGAAGGACGCTGAACAGGCCGGCCGCAATCACCGCCGGCCAGCGCCAGGCAAACAGCTCGCCGGCGGTCAGGACAATGAACATCACCCCCAGCGCAAAGATGACCCGCGAGGCCAGGCGCAGCGCACGCAACTGGTCATCTATTGGCCGATCCATGACCAGCATCTGAACTGGGGCCAGCAGCGCGTAATAGACCGGCGTCGGGTTCTGTAACTGGCTAAAGGCGCCCACGAACGCATCGCCAACCACCGCCGTGTCTGGGATCGGCCCGCCAGAGGTCCAGCCGCCGGGCAGGATGCGTGTTGGCGGCTGCTCTGGCCGCCGGTAGCCCAGGTACTCCCAGTAGTTGTTCTCCCACATTGAGCGCAGCATCGCCGCCTGTAAGGCTGGGTCGGCGTCGGCGGGCGTCGGCCGCCGGCCCAGCCGCGTCAGCAGATGGACGTATTCAAAGTGGGCGGCTTCGTCGGGGATTTGCCAGAGCGGGATGATCCCGCCCCACAGGTTAGCGTGGATGAAGGCAGCCAGCCAGAAGGCTAGCGCGACCAGCGCGCGCGCCCGGCGGGTGGGCGGGGATGAGGAGGCCGGCGAAGCGTCGTTCATGCTTGGTCGGGCGTGCGCTTGAAAGCGCTGCTTAAGCATACCGCAGCCCGGTGCGCAGAGGGGTGTTTACAGCGAGGGGACAGAACTTACGAGGCGTGGCCCAGCGCAGAATTACTCCCCTGCGCGTTGGCCAGCGCTTTATCCCAGCCATCCAGCCCGCCGTTCTTGGCGATGGCCACGCCGAACTCGCTAGATAGCGTCGCTGCGCCCTGCGTCAGGCGCTCGCCGGCCGCGACCGGCACGACCAGCAGGCCGGCCTTGCGCAGCAGCGCGGCACGCTCCGCCGCGCGCGCCACGTCATTCCGATCGATCACGCCGGAGACTTCGACGACCAGCCACAGCTCGCCCTCACCCTGCGCCGGCAACAGCCCGCCGCGCACGATCAAATCCGCCGCAACGATTCGGCGAATCTCCGCCTCGTCCAGGCGCCCTCTAAACATGTCCCATATATCGCCGCCATCCACCACGCGCGGCTTGCGCAGCCGGCTGCCGAAGATCGCGCCGATCCTGTTGCGATATCGAATCTCCAACAGCTCGCCGCGGATGTCCGCAAACCGGTCCTCGTTGCGCTGCTGAGCTTCCTCAAAGCGCAGCGTCAGTTGCCGGATCGCCTCGGCCAGCTCGGCAAAGCGCGCATCCACTTGGCGTCGAAGCTCGGCCAGTTGCTCTTCGTTACGCCGCTGCGCCTCAGCCAGTTGCTCTTCGTTGCGCCGCTGGGCCTCGGCCAGCTCGGCAAAGCGCGCATCCACTTGACGTCGAAGCTCAGCCAGTTGCTCTTCGTTACGCCGCTGCGCCTCGGCCAGTTGTTCTTCGTTGCGCCGCTGCGCCTCGGCCAGCTCGGCAAAGCGCGCATCCACTTGACGTCGAAGCTCGGCCAGTTGCTCTTCGTTGCGCTGCTGGGCCTCGGCCAGTTGTTCTTCGTTGCGCCGCTGGGCCTCGGCCAGCTCGGCAAAGCGCGCATCCACTTGGCGTCGAAGCTCGGCCAGTTGCTCTTCGTTGCGCCGCTGGGCTTCTTCAAAGCGCAGCGTTAGTCGCTGGATCGCCTCGGCCAGCTCGGCGAAGCGCGCGTCGGTGCGGAGCTGGGCCTCGGCCAGCTCGCGCGGCAGCGCCAGCAGCTCATCGGTGAGCACGACACGCCGCACCTCGTCCAGCC
>Ga0308416_1000036_pt1 | contig 42086 bp, 38 predicted proteins | sample HotsprSampleOS60_FD_203468 | JGI IMG/M metagenome (GOLD analysis project Ga0308416, IMG submission 203468) | Hot spring phototrophic mat microbial communities from Octopus Spring, Yellowstone National Park, Wyoming, United States - 20090730_OS60 ... | reverse complement strand
AGCAGCAGCGCTTCTACGGCTGCTACAATCTCTGGTAGGGACGGGTAATGTCGCATAACTAACCCCCGTCCCTTATTTTCTACTTGGTGTCAAGTCCTTTTCCGAATTGGCGTTGGAAGAATGCCCGGGAGTTTAATCCTCAGAGGGCCTCAGCCCGGGCCTGGTTGCTGGCTATTGCCCACCACACCACGGTCGATCACCTGCGCCGTATGGAGGCCCGTCCCCAGGCCATTGAGCCTGATGAAGATGAGCCTGAGGCCTTCGATCTTCCTGGCCCTGGAATCAACGAGGAGCACCATTTGGATCGCATCCGCTTGCGTCAGGCTTTGGCGCGTCTGGGACCGGAGGAGCGGGAGGTTATCGAGGTGCTGTTTTTCCAGGGGTATGCCCACCAAGAGGCCGCCCGCAAGCTCAACATTCCCCTCGGTACCCTCAAGACCCGGGCCCGCCGGGCGCTTTCCCGCTTGAAGGAGGAGCTGCGTGAAGCCTGAGGAAGTGCGCGAACTCCTGCCTTTGTATGCCTTGGGGGCTTTAGAGCCCGAGGAGCGGGAGCGGCTCGAGGCCGCCCTCAAGGCTTATCCCGAGCTCTGGGCCGAGGCCAGGGCCCTGCAGGAGACCGCCGCTGACCTGGCCGCTTTGGTTCCCCCGGCCCCGGTACCCCCAGGTCTGGAGCAAAAGGTCATGGCCCGCCTACGGCCTTCCCGGCGCTTGATTCTTCCTGTCTGGCTGAGCCGCGCAGCGGCGTTGTTGCTTTTGCTGGGGCTGGGCTACAGCGGAGGATGGGGGGCTTTCTGGCTGCTTTCGCTGCGCGACCCCGAGACCCGGGTGGTCGCTCTGGCCAGTCCTAAAGGCGAGGTGGTCGGGCGGGTCATCCAGCGTAAAGACAAGCTGGCCCTGGTGCTGCTTGACCGCTGGCCCCCCCAGGGTCAGGTTTTCCAGGCCTGGGGGCTGGTTCAGGGAAGCCCCACCCCCCTGCCCACCTTCCGCACCCCGCTTAAGAGCCTGCGCCTTCCCCTGGAAGCAGAAGCCCTGGCGGTCTCGCTCGAGCCCCCAGGCGGAAGCCGTCAGCCTACCACCCTGCTGGGGCTACCCCAGTAGGGTCTTGGGAAAGAAGGTTACCGGATTGCCGATTCTTTAGCTTCCTGTGAAGGTGTAGAAGCAACTTTTGGCCCGGTTAATCCAAACACCCCTCCGGCTGCGAACAGCAGGTTGGAGGTGCAAAATGGAAAAGCAACCCCAAAACCTGGCCCGCAGGAAGTTCGTCAAGGTCTTGACCGCCGCTGGTCTTTCCACGGCCCTGGCCCACAGCCTGGTAGGACAGGCCCTGGCCCAGTCGCAGGGCGTGAGCGATCTGGACGTGCTCAACCTGGCCCTGACCGCTGAGTACCTGGCTACCGACGCCTACACCCGGGCCCTGACGGTGAACTTTCCGGGTGAGATTCGGGATTACTTGTCCGAGGCCCTGAAGCACGAGGAAGCGCACGTCAAGGCCCTGACCGATACCATCCGGGGGCCCTTCAATGCCATGCCGGTGGCCCGTCCGCAGTTCACCTATGGTGACTTGCAGTTCAACACCGCCAACCGGCTCAAGGTGCTGGAGACCCTGGTGGCCCTCGAGACCGCCTTTACCGGAGCCTATCTGGGGGCTATCCCTCTGATTCAGAACAAAGCTGTGCTCTCGGCAGCGGCCAGCATCGCCATGAACGAGGAAGCCCACCTGGCTATTCTGCGCGACGCGGTGCTGACCCTGGGTGGGCGGGTAGAAGGTACCCAGACCCCGGTGGGCCGGGCCTTTGCTGTCGCCATCACCCCCCAGCAGGCTACCCAGGCGGTGCAAGGTTTTATCCGCAGGTAAGGGAGATTTGATATGCAGCGTCGCTTGTTTTTAGGCGGCATGGGGGCCAGCTTGGTCATGCTGGGCCTGGGGCGCGCGCAGGCCCAGGGGATGGGCGGCTTTGTGCGGGCCGTGCTCTTAAGTGGGGCCGAGGTGGTGCCAAACCCGGCCAACACGCCGGGCCTGGCGGTGGTGCGCCTCGAGCTCATGGGTTCCAGCCTGAGCATCCAGGGCGCGGTGGCTAACCTGGCGGGTTCTTTCCGCGACTACACCCGCGATCCGGTGGACGACCCCGCCCTGAACGCCCGCCTGACCAGCGCCGTTCACCTGCACCGAGGGGCCAGGGGACAAAACGGCCCCTTGCTGCAGGCGCTCAAGGTGATGAGCGCACCCGATGGTCGAAGCGCTACCTTTATGGATCGGCTCGAGCTAAGCCTGGACGATCTGAACCGCCTGTACCGGGGAGAGCTTTACTTCGACATTCATACCGCAGCTTTCCGGGCGGGCGAGCTGCGGGGGCAGATTCAAATAAACCCCACCTGAAGCTTGCTGTTTCAAAATCAGCCTCTCAGTGCGCTTTAGGTGGGTGCCCCGATGGACAGGGCCAACCTGGTGCTCGTCGATGGTGACGCGGTGGCCTTCGGGCGTACCACCAGCGAGGTGCTCAGGATCGTCTACCTCAACGGCAACGCCAACGTAAGTGCGGGCGGCTTCTTCCACATGGGGCTCAACGGCGCGATCAGAACCACCGGAACGTTGGGCTTGGCCAAAGGCCCCCAGCAAAAGACCAGCAGACCGGGCGAAACCCTCGCCCGGTCTTTTTCTAGTCTTCAAGCCAGTGCCCCAGCCGCTCCCGCTTGGTGAGCAGGTAGCGCTGGTTGTGTGGGTTGTCACCACCCTTGAGCGGCAACCGTTCGACGATCTCGAGGCCAAAACCCTCCAAAGCCCGCACCTTGCGGGGGTTGTTGGTGAGCAGGCGCATCCGGCGGATGCCCAGGTCGCGCAGAATCTGGGCCCCCACCCCATACTCGCGCAGATCGGGGGGAAAGCCCAGGGCCAGGTTGGCCTCCACGGTGTCCAGCCCCTGGTCTTGCAGGGCGTAGGCCTTTAGCTTGTTAATAAGGCCGATGCCGCGCCCTTCCTGGCGCAGGTAGACCAGCACGCCGCGCCCTTCCTGGGCGATCAGTTGCAAAGCCAGGTCGCGCTGAAAACCGCAGTCGCAGCGCAGGCTGTGCAGGCTGTCGCCGGTGAGGCATTCTGAGTGCACCCGCACCAGCACCGGCGTATCCCCGGCCAAGTCGCCCATCACCAGCGCGGCATGTTCCCCTTGGGTGAGGGTATCCCGGTACCCCACCACGCGGAAGTTGCCAAAGCGGGTGGGCAGGCTGGCCTCGGCCTCGCGATGCACGTAGCCGTCGCCTTGCTCGAGGCGGTAGCGGATCAGCTCGGCGATGGTGCCCACCTTGAGGCCGTGCTGCTGGGCGAAGGCCAGGATGGCCGGCAGGCGCATCATGGAGCCGTCATCGTGCATCAGCTCGCTGATGGCAGCCACCGGGTTGAGCCCGGCCAGGCGGCAGAGGTCCACGCTGGCCTCGGTATGGCCGGCCCGGCGCAGCACACCACCTTTCTGAGCCCGCAAGGGGAAGATGTGACCAGGGCGCACGAAGTCGGCAGCGGTGGCCTCTGGGCGGGCCGCCAGGCGCACTGTGGTGGCCCGGTCGGCGGCCGAGATGCCGGTGGTTACCCCTTCGCGGGCTTCGATGGAGACGGTGAAGGCAGTGCCGCGGGGCGCGGTGTTGTCCTTGACCATGGGGGGTAGATCCAGCCGGTCGGCCCATTCCTCGCTCATCGCCAGGCAGACCACCCCGCCGGTATGCCGGATGATGAAGGCCATCCACTCGGTGCTCATGTGCTCGGCGGCCATCACCAGGTCGCCCTCGTTCTCCCGGTCTTCGTCGTCGACCAGGATGATGGGCCGACCCGCGCGCAACTCTTCGATCAGTTCGGGTACTGGGCTAAGCATGGCTGCCTCCCCGCAGGGCTACCAGGCGTTCGAGATACCGGGCCAGCAGGTCGACCTCGAGGTTTACCCGGTCGCCCTCTGACAGCGCTTGCAGCGTGGTCTGCTCTAGGGTGTGGGGGATTAGGGTGACCCAGAAGCGGTTTTCCTCGACCCCGGCCACCGTGAGCGAGACCCCGTCCAGGGCCACCGAGCCCTTGGCCGCAATATAGTGGGCCAGCGTGGATGGGGCCTCGAACCAGACGTCCCAGGCCCCCATCACCCGCTGCACCCGGAGCACCCGGGCCTGCCCGTCCACGTGGCCGGTGACCAGGTGCCCGCCCAGCCGCCCACCCAGGGCCAGGGCCCGCTCGAGGTTGACCCGCTGCCCCACCTCCCAGCGGGGGGCGGTGCGGCGTAGGGTTTCCTGGGCCAGCTCTACCACAAAACCCCGCGGCTGTAGTTCCACCACGGTCAGGCAGACCCCCGAGACCGCAATGGAATCGCCCAACTGCGTTCCTTGAAGCGTCTTTGTGGCCTCAATCACAATACGCTGTAGCTCGCCCCGTTGGCTTGATTCGCGAATGGTGCCCACTTCCTCCACGATTCCAGTAAACATGTCTACTCCTTGGGATAGCCCTCCAGCCAGATGTCCCCTTGCAGTACCTCCAGCCGGCTGACCTCGAGGTTCCGCGCTTGTTCCATGCGCTCCACCGCGAAACCGGCCAGCGCGCTGCGCCCTTGGCCCACCAGCTTGGGTGCCAGGAAGAGCGCTACTTTGTCGATCCATCCCCGCTTCAAGAAGGCCCCAGCTAGGGTAGGGCCACCTTCCAGTAGGACTCCGTCCAGGCCTTGGGCCCACAGCCAGCTCAGGGCGGCCTCGAGGCTGACCCGGCCCTCTTCTGTAGGCAGCTCGACCACCGTGGCGCCGCGCTGTTCCAGGGCTTGCCGACGCGCCTTGGGAGCCTGGGGGCCTACTAGGATGACCACCCGGGCCGCCTCGCCCCGCGGCCCAGGTGCGAAGAGCCGGGCGGTGGGGGGAGTGCGGGCCTGGCCGTCAAGCACCACCTTGAGGGGATCGCGCAGCGGGGGGGGCTCGAGCATCCAGGGGAAAGCCCTGAAATCCGGCTCTCGCACGGTAAGCCTTGGGTCATCGGCCAGCACCGTGTTCACGCCTACCATTACCGCAGGCAGCCACTGGCGGTAACCCTGGGCCACCTGCCGGGCGAGTGCATTCGAGATCCAGTACGCATGGCCGCTCTGGGTGGCCGCCTGCCCGTCCAGGCTCAGCGCGGTCTTCCAGAGCACAAAGGGCCGCCGCTGCTTTACACCGTGGAAAAATACCTCGTTTTGGGCCAGCGCTGCTTGCTCTAAAAGCCCTGCCTCTACCCGAACACCAGCCATTTTGAGCCGCTCCAGGCCCCCCTGGGCTTTGGGGTTGGGATCGCGTGCTGCTACCACCACCCGGGCTACCCCGGCTTCCAGCAAGGCCAGCGAACACGGTGGCGTGCGCCCGTGGTGGTCACAGGGCTCTAGGTTTACATAGAGTGTGGCCCCTGAAGCCGCGGCCCCAGCCTCCCGCAAGGCGAAGACCTCCGCATGGGGCGCGCCCGCCTTGGGGTGGTAACCTTCTCCTACGATCAGGCCATCTTTTACCAGTACTGCGCCTACCAGAGGATTCGGATGAGTGTGGCCGCGGCCTCTTTCTGCAAGTTGGAAGGTTCGCTGAATAAATCGTTCATCTAAGCTTTGAAGTGACGTAGAAACCCATGCGGTCGGAAGCATCCGACCATCACCTCCTTCTCCCATCCGGACTTTTACCGTCGGCCCCGGAGTTCCACCGGGTCGGGCCCCAAGGGGGCTTCGCGGGCTTTTACCGCCGGTCGGGATTTGCACCCTGCCCCGAAGGAGGGCAAGTGCAAGTTTAGGCAAGAGGCTGGTGGTCTTTTTGGCCACAGGTCACATTGTCTGCCGCACGGCGATGCCCTAGTATGGCGCTATGAAGCATTTGCAAGCCACCCTTTCGGCACAGGATGTTCGTCTAGCTTTTGCGGTGAGTAGATTCAATGAGCGGGTGACCAAGGCGCTTCTCGAGGGCGCCCTCGAGACCTACGCCCGCCTGGGTGGCCCCGCCGAGGAAGCCCTGGTGGTCTGGGTGCCCGGCTCGTTCGAGCTACCCTTAGCTGCCAAGCGGCTGGCCCGTCATCCCGAGGTGGACGGGGTGGTGGCCCTGGGCGCGGTGATACGGGGCGAAACCCCCCATTTTGAATACGTCAGCGCACAGGCGGCCAGCGGCCTGATGCAAGCCATGCTGGAAAGCGAGAAGCCGGTGGCTTTTGGGGTGCTTACCACCGACACCTCCGAACAGGCCGAGGCCAGGGCGGGGGGCAAGGCGGGCAACAAGGGGGCCGAAGCGCTGTATAGCGCGGTGGAGATGGTGCAGCTTCTGCGGGTGCTGGAGCGCTCCTTAGAGAGAATAGCCCCGCGAATCTGAACAAAACCTAGGCCTGGGTCGTGTCGGGAAAGCCAGGGCTGGGCCAGTTCATCATTTTGATAAGAAATGTCTTTGATTTGTTCTTTTTGCTGGGGCCCCCACCTGAAGCTGTGCCAGGAGCTGCCCATGCCTCTGGCGGGCTTTAACCTGCCCTAAACAGAAAGCTTCAGGTGGGGTTCATATCAGGCCTGCTCGAGCGCCTCTTTGCGCAGGTCTTCTTCGGGCTGCCCTGCCGGGTACTGCCCGTTGAAGCAGGCCAGGCAGACCGGCCCCCCAATGGCTGCACGCACCCCCGACTCGCTCAGGAAAGCCAGCGAGTCGGCCCCGATGAGCTGGCGGATCTGCTCTACCGAGTGGGTGGAGGCCACCAGCTCCTTGCGGGCGGCGGTGTCGATGCCGTAGTAGCAGGGGAACTTGATGGGCGGCGAGGAGATGCGCACGTGCACCTCGGTGGCCCCGGCCTCGCGCAAGAGCTGCACGATGCGGCCCGAGGTGGTGCCCCGTACGATGGAGTCGTCCACCAGCACCACCCGTTTGCCCGCCACCACCGGGGTGGCGGCCAGCTTGAGCCGTACCTTCAGGTCGCGCATGGCCTGGGTGGGCTGAATAAAGGTGCGACCAGCATAGGGGTTCTTGTGCAAGCCAAAGTCGAAAGGAAGCCCAGAAGCCCGGCTGTAACCGATGGCGGCACCAATCCCGGAGTCCGGCACGGGCACCACCAGGTCGGCCAGGGCCGGTGCTTCCTGGGCCAGCACCTCACCCATACGGATGCGGGCGGGATGGGTGGCGATACCGTCCAGGGTGGCGTCGGCTCGAGCGAAGTAGATCCACTCGAAAGCACAGGGGGTGGGTTTGGGCTCGAGCACCTGCATGGAGTGAAGCTCTCCCGACTCCACCCAGACCAGCTCGCCGGGCCGCACGTCGCGCACAAAGCTGGCCCCCATCAGGGCCAGGGCGGGGGGTTCCGAGGCAAAGACCCAGCCGCCGTTGGACAGCCGCCCGATGACCAAAGGCCTCACGCCGTGGCCATCGCGCAGGGCCAGCACGGTGTGCCGATCCATCAGCACCACGCTAAAGCCCCCGGTGAGCTCCCGCATGGCCCGGGCCGTGGCCTCCACCAGGCTAAGCCTGGCGTAGCGGGCAATCAGGTTAATCATCACCTCGGTGTCGTTGGTGGTCTGGAAGACCGCACCATGCTCTAAAAGCGCCTGGCGAATCTCTATGGCATTGACAAAATTGCCGTTGTGGGCGATGGCCAGAATGCCTTTGGAGCTGCGCACATTGAGGGGCTGGGCGTTGAAGCGCAGGTTGGAGCCGGTGGTGGAGTAGCGGGTATGCCCGATCCCCAGGTTGGCCCCCTCAATCCGCAGTCGCTCCATCCGGGCCTCGTCGAAGACCTGCGTGACCAGTCCCAGGTCTTTCTCGATGACCAGGTCCTTCCCGTTGGAAACACAGATTCCCGCGGCCTCCTGGCCCCGGTGCTGCAGGGCAAAAAGCCCCAGTTGCAGCAGGTCGGCCACCGGGAGGGGCTCAGGCGACCACAGGCCCAAAACACCGCACTCTTCCCGGGGTTTGTCCATCACGGCAGCACCTCCCTGAGCGGGGCTGCCCAGGCCCTTTGCAAGGCTGCCACACGCCACTCCAGGCGCTCTTTGGGCATCAGGATGGTGAGCTTGGTGCCGCCGACCTGACCCAGAATGTGGTAGGGCAGGCCGTGGTTTTCCAGCACCTGCACGGCCATCTGAAGCTGGGCTGGCGCGATGGTGAAAAGGATACGGCTGGGGGCTTCGCCAAAGAGCAGGGCATCGGGCCGGGCCTGGCTGCGAATCTCGATGGTGGCCCCCAGGCCATAAGGAAGGCACATCTCGGCCAGCGCTACCGCCAGCCCACCTTCGGCCAGGTCGTGGGCAGTACGGACCCAGCCCCGCTCGATGAGCTCGCGGATGGCGGCCTGCGCGCTGGCCTCCAGGGCAAGGTCGAGGGGGGGCGGACACCCGGCCTCCTGGCCGTGCACCACCCACAGGTACTCGGAAGCGCCCAGGTGGCCCTCCTGGTGGCCGATAAGAACGATAAACTCGCCCGCTTTTCTGAAGCCCATTTCGGCGCGGCGCTCGAGGTTCTCCAACAGCCCCACCACCCCCACCATCGGGGTGGGTGGAATGCGGTAGTTGGGGCCTTCGTTGTAGAGCGAAACATTGCCCGAGACCACCGGAAGGCCCAGGGCCCTCGAGGCCTCGGCCAGGCCCTGGATGGTTTCGGCAAGCTCGAAGTAGCCCTCAGGGGTCTCGGGGTTGCCGCAGTTGAGGCCGTCGGTGTAGGCCAGCGGCCGCCCGCCCACCACGCTCACGTTGCGGGCGGCTTCGGCAAGGGCGTGCATGGCCCCCAGGCGGGGTGAGAGCTTGCTGTAGCGGGGGTTGGCGTCCACCTTGACCGCCAGGCCCCGCCCGGTGCCCTTGATGCGCAGGATGGCGGCATCGCCCTTGCCGGGAACCAGCACGGTGTTGGTGCCGACCTGGTGGTCGTAGCGCTCGTAGATGGGGGCCCGGCTGCACAGGTTGGGCGAGGCCAGAAGCCGCGGGAGGATTTCCTGCAGCTCAGAGGGCACCGGCAATCTGCCCAGGTCCACTTGCCTGAGCTGGGCGATGGCGGGGTCTTCGCGGCCCTCGCGGGTGTAGGTGGGGCAGTCGGCCAGGGCGGCGGTGGGCACCTCGGCCACCACCTGGCCCTGCTGGAGCACCCGGAACACCGGCTGGGCGATGGTGCGGGCCACCGGGACAGCGTCCAGGCCGTAATGTGCGGCCAGGGCTTCCAGGTCTTTTTCTTTGCCGGGCCTGGGCACCAGCACCATGCGCTCCTGCGACTCTGAAAGCAAGAGCTCGATGGGGTTCATACCCGCCTCGCGCTGGGGGACCAGGTCGAGGTTGAGCTCGAGGCCCAGCCCCGACTTGTGGGCCAGCTCGGAAAGGGAGGAGGTGAGCCCTGCCGCGCCCATGTCCTGCACACCCTCCACCAGATCCTGCCGGATGGCCTCGAGGGTCAGTTCCATGGTCAGCTTGCCCATGAAGGGGTCGCCTACCTGCACGCTGGGCCGCTTGGACTCGTTTTCCTCCGATAGTTCCTCCGAGGCAAAAGCCGCCCCCCCGATGCCGTCGCGCCCTGTCTTGGAGCCCACATAGTAGATCGGGCGCGCAAGCGAGGCGCGGCTTTTCTTGAGCTCCTCCACCCGCAAAAGCCCCACACACATGGCGTTGACCAGGGGGTTCTCCTGGTAGTCCGGGTGAAAGTAGACCTCGCCCCCCACCGTGGGCACGCCGATGGCGTTGCCGTAGTGGGCGATGCCCTCCACCACCCCCCGCAGCAGGTGGCGCGTGCGGGGGTGGTCGGGCTGGCCAAAGCGCAGCGAGTTCAAAAGGGCGATGGGCCGGGCCCCCATGGCCACGATGTCGCGGATGATGCCCCCCACCCCGGTGGCCGCGCCCTGGACGGGTTCTACTGCCGAGGGATGGTTGTGGCTCTCGATTTTGAAGGCTACGGCCCAGCCTTCGCCAATCTCCACCACCCCCGCGTTTTCGCCGGGGCCCTGTAGCACCGAGGGGCCCTCTTTGGGCAACAGACGCAGGAGCGGGCGGGAGTTTTTGTAGGAGCAGTGCTCGCTCCACATCACCTTGAATAAGTAGAGCTCGAGCCGGTTGGGCTCGCGCCCCAATAGGCGCACAATTTCTTCATACTCCGCCAATGGGATGCCGGTTTCCTGGAGGAGGGAAGAAAGGGTTTCTTGCATTACAGGGCCCTCGGTGGATGCCCGATTACATCCTTGAGCAGCGGGATAAGCTCCTGGTGGTTGCTGATGCGGGCGGTGGGCTCGGGCTGCCCGTTGCGGTGAGTGTGCCCGGTGTAGAGCACCGCGTAGGGGTAGCCGGTTTGGAAGGCTCCGGCGATGTCGGTGCGGGGTATATCGCCAATATGCAGGGCTTCCTGAGGCTTGGCCCCCATCTCGTCCAGCGCGGCCAGGAAGGCCTCGGGCTTGGGCTTGACCACGCCGGTCTCGTCGGAGAAGGAAAAACCGCTGAACAAGTCGTGCAGCTTGTGGCGTTTGAGCTGCTCACGCAGGATGCGCCCGGTCGAAACGCCGGTATCCGACACGATGCCCAGGGTGTAGTGCTGGGCCAGCCGGGGCAGGGCCTCGAGCACCCCCGGCAGGGGAATCAGGTTGCCCTGCAGGGCCGCCTCGACGATGCGCTGGGTGGTGAGGGCGACCTGCCCCTCGTCGTAAGGCAGGCCCAGGTAGGCAAAAATGCGCGTGACCCGTTCGAAGGGGGTCATGACCTGACCGGCGTTCCAGGCCGCATCGAAGTCCAGGGCGGCCTGCCGCCAGGCCTCCATGACTGCGGCGGGTTCGGCAGGAATCCCGGCTTCGGAGGCTGCGTCCAGCAGGATCTCGTTGCGCAGGTTTTTGACCTGCCCGGCGTACTCCGGGCCTTCGATGAAAAGGGTGCCCCAGAAGTCGAAAGTGATTGCTTTGATGGTCATGCCGTTACCTCCTGTTTTTGGTTCGACTCAGGCCATTACCTCGAGGGCTTGTTTCAGGCTGATAAAGAAGGGCAGTCCGTCGGCGGAGCCCAGCGTTTCCTCTACGGCGCGTTCGGGGTGGGGCATCATGCCCAGCACATTGCCTGCGGCATTGACGATACCCGCAATGTGATGGAGCGAACCGTTGGGGTTGAAAGCCTCCCCTGCCCTGCCAGGCGTGCTGGGGTCTGGCGCATAGCGGAAGACCACCTGGCGGTTTTGCTCGAGGGCTTCCAGCGTTTGGGGGTCGGCGTAGTAGCGGCCCTCGCCGTGGGCGATGGGGATTCGCACCACCTGCCCTGGTTTATAGCTGCCGGTGAAGGGCAGGTCGGTGCGCTCGACCCGCAGAAACACCTCTTTACAGGTGAAGTGCAGGTTGGTGTTGGCCAGAAGCGCCCCTGGCAACAGCCCGGCCTCGGTGAGCACCTGAAAGCCATTGCAGATACCCACCACCGGGTGGCCCCGCTCGGCCAGCCGCCGCACCTCCTGCATCACGGGCGAAAACTTGGCTAAAGCCCCGGCCCGCAGGTAGTCGCCGTAGGAGAAGCCACCGGGCAAGAGCACGGCCTGAAAGCCCTCGAGGTTCCGCGCGGTGTGCCAGACCAGCTCAGCTTTTAGCCCCACCATCTGCAGGGCCCAGAGCGCATCCTGGTCACAGTTGGAACCGGGGAACTGAACCACCGCAACCTTCATGTCAGCTCCTTCACCGCCTCGACCACGAACACTTCCATCACCGGGTTGGATAGGGCTTTACCGATGTTGTGCGCAGCGGCCCGGGCCTCGGCCTCGCTTTGGGCCCCTATCTCCATCTCCAGCACCCGCCCTACCCGCACGTTTTCGACCGGGTACTCCAGACCCTGCAAAACACCTTCCACCGCGCGTCCCTGCGGGTCGAGGATGCCGTCTTTGAGCTCAATTAAGAGGGTTATGTGGTATTTCATGGTTCAGCCCCCGCGAGCACCCGCCGCAGCACCTCCTGGTAGGCTTCCTCCACCCCGCCCAGGTCGCGCCGGAAGCGGTCCTTGTCCATTTTTTCGCCGGTTCCCATCTCCCACAGGCGCATGGTGTCGGGCGAGATCTCGTCGGCCAGCACCAAGCGGCCATCCTCCAGGCGGCCAAACTCGAGCTTAAAGTCTATGAGCTCGAGGTTGCGCTGGGCAAAGTAGTCCTTGAGCAAAGTGTTGATCCAGAGGGCCAGTTCGCGGATGCGTTCCAGCTCGTCCTCGCTAAGAAGCCCCAGGGCCAGGGCCGCCTCGGGGTAGATGAGGGGGTCGCCCAGGGCATCGTTTTTGTAGGAGAACTCCAGCAGGGGCTTTGGCAGCACCCGGCCTTCCTCCACCCCGTAGCGCCGGGAGAAGGTTCCGGCGGTGCGGTTACGCACGATGACCTCGAGGGGCACAATGTGCACCTTTTTCACCAGCATTTCCCGCTCGGATAGCTGGCGCACGAAGTGCGTGGGAATGCCGTGGTCTTCCAGATAGCGAAAAAGCGCAGCCGAAACCTGGTTGTTAACCACCCCCTTACCGGCAATTGAAGCCCGCTTTTGCCCGTTGAAGGCGGTGGCGTCGTCCTTGAAGTAGACCCGCACCAGGCCAGCCTCGGGGCCGGGATAGATGATTTTAGCTTTACCCTCGTAGAGTTTTTCCATGACGAACCCCTGAGAGCCAGGGTAGCTTATATAGTACCCCTCTACAGCCCAAAGCGGGCGTAGATGGTGTCCACGTGGCGCAAAAAGTAACTAGGGTCGAAAGCCTGCTCCAGCGCTTGGCCCTTCAGGGGGCAGGCCGGGTCGGCCTCGAGCAGTTCCCTGAAGTCCTGCCCCTCCGCCCAGCTTTTGAGGGCATTGCGCTGCACCACTTCGTAGGCCGCGGTGCGTTCCAGGCCAGCTTCAATCAGGAGGCCCAGTACCCGCTGGGAGTAGACCAGACCGCGGGTGAGCTCGAGGTTGTGCCGGATGTGCTCCTCCTGCACCACCAGCCCTTCCAGCACCCGCCCTAAGCGGCGCAGCATGTAGTGGGCCAGGGTGGTGGAGTCGGGCAGGATCACCCGTTCCACCGAGCTGTGCGAGATGTCGCGCTCGTGCCAGAGGGCCACATTTTCTAGCTCGGCCTGCAGGTTGCTGCGCAACAGCCGAGCTAGCCCCGAGATGTTCTCCAGGGCTACAGGGTTTTTCTTGTGGGGCATGGAGGAGGAGCCTGTTTGTTTGTAGCCGAAGGGCTCCTGGGTCTCCAGCACCTCGGTGCGCTGCAGGTGGCGCAGCTCCACCGCGATGCGCTCGAGGTTGGCCCCTAGAATCGCCAGCGCGCTCATCAGCTCGGCGTGGCGGTCGCGTGGTACCACCTGGGTTGAAGCTGGCTCGATCGCAAAACCCAGCCTTTGGGCAACCCAGGCTTCTACCGCAGGCTCGACATGGGCATAATTTCCTACCGAGCCCGAAATCATGGCTACCCGGATGCCCTCACGGGCCCTCTGCAAGCGCTCCGCATCGCGCAGCAGGGCGGCATAGAAAGCCAAAAAGCGCAGGCCAAAACTGGTAGGCTCGGCATGTACCCCGTGGGTGCGCCCCACCGCTGGCAGGTGCTTGTACCGCACGGCCAGGTTTTTCAGGGCGGCCAGCACCTTATCCAGCTCTTGCACAATCAGGCCCAGGGCTTCGACCAGCAACAGGTTTTGCGCGGTGTCTACCACGTCGGTGCTGGTCAGGCCCAGGTGCAGCCAGCGGGCCGCGTCGCCATCGCCCGTCCACTCGGTGAGGGCCCGGGTAAAGGCCACCATATCGTGGCGGGTTTCGGCTTCGATCTGGTCTACCCGGCGGGCAAAGGCCTCATCGATGGGTTTTTGCTGCAGGGCTTGGCGCAGACGCTGGGCAGTTCCACGCGGCACCCTTCCCAGCCTCTCCCAGGCTTCCAGGGCCAGCATCTCCACCTCGGCCCAGGCCTGGTACTTGCGTACCTCGCTCCAGATGACCCGCATCTCGGGGGTCTGGTAGCGCTCGATCATCGCTCTACCTCTTCTGCTGCACAAAAGACCGTATCTTGCGTTTTTTTCACCAGGGATCACTTGTTGTTCTTCATTGCCTCACAGGACAATCTGGTGAACAACGCCAAAAGCGTATCATGCCTGGGGGGTGGGGGCAACCGTAAGCCTAGCGGTGTTTTCATCTTGGTGGTTTAGCATTAGGGCATGATTCGCGCGGTGCTGTTCGACGTGGGCGATACCCTGATTTTAGGACACCCCAGATACTGGCTGTGGCCCATTTTGGAGGCCAAAGGCATCGCCCAGCAAGCCGACCTGAAGCGCCTTCCCCAGGCCATGAAGGACGCTTATACACACTATTCAGCCCATCACATGCGTGCTACCGACGAAGCTACGGCGCTTGCTTTTTGGCGGGCTTTTCATCGGGAGGTAATGGAGGGTATTGGACTGGGGGCCTACGCCGATGAGGTCGCAGACTACCTGAAAGAACACTGGCAGAGTCCGCAGGTCTGGCCGATTACGCCGGGGGCCAAAGAGGTGCTGAGTGAACTGAAGGCTCTGGGCTTCAAGCTAGGGGTGGTCTCCAACTGGGACTGGACCCTGCCAGGGGTCTTGCAGGCTACTGGCCTAGCGGGGTTCTTTGACTACATCGGGGTTTCGGCCTTGGAGGGCGTGGCCAAGCCCGACCCCCGCCTCTTCCAGGTGGTGCTGCGGGCCTTGCAGGTTGAGCCCCCGCAGGCCCTGCACGTGGGCGACTCCGAGGACGACCTCAAGGGGGCCCTGGCTGCTGGGGTTCGGCCCATCTTGTTTGACCCTTACAAGCAAAACCCTGACGCACTTGGCGATCTTACCCGTGTGATTGAATACGCCACCGGTCGGGTGGAGTGGCTGTAATGCTCAGGCCTATCTGAAGCTGGACAAACCCGGGCAAGACCCTGCGCGAAGCAAAATAGGAGAACCACTTTAGAGTTTTACAGGTGTGGCTCGCTACTGTCGACTGAGGGCTGTGGCGGAGAGGCAAGCCGAAGCCAGGGCGGGCAGCCCAGATCTCTGGGAACGCCTAAACAAGCTCAAACCGGTCAAAGCCCTGGGTAAGGGCAAGCTGGTTGGGATCGGCCGGCTATCTGGGATGCTTGGCTGGCTTCCTAACCTGGCGGGGCCAAGCGGAGGGCGCAAGAGCCCTGCACACAGCGAAAGCTGTAGGGCTGCGAGGCTGGGGATCTGGTGCAGGAGGTCAGGCACTTTTCTGCAAGGCCCCACCGGGCCCTGGCTCCCATAGAGTTCCTGTAGCGGACTCCCCAGGCGTCTCAAATGTGTTGAGCGGTTACGTCATATTGACTCCATAGTGCGGGCTGTGCTAACCTCTAGTGTCTTCCTAAAACGAGCAGGTTTTAGCAGGACGCTTGGGAGTAGCAAATGCGCAAAGGTACTGTAAAGTGGTTCAACGCGGAAAAAGGTTACGGCTTCATTGCTCAGGAGGGTGGCCCTGATGTATTCGTTCACTTCACGGCTATCCAGGGCCAGGGCTTCAAGAGCCTCAACGAGGGGGATCGCGTAGAGTTCGAGCTCGAGCCCGGTAGAAACGGTAAGGGTCCCCAAGCCAAAAATGTGAAGCTGGCCTGATGGTTTTATCCGTCAAAGCTCCCTTCTTCGGGAGCTTTTTTCTTGAGCCAGTTGTGTGCAGGAGTACCTTGTGACCGAAGAACAGCACTTGCGCGAGTACACCAAAGCCCTGAAGGCCCTGTTGCCTCGCCACATTTTTGAGCCGGTTCCGGCCCGCATGCTTTATTTGCCTGTATTTTTGGCCTTGTTTGGCTTGTGCACCTGGGGTATTCTGGCTTCGCCTTCTGTACCCCTTAAGCTGCTTTTATCCCTGGTGTCAGGGTACGCCTTTGTAGGCATGGGCTTTCTGGCTCATGAAATCCTGCACGGTGCGGTTACCAAGAACCCCATCTTGCGCTCGCTGGCTGGGACGGTAGCCTTTATGCCGCTTATGGTAGGAGCCCGCCTCTGGCGCAGGTGGCACAATGTGGAGCACCATGGCAACACCCAGCACCCGCACGACGACCCTGATGCTATGGGGGCTTTAGAGGCGGTCACGCGGAGGCCTTTTGTTCGGTGGTTGTTTCGGCAAGCGCCAGGCCTACGCAGCTTCCTCTTATTCTTTTCCTTCACTTTCTGGTTTACCCTGCACGCCCATATGATGTTCTGGCGTTTTTTACCTACCTTCAAGCCCATTGAGCGTCCTGTTGTGGTATTTCAGGCGGTGCTGCCGCTCTTGGTCTGGTCGCTGGTGTTCTTTTGGGTGGGGCCCTTCAACTTTCTGTTCGTGTTTGTGCTGCCCTGGCTTTTTGCTAACTTTATCGCCATGAGTTTTATTGCCACCAACCACCTTCTGAACCCCCTCACCGAGACCAACGACCCGCTACTGAACAGCCTAACTGTGCGTAACCCTAGGTGGCTCGAGTGGCTCACCCTGGGCTTTGGTTACCACACCGAGCACCATGTCTTTCCTGCTCTGTCCCCTAAATACGCCCACCTGGTGGCACAAAAAATAAAGCAGTTGTGGCCGGAGCGCTACAACGAGCTGCCCCACTGGAAAGCCTTGTTTTACCTGTGGAAAACCCCGCGCCTTTACCGCGACCACCGCAACCTGATTGAGCCCACCACCGGCCAGGTGTTTGGAACGCTGGGTTTTGGATTGAACGACAGCAAGTTCAGCTCCAGGCCAGCCCGGCGAAAGCAGGGCAAAAAGGGGCTTCGTGGGTAGCGTACAGATGAATGGCGGGTTAGGGCTATGCAGTGCCAGACCTTTGTTCTAAGACTCGATAACCCCAAGGACCTCGAGCGCCTCAATGCCTTTTTGGCTCAGGTGATGCCCATCCAGGTATCCAGCAGCCTGGTTCCGGGCAACACGCCTTTCTGGAGCGTGCTGGTGTTTTACGAAGGCCAGCCGCCCACGCGGCCTGGGCCCGCAAAGCCAGCCGCCAGCCAAAGTGATCCGGCCTTTGAAGCCCTCCGCACCTGGCGCAGCCAGAAAGCCAAAGAAGAGGGCGTGCCCCCGTATGTGGTAGCCACCAACGCCGAGCTACAGGCGATGCTCGAGCTCAAACCCAAAACCCTCGAGCAGCTCGCCCAGGTCAGGGGTTTTGGTAAAACCAAAGCTGCCAAGTATGGCCCTGAAATTCTCCAATACCTTGACCAAGCGCGCTCGGGTTCGTAAGATGCAGCTCAGGATGTTACGGGCGGACAACAATTTGTAGTGGGGGTGAGACTTCGACCCCCGATACCTCGTTGTATCGGGGGTTTTTTGTTGAGGCTGTTTCCGCTAGAGCCAGACAGGAGAGCGCATGTCCAGAACCCTAGCCAGTCAGATTGCAAAGCACCTCGGCCAGACCGTTACCCTGCAAGGCTTCCTGCACTGGAAGCGCGATCTGGGGGGGATTCAGTTTGCCCTTTTGCGTGACCGGAGCGGTATCGTTCAGGTGGTGGTGGACAGGCGGTTCGAGCTGCCGCTGGCCGAGTCCTCCATGCGGGTGGTGGGCGAGGTGGTGGCGAACCCCAAGGCACCCGGGGGCTACGAAGTAATTGCCCAGGAGATCGATTTTTACGCCAAGGCCAGCGAACCAAGCCCCATTGAAATCCCTAAGGAAGAGTGGCGGGTTAACCCTGAAACGCTGTTGGAATACCGCTACGTGAGCCTGCGCGGGGAGAAAGCCCGGGCCCCCCTCAAAATTCAAGCGGCCCTGGTGCGCGGTTTTCGCAGCTACCTGGACAGCCAGGGTTTCACCGAAATCTTTACCCCCAAGATTGTCTCGGCGGGGGCCGAGGGGGGTAGTAACCTTTTCGGCGTCGACTACTTCGAACACCGGGCTTACCTGGCCCAGTCGCCTCAGCTCTACAAGCAGATTATGGTGGGGGTTTACGAGCGGGTCTACGAGGTGGCACCGGTTTTTCGGGCTGAGCAGCATGCCACCAGCCGCCACCTCAACGAATACCTGTCGCTGGACGTGGAGATGGGTTTTATCGAGTCCGAGCACGATGTGATGAGCCTCGAGGAGGAACTCATCCGCGCCATGCTGGAGGAGGCCCGGTACGGTGCGGCCAGCGAGTGTGCGCTTTTGCAGGTGGAATGGCCCAACGTGGCCGAGATGCCCCGCCTGGAGCACCGCGAAGCCCGCCGCATCTTGCGTGAAGAATTGGGGATGCCGGTGGGGGCTGACTTCAACGAGGAAGCCGAGCGGGCGCTGGGGGCCTGGGCTAAGGAAAAGTGGGGGGTAGACTTTCTCTTCATCACCAAGTACCCCGAGGCGGCCCGGCCCTTTTACGCCTACCCCGAGGGCGACGGTTCGACCCGGGGCTTCGACCTGTTGTTTAGGGGGCTAGAGATTACCTCGGGCGGGCAGCGCATCCACCAGTACGAAGTGCTGGTCGAACAGCTCAAAAAGAAGGGCAACGACCCCGCCAGCTTTGCGGGCTACCTCGAGGTCTTCAAATACGGCATGCCCCCCCACGGCGGCTTCGCCATCGGGGCTGAGCGCTTTACGCAGAAACTCGCCGGGCTGCCCAATGTCCGCTATGCCCGGGCCTTCCCGCGCGACCGCCATCGCCTGAGGCCTTAGAGCCCGTCGCCTCGGCCTAGTAAAAGTAAAATGCTCGTGTGGAACAGCCCGCATTGTTTTCCTCCGAGCCACCCGAGCGGAATCTCATTTGGTTGGTGGATGGGCACCACCTGGCCTACCGCAGCTACTTTGCCCTTGGGAAGCTCACCACCTCGAGGGGGGAGCCAACCCAGGCCATTTTTGGCTTTCTCCGCACCTTGCTGAAACTGCTAAAGGAAGATGGCAACTGCGTGATTGTGGTCTTCGACCCGCCAACCAAAACCTTCAGGCACGATGCATTTGAGGAATATAAGGCCCATCGGGCTGCCACCCCGGACGACTTTTATCCTCAGCTAGAAAAGATCAAGAAGCTGGTAGATCTGCTGGGGCTAAAACGGCTGGAAATTCCGGGTTACGAGGCCGATGATGTTATTGGAACCCTGGCCAGAAAAGCTGAGCTCGAGGGCTACCCGGTGCGCATTCTGACCGGCGACCGCGACAGCTTTCAGCTGCTCTCCGAAGCCGTGCAGGTAATGCTGCCGGATGGGCGGCTGATGACTCCTCAGGCGGTGCAGGAGAAGTACGGCGTAACAGCGGCCCAATGGGTGGACTACCGCGCTTTGGTAGGCGACTCTTCCGACAACCTGCCAGGGGCCCGGGGCATCGGGGAGAAAACCGCGGCCAGGCTGTTGCAGGAATGGGGCTCGCTGGATGCCCTGTACGAAAACCTCGAGGCCCTCCCGCCCAAGCTGCGGGCTATCCTCGAGCGGAACCGCAACAACGTCCAGCTTTCCCACACCCTCTCGGAAATTCACACCGACTTACCCATCGAGCTGGATTTTCGCGACTGCCACCGGCGCGAGCCAGACCGCATGGCCCTGCGCCAAGCGTTGGAGCGGCTCGAGTTCGACTCTATTTTGCGCGAGCTAAACCTGCTGGCAGCACTGCCAACTGCCCAGGAGGCGGCCTGGCCGCCCCCACCCGATGCTTTTTTAGGCTACACCCTCGACCGGCCCCAGCCCATGTGGGCCAACTGGCTGGGCCTGGCTGCTTTTGCTGAGGGCAAGGGGTACCGGGGTCAGCCCAGCCTGCACGAGCTGCAGAAATTCCCTGAGATTCGCAGCATTGCCGCCAAGGATTTGAGCGTGCTGGCCCTCAGGGAAGGGGTGTGGGTGCCCCCTGGCGACGACCCCCTGCTGCTGGCCTACCTCTACGACCCTGCCAACACCGAGGTGGCTGGTACGCTGCGGCGCTACGGGGCTGGGGACTGGAGCGACGACCCGCTCGAGCGAGCCCAGGCCGCCCATACCCTCTGGCAGACCCTGCAAGGCCGCATCGAGGAAAACCCCAAAATCGAGTGGCTCTACCAGCACCTCGAGAAGCCCCTCTCGGCGGTGCTGGCCCGCATGGAGGCCAGGGGCATCTCCCTCGATACCGAGTACCTCCTGCAGCTTTCGGAGGAGCTGGGGAAGGAAATTTCCTACCTGGAAGCAGAGATCCACCGCCTGGCCGGGCGCCCTTTTAATGTGAACTCACGGGACCAGCTCGAGGTGATCCTGTACGACGAGCTCAAGCTCAGCCCAGGTCGCAAGACCCAGACCGGCAGACGCTCCACCGCCGCCAGTGCGCTCGAGGAGCTTCAGGGCCAGCACGAGATTATCGAGCGTATCCTGTCCTACCGCGAGCTCACCAAGCTCAAAAACACCTACCTGGACCCCCTGCCCAGGCTGCTTCACCCCAAAACCGGACGCCTGCACACCCGCTTCAACCAGACCGGCACCGCCACCGGGCGGCTTTCTTCGGTGGACCCCAACCTGCAAAACATCCCCATTCGCACCAAGATTGGCCGCCGCATCCGCAAGGCTTTCCGGGCCGCGCCAGGCATGAAACTGGTGGTGGCCGACTACTCCCAGATTGAGCTGCGCGTGCTGGCCCACCTCTCGGGCGACGAAAACCTGATCAGGGTGTTCCGAGAAGGCAAGGACATCCACGCCCAAACCGCGGCCTGGATGTTTGGTCTGGACTTAGACCAGGTAGGGGGCGAGCAGCGCCGGGCGGCCAAAACCATCAACTTTGGGGTGCTGTACGGGATGTCGGCGCACCGCCTGTCGAACGAGCTATCTATTCCTTATGCCGAGGCCGAGCGCTTTATTGAGCGCTACTTTGCCTCCTACCCCAGGGTTCGGGCCTGGATTGAGCAGGTACTGGCCGATGCGCGGCAGAAGGGCTACGTCGAGACCATGTTCGGTCGCCGGCGTTTTGTGGCCGACCTGGACGCGCGCATCCGCAGCGTGCGGGAAGCTGCCGAGCGCATGGCCTTTAACATGCCGGTGCAGGGCACCGCAGCCGACCTGATGAAGCTGGCCATGGTCAAGCTGCAGCCCGAGCTGGAAGGCCTGGAGGCCCATCTGGTCTTGCAGGTGCACGATGAGCTTTTGGTCGAGGCCCCAGCTGATAAAGCCGAGCAAGTGGCCAGGGTGATGCGCGAGGTGATGCAGAACGCCTGGGCTTTGGAGGTACCCCTCGAGGTCGGTACCGGCATAGGGGAGAACTGGCTCGAGGCAAAATAGCGCTCTTCAAAGTTCCTGGGCCTCTTACCAGCTTTACCGCTGCGTCCAGGGCCTGATAAGCGGGAAAATAACAGCATGCGCCCCAGGCTCTTGCACTTCTGTTATGCTTGGCGCATGCAGTCGTGGCCCTCGGCACAGTTTCCACCCGTCGCTGCGATAACGACCGCAGCCCGGCCCACCATGTGGCTGGGAAACCCGCAGGGCCTGCAGGAGGTATAGCATGGCAGAAACCTTTGAACTAGATATGCCCGAATTTGAATACCTGACCTACCGGGTCGAAGATGGCATGGGGATTGTTACCATCAGCCGCCCCCAGGCCCTCAACGCCCTCAACCAGGACCTGCTCATTGAACTGGCCAGCGTGTGCGAGGTCATTACCCAGGACCCCGAGGTAAAGGTGGCCATCTTCACCGGCGAAGGCAAAGCCTTTGTGGCAGGGGCCGACATCGGGCAAATAGCCAGTCTGCAAGATGTGTTTGCCGCGCGGGAGTTTGCCATTATGGGCCAGTCGGTCTTCAACGAGATAGCGGCCCTGCCGGTGCCCAGCATCGCTGCTATCAACGGTTATGCCCTGGGGGGTGGGCTCGAGCTGGCCCTGGCCTGCGACCTGCGGGTAGCCAGCCATAAAGCCAAACTGGGCCTCCCCGAGGTGGGCTTGGGTATCATCCCCGGCTTTGGGGGAACCCAGCGCTTGCCGCGCCTGGTGGGCTGGGGCAGGGCTTTCGACCTGATTTTTACGGGCCGCCACGTGGGCGCCGAAGAAGCCCTGAGCCTGGGCTTGCTCAACCGGGTGGGTGAGGATGCTCTGGAGACAGCCAAGGAGTTGGCCCGAGCCATCTTGAAAAACGCCCCAGTAGCCCTGGCTCTGGCCAAAGAGGCTGTGACGCGGGGCGAGGGTCTGGATTTGCGAGAAGCCCTCGAGATCGAGGCCGATCTGTTTGCCCTGGCCTGCGCTACCCAGGATATGCGCGAGGGAACTAAGGCTTTCCTGGAAAAGCGACCGGCCCAATTCAAGGGCGAATGACGGGTACAGATGGAAACACCCGGGTAGCGGTTTCCTGTAGCTTTTGTCACGTCCTACCAAGCCTTTAGGCCCTACCATCAGGGTATGAGTGATGGCAGTTCGGTTATGAACGAGCGCACAGTTCAAGTTACCCAGCCCAAGGCCAAGCTGTACGTTGAGGCCGATCTGTCCATCCGTGAGGGCCTGCGGCACTATCCCAAAGCCCTGGCCGCCTACGAGATGCTCATCACCGATGCTGAGGCTAGGGGGCACTGGGACATGGCCAACTACATTACCGTGCGTAAGCTGGGTTACAACGACCACGGACGGGTACACGCGCTCATAACTGGCGCGGCCAGCGTAACCATCCTCCAACTACTGGCCGACCATGGGGTCAGACCCGATGTGATGGAGAGCGGGGTAGGCGACCTTGACGACACCTTTCTTACCGTTTTGCTTTCCACCATGCTGCACGACATTGGCAACCAGGTACACCGCGCACGTCACGAGTCATTCAGCGTGATGCTCGCCATTCCTATACTGGACAGGATTCTGGAAAAAATCTACCATGATCCTGAACAGCGCATCGAGCTTAGGGCTTTTATGCTGCATTCCATCATCTGCCACGACCTCGATCCTGAGCCCCTGACCATCGAGGCGGGTATTACCGCTGTGGCCGACGGCACCGACATCACCAAAGGCCGGGGGCGCAAGGCCTTTGCCTTGGGCTCCGTGGACATACATTCCATCAGCGCGCTGGCGGTGGATGAGGTGCAGATTCTCAAAGGCGAGCGGCTTCCGGTGGAGATTCGCGTGATCATGAACAACTCCGCAGGTATTTTCCAGGTTGAGGAGGTGCTTACCAAAAAGGTCTTGCGTAGTCCAATCCGCGATTACGTCACGGTGATCGCTAGCACCCACGACACCGAGTACGATCAGCGCATCATCCGCCGGGTTCGCTTGCACGGGACAGAACCACGTTTTACCCTCGACTGACCACGCGACTTGTCCCTAAGCCAGGATCTTGCCAGCTCTGCTAGACTAGCGAGGACATGCGGCGTGTCGTGCTCTTGCTCATGATGCTTTTTTTGCTGGGTACGGCTTGGTGGGCCTATCCCGTACTTCAGCCCCTGCTGCATTATGGCGCCCTACCCCGCAAGCTGGAGCGCCCTCTAACTGTTTTGTTGCTGGGGGTGGCCCCTGAGTACAAGTACTACCACCAGCGGGCACCCGAAAACTTTCGCGGTTTATCGGATACAAACCTGCTGGTGCGCTTTGACCCTACTGCCAAGCGCATTGTGGTCCTCGCGATTCCCCGGGATGTGTATGTGCGGATTCCCGGCTACGGCTGGTACATCATCAACCACGCCAACAAGTTTGGGGGTCCTGAACTGGCTAAGCGGGTGGTCAGCGAGCTGACCGGAGTAGGGGTTGACGCCTACCTGGCTGTGAGTGTGGATGCCATCCGCAAGGGGGTAGATGCCTTGGGGGGTATCACCGTCTGCGTGGACAAGGCCATGAAGTACAAGGATAACGCCGCTAAACTAGACATCAACCTCGAGCCCGGCTGTCAGCACCTTGATGGCGTGCAGGCTGAAGGATACCTGCGCTTTCGCCACGATGCCCTGGGCGATATTGGCCGTGTTCAGCGTCAGCAGGGTTTTTTTCACGCCCTGAAGCAACAGCTTCTCTCGCCAGGCGGCCTGTTGCGGCTGCCGCGGGCCATTGCCAGCGTAGAGCCGCATGTGCAGACCGACCTGACCCGCGAGCAGATGGCCAGCTTACTCGTCTTTACCTTGCAGCAGCCCGAACTGATCTCTCTCCTACTGCCGGGCCGGTTTGGCCGGGGCTGGGAGGTGGATCGCCCTAGACTGGAACAGCTAATCCAGCGCTACTTCACTGACGCTGTGGTTGCTACCAACGCCAGTCTGGAGGACTTGCAGGGCCGGGGGGTTGTGCTGCTTTATGCCGCGGCTCAGGAAGCGGTTGCCCTCGAGGTGCGGGACAAGCTGCGCCAACTGGGCCTGCGGGTGCTTTTGCGTGAGCTAGAGAACGCACCGCCGCGCAGCGAAGTGCTGGCCAACGGAGCCTCGGAACTGGCCGAAGCCCTGGGCATAGCCCTCGGACTGCCCTGGCGCATATCGGGTGAGGCTGCTCTATACACCGACCTCACGGTGCGTATCGGAGCCGACTACAGCGGGCAGAACCAATAAGAACCCCACCTGAAGCCTTCTGTAGACAAGCTCAAGCTTCAGGCAGGGGCCTAAGCAAAATCAAAGACATTCTCCAGGGTGGCCCGCAAACCGGTTTGGGTGCTTGTGGTTGCCTCCTCGCTAAGGCGGTAAGGCAAGTTTCGAGCAACGGGTGAACCATTCAGGTAAAGAGGCTCGAGACCGATTCCCCGCGGTGAATGCGCCAGATGGCTTCGGCGAAGAGGGGCCCTACGCTGAGCTGCTTGATTTTGCTGCTGGGTTCGGCTTTGTAGCTGCAGGTGTTGGTGGCTGCTACCTCAACAATGGGGGCTTTTTCGATGCGCTCAATGGCAGGGCCCACATACACGCCATGGGTGAAGGCTGCGTACACTGCCTCTGCCCCATGCTGCACCAGGGAGTTGGCAGCCTGCGCTAGGGTTCCGGCAGTGGAGACCTCGTCGTCTATGATCAGGGCTATTTTTCCACGCACGTCACCAACCAGCCCCCTCGAGGTAACCTCGGTGTCGGAGAGCCGCTGCTTATCAATGAAGGCGATAGGCAGGGCCAGGCGGCGGGCCAGCGAGCTGGCCCGCTTGATATCGCCCGCGTCGGGTGCTACCACCACGGCGTTCTCGAGTTTTTCTACCCGGGTGGCAAAGTAGTTGGCGATTACCGGCTCGGCGGAAAGGTGGTCTACGGGAACCTTAAAAAAGCCGTGCACCTGGGCCGAGTGTAGCGTCATGGTCAGCACCCGGTCGGCCCCGGCGGTCTGAATCAGGTCGGCCACTAGCCGGGCCGCGATGGAGATGCGGGGGGCGTCTTTTTTGTCGCTGCGGGCATAGGCATAGTAGGGAATTACCGCAGTGACTCGAGCCGCGCTGCTGCTTTTGGCAGCGTCAATCATCATCAAGAGCTCTACCAGGTGATCCTGCACGGGAGGCGTGAGCGACTGAATAATAAAGATATCGCCTTCCCGTAGGCTCTGTTCGTACCGGACGAAAAGACAGTCGTTGGCAAAGCGCTCGGTAACGCTCTTGCCCAGCGGAACCCCCAGGTTGTCGGCTATTTCCTGGGCCAGGGGTAGGTTGGATTGTCCGCTAAACACCATCAGGGGTCGTTCCATAACCGCCTGAAAGCATACAACGATTGAAGGTACAGGGTAGATGCCCGCGAGGGCTGGGCCCAGTCTTGCGCGCACCTCAACCTGATGCTTTTTAGGGCTAGTCGAAACTAGCCGGATGCAAGGGCAGCCCCGACGCTTCTTATACCCCGTGTGGGTATTCGCTACAACAGCTCTATTTCCTGCTGCATGCTTGTGGTAACCTCGGGTCCTGATGGGTGCAGGTAGACGTTAATCTCGCTGCGGACGCCAAAAAGCCCGGGGTAGACCCCCGGCTCGATGGTAAAAGCCAGGCCAGGAATTAGTGGGCGGGTGTCGTGGGTCTCGAGGTCATCCAGGTGGGTTCCGTTGCCGTGGGTGGTGCTAAAGCCCAGGTGGTGGCCGGTGCGGTGCAGGACATAGGCCCCCATGCCAGCCTGCTCGATGACCTGCCGGGCTGCCCGGTCGAGCTCAAAACCTTTGGGATGTCGTCCAGTGGCATAGGCCTGTTTACAGAACTCCAGGGCCGCATCGCGGGCATTACGCACCACTGCCCAGGCTTTATGGATTTCCTGCGAAACCGCCCAGCCCGCCATCCAGGTTACATCGGCGTAGGGGCCGTGGGGCTCCTTGCACCACAGGTCAATCAGCATCACCTGGCCCCGCTCCAAGCGACTTTCCCCGACGGTATGGTGGGGGTTGGCGGCGTTTGAGCCGTAGGCCACCATGGGCGGGTGATCAAAGACCAGGCCCCTGGCTTCAAAGACCTTGCTAATTTCTCTTTGCACCTCGAGCTCGCTGGGCGGGTCATCGAGCCGGGCTCGCACAAAGCCCAAAGCGTGCTTCAAGGCCTCGGCGATGCCCGCGGCTGCGCGCTTATGGGCGGCCAGGTCGGCGGGTGTCCAGGTCTGAAACTGCAACAGAATCTCTGCCGAGGAGACCACCTCGAGCCCCATACCCCGAAGCAACTCCAGGGTTCCAGCGTCAATGCGCGAAAGATAGGGGATGCTTCCCCCCGGGTGATACTCCATGGCGATACGGCCCAGTGGGGCCACATACGTTTGCAGGGCCTGGACGAACTCTGACCAGCTCGCGAACGCCACCCATCGGCCCGGCAGGTCAGGGAAGCTAGTTTTTTCGATGGCGTGGACAATAAAAACCGGCTCACCGTGCGCCGGAATCAGATAGGCAAAGCGGCGGCTGAGCATCCGGCCTCCTAGCCCCAAGGCTTCTAGGGCCAGCGGGTTGCTACCCTGGAAACTATAGAGCAACCAGCCAGGAATGCGGGCTTCTTGCAGGGCTTGCTGGGCTTTGGCAATGTTCATGTGTACATACTACGGGGAACTAGGCGTGTGCCTTGTAAACACAGGGCGGGACTCAATGTGGCTGTGCGTGGCGGGAACCTCGAAGCGGAGCACGGCTGGGGTGCACCTGCTTACGTTCTGGCTTTGCTGCCGTGCTAATCTTGAGCCAGGAGGTTTTTGTGGTTCAGGAGCAGGCTGTGATTTCCATTACGCCCCTAGCAGCCGAGCGTGCAAGGGAGATTCTCCAGCGCTATAACAAACCCAACGCAGCCATCCGCGTTTTTGTCAAGTCGGGTGGCTGTAGCGGCTACCAGTATGGCATGGCCGTGGATGAACGAGAGCTCGAGGGCGACACCGTGGTGGAGATGCACGGGGTGCGCTTGGTGGTGGACCGCATGTCCTTGCCGCTGCTGGTGGGCTCCCAGGTGGACTGGGTAGAGAACCTCATGGGTGGAGGCTTCAGCGTAAATAACCCTAATGCCACTTCCTCGTGCGGCTGTGGTCACTCATTTCGCACCGATGGGGCCAGGGTCCCCGCTGGTGAGGGCAGTGGTGGTTGCTGCGGCACATAAAGCCTGACTGTCTAACGTGGATGGTGTAATCCGGGGCTTATGCAGGTGCTTCCTGCGCATCCCCGCAGCACGTAGGAGTTCACCCATCCACCGGTTGGTGGATAAGATCACCCTTAAATGGCTAAAATGCTGTGCCAGACTAAATAAATTGCCAAATCTGGCCTGTTCATGGCTCAACAAGCCTTATTTGACGGCCTTGATTAGATGGCTATAATAGGGACGGCAAAACGCCATCAACACAGCCCTGTAGCCATGCAGGGTTCCAAAGGAGGCTAGATGAACCGTTTCAGTAAGATTGTTGCACTGGGTCTAACTTTGGTGGCCAGTGCGGCGCTGGCAGGCCCCGCTGACAACAGCCTAATCATTGGGGCGTCACAAGAGCCGCGGGTGCTGGGGGGGGATTTCCTCAACGTGATCTCCAACCAGTCCATCAAGATTGAAATTGAAAACTACCTCTTCGCGCCCCTGATTGTGCAGAACCTGCGGGCCGAGAACGAGGCAGTGCTGGCTACCGAGGTGCCCACCTTGGCCAACCGCCGCCTGCGGGTGATTGATATTGGCGGTGGAAAGCGGCGCTTGGAAATGGACATTACCCTCAAGCCCAACCTGCGCTGGTCGGATGGAGATCCTCTGGATACCGACGACTTTGCCTTTTACTTCGAGGTAGGCAAGGCTAAGGGTATGCCCCTCAACAACCCCGACTACTGGGAGCGGGTCAACCTGCGGGTGCGTGATAAACAGAACATGACCGTCATTTTCGAGCCGGCCTACTACTACGACACCTACGGCTCGCCCATCGGCTATGCGCCCGTGCACAGGATGGGCCCTGAGTGGGAGAGGGTTAAAGCGGCGGCGGCCCCACTAGACCCCAGCCGCGATGCCCAGCGCTTGAACGAGCTGTACCGTAACTTCTTCCAGCAGTTTAGCTCGGTACAGACCATCAACGCGGGTCGCATGGTTTACAGTGGCCCCTTCCGGGTGCAGCGTTGGGTTTCCAACAGCTCCATCGAGCTTGTGCGCAACCCCAACTTCAACGCCATTGTGCCCCAGGGTGGCGCGGATAAGTACGTACAGCGGGTGGTTTATCGTATCATTCAGAACACCAACTCGCTCCTGGTAGCCATTCTGGGCGGTGGCATTGACGCGACCTCGACCGTAGGCATCACTGCCGACCAGGCCCGTAGCAGGCAGCTTATCAGCCGCGCACCCGGCCGCTTTGACATCTGGGCTATCCCAGGGGCCATCTGGGAGCACATCGACATCAACAAGTTCACCAACGTGCAGCGCGTGCGCGACCTGACCCTTGATGACAGGCGTACCCGCCAGGCCCTGCTGCATGCCATCAACCGAGAGGCTTGGGTGCAAGCTTTCTTTGATGGTACTGAGCCGGTCTCCCACACTTGGGTGGCGCCTTCCAACCCCCTTTTCAACCCCAATGTGAGGAGATATGAGTACAACCCGGCCCGCGCCCGCGAGCTACTGGCCCAGGTGGGGTGGCGTCCCGGACCCGATGGTATCCTGCAGCGGACGGTGGACGGTCGTACGGTACGCTTTGAGCTGGAGTGGGTGACTACCGCTGGCAACGCCATCCGTGAGCGCACCCAGCAACTTTTCATCGAGCAGTGGCGCCAGGTGGGGATTGCAGTCAGGCCTGCCAACGCCCCTAGCGCGGTGGTTTTCGCCGATGACTTCATCCAGCGGGGTGAGGACGGCAGGTGGCTGTTCTTTATGTTCGCCTGGGTGAGCAGCCTGGCTGAGGATGGTAGCCTGTTCCAGTACAGGAACCTCAACACCGGTGCGATTCAAGTACCCAGCAGGGAGAACAACTACGCCGGGCAGAACATCGGTAACTGGCGCAACGAGGAGTTTGATCGTCTGACCAGCCAGGGTGTGATTGAGTTTGATGAAGCTCGTCGCAGGCAGCTCTTCGCCAGGGCCCAGGAGATCTGGGCGGAGGAGCTACCTGCCCTGCCCCTGCGCTTCCGCTCCAACTTCTTGGTGGTGCGTAACGGGCTCGTGAACTACGTAGCCTCGACCTACTCAGGAGGCAACGGCTACCCTGGCTGGAACGCCTGGGAGATCGGCTGGGCCAGCCGTGGAGCGGTCAGGCGCCATGACCAGGCGCAGGCTGGCGGTATCGCCATTAGGTAAGACGGTTCTCAACCGCAAAGCCAGGGGGAAACCCCCTGGCTTTTTCATGTGGGGCAGGCCTTTGGTCTGAGGAATTCCTTTAGTGCGTTTCAGGCGCTAAAATCACGCCTAACTAAATATGAGGAGGTCATTATGAGACGAAGCTTCATGACCTGGGTGCTTATGGGTGGATTGGCCCTGGCGGGGCCCCAGGACAACAGCCTGATTATCGGGGCAGCCCAGGAGCCGCGGGCTTTAGCAGGAGATGTGGTTAACGCCATCTCCAATCAGTCCATCAAGTTTGAAATTGAAAACTTTTTGTTCGCTCCCATTGTGCAGACCACCCGCGATCTAAATGTGATACCGGTGGTAGTGACGGAGGTGCCCACAACCCAGAACAACCGCCTGCGCTTTAGCACCGTGCGTCCGGGGGTGCGTCGCCTCGAGCTCGATTACACCATCCGGCCCGATGCGGTCTGGTCGGACGGGCGGCCCATCAGCACCGAGGACGTAGCCCTTTTCTTCAAGATGGGCAAAACTAAAGGGGTGCCCTCTACCGCCATAGACTTTTTCGATCGGGCCACCCTTCGGGTGCGGGATGCCCGTAACTTCACAGTGATTCTAGAGCCAGCCTACTTCTACGACCTGGATGTCAACCAGGTGTACTACGCGCCTAGCCACATCATGCGCTCAGAGTGGGATAGGGCTAAAGCAGCAGCGGCCCAGACCAGCGATACCGCACGACAGGCCGAAATTTTCCGCAACTTCTTTACTCAGTTTTCCAACCCCCAGTTCCTAAACAGCGGACGCATGGTGTACTCAGGGCCTTTCACCCTGACCCGCTGGGTGCCAGGTAGCACCATTGAGCTACAGCGTAACCCCCGCTTCTGGATCAAACCTCCAGGAGGCGAGGACAAGTACGTGCAACGGGTAATTTACCGCATCATTCAAAACACCAACTCGCTCTTAGTGGCCATTCTGGGCGGCGGGATTGACGCCACCTCGAGCGTCTCCATTACCTTTGATCAAGGGCGCAGTAGGCAGCTTACCAGCCGCGCGCCGGGCCGCTTCGAGATATGGGCAGTGGAAACCCCCTTCTTCGAGCACATAGAGATCAACCAGTTCACCAACCTGCAGCGGGTGCGTGATCTGATGCTTGATAACGTCAAAACCCGCCAGGCCCTGGTCTACGCTATGAACCGTGAGGGCATCACCAAGGCTTTTTTTGACGGGCTTTATACGGTCGCCTCAACCTGGGTTTCGCCGAAGAACCCCATGTACAACCCAAATGTCGCCAAGTACCCCTACAATCCCGAGCGGGCCCGCCAGCTCTTGGCTGAACTAGGCTGGCGTCCTGGTCCGGATGGCATTTTGCAGCGCAACGTAGAAGGACGCGCCGTGCGCTTTGAGATCGAGTGGGTTACCACTGCAGGCAACCAGGTGCGTGAGCGCATCCAGCAGTTTGTGGCCGAGAACTACCGCCAGGTGGGAATTGCTGTTCGCATCAACAACGCTCCCAGCGCGGTGGTTTTAGGGGCGCAGTACCGCTCGAGGGCTCAGGAGGGTACCTGGACCGGCTTCTTACACTTCGCTTTCAGCATGGGTCAGGCCGATGATGGGGTGCGCTCGGCTTGCCGAGACGAGGAAGGCAGGATGGTGTATGTGCCCACCCGTGAAAATGGCTTCCGTGGGCTTAACTTTGGGGGCTGGTGCAACGAGGAGTTCGACCGTCTGCGCAACCAAGCGGTAACAGAGTTCGATGTGAACCGCCGTAAACAACTCTTTGCACGTATGCAAGAGATCTGGGCCGAGGAAGTGGCCATGATCCCCCTGTACTTTCAGTCTGACGCACGGGTTTTCCGAGTGGGTTTGCTGAACTACGTTTCTTCTACCTTTGCCAGCTCGGCTTACCCCACCATTGAACCGTGGTTGATAGGCTGGCAATCCAGGGGTGCACAAAAGGTTTACGATCAGGCCAGGTATGGCCAGCTCATCAGGTAAAGCACCTCCTTGAAGGGGCTTTTTTGCGACGAGAAACATCCACCAAAAGGTGGATAAAAGGCCTAATTGTGAAGGTGGAATTGGGCCTCTCTAGCCTGCTCCATGAGGGAATGAAGGGGCTTTTCACACCAGGGCACGCATACAAAAGGCTTGCCGAAAAGGTATTATGTAGGGCGTGTTTACTTATACGGTTCGCCGACTGCTGCAAATGATCCCTCTACTCTTTGCAGCCTCTGTAGTGATTTTCACCCTGTTGGCCTTGCAGCCCGGAGATCCGCTGGATGAACTACGCCAGCAAAACCCCAGGATTACGGCTGAGCAGCTGGAGCAACTGCGCCGGGCCTACGGCCTCGATCAGCCCATATATGTGCGCTATTTCAAGTGGTTGGGGCGGGCGATTCAAGGGGATTTTGGCCAGTCCCGCACCTATGCTACGCCGGCTGGACAGATTGTCTTTATGGAGCGTTTGCCACGCACGCTCGTTCTGTCGGGCGTGGCCCTGATCCTGGCCTTGCTGGTTGCCATTCCGGTAGGCGTATTTTCGGCGGTGCGGCAGTACAGCTGGGCTGACTACGTGATCACTTTCTTCTCGTTTGTGGGCTTTTCCATGCCAATTTTCTTTCTAGGGATACTGCTCTTGTTCTTGTTTGCCGTCTGGATACCTGAGCGGGTGTCGTGGTTCCCTCAGTTCCCTGTACAAAGCGTTTCCGACTTCCAGTGGGTGCAGGTGCTCAGGGGTGAGATTACCTTCTTACAGTTCATTGGGGACTGGGCCTTCAAGCTGGTTTTGCCAGTGCTGGCCCTCTCGACCATCCAGATGGCTGCCTGGACGCGCTACATGCGGGCTAGTTTGCTCGAGGTTTCGAACCAGGACTATGTACGTACCGCCAGGGCCAAGGGCTTGAGTGAGCGCATTGTTCTCTACAAGCACGCCTTACGTAACGCCTTGATCCCCATCATTACGCTGGTAGGCCTGGCCATTCCTGGGGTGTTTGGCGGAGCGGTAATTACCGAGACCATCTTCTCCTATCCTGGCATGGGGCGGGCCATTTTTGACTCCTTGGTTGAAAAAGACTACAACGTGGCGATGGCAGCGCTGGCTTTTCTGGCCTTGCTCACGGCGCTTTTCAACCTGTTGGCTGACCTGATGTACGCGGTGGTAGATCCCCGTATCCGCTATAGTTAGGGGGCTTTATGGCTGCTGTTGCAAATGTTTCCCTAAAGAAATCCCAGTCCACCTGGGCGCTGGCTTGGCGCCGCTTCCGCAAGCACAAGGCGGCCATGGTTTCGCTGGGGGTGGTGATCACCTTGATCTTGATGGCCATTTTCGCCCCCTGGATTGCCCCTTACAGCCCCACTGCCCAACCTACAGGTGAAAACTTGGCCGACTTCTACTTCCGAGGTCCCTCCAAGGAGCACTGGCTGGGTACCGATGAGCTGGGGCGCGACGTCTTATCGCGCATCATCTATGGTGCGCGCATATCGCTTCTGGTGGGTTTTGTAGCGGCCTTCGCAGCGGCCCTGCTGGGAACCACCCTGGGGGTACTTGCCGGGTACTTCTCGGGCCGACCCCTTCGCTTCTATGTGGGCCCTTTTGCAAAGGCTGCGGATGGCTGGAAACCCTGGCCGTTTGCTCTGTGGCGCGTGACCGCCTGGGTGCTGCTGTATGGGCTGCTCTTCCTGGCAGCTGACCTAGCCTGGGCGCTCTCTGGTGATAACGTACGGGCGCTGTTTTCAGGCACCCTCACCCTTAATAATGTGCTTTCCTTGCTGGGCTTGTTGCTGATGTGGGGCTTAGTTCTGGTTATTGCAGCATGGGGTCTTTTCGGTCAAGGCAAGGTTGATCTGGACGCGATAATTTCGCGTTTTATGGACTTCATGCTGACCATCCCGGAGCTGCCTTTGCTGTTGGTACTCTCCGCACTGCTGCGAGATACCCGGGGTGCGGTGGGACAGTGGGCCCAGAGCGTATTTGGGGAGTCTGCTTCGGTTTTCATTATCATCACCATCATCGTGCTGTTTGGCTGGATCGGTACGGGCCGCTTGATCCGTGGTGCGGTGCTGAGCCTGCGCGAGCAAGATTTCACCACCGCTGCCCAGGCCATGGGGGCTGGGGATGTCCGCATCATGTTCCGCCACCTGGTGCCTAATGCCCTTGCACCCCTGATTGTGAACGCTACCCTGGCCGTGGGCGGAGCCATCCTGACCGAGGCCGCCCTCTCCTTTTTGGGCTTTGGCATTCAGCCGCCCGTAGCCACCTGGGGCAATATGCTCAACAACGCCCAGGAATACATCTTTACCGCACCCTGGCTGGCCCTAGCCCCAGGATTTATGATCTTCATCACGGTGCTGGCCTTCAACTATCTGGGTGATGGGCTGCGGGATGCCCTTGACCCGCGCAGTCGGCTGTAAGGCGGAGTCCACAGGCCCGTGTTGCCTAGCAAAGTTCACAAAAAAGCCTTTCAGCTTCTAGCCAAAGCCTATGGGGGATGGACTGACCATGGCCGAAGGGCTGCGCTTGCGTGGATCTTGGACAATGTTTGGAAGGTTCGGTACGGTGCAAGAGCGTGTGTTTTGCTCGCTGGTTTGTGGATCTTGACTCAGCTTGCTTTTGCACAGGACAACCAGGGTTTTCGGCTTTCATGGGCTTGTTGGTTTCCTGAAAAGAAGGTGCTCTGCTTGCGCCCTTCTGGGCTGCTGCAGTGGACTTTACTGCCCTCGAGCCAGCCTCCTCGAAACATAGCCTTGGGGGGTCGGCTACAGGCCCAGATCCAGTGGGAGGCTCTCGAGATGCGGGCTGACCTGGGGTTGTGGTACGAGGCAGCAGCGCAACTGGGACTCCTGGAGGCTTATGCGGAGGCGAATCTAGGAGAGTTAGGGTTCAGTATCGGCAAGCGCCGCAATTATAGCGGTCCTTGGGATGAAACCCTAATGGGCCGGGATGGGTTGTGGGGATTGTTTGTGCGCTATCGGCCCGCCGAGCAGCCGCGGCTAGCGGTGGATATAGCCTACCTGCCCAGTGCGGGTCTTGCAGGAGGACGGGCCTTTTTGGGGGGCCAGGCCGGCATCTTTCAAGCCGGGGCTTTTGTGGAAATCGTTCGCACACAAAGAGCGGCGCTCCTTTCTGTAGCCCTCAACCCAAGGCTGGGGCTGGCTGGGCAGGAGGTCGAGTTTTTCTGGCAGTTGGACAGAGGATTTTGGAGCGCGGTGTCTCTGCCGCTGGCTTTGGCTCGGTTTTTACCTTACCCCTACGATGCTGAAAAGCGAGTCTGGTTGCAGCTGCTGGATCGCGGTCGCCTCGAGCTGCTGCTGTGGTGGAACCCCGAGTGGGGGTATCTGGCGGAAGACAGCCCCTTTCTGCCTGAAGACCGCTGGCGAGCCTGGTTGTTGCAGCCGCGTAAGCTGCTGATTGGGGCGGCTTATAACTGGAATGATCTGCTGCGCTTAGGCGTGGATATCTCCAGAGCCCCTGTGGAGGCAGTGCGCTTGTACCTAAGGCTTTATTGGCGCCAAGGCTGGTAGCCAGCACGTACAAAGTACAAGCCGTGGGCTGGAGCGGTAGGACCGGCATCCTTGCGGCTGCCATTTTTTAGCAGGGTGGTTATGGAACTCGAGTCCCGTTTGCCCAGCCCCACCTCCACCAGGGTACCCACCATGCTACGCACCTGACCGCGCAAAAAGCCTGACCCCACGAACTCGAGCCAGATTTCCTGCCCATCCTCATGAGGCCAGATCTCAAGATGGGTGCGATAGATTTCCCTCACACAAGAGCGCTCTTCCTTTACCGCAAAAGCGCGGAAGTCGTGTCTTCCAAGCAGGAATTCCAGCGCATGGCGCATGGGGATCAGGTTGAGGGAGTGTGGGATCCACCAGGCGCGGTGGCGCTCCAGGGCTGAAGGCATGCGGCGCTGCAGGATGCGGTAGCGGTATTCGCGCCAGTGACAGCTTTTGCGGGCGTGAAAGCTCAGGGGTACTTCTTGGGCCTGGAGAACCCGGATATCTGGGGGCAGCAAGCTGTTGAGGGCGTAGGGGATTTTTTCCGTAGGGATGCGGTCTTCGGTGTTGTAGTGCATCGGCATGGCCAACGCGTGTACCCCAGCATCGGTTCGGCCACAGGGCCAGATTTTGGGTTTTGCGCCAGGAATTTTGCTGAGGGCGGCCTCGAGCTCTTGTTGAACCGTGCGCTCACCACGTGCTTGCGTTTGCAGGCCGGAAAAGCCACTGCCATCGTATTCTACGATAAGTAGGATGCGCCTGAGCTTACTATTTTCGGCATGCTGGCGTACTTCCAAGGCAGACGATATTTTACCTGGGGTGTGTTAAGGGGAAAACTGCCCACGCTGCCCGATTGCGCCCGCCATGCATTGGTGGGTCACCTACCTCGCCCTACCACCACCGCTTTGGAACGCACCAGCACCCGTACCTTATCTCCTGGATAAAAGGGGCTTTCTGGGCTTTCCTGAACAATAAGCTCGCGGTTGCCAAGCTGGATGCGGTAGGTCATGTCGTGGCCTTTAAACTCGCGGGCGAGCACGGTGCCCTCGAGCTGCCTCCCGTCTATGCCCAGGTGCCCTAGGGGGAGGGCTAGGCCAAGACCTTCGGGACGCAAGGATAACAGCACCGGGCCATAGGCTTCTTCAATAAGTAAAATGCGCCCCAGGGGTGTTTCGGCTTCGCGGCCCCGGGCTTCCCCCGGAATCAGGTTGGTGCGGCCTAGAAACTGGGCCACAAAGGGGGTGCGGGGACGGTGGTAAACCTCCTCTGGAGTACCTACCTGCTCGAGCTGCCCGCCCCGCATTACGGCCAGCCGGTCGGCAAAGGATAGGGCCTCTTCCTGGTCGTGGGTGACCAGGATGGCTCCTATGCCTGACTGCTTTAGCAACGCCCGCACCTCGTTGCGGGTGGACTGGCGTAGGGCGGCGTCTAGGCTGCTAAAGGGCTCGTCGAGCAGCACCAGCTTAGGCCCAGGGGCGATGGCGCGGGCCAGGGCCACCCGCTGCTGCTGTCCCCCTGAGAGCTCGCCGGGCTTGCGGTCTTTAAAAACAGTCAGGCCAACCAGGCCCAGCACCTCGAGCGCGCGGGCCTGCCGCTCTTTGCTCCGCAGGTGGCGCAGACCAAAGGCCACGTTCTCAAATACGCTTAGATGGGGAAATAGGGCATAATCCTGGAAAACAAAGCCGATGCCCCGCCGCTCTGGGGGTTGGTGGGTGATTTCCCGGCCATCCAACCAGACCTGGCCGCTGTCGGGTTGTTCAAAGCCAGCGATCAGGCGTAAGGTGGTGGTTTTTCCGCAGCCCGAGGGCCCCAGCAGGGCGAACACCTCGGCCTGCCCTACTGCAAAACCCACCTCTAACACCACAGGGGGTAGACTCGGATGAAAGCGTTTGGTCAAGCCCTGCACCTGCAGGAGGGGGGTACGGGCCTCAACCTCGGTGGAGAGGTGCGCGGCGCTATGCGATCTCATCGTCGTTCCTGGGAGAGCAAAAGGCCCACCAGTGCGGCTGAAAACAGCACGATCAGGAGGGCATGGGGGGCTGCCTCGGCAAACATGGCCTCCGAAGTGTAGCCCCAGATGCGCGTCGAAAGGGTAGAGTATCCTGCTGGCGCCAGCAAGAAGGTGAGGGGAAGTTCCTTTACTGCCGATAAAAATACCAGTGCCATACTGGCCAGCATGCCCTGTCTAAGTAGGGGGAAGGTGGCCCGAAGGAAGGCCTGCAGGGCGTTGTAGCCCAGGCTGCGGGCAGCTTCTTCAAGCCGGGGTGGGGCCTGGTAAAGGGCGCTGCGGATGGGGCCAATGGCCTCGGCTAGGAAGTGTAGGGCATAGGCTAGGACGAGCAAGGCTAGGGTTTGGTAAAGTAAGGGCACCCCGCGCAGGCTGAAGAAGATAAGGGCCAGGGCAAAGGCCAGCGGGGGTGTGGCGTAGCCAATGTAAGCGGCGCGCTCTAGAAGGCGCGAAAGCCTACTAGGGTAGCGCACCCCCAGGTAGGCCAGGGGTAGGGCCAGACAGGTAGCCAGCACGGCTGCAGGAGCAGCAGCCTGAACCGAGTTTTGCAAGGCTTCCAAGAGGTTGCCCAGAGCGTTTGTATGGGCGCTGGGATTCTGTCTCAGCCAGTATGCAATGGAGGTGAGCGGTACCAGCAATGCCCCCACGATAGGAATACCCATCAGGGCTATTGCGGGCAGCCGCCAGATCCCTAGCTTCACCGGTTGGGGCTGCCTTGCGCTTCCTAGGCCCACCCGGCTCAGGGAGAGGTTTTTGAGCTGGCGGGCCTCGAGCCAGAGCAAGCTTCCGGTAAGCCCAATGAGCATAAGCGAGAGCCAGGCCGCATATATCCGGTCGAAGGAGGCTGAGTATTGCAGGTAGATGGCATAGCTGAAAGTCTCGAAGCGCACCAGGCTTACCACCCCAAAGTCGCCCAGCACGTGCAGCCCGACGAGAAGCCATCCGGCATACAATGCGGGTCGAAGCTGCGGTAGCACCACCCGCCAGAAGACCTCGAGGCCCCTGTAGCCCAGGCTGCGGGCGGACTCCTCGAGGCCCGCATCCAGTCCCAGAAGTGCGGCCCGCAGATTCAAAAACAGGTACGGATAGGTAAGAAGGGTCAGCACCCCCAAGGCCCCTAAGTAGCCCGTAGGCCGGGGCCAGGGAAAGCCCAGCAGGCCTTCCAGCCAACCGTTGGCCCCGGTGGCCCCAAAGAACCCAAACACCCCCACATATCCTGGTACTGCCAGCGGCAGCACCAACAAAACTGTCCAAAAGCGCTTACCCCGCAGGTCGGTACGGCTGGTGATCCAGGCCAGCGGGAGGGCAAGCACTGTTGTGAGTGCAACTACTCCCACCAGTAGCGCTAGGGTATTGACCAGCAGTTGTAGGTTGCGCTCCCGCAGCACGATCTCGGCAAGTTGCTGAGGCTCAGCTTCGGCGGCCCGCAGCACCAGGTACAGCATCGGCAACATCACCGCTGAACCCACCAGCCAAGCCATAGCCAACAGGGGTTTAGGGACAGGCCGGGCCGGGCTGGAAAGCATAGGGTTGGGGTTTAGCATAGGGGTGTCAGAATAGAGCAGTCGAAAAACAACCGGGTGTTGGGGTTGCCGCCCTTTACTGGGCGTCTGGACAGCGTGCCTCGTCCAGCAGCAACCGCATCCTCAACGCTATCAAGTGGTGGATAAAAAATCAAGTATCTCTGTCGGGATTTAGGGTTTTTTCCGGGGGTAGGCCGTATCTTGCCTAGGGGGTTCTGAGGTCTGTGTGAGGGCCTGGAAGTTGGGTCTTTACAGTTCCAGCAACCAGCGGGCCACGCTTAGGTAGACCACCAGCCCAGTTACGTCGGTAACAGTGGCGATCAAAGGGTTGGAGATAAGGGCAGGATCAAGCCGCATTCGCCGCAACAGCAAAGGCAGCATGGCACCCACCACGTTGGCCAGCAGTACCACTAGGGCCAGCGAAACGCCCACCACCCCCAGCAGTTGTGCATGCCCGTCTATCAGCACCTTGACGCCCAGCAGGCAGGCCAGGGTCAGTCCAAGCAGCGTACCTACGCCCAGCTCCTTACGAGCGATGCGCAGCCAGTCACCTACAGACACGTCGCGGGTGGCCAGCGCTCGCACAATTAGGGTGCTGGACTGATTTCCGGTATTGCCCCCAGTTCCTACCAGCACCGGCACATAAAAGGCCAGCGCGGTGACGGCCTCGAGCACCGACTCAAAGCCCTGCAAAATGGTGCTGGTGATGCTGCCGGTCACAATCAGAATAATCAACCAACGTACCCGGGCGCTCCAGAGCGTCCATACACTCGACTTACTGTACACCACTTCAGGAGACTCCACTGCGCCCAGGCGGTAGATGTCTTCGGTGGCCTCCTCTTCAATTACGTCTACCACGTCATCAATGGTTACGATTCCCACCAGTTTTTTTTCTTCGTCCACCACCGGCAACACCGTGAAGTTGTAGTCGGCCATCAGCTGGGCCACCTCTTCCTGGTCGGTGTCGTCACGCACATAGATCACGTCGGGGTTCATGATCTCCGAGACGCGGGTTTTGGGATCGGCCACGATCAGGTCACGCAGGGTGAGCACCCCCCCCCGGAGGATGTAGCCTGTTAACGCCCATTTGTAAACCACCCTCCTTAGCAAAAATGCCGTTCTCAACGGCAAAACACGAGTATAGCCTTTTTTGAAACTGGTCTACATCGGGAGCCTGCCGTTTACATGTCCCTATGGAGGAGTCCTCGGGGAAAAGTTCCACCCCGCTATCTCCCCAGATGCGATAAGGAAGGCTTTGCTCTTTCCTTCACGAACTTTTCCCCGTGGGGAGGGAGGAATGTTCCAGGCTTTTGCTCTCCTATCCTGAGCGAGCCTCCGCTCCGAATGGGGTTGTAGACCAGCAGTATGGGGATCTAGGGGAAGAAGGCCTCCAGGACACCCCTCCGCCAGAGGCGTAGGTCCCCATTTCCGTGAAGGTACGCTTTTCCCCGAGGGCCGCATACCGGCCAAGTCCGCCGGCGCGCCCACTCCCGCCGGGCCCCGGGTAAGGGTACCCCGCCCCATCGCCCGTGGGGCGGGGTAGGGGTGTGGGGATCTCCGGCTCAGGGGGAGGTGAGGATGGCACCGTAAAAACTCACCGCCACGAAGGTACCGTTCCTATAGGCTACACCTTGAAGTGAATCCCTCGTAGGCGAAGTTCTCCGAGTCCAGCTCACCCCGTTTGAAGAGGTGAGGATGGTGCCGTTCCAACCCACCGCCACGAAGGTGCCGTTCCCGTAGGTCACGCTCTGGAGGTTGTTGTCCCCGGATTCTAACTGCACCCAGTTCACCCCGTTGGGGGAGATAAGGATGGTGCCGTTCTGCCCCACCGCTACGAAAAGCACGCCTCCGTAGACTACCCCCTGGAGGGTATTAACCGTAGGCGAAGACGACTCCCTCCACCTCACACCGTCCGAGGAAGTGAGGATGGTGCCGTCTTCCCCCACCGCTACAAAGCGGCCGCCCCCAACTAAGGGACTGCTCCCATAGGCTACGCCAAAGAGATCGCTTCTCGTTCCCGAGATTTGCCGTGTCCAGTTCACCCCGTCTGGGGAGGTGAGGATGGCACCTCCAAACCCCACCGCCACAAAGATGCCGTTGCCGTAGGTTATGCGGTTGAGGAAGTTCCCTGTTGGCAACGTCCGTTGCGTCCACCTGACCCCGTCCCGAGAAGTGAGGATGGTGCCCTCCCACCCCACCGCCACGAAGGTCCCGTTTCCGTAGGTTACGCCTCGAAGATGGTTGCTCCCCGAGGCCCGCTGTGTCCATCTCACCCCATCGGGAGAGGTGAGGATGATACCGCGGTGCCCCACCGCTACGAAGGTATTGTTGCCGTAGGCCACATCGTAGAGACGGTCCCCCTTTGGTGAGTTTCGCTCCGTCCACCTTACCCCGTCTTGGGAAGTAAGGGTGATGCCTCCATACCCCACCGTCACGAAGGTGCCGTTCCCATGGGTCACACCATGAAGCCAGTCTCTTGTCCCCGAGACCTGCGCTGTCCAGTTCACTCCGTCCCGGGAAGTGAGGATAGTACCCTCGCTTCCCACCGCCACGAAAGTACCGTTTCCGTAGGCCACGTCGTAGAGGATGTCGCTCGTTGGCGAGGTCCGCCGCGTCCAGTTCACCCCGTCCCGGGAGGTCATGGTACCTTCATTCCCCACCGCTACGAAGAGCCCATTACCGTAGGTCACGCCTAAAAGATTGCCGCTCGTCCCCGAGTCTCGCACTACCCAGTTCACTCCGTCCCGGGAAGTGAGGATAGTACCCTCACTTCCCACCGCCACGAAGAGGCCGTTGCCGTAGGTAACATCAAAGAGGAAGTCGACCGTTAGGGAAACTTGCTGTCTCCAGGTTCCCCCGTCCCGGGAGGTGAGGATGGTACCTTCATCCCCCACCGCCACGAAGAGGCCGTTCCCGTAGGCCACACCCCTGAGATGGTTGTCCGTCCCCGAGGTCCGTTGTGTCCACCTCACACCGTCCCGGGAGGTGAGGATGGTTCCTTCCCATCCCACCGCCACGAAGAGGCCGTTCCCGTAGGTCACACTCCAGAGTGGCCTCTTAATTGGCAAGGCTTGTTCTGTCCAGTTCACTCCGTCCGAGGAAGTGTAGATTGTACTGCTAGAGTGAGACCCCCCCACCGCCACAAAGAGGCCGTTCCCGTAGACCACACTGCGGAGGTCGTTGAACCCCGGGACACGCAAGGTCCAGGTAGTGCCCGCCTCGCCTCCACTACTTCCGCTAGCGTTGTAGCCAGCTAGCGTTAGCAACAGCGCAACCAGTAGCCTCGCTCCGTAAAGCCTGAGGGTTTTCACCAGGATCACCTCCTACAACACCTACGCTTCTACAGTACGGGAAGGGCCGGGGGAGGTGTGGGTCCCCATTTTCGCAAAAGAGGCCTTTGTGCAAGGGAAGCCCCTGGAAGGGCCTAGATCGAGGGCCGGCGTGCATAGAGTTGTGGGGGATCCCAGGGGATCCCCGCATAAACCCCGCAAGGAGAGGCGGGGGGAGGAAGGCCTCCCGGAGGTGGAAAGGCATGCGGTGGGGACAGGGGGCCTCCAATCTTGCCCCTGTTCATGGACAGAGAGGGGAGGGCAAGGGCAAGAAGGCCCGGCGAAGCGGGTAACCCATTTCTTGGAAAATGGCCCCGGTTATAAAGGCCGTTAAGGCTCCTTGAAAAGGGGTAAGGGACAACCCTGGAGAGGGTGCCGTGGGGCCTA
>Ga0308416_1000035_pt1 | contig 42088 bp, 41 predicted proteins | sample HotsprSampleOS60_FD_203468 | JGI IMG/M metagenome (GOLD analysis project Ga0308416, IMG submission 203468) | Hot spring phototrophic mat microbial communities from Octopus Spring, Yellowstone National Park, Wyoming, United States - 20090730_OS60 ... | reverse complement strand
AGCGCCACAGGCAGCGGCTACGCCCTGGGGCAGGCGATCAGCAGCCTGGTCGTCGTGGGGATCGGGCTGGGGCTGATGATCGGCGGGCCGGAGATCGCCGGGCAGGTGGTCAGGGCAGTAGGCGCGAGGGCGAACTTGGCGACGCTAGGCGGAGAATGGAACGCGGCGACGTATCGGATTCTGGCGGTGCTGATGCAGCTCGGCGCGGTGATCGCCGCAGTTGGCATCGCCTGGAACGGGGTGCTGATGATCCTGGATGCGCTGTTCGGCGCGTCGCCTGAGCCGTCGCCAGTCGCGCTCAACCGCATCCTGGCGATCTGCTTGTTATTGGGTTTGTTGCTTGTCGCCCCTGAAGTCACCGAGCGCGTCTTTCGGTTGCTGTCAGGTGCGATTAGGTGAAAAGAAGGAGGAAAAGATGATGAAGATAACCAGACTGACCTTTCTACTGTACGCCGCCTATTTTCTCTCCGGGTGCGCGCGCACCCAGTTGATCGCCGACCTGGGGACGCAAGTCCTCGGCGTGGTCTTCGCCTTCGGCGGGGTGGCCGCAGCCATCGCGCTCAGCGTGATCGGGGTGAAAATCCTGGTCGCCAACGCCACCGGCTCAAGCTACGCCACCAGCCAGGGCATCCTCGCCCTGCTGGGCGCGATCGCCGGGCTGGTGCTGATGCTGCTCGGCCCCAACATCGCCAGCTCGCTGGTCGAAGCGCTGGCCGGCGTGCCCAAGACCATCACCGTGCCGCAGCCATGAGCAAGCTCGTCGCGCTGCTGCTCGCGCTCCTGGCGCTGTCGCCGTCCGCCGCCCTCGCCCAGGTCGCGGAAGGGTGGGATGACCCACCCCCGCCGCCCGCCGCCGCGGAGGAAGAAGCCCCGCGCGGCGGGCCCTCCCTCCCACCGGCTAATGCTCCGCAGGTGTTTTCCAACATGGAAGACCTGGAGAAAGCGGGCGAGGGCTTGAAGAAGACGGGGAGCAACGTCGTCCAGATCATCGAGAAGCTGATCAGCGCCCAGGTCTTCTTCCCCGCGCGGACGTTCCAGAAAGCAGTCGAGAACGCGGCAACCGGAATCCTCGGCGACTCCGTCAACGACATCGTCGAACAAGTCACCATAGGGGCGTTGGAGTACCTGCGCGCCAGCTTGGACATCGCTTACTCAGCAGAGGTAAAGGCAATGGCTCAGGGCGTGGAGATCGCCAGCGTCGCCATCCTCGGCATCGGCTTAGCCATCGCTGTGCTCAGCGCCCTGGCCGGCGAAGCCGCAGGCGTCGGCGGCGGGCCCTCCAGCGTAGGCCAGGCGTTTGCGCGCTGGATGTTCGTCGCGCTCGCCACGACCAACGCCAGCTCGTTAATCCTGCTCGCCCACAGCGCGTTCTATGAGCTGACGGTTATGGCAATAGGCAACGGGATCAGCCCCAACACCATCCTCAACATGCTGATGCCGGGCACTTCAACGGGGCTGGCCTTCTTCGTCATCCTCCTCATCGTCGCAGTGGCGGTCGCCGTGGTCATCGCGCTCGCCACCGTCGCGCGGCTGGCCGTGGTCGCCATCCTGCACGTGATCGGCCCGCTGTGCATCGCCAGCGCCAGCCTGCCGTTTGGCACGCCGATCTTCGGCCAGTGGCTGACCATGTTCGTCAAAGCTGAGCTGCTCGGGGTGGCGAACGGCGTGCTGATGGTGGTGGGGTTAGCCCTCACAGCCCAGGTGAAGAACAACCCCCTGATGTCCCCGCTGTTCGTCCTGGCGATCTTCGGCGTGATGCTGGCGCTCAACTTGTCGATGATCAAGAACGTATTCGGCGGCGTGGTCGCAATCGCGCAGATGGGCCTGCGCGCGACCGGCGCCGCGGTCGGCCTGCTGGCCGGCGGGGTGGGTGGCCTCCTCGCAGCCAAGGGCACGCTCGCCATGGCCGGCGTCGGTAGCCTGGCCAGCGGAATAGGCGGGGTCGGCGGCAGCTCCTCCGGCGGAGGCAGCGGGACAAGTGGCGGAAGCATCGGGACGGGAGGAACCAGCGGCGCAGGCGGGACAGCCACCGCGAGCGCCACAAGCAACACGGCCAACACAGCCGCCGGGTTAGTCGGCGCCGTCGCTGCAGCGTACTCGAGCGCACGAGCCGGGTGGCAGAGCCCGGTCAGCACCATGCTGGGCGCAGCGACGGCGTGGGCACAGCCATCGTCGCCGGCAGCAACTGCAGAAGAGCAGCGGATCGAGAACCTAACGACGGAGATCGCCGGGCGGTTGGGGATCAAGGACGCCGCGGGCAGGAATTTCATCACTAACGCCGTGCGCAGCGGCGTCGAGGTCGGCGGCGGCGCGCGCATCAGCGGCGAGCAACTCGCCCAGAACGTCCGCCAAACCGCCCCGGTAATCGACGCGCTCGTCGAGCAGTTCGGCGGACGCGGGCAGAGCGTCGAGGTGCGGCGCGAGGAAGCGGCGGCCAAGCTCGGCTTCAGCAGCTACGCCGAGATGGCCGTCGCGCTCTCCGCCTACAACCCGCAGGGCGCCACGCCGCAGGAGGTGGTCGGCCCGACGATGGACGCCTGGATGCAAGCGCCTCCCGACAAGACCAGCCCGCTGTGGGGAAAGGACGCGCCATACGACTACGCCGTGGGCACGTTCGTCAGCCGCGTGGCAGGGAGCAGCAGCACGCGCGCGCCGCTGTGGGCCAAGACCATGGGGTCGCTGCGGCGCGCCTTCGGCGAGCAATACGTCGCCGACTTCGTCGCGCGCGCCGCACAGGAGCGCTGGGATGAGCGCACGATGATGCGCGAGGTGGACGCCAGGGTGATCAGCGCCAAGCAGTCGGTCAACGAGGTCGAAGCGTCAATGGCCGACAAGGTGGTGCGATTCTGGCGACCGGGCGAGGCCAAGGGCGAAGCGAGGAGGCGATGAGGCGCGTCAAGCTACCCGAGCACCTCTCCCCGGTCTGGGCGCCGGTCTTCAACCGCCAACCCGTCCTCGAGGCGGTGGCCGACGACGCCCGTGAGCCGTTCGCGCAGATGGCGAGCTACGCCGCGCTGCTGGGGCGCGCGGCGCTAGAGGAGCGCGAGGCGTCGGAGGCGATGCAGGCGATGCAGTTGTGCGAGCGGCTGCACGGCTACGCTGCGACCGCCGATGCCATGCGCTACGCGGTGCGGGTGATCGACGCCGCGGTCAAGTTGATCGGCATGAGCGCGCAGGCGATCGCCGAGCGCTACGGCTGCGCCAACGTCGGCGTGCTGACCGGCGCGCTGATCGAGGAGTGGGCGGACGACCAGCGCGGGCTTGCAGGCGCGCGCCGCTTCCCGGAGCTGCCGTGGTGGGCGCGGCGCGGCAGCCCGCACCCCCTGCTCGACGATTGCCGGGTGGGGGTGCGCCTGGCCTGGCTGATCGACCCGCAGCACGAGGAGGCAGCGTTGGCGTGCAGCGCGCTGGTCGCCGCCGCGAGAAGTGCGCGCGGGGAGCGCTGGGCGGGTGAGCTCGCCCAGCGCATGATCGACGCGGGATCGCCCACCCGGGCCATCGCCGAGGTCGAGCGCGCCGGCGCACCACAGCCCCCGCTGTGGCTGCGCTACGCCTTCCACCGGAGGCACACACCATGAGGAGGATTTCCTTCCCCGCCCGGCTCGACCTGGGCTACCAATTCATGCGCGGGGTCGGCGTGCGCGAGGCCATCCTGCTCGCCGTCGCCGTCGGGCAGGCGATCTGGCTGATCTTCCTCGTCGACTCCCTGGCTTTCGTGTCGCGGCTGGTGATGGCCGTCGTGATCGCCGCCGCCCTGATCGCCATCGCCACCGTGCCGATCAAGGGCTACAAGGTCGAGCAATACGCCGTGATCGTCATCCGCGGCATGTTGCGCCCCAAGGTCTACCTGCACCAGACGGCGCGCGCCGCCGAGGTCGAGATCGAAACGCAGCCGATTAAGGAAGAAAAGCAGGAAGTCGTGGAGAGGGCATACCGGCCCGCCCGCGACGTCGCCTACGGCGAATGGGCCGCGCCCAACGTGCTGGCCGTCATGCTGCTGTTCGTCGCCCTGATGGTCGTCAGCAGCCTGCTGCTGTATCTGGTCTCAGGCGGCGAGCTGCCGGGCGTGCGCGAGGTCGCGGGAGCAGTGGAGGGGACGTGGTGAAGCTGCCGTTTGTCAAGCCGCAGGAAAAACAGCAGGAGCGGCGGGTGGTGCAGAAGGCGCCCCGCACGCAAGACCAGGTATTGGTGGCCGCCGCCCTGGACGACGTGCTGATCCTGCGCAACACGGCGGTGGTGGCGGCGCTGGAGGTCGAGAGCGTGGACGACGCGCTGCTGTCGCCGGAGGAGCTGGAGTCGCGCCTGGCGATCTACCGCTACGACCTGCTCAAGCAGGTGCGCTTCGACTTCCAGTTCCTGATCGGCACGCGCCCGCAGGACCTGACGCCGTACTTCCAGGCGCTGGCGGCGCAGGCCGAGCGCTGGGCGACGTACGAGGCGCGCCTGAACACCATGCTGTTGCGCCTGGACGCGCTGCTGGAGGAGTGGGAGACGGGGAAGGGCGAGGGCGGGGAGGAGGAGTTTGCGCGCTGGTTCGGCTTCCGCGCCGATGAGCTGTGGGGCGTGCCGGGCGAGGCGCGCGACGCCGCGCTGGCTCTGAGCGACCCGGAGATGCCGGCGCGCTGGCGGGCGGCAGACGGGGCGGTGCGCAGTCAGCTCGCCGGCGAACTGCGCGCAGCCGTGCTCGGCAGCCAGGAGCTGGTGCAGCATTACCAATCGCTGATCCACGAGCGCGCCGCGTTCCTGCAGGTGGCCACGCAGCAGATGCAGGCGCCGATCCGGACGTTCCACGTCGTGACGTCGTATTACCCCCGCCCGCTGGGGAATGGGTTGGCGGGCGGGCCGCTGAGCGAGGGGGAGATCGCGCGCGCGCGCGAGGAGCTGGACAAGCGCTGTAGCCAGATCGCGCGCGTGCTGGCGCGGATGCGGCTGGGGGCGCAGCGGGTGAGCGGCGCGGCGCTGCTGGAGCTGGTGCGCGCCTTTTACCATCCGTCCAGCGCGCAGATGAGGCGGCGGGAGGAGCGCGGATGATAGGGCTGTGGCTGATCCTGGCCGCCTGGACGGGCTGGGCGGCCCAGGCGGGGCTGGGGGACTGGCTGATCGTGCGGGCGGCGGGGCGGCAGCGGTGGCTGCGGGCCGTGCCGAGCCACAAGGCGCTGCTCGGGCTGTCCGACCGGTGGGTGATCGATGAGCGGCTGTGGTTGCGCTACGCGCACGAGCGGGTGGCGCTGGGCATGGCCTCGCGGCGGGGGCGGACGATGGAGCTGCCGCTGGACGGCCACCCGGTTGCTATTGCTCCAAACCTAATAATTGAAAAAAGATGGCGATTTTCAACAAAAGAGAGAAGAAGGACAACGGCGCACTGATCAACATCCTGGACGATGACCTGATCGACCGCATCGCGCCGGCGATGATGGACTTCAGCCACGTCGACTGCGTGGCGTTCTCGCCCGGCGAGTGGGTGCGCACATGGTACGTGCGCGAGTGGCCGCGCGACGTCGGCATCGAGCACTGGCGCGCGCTGCTGCGCTTCAGCGGCGACGTGCGCATCTCGATGTTCTTCCACCCCCTCCCGCCCGGGCTGGTGAGCAAGCAGCTCGAACAACGCGCGACGGCCATCCAGGCCGCCCGCTTCCTGCGCGCCCAGCAAAAGCGCGACGCCTCGCCCAGCGAGGACGAGGAATACGAGCAAATCATGGAAGAGCGCTACCGCATCGAGGTCGAGGGCGAGCCGCTCTACTTCGTCACCACCTGCCTGGGCCTCTTCGGCCAGAGCAAGGAAGACCTCGACGAGTGGAGCCGCAAGCTCGAAGACCAGTGCCGCGACGCCGGCATCGTGATCGACCGCGCCGCCTGGCAGCAAGACCGCGGCCTGATCGCCATGCTGCCGCATAACATCGACGCCCTGCGCAACCACCAGCGCAACGCCCGCCTCGACACCATCGCCAACCTCTTCCCCTGGGTGAGCGGCGAGATGCTGATGCCCGGCGGCGTGTTCTGGGGCTACGGCCTGCACAACGGCGCAGCGGTGGTGATCGACCCGTTCGCCCTGGAAAACCCCAACATCGTGATCGCCGGCATCCCCGGCGCCGGCAAGTCCTACTGGATGAAGGACTTCCTGGAGCAATACCTCCTGGCCGGCGCGCGCGTGTTCGTCCTCGACATCGAGGACGAATACCGGCGGCTGTGCGAAGACCTGGGCGGGGTGTACCTCGACATGGGCATCAAGAGCGAGCACAAGATCAACGTGCTCGACCCAGACCCCGACGACGAGGAGGGGCTGGCCGGCGCATACCAGGGCTTCCGCGGCTGGCTGGCCAGCGCGCTGGAGCGCGCCCTGCTGCCCCAGGAGATCGAGGCGCTCGACGTGGCTTACTACCGCGCCTTCGCCCGCTACGGCATCCACAAAGAAGACCCAACCACCCTGACGCGCACCCCGCCGGTGCTCAGCGACCTCTATGACGAGCTCAAAGCCCTCGGCACACCCGCCGGCGAGACACTCGCCAGCGCGCTCTGGCCGATGGCGCGCGGGATGGAGAGCGAAGCCTTCAACTGCCGCACCAACATCGACGTGCGCGGCAGCCCGCTGGTGGTCTTCGGCCTGCGCACCGTCGGCGAGGCCATGAAACCCCGCCGCATCCGCCAAATCCAGGTCTTCACCTGGAACCAGATGCTGCGGGGGCGCGCCGGGCGCGCCCTGGCGCGCACCGTCGAGGTGGTGGATGAGGCGTGGTACCTGCTCCAGTTCCCCGACACCGCGCGCGACCTGTGCGAACGCGCCCGGCGCTTCCGCAAGAAGAACGCCTCGCTGGTGATCGCCACCCAGCAGGTGGACGACTTCGCCGCCAACCCCTACGCCGCAACCATCCTCAGCCTGGCCAGCATGCACCTGCTGTTCGGCCAGAAGCCCACCGTGGTTGACCGGCTGGCCGCGATGTTCCAGCTCACGCCAGGCGAGGCGGGACAGCTCACGCGGCTTGACCCGGGACAATACTTCCTCAAGACCAGTAAGCTGAGGATGTTCGTCTACAAGCCCGCCCCGCCCGACCGCCACCGCCTGTACACCACCAGGCCGAGCGAAATCCTGGCGATGCGCGAGCAAGAGCGATGAAGCTGGCGCTGTTGGTCGCCGCGCTGCTGGCAGCAGCGCTGATCTGCGGCTTCATCCCCTTCGTCATGCTGTACGCGGGGATGTCGCTGGCCGCCGCGAACGCGGTAAGGCCGGTGCCCTTCGTCGGCGGGCTGGCCGCCGACCGCATGATCGCCTGGGTCGAGGGCGCAAGCGAGGAGCTGACCGCCGAATACGGCCCGCTCGACGAATATGACCCGGACTATGACCCGGAGGAAGGCGTCGTGCCCTGGGACGGGACGATCATCGTCGGCGACCCAGAGCAGGGCGTGCCGCAGGGCAAGCCGACGAACGGGCCGACCAAATGGTTCTTCCGCGAACCGCGCTACCCCCGACACACCGGCGTGGACATCAGCGTGCCGGTCGGCACGCCGGTGCGCAGCACTATGGCCGGCGTGGTGCGCTACGCCGGCTGGAGCCCGGTCGGCTACGGCTACCTGGTGATCGTCGAGAACGGCGACTACCAGACCTACTACGCCCACCTAAGCAGCATCGGCGTCCAGGTCGGGCAGCAGGTGGGGGCGGGGCAGGAGATCGCCAAGAGCGGCAACACCGGCAACTCGACCGGCCCGCACCTCCACTACGAGGTGCGCGTGCGCGGCAGGCCGGTTGACCCGTGCCTATACGGAGCGTGTTAGATGCAGCGACTGGTCAAGGTGCTCGTCCCGCGCGACAACCAGCGCGACGTGCTGGCCGCCGAGACCTTCCTCGGCGCGCTGGCCGACACGCGCATGTTGGCCCATCCGGTGGCGCTGGAGCTGGCGGTGGCCGATGGGGAGGTGATGTTCCTGGTGCGCGGGGAGGCGGAGAGCGTGGCGCAAGCCCTGGCGCAGATCAAGCTGGCCTACCCGCAATGCGAGCTGGTCGAGCTGGGGGGGCGCGACGACCCGGGGCTGCCGACCGCGCAACTGCGCGCGCGCGCAGCCGCCGAGCTGCGGCTGCGCGAGCCGGCCTACCTGCCCATCCGCAGCCACATCTCGCGAGAGGGACGCATCACCAACGACGACCTGGCGCGCGCCGCCGACCCGATGTTGGCGGTGATCGGGGCGATGATGGCGGGCGGCGCGCGCGAGCGCTGCCTGGCCCAATACGTGATCGCCCCCGCCGAACCCGACTGGTCGCGCTATTGGCGCGGCTCGGTCGGCGAGGTCGGCGAGCGCGTCAAGCTCACGCCGACCCAGATGCTGATCATCGTCCTCGGCGCGCTCGGCGGCGGCGCGCTCGGCTTCAGCCCGCTCCTGCTCGGCCTGGCGCTCCTCGGCAAATCCGCCGTCCTCGGCGCAGTCGGCCTGGTCATGCTCGCCCTCGGCGCCGGGCTGCTGTACTGGCGCTTCAAGCTGCCCAGCGCCCCCGACCCAACCCTGATCAAGCAGAAGGCGACCCAGGCCGCCTACCGCGTCTGGCCGCGCATCTTCGTCCTGGCCGAGGACGACGCGCGGGCGCGCGAGCGGCTGGCCCAGATCGTCGCCGCCTACAGCGCCTACAACCTGGCCGGCGGCAACGGCTTCGTCGCCTTCGGCATGCCAAGCGACGTGCGCCCGCAGTCCATCGGCTGGCAGGATGACCCGTTCCTCGACCGCCTGCCCTTCCTCGGCCTGGCCCGCCCGCCCTCGGCCACCCTGCCGATCCTGAGCGTGAGCGAGCTGGCCGTGCTCTGGCACCTGCCACACGCCAGCTCCGGGCTGCAAGGGGTGGCCTACACCGCCTCGCGCCGCCTGCTGCCCCCGCCCAGGATGACCGGCGCGGACGGCGTGCTGATCGGCTGCTCGCGCCTGCAGGAGCGCGAGGTGACAGTCCGCCTGCCGCCAGAGGCCCTGCGCGGGCACATCGGGCTGGTCGCCAAGACGCAGGCCGGCAAGTCCAACCTGATGGCGCTGCTCACCCTGGACGCCCTGGCGCGCGACCCGGAAGCGGCGGTGGTGGTGATCGACCCCCACCGCACGCTCGCCCAGCGCGTCGCGGCCAACCTGCCGCCGGAGCGCGCCGCGAACGCCCTGTACTGGTCGCTGGCCGACCGCGAATACCCCTTCGGCCTTAATCTGATAGACCGGCTGACCACCGGCGTGCCGGTCGACAAGCTGGTGGACGACATCATCGCCGCGCTGAGCGCGATCTGGCCGGACAACTGGGGCCCGCGGATGGAGAATTACCTGAGAGGCCCGCTGCTGACGCTGGCGCTGGCCAACGAGGCGCTGGTGCGCGAGTGGGCCTTCGAGCGCTGGCTAAGCGGCGCGCGCGCCGCGCTCGGCGCAAATGCTGCCCGCCTCGCCAACCGCAAGCTCGACCCAACCGCCAGGCGGATGATCGAACGCCTGATCGACGACTTTGAGGCCCTGGAGGAGCCCATCCGCATGCCGCACGCCGGGCTGTACCGCCTGTGCGCCGAGGCATACCGTAAGATCGGGACGGCCAGGGACGACGGCGCGCTGATCTACCTCGGCGAAGCCTGGCTGGCCCACGCCCAAACCCCGCTCGCCGCAGACCACGACCCCCGCGCCCGCCTGGGCGGTCGCCTCACCCCAGAAGGCCGCCCGCTGCAATACACCCTGCTCGACGTCAACCGCCTGCTGCGCAGCGCCAGGATGCAGAGCGAGGTGCTCCCCATCCTCAACCACCGCGATGACCACTGGCACATGCGCGAGTGGTGGGAGTCCAGCTACAAGGCGTATTACGCCGGCGATCGCAAGTTCCTCCTGCAGATGATCAACCCGGTCACCACCAAGATCGACCGCTTCGTGACCTCCGACATCGCCAGGCGCATCTTCGGCCAGCCGGAATGCACGATAGACATCGCCGGGCTGATCGAGCGCGGCGGCGTGCTGATCGTTGACCTCGCGGCGGGCGTGGTCGGCGCGGACACCGCCGCGCTGGTCGGCGCGACCGTGTTGAACTGGCTGGCCGCCGCCATCTTCGCCCGCGCCGAGCGGACGGACGCTAAGCCGAGGCGCGTATTCATCGCCGTGGACGAGTTCCAGAGCGTCCCCGGCGCGGACTACGTGATGTACCTAAGCGAGCTGGCCAAGTACGGCGCGCAGCTATGCCTGGGCACGCAGTCGCTGCGCTTCCTCGACCAGGTGAACAAACGCGCGCGCGCAGCCTGGCTCGATAACACCAACGCGCTGTTCGTCTTCCGCTGCGGGGCCGAGGACGCCGAGGTGCTGGCCGAGGAGCTGAACACCAGCGCGCGCGACCCGCAGGGCGTGCGGCCCGAGGACATCGTCGGGCTGCCCGATTACGCCTGCTTCGCGCGCGTGCGAGACCGCGGCCAACCGGTGGTCTTCCGCGTCGAGACCATCCAGGCCCCCGCAGGCGACCAGGCCGCGCTGGACGCGCTGATCGCCAGCTCGCGCGCGCGCGCCGGGCGGCCAGCGCGCGAGGTCGAACGGATGCTAGCGCTCGGCGCGCTGGGAGCGGACGAGGCCGAGGATGTGGTCTGGGCGGCCCGCCGGCGGGTCGCCACGCCGAACGCCCCCAGCGCAGCAGAGCTGAGCGTGCCCGACGAGGGCGAATATGACCGCGAGGTCGTGGACTGAGCTGATCGCCAACCCCTGGGTGATGAGCGAGGCGCCCGCGGGCGCGCGCTGCGCGCGCGGGCCGAGCGGGGCAACGCTCTACGCCCCGGACGAGCAGGCGCTGGCGGAGGTGGGCTGGCCGGCGGGCGACTACGCCGCGCGCTACTGGGCGCTGCGCGCCAACCTCGGGTTGGGCGAGGACATCCAGAAGTTGGCCAAGGCGCTGGGCGCCGCGCGCTGGGAGGCGTTCGCCCAGCGCCGGCTGAAGCGCCGCGTGATCCATCTCCACCTGCTGTTCTGCTGGCCGGACGGCAGCGGCGGCTGGGCGCTGATCGACCGCGGGGAGGGGACGGTCTTCGGCCTGGGCGCGGCGTTGCGCTACGCCGCGCTCGACGCCAAGCGGCGGGGCGGGGCGCTGCTGCTGATCGTCTCCCACCGCGCCTTCCGGCGCTGGGCGTTGCTGGCGCTGGCGCGCATGACCGGCGAGGCGCTGAGCGCGCTGGCCGCAGGGCGGGAGGCGCTGACCCAGGGCGAGAGGGCGCGCTGGGAGCGGCTGGGGACGGATTGGGCCGCGCAGCCGGTCGCCGGCCTGCCACGCCTGCCGGCGCCGGGCAGGCCGAAGGGCGTCAGGCAGCGCAAGGGCGCGCCGCCCAGCCTGACGCCGCCCACCTGGTTCGCAGCTCTTGAGGCTTACGAGCGCCTACCTCAGGGGGCACGCGAGGCGTTCCGCTACCTGGCCTGGCATCCGCTGCTGGACGCGCCGTGCCTGGCCACCTTCCTCGACGTGGGCGAAGCGGAGGCAGCAGGACACCTGGAGGCGCTGGCGCGCGCAGGGCTGGCCGAGGAGCACGCCGAGGGCTGGGCGATCAGCACCGGCGGCGCGAGGATGCTCGCGCAGCGCGAGGGGCTGGGGGACTTCGCGCGCCGGCACGAGGCCTGGCTGCGGGAGCTGCGGCGGCGGGCCGGGCACACGCAGGCCGTGCATCGCTTCTTCGCCCGCCTTAAGCGCGACCTGGACCGCCGCGCGCGCGCCACCCGCGCGCTGCCCGACGGGCGACCGTATTACGAGTGGGGAGCATATGAATGCGAGCTGGGAGCGGCCCAGAGCTACCTGAGCGACGGGCGCGTGCGCACGCACAGGCCGGACGGCTACGGCGCGCTGCGCGCCGGCGAGCGCTGGACGCGCTTTTTCCTCGAGGTGGACGGCTGGCTGGACGCGCAGGGCAGGGTAGGGGGGCGCTCGATGTGCAGCATCGCGGTGTGGCGGGAGAAGCTGGCGCGCCGCGCGCACTACCGCGCCGCGGGCTGGTGGGCGCTGCGCTACCCGGCCTTCCCGCGGCTGCTGGTGGTGACGACCGACGCGCGCAACCTGGCGCTGATCGCGGGCGCGCTGGCCGAGCAGGGGACGGGCGAGGCCGTCTACGTGGCGCTGGCCGAGGACGTGGCGCGGGCCGGGCCGACGGCGCGGATATGGCGGGCGGTGGACGCCCGCGGGGTCGGCGAAGTCGGCTACCCCTTCGACGACTTCGACCAGCCGGGGGTGATCCGGCGGGCGCGCGAGGCGGATGCGCTGGAGGCGCTGGCGCGGGCGAACGCCCTGCGCGCCGCCGCCGCTGCCTGGGCGCTGGGGAAGCGCTAGCTAGCGCTCGCAGGGCGCCCAGACCCCGCGCCGCTCAAGCCGGGCGCGAGAAGCCGCCTGGCTGAGCAACTTGCCGTGCGCCAAGCGGTCGAGGTTGGGCGTGGGATAAGCGTAACCTCGGCGCAACAGCTCGGCGTTGACCAGCTTCCCAGCGCGCCACAGGTAGGCTGGGGAGGTCGGGTCGCCGGGGCGCTCATAGGTCACCGTGTCCAGCGGCCCCTGGAGCACCTCGGTGAAGGCGCGCTCGGTGAACTGGCCGGCACAGGTGTCGCGTCGGACGCGCTCCACCCCGGCCAGGGTGACGAGGCGGTAGGGGTGCTCCGGCGTCAGGATATACACGCGAGCGTTGTCTGCAAACGAGACGACAAAGAACGAAATTGAGATGAGAAAGGTTAGAAACATACTCATCGCTTCGATTATATCCCTCTGCGCCGCCTGCGCGTCAGATGAGACGCGAAGCGGAGATTGGGATCAGATCGCACCGACGTCAACATCTGCTCCGGTTGTGGCAACCGCGGAGATGCCACCACCGCCGCCGGTGACGCCCTCGCCACCGCCCGCGCCTACCCCGACCGCGCGGCTGGCCGACCTGCTGCCCACACCTGTGGCGAATTCGCCACAGGCGCGCGCAACCCCAAAGGTGCGTCAGCCCGACGAGCCCGGGCTGGAATGGCTGCCCCGCCCCCAGCCCCCCAACGGCCCCGTCCAGACCGAGTTCGGCGTGCAGATCGCCGGCTGCGAACAGCCGGTCATGCCCGCCCTCCAAACCGCCCGCGCGCTCGGCGTGCGCTGGATCAAGCAGCAGGTGCGCTGGGGCGACATGGACGACGGGAACGGCAGGGTGGATTGGCGCTGCCTGGACGAGGTGGTGCCGACAGCCGCCAGGATGGGCTTCCGCATCCTGCTCAGCGTGGTCACCGCCCCCGCCGCGCTGCGTACCATCGGCACAACACAGGGGCCGCCCGACGAGTTGACCAAGTGGGGGGAGTTCCTCAGTGCGCTGATGACGCGCTACGCCGGCCAGGTGCACGCGCTGGAGGCGTGGAACGAGCCCAACCTGAGCGCGGAGTGGGACGACTACATTGACCCAATCCGCTACCAGGTGCTGCTGGCGGTCGCGTACGGCGTGGTCAAGTACCACGACCCGAGCGTGATGGTGATCAGCGCCGGGCTCGCGCCGACAGCGGAGGGCGGGCGCTGGGCGCACATGGACGACCGCGCCTTCCTCGCGCGACTGATCGAGGCCAACGGGCTGCGCTACGCCGACTGCGTCGGGGCGCACGCCAACGGGCCGCCGGGGGAGGGCGAGCTGCCGGCGGTGCTGGCGCGCTACGCCGAGCTACTGGCGCGCGAGGCGCTGCCGGACGAGAGGCGCCCGCTGTGCTTCACCGAGTTCGGCTACTCCGTGCCCGTCCAGGGCCGCACGCCGGAGGGCTTCGCCTGGGCGATGGGGCACACCCCGCAGGGACAGGCGGAGGCGATTGTGCGCTACATGCGCGCCGCGCGCGAGAGCGGTCAGGTCAAGCTCGCCATCATCTTCAATCTGAACTACGACGACGGGGTGACGCCCAACAGCATCGCCGCGCTGGTGCGGCAGGACTACACCAGCCCGGCGCTGGTGGCCATCGCGCGCGAGCTGGGACGGCATCCGTAGTTTTGTGTTAAAGTAAATACAGGCGATTCGTCCTCACTCCCTCGCGCGCGGGCCATTCAACCCCGCCCACCCGCGCGCAGGGCAAGCCAAAGGGCGGGGAGAAGGAGAGAATGGCATGAGCGTGGTGCTTTTGGAGCGCAACGGCGCGCTCAGTCAGGCCGTAGAAGCCGTTCTGCGGCTTAACCTGAATCGCGCCAATGAATGGTGGTGGAAGAATGCCGCCCACATCCCGTTGGCGGACTGGCCGTCATACCGGGACGGCCAGATCAGGGAGATTTTTGACTCTCTTGAGTGGCTCCCAATTTGGGAGCTGCCGGACGGCGAGTACGTCGTCCGGCAGGGGATGGGCAAGACGGTCGCCCTCAAGGAGGGCGACCGCATCAGGTTCTACGACATCTCGGCGCGCCTGCGCCGATACGACTTAGAGGAGATTTGGCGACGGGGCGAGCCATGCCCGTACGCCTATAACCCCGCTCAAATCGCGGAAATGTGGGACGAGCGCGTCCGGGAGTGGCGCCTCCTAGCCATCCAGCAACACGCCCCGGACGACTGCGTGCGAACCTGGCCACCCGAAGACCAAGAGGCGGTGCGCCGGGCCTTCGAGCTGGCCCGCCAGGAGCGCTGGACCGAAGCGCTCGAAGTCGCCCAGGACATCATCGGCCTGGGGAGCTATCTCTCCAGGTTGTGCGGGGTAGGGCGATGAGGGTGATCGCCGAGAGCGGCGGCCTGGCGTGGGGCGACATGGACGACGAGCTGGACGCCGTCCCGCTGGCGGGGAAGCTCGGGGGGATCGATAAGCCGACGGGCGTCCTGCGCGTCGCACTGTATCCGCGCGGCGTGCCGGATCAGGAGTTGCCACCGTGGGCAGACCACCGCCTCCGCGTCCGCGCCCGCCGCCCGACAATCATGCTGTTCGACGGCAATTCGCGTTCCTTCCGCCTGAGGTGGCCGCGCGAGCGCTCGCCCCTCGAAGCGCTGGAGCGCATCTGCGCGATCGAGCGCCGCTCAGGCAGCCCCCCGCCGGCCTGGGCCGTCACCGCGCTCTACTTCGCCGGAAGAGCGATGATGGCAGGCGTGGAGGAGGATTGGCGCGTGGGCGGGAGCGCCAACGCCGCCGTCGTCATCGCCCAGAGCCTGAAGTCCGGTCAGCCGCTGCCCGGCAATCCCAGCGACGAGCAAATCCGCGAGATCGCCCGGCAGATGCTGACGGCGAAGAAGGGCGAGCCGCCGATTGCGCCGAGTGACCCGTGGGCGACCGCGAGGCTGGTGTGGCAGATGGGGGAGCTGGCCTGGAGCAGCGAGATGGCCGAGGCCATCGTCCGGTTCTACGACGCCCAGGAGGATTTGTGGAGCGCGGCCATGAGCGTGGCGCTGTCATGGGCGCTGCTGCATCAGCCGCGGCTGATAGAGCCGCTGGAGGGCGGCTGGAGATACAAGCCCGAGATCGGGCTGGTCATCATGCGCTTCTGGCTGCAGCGCCTGGTCTTGCGCGAGGCGGTGCTGGCCGAGGCCCAGGCGCTGTACGTCCCCTGGCAGGTGCGCGAGACGTGGCGGGTGGCAATTGACCCGCCAAAGGCGCTGCCGGATGCGGGGCTGGCGCTGGCGTACGCGCGGCGCCTGATCGCCGAAGGCGAGGCGGGGAGGCGCTACAGCGAGCACGGCATCTACGACGCCGAGCTGCCGCCAGCTCTGCCCCTGGCTACCTGGGGGGTGAAGCGGCTGCGCTGGGTGTGCCTGCGGACCGGGTACTGGTGGGTGAGCCTGCTAGACGAGGCGGGCGAGAGCATCGGTGCGTTCCGCTGGCGCGGCGCGCAGACATCGCTAAACGAGATGTCGCTGGTGATCCCCAACTGGATGGCGCCCTACGTGCACCTGGCCGTCGCCGCGCTGTGGCACGACCTGGTGGTGGCGGGTGAGGACGTGTTCGTCCCGGTCGGCAGGGGGCGGGGTGGGGGAGAGCACAAGGCCAGGGAAGCCGCGGCGCACGCCGAGCGGGTGTTGCGGCTGCCGCGGGCGCGCCGAATCCCGCTCGGCGAAGTCTGGCCGCAGGAGATCGAGGCGCGCGCCTGGGGCGGCGACGAGGATCGCCGGACGCTGGAGGCGCGCCGGCGCGCGATGCACGCGGTGCGCGGGCACTACCGGCGGCTGGCGGAAGGCTGGCGGGCGCACGAGGCCGGTGTCCGCGCCGAGAGCTACGGCATGCCGCCGCCGCCCGAAGGCTACACCTTCGTCGCCCCACACGTGCGCGGGGGGGAGCGCCGTGGGGCGGACGAAGCGACGCTGGCGGTGGCCAGGCGACGGGTGCAGGCGCGCGGGCTGGAAGCGCTGGCCGCAGCGCTGGGGTGACCAATCGCATTAGTGCTAAAATACGACAGCGATGGCCAGACCCAGGAAGACTAAGGAGACAAAACGGCAGATGTCGGCTGTTTACCTGACGCCATCTGAGCTTGAGCTGGTGCGCGAAGCAGCGCGCCAATCCCGGATGGCGTTCTCGCAATTCGTGCGAGACGCGGCGCTGGCGGCATCCCGCCGGCGACTTTCCGAGAAGGGGAAGGTGTAAAAAAACGTGAAGCACGGGGGGGAATCCCGTGCCTCACTGTTCATACGCGCACGCGGATTTTACACCACCCCTCAGTGCCAGCCACGCGCGCCGGTCAAGCGCGCGACGCTTGATCTCACGCAACAGGAGGTAGGCATGGAAAAAAGAAAGGCCCGGACGCCGCAACTCATGGACAGGGGAACGGCCTCCGGGGACACCACCAAGGACGGGGGAGGAGGTGCGCCGTGATTATATCACACTGGCGCGCCGACGAACGCGCGCTCGGCCTGCTGCGCCACCTGTGGCGCGGCGGCTGGGGACATCTGTGGCAACGACCGGGCAAGAGCTACTGGATTAATCCCCAGGAGCTAGGGCACGCCCTGGCGCGCCTGGATGACCGCTGGGCGACCGATGCCTACTTCGGCGTGCACCCGGCGGCGAGCGCGAAGGGCGCGCACGAGCGCGCGCGGGCCGAGGACATCGTGGCTGCGAGCGCGCTGTTCGCCGACTTTGACGCTGACGACCGAGACCCTCAAACGCTGCTGGCGCGGATCGAGGCGATTCAGCCCGCGCCGTCGGTGATCGTCGCCAGCGGCGGCGGCTATCACGCCTACTGGCTTTTGGCCGAGCCGGTCGCGCTGGCCGACGAAGCGGCCCGCGCGGACTGGGCGGCGATTCAGCGCTGGTGGGTGCGCCATGTCGGGGCCGACCCCGCGGCCTGCGACCTGGCGCGGCTGCTGCGCGTGCCGGGGACGATGAACGGCAAATACGACCCGCCGCGGCCCGTGCAATTCGTCCGCTGCGACCTGGGCGCGCTCCACGACAACGCCGAGCTGCTGCGCCTGATCGCCGACGCGCGGGCAGCCGAGCTGGATGCGCAGGAGCGCGGGCGAAAGCGGGAGGGAGAAGCGGGGGAGGGACCAATCGCGCGCTACAACCGCGAGACCGACATCCGCGATGCTCTGCGCGAGTTCGGATACACCGTGGTGGGCGAGCGCTACTTCGTGCGCCCGGGCAAAGACCCGCGACAAGGGGTCAGCGGCACGATCGACGTCCTGCGCAACCGCGCCTACACGTTCAGCACCCACGACCCGGCCTACGACCCGGCAGACACGTCGCCCAGCGGGGCGGGCTGCACGCTGCGCCCGTTCGATCTGTTGTGCCGGCTGCGCTTCGGCGGCGACGTCAAGGCCGCGGTGCGCTGGCTGATTGAAAGCGGGCGGGTGAGCATGAACGGGCATGTGCCCAGGCAAGAGGCGAAGGTCGAGGCAGAGGAGGAGGCTCGGCCCCAGCCGCTCAAGTTGGCGCAACTGGGGGCGGCGTTGGCGCACCAGCCGGCCACAGACGAGCAGGAGCTGCACGAGGCACGGGCCGGGGAGTTGCTGGCGCAGAACTTCGGCGCGCGGCTGCGCTATGCGCCCGGGCGGGGCTGGCTGGCCTGGGACGGCAGGCGCTGGCGCGAGGACGCCGACGAACGCGAGGCGGCGGCCTGCGCATGGCAGGTGGGCGGGGCGTACCTGGCGCGCGCGTTACAGGCGAGCAGGCCGCTGGACAAGCAGTTCCTGGGCTTCGGCAAGCGGGTCCTGAGCGCGCAGGGGACGCGCGCCGTGCTGGAGCAGGGCAGGAAATACGCGCCCATCGCGGCGTACGATGACGATTTCGACCGCGACCCGTGGGTACTAAACACGCCATCGGGCATCGTTGACCTGCGGACGGGTGAGCTGCGCCCACACGACCCGGCAGCCATGCTGACCCGCGTCACGCGCGCGCCATACGACCCGCAGGCCGAGGCCCCGCGCTGGCGGCAGTTCCTGCTCGAGGTCTTCGGGGGCGACGCTGAGGTGGTGGCGTTCGTCCGGCGCTGGCTGGGCTATTGCTTGACCGGTGACATGCGCGAGCAGCGCTACGTGGTGGCGTGGGGCGCGGGGGCGAACGGCAAGAGCACGCTGTTCGACGCGGTGCGGCATGTGATGGGGGATTACGCGACCGACATCCCGACCGACGCGCTGGCGATGCGGCGAAGCGCGGGACAGGCCAACCCCGACATCGCCAAACTCCCAGGCGTGCGGCTGGCGGTCGCGCCGGAGTGGGACGAGGCGGTGCGCGCCGACGAGACCCTGTTGAAGAGCATTACGGGGGGCGATCCGATCACGGCCCGTTACCTGTTCCGCAACCCGTTCACCTTCAGGCCGTGCTGCAAGATCGTCATCTTCGGCAACGCGAAGCCGGCGCTGCGGGGGACGGATACGGGCACATGGCGACGGCCTATCCTGCTGCCGTTTACGCAGCAGTTCTCCGGCACGCGGGCGGACAAGGAGCTGCCGCAGAAGCTGCAGGGCGAAGCCGCGGGCATCCTGGCCGACCTGGTGCGGGGCTGCCTGGAATGGCAGCGTGAGGGTTTGCGGGTGCCGGCCTCGCTCGAGGAGGCCACGAGGGAATGGCGGGAGGAGAACGATGACGTGCAGCAGTTTATCGCTGCGTGCTGCGTTAGACACCCGCAGGCGCGCGCGACGGTGGGCGCGCTGCACGCAGCCTACAAAGAGTGGGGCGGGACAATCCGGACGCCGAAGGCGTTTGGCGCGGCGCTGCGGGAGCGGGGCTTCACAAGCGCCAGGGTGGAGGGGCGCTACGTGGTGATGGGGCTGGGCCTACAGGAGACGCGGTGACATGGTGACGTCCGGTGACTTAGTTTCATTAAAAGCTATAGGGCACACATATATGGAAAAGCTTGGAACCAAGTCACCGAAAGTCACCATGTCACCGCCCTGGGAGGCGCGTGATGGAAAACCGCCGGCGGGTGAGCGACCTGTTCCCATTATGATTGTGAGTGTAAATAAAGAAGTAATGTATTGTAACATGATGCTTTTTACTCAACCGGAAGGGGAGATGGGGGGAGGAATGTGAAGGTACGAACATCGTGAACGTTTCCGCGCTGCACCGGAAGCAAATGGTGGCAAAAAGGGCACCAATTTGCCCCCGATTCCGCGCTGCACCGGAAACAAACGGTGGCAAAAAGCGCACCGCCACGACGTTCACAGTGCGGGAATCGTGTGCGATGGCGCGCGTGGGCAAGGCGCCGGCGCGCGGATAGTGGGGAGAACGCGAAGCGTTCCCGGCTGCTGGCCCACCTGCTGTTGGCCCCGCGCCTACTAGTGATAATCCATATTATCGCTAGTGAAAGACCGATAAAATGCCCGACACCCCCGCACTGCGCCTCGGCAGCCTGCCTGACCCCCCAGCAGCCATGCCGTCCTCATCGGGCGCGCTGTGCCGGCGGCGACCCGCCGGCGTAAGTAAGCAGCGCACGAGAAGCACCTGGTGCGCCTGTCCTCCCCCTCCGATTGTGTTACAATTAATACAAAGGAGGGAGAAATGGCTGAGCAACCCTTTGCTGAGTTCGTGATAGAAAGCTCGCGTATTGAACTTAGTCGTGAAATTTACATTAACTGTGACATCGCCAACCCCGGCGCGGTCTACGCCGCCCTCGGTTTGCTTGCCTTGGTCGGCAGCCGCAACGACGGCGTGCGCGCGGCCTTTTGCCCTGACGCGATACAGTTCCGGGCCAACGGCGAGTGCTGCTTGTCCAGGGCCTTACTCTCCGTCCTGAGGGACCTCGCAGAGGCCGACCTGATCGCGCGCGACGGCCAAATCGTCGCCCTCTCCCCGCGGCTTGACGACGCCCCGCCCGACACCCCGCGCTTCGTGTTCACCGCCTGGCGCGGTGGGAAGGGCCTGCGCACCTGGCGCGCCTGCCAGCGCGCCATCCCAGATGTCCTCGACGGTGGGCTGAAAAACGCGCTCATGGCGCAAGCTCCCCTGACCGACGAGCGCGGGCGCTGGGTCGCCCCACCCTGCCGCGACGCGCGCCTGTCACGGTGGACAGACCGGGACTTGGGCTATGATCGCCGCCGAGCCAGACCCAGCGGCGCCCCTGTCCTGGAGCTCCTCGCCGTCATCGGCCTGGAGCACTTCCCGCCGAAGACGGACGGGTGCGGCGGTCGGCGCTACGCCATCTGGCATCGCCCGATGAGCTACCGCGAGGCGCGCGCCCGCTTCCTGCTGTGGTCACGCCACGGCGACGAGCGGGCGTTCGAGGGCGACGCCGACACCTGGCGCTTCCGCCTCGTCCCGGAAGCCGGCCTGAAGGGCGCCTGGGGCTGGGCGACTAAGCAATAGCACTTCGCTCGACGTCGCAGCGCTGCCCCCACCGCGCTCCAAGCAGTGGGGGCAGCTAATCAGGACACAAGGATGATGCTCCCCGACCGCCCTCGCCCACCCTGGCGCGACTACCTCGACGCCGCGCTCAGCCCCAACACGCGCCGCGCCTACGCCCACGCCTGGCGCGAGTTCAGCAACTTCTGCGCCGCTTCCAACCTCACCCCCCTGCCCGCCAGCACCGCCACCGTGCTGGCCTACATCGGCTGGCTCGACCGCGCCCGGCACAACCGCCCGACCACCATCCACATCAAGATGGCCGCCCTGCGCTACGTCCACGCCCGCGCCTGCCCCAACGTCCCCAACCCCATCGAGTCGCCCGAAGTCCGCGACGCCCTGGTCGGCCTGGGCCGGCTCAGGCGCGCCGCCCGCATCCGCAAGAGCGCCCTGCTCACCCCAGACCTCGCCCGCGCCCTCGCCACCCTCCCCGACACCCCGGCAGGGTGGCGCGACCGCGCCATCCTGCTGGTCGGCTTCGCGGGCGCCTTCCGGCGCTCCGAGCTGGTCGCGCTCGACATGGCCGACGTGACCATGCGCAAGACGCATGCCGTCCTGAGGCTGCGCGGCTCGAAGACTGACCGGGCCGCCGAGGGCGAGCACAAGGTGATCCACGCCGAGGAAGACCCCGCCCTCTGCCCCGTGCGCGCGCTGGCCGCGTGGCTGGCCGTCCTGCGCGCCCACGGCCTGACCGCCGGGCCGCTCTTCGTCCGCATGGACGCCACCGGCAAGCCGATCAACCGCCGCCTGAGCGCGCAGAGCGTGGCGCTGATCGTCAAGCGCGCCGCCGCCGCCGCCGGGCTGGACGCGCGCGAGTTCAGCGGCCACAGCCTGCGCGCCGGCTTCATCACCTCCGCAGCCCTGGCCGGCGCGCAGGAGCACGACATCCAGCGCGTCAGCGGCCACAAATCCGCCGACGTGCTGCGCCAGTACATCCGCGACAGCGGCGTCGGTCAGGCCCGCGCCCAGCACTCCGCCTTCTCGCTGCGGGAGTAGGCTCACATCCCGATCCCAGGCCCGGCTTGTCGCTGCTGTGTCCGCACGTGATGGAGCACCAGCGCGCGCGCTTCCTCGAAGCTGATCCGCTGGGGGTCGCCGATTAACCTGAAGACTTCTCCGGGTGTCAGGCCAAGGCGAGCGGCGAGGCGGATGAGGCAGATGATTTCGTCTCTGCTCATGAATATATTATCGCCACCTCCCCCTGAATTTCATCCCCTGCCGCCTCAAAATGCCCACGCTGCAGACCATCTCCCGCCCAGCGCAGCGGATTGACCCTGTGCCGATTTGTGGTAAAATAAATACATGGAAAAGGAAATCGCTTCTCTCTATGATTGGGTGGAGTACAAGCTCCGCCGAGCGGAAGTCGAGGCAGCCATGGGTTGCCTGAGAGCAGCAGAAGCCTGGCGCAGGAATGCCGCGCACGTAGCCCAATTTTGGCTGCGCGAAACGCGGCTGAACGTGTTCGACGGCTGGAAGGAGCTGAAGCCAGACCTGCGCCAGAAATATGAGTTCCTGATGCGCACGGCGGGTTATCCGCTCCCCACCCCCCGCCGACGGGTAGAGGTGATGGACGAATGGGCGTAAGCCGATACATCCCCGCCTACCTAAAGCGGGACGGGACAGTCGTGTTCTGGAGCAAGCGCGCCCGGCGCTGGCTGCGCCTGCCCGCCCGCGAGATTCATCCCGACGACCTGGCCGCAATGCGCCCGCAAGAGCGGCAGCAGGTGCTGGCGGGGGTGGAAAACAAGAGATGAAAATAAACAATAGCTACCAGGGCATCATGGTCTGTAAAGACCGCTTGGGGCGGCGCATCCAGCGCATCATCGCCACCGAGGAGATGCAGGCCATGCCCAAGGTGGATGAGCCGGTCGAAGTCGAGGGCGAAACCATGACCGTGGTCGGCTACATCCCCCCCACCCGCGTGGTGGTGGAGGTCGATCTGAACCCGGAAGGGGACGATCGCGCGATGATCCGCTATCATCTTGCCAACGGCAGGTGGGGGTGCATGATATACGGCTGGCGCGAAGGCGAGGCGGTGCTGCTTCGCGGCTGGCGCGACGGATACGACGGCTTCACCGCCGCCTTGCAGGCCGCCTTTGAAGCCTATCGCTCGCTCTGACTCACGGCCAGCTCGCCTGCCAAGCCTCATCGCCCATCCTGCGGGCTGCCCAGCAGCCGCGCGCCGGGTCGAGCAGCATCCCGCTCAAGCAGGCGATCTGGGCCTGCGCCGAGCGCTGTAGCCAGGTGTAGGCAACACCGCACGCGCTGAGCGCGAGGCACAAGGCGAGAAGGGCGACGAAGAGCTTCACGAAACGCGACAGGCGCATTCTACGCGCGTCGCCTGTTTATTTCAACTCCACCCCACCCCCAAAATTGCCTGAAATACCCTCGAAAGATATAATCCCACCTGATGATCAAAGTGGGGTTGATCATTCGCCATCCGCTCACCGCCAACGCGCTCGAACGCGCCCTGGCCACCAGCCGTTCACCTGACATTCAGGTGATATACCGCCAATCCTCACCTGAAGGCTGTCCTGCCCACATCCCTGCCCTGGATGTGGTCTGCATCCACACCGAGCGCCTGAACGCGATTCACCCGCGCTGGCTGTCCGCTGCGCCCACCATCGCCCTCATCCCGACCGTCTGCCGCAGGGAGCTGCTCGCCTATCTGCGCGCCGGCGGGCGCGGCTGCCTCGTTGACGACATCCTGCTGGCCGACCTCGTGGACGCCATCGTCACCGTCCAGCAAGGGAACTACTGCCTGTGCCCGCAAGTCCGCCGCGCCCTGCTCACCCAACCGCAGCTCAAGCTCACCCCGCGCCAGCAGGAGATCGCGCGCGCCATCAGCGAGCTGCGCGCGCGCAGCGCCCGCGTCACCGTCCAGGCCCTGGCCGATCACCTCGCCATCTCGCCGAAGACGGTCTACGCCCACCTCTACCAGCTCGCCGCTGCCCTCGGCATCGCGGCCAGCGTAGAGACCATCATAGACCACGTCGCCCAGTTGAACCTGTGACCGCCTCCGGTGGGGGGATAATAGCCGCGCCGCCATGAAAGACCTCCTCGAACGCATCGCGGACGCGCTCGAACGCATCGCCAACGCGCTTGAACAGCGCGCCAACGGCGAGCACGAAGTGGAAAGCGCACCCGACGACCCAGCTCCCCCTCCCCCACCCCAGCGCGCCGGCGAACTGATCGCCTTCCTCGCCCGCCGCGACGTTAAACTGCGCGACGACGCCCCGCCCACACCCCAGACCGACGAAGGCCAGGGCGAGATGGACGCGCTCGCCTGGCTGATCGGCGAGCGCTGGGCCAACGTCCGCCTGCTGGTCGAGGCGGTCAAGGCCCGCCTGGGCAACGGCGAGGGCTTCGCCCTCAACCTGCGCGGCCAGCCGGAGACCGCCATCTCGGACATCTGCGCCGTCGCCCACCGCGCCCACAGCCTCGGCCTGCTCGAACAATACAGATACCGCCGCTCCCCAGCCTTCCGCCTTGAGGCCCGCCCCAGCCGATCCCCGCTCAGTCAACGCTTCTGGACCGGCGGCTGGCTGGAACGCTGGGCGCGCCAGCACCTCCTGCGCGTCGCCGCCCAGCTCCACCCGGATGCCCCCATCTCCTGGCTCGCCAACTTGCCCGTCATCCTGCCGAGCGGCGAGGGCTTTGAGATCGACCTGATCGCCCAGGTCGGCGACCGCGTCATCTGGGTCGAGGCCAAATCAGCCGACTACCAGGACTCCCTGGACAAGTACGGGCGCATCCGGCGCATCCTCGGCCTGCCGCAACATAGCGCGCTGGTGCTGCTGGCCGACCCGCGCGCGCCCCATCGCGCCCTCAGCGCGCTCTACGCGCTCACCGTCTGCGGCCTGGAGGATTTCCCCGCCCGCTGCGCCGCCGCGCTTGGAGCGGCAGGCGAGGAAAACGAAAAAAGGCCGGCCTGAACGGAAAACAAAAAAAGACCGCTCGAACACAGGTAGGGGTGGGGGATCGCTCCCCCACCCCACCGGCGTCAGTCGTAGAGCAGCTCGAGCAGGCTGAGCTGCTCGGACGACGTCCGCGGTGCCTTCCGGCCTCGGCGCGTCGGCGGCGCCTCGCGCTTCAGCAGCGCGAGATCGCCGAACGTCAGGCGCGGCACGCCCGCCGCCGCCGGCTGCGCGACCTCCGCGACCGGCTGCGCAGCTTCTACTACCGGCTGCACGGCTTCCGCGACCGGCTGTGTGACCTCCGCGACCGGCTGCGCGTCCTGTGCTGCCTCGACCGGCGCGCCGGACACCGCAGCGACCACCTGGCGCACGCGCGCCAGCGCCGCGCGCACCGCGCGGCGGGAGGACAGCACCGTGTCCACCACCGCCGCCAGGCTGCGCGCCTTGGCGCGCGATTCGTCTGGCGAGCCCAGCTCGGCCAGCTCGCGCTCGGCCTCCGCCAGGCGCGCCTCGTCCGGCCACGGCCCGGCCTGTGCCTGCGCCTGCGCCAGCTCGCCCCGCAGGCGCTCCAGGTCGCGCGCGACCCGCGCAACCTGCCGCTCCAGGCCGTCCGTCAGGGCGTGGACGAGGCTGCCGAATGTCCCGCGCTCGGTCTCCGTGACGCGCGCCTCGTCCGTGACTCGCCGCCCGTCCAGCTCGGCCACGATAAACGGCTCGGGCCGATACAAGTTGGTGTGGACGGCGAGGGCGAACGGGCCCAGCTTGCCCGCGGGCTTGATCACGTTGCCCTGGGCAAGCTCCTCGGCAGTGGCTGCGCGCCCGCGCAGGTGCGCCCCGATCGCCTTCGGGTCGGCGAGCTGCCTCCCCTCCGGCGTCTCCAGGACGCAACCGCCTTCTCCCTCCAGCACCGCGCGCGCCTCGGCCAGGGCGCGCTCCAGGAACGTGCGTTCGTCCTCCAGCGCCGCCAGGCGCGCCGGCAAGCGCACCAGCGCCTCCTGCGCCTTCGCACGAGCTTCCTCCCAAGAGGCGCGCACCCGCCGGAGCTTGGCCACCTCCGCCTCAAGCAAAATGCGGCGCTGGACGGCCGGGTCGCCGCTCGCCAACGCCTTCAGCTCGGCGTAGGTTAGTACCACGTCGCCGAGCTCCTCGGCAGTCCGCGGCGTGATGGATGGGTTCATGATCTGCTCGATGAACCCCGCCTTCGCGTGCAGCGTCTGCCACACGTAGGCGTCAAAGCTTCCGGCGGTTTCGTACACGAATACGAAAGCCTCGGGCAATTTATTGCCCGGGCGGAGGATGCGCCCGTTGCGCTGCTCCACCTGGTCGGGACGCCAAGGCGCATCCAGGTGGTGGAGCGCAATGAGGCGCTCCTGCGCGTTCATCCCCGTCCCCATCTTCTCGGTCGAGCCGATGAGGACGCGGATTTCACCCGCGTTCACGCGCTTGAACAGCTCGTCGCGGGCGGCGCGCGTCTTGGCCTGGTGGATGAAGGCGATCTCATCCGCCTTCACCCCGCGCGCGACGAGCAGCCGCGCCAGCTCGTCGTAGACGCGGTTGGCCAAGGACTCGGCGCCGTCCAGCAGCTCCTCGACCTCATCCTCGTCGAGGTCGCGCTCCGGGCGCGCCTTGGGCGTGCCCAGGTCGCAGAAGACGAGCTGGGCAGCCCGAAGGGGCGTGCTGGCGTGGTAAATCTCGGCGATAATCCGTGCCGCCGCGCCGAGCTTGGTGACCGGCGGCTTAGGCAGCGCTGCCACCAGGCGCATGTCCAGGGCGGCCTTCCGGCCATCCGAGGTGATCTTTAACATGTTGTCCTCGGATGGGGGCACCTCGCCCCTGCGCACGCGCTCGGCGCGCTCCACGAGCTGCGCCGTGTAGCGGCGCAGGGCGCGGCTCGGCGGCAGCACCACCGCCACCGGCTTGCCGCCGTAGAGCGCGGGCGTCCCCGGCAGCGGATCGTTGTTGTCCGGCGGCACGTCCATGACGTGCCGCATCATGGCTGCCAACTCGGGCAGGTTCACCCACTTGCTCAGGCGGGTGACCACCCGGAAGCCGCTGCCGTCCGGCGCCAACTCGACCGACGGGACGGCCTGGGCGTACGTGTTCGCCCAGGCGTCGAAGTGGTCGAGTCCTAGGCGCTCCAGCTCATCGAGCGCCAGATACCTCATGACCGTCCACGCCTCCGCCATGGTGTTGGCGATCGGCGTGCCGGTCAAGAAGGCCACGCGCTTGCCGCGCCCGATGAGCCAGCGCACCTTCAGGAACATGTCCCAGGCGCGCTGGGAGCGAGCGTTTGGCAGGCCCGCGACGCGCTCCTTGGCGGTGACGAACTCGAGATTTTTGTACAGATGTGCCTCGTCCACGACGAGGACATCTATACCCAAGTCCTCGAAGGTCGCACCCGCATCGCTATCGCGCGAGATGCGCGATAGCTCCTCAAAGCGCGCTTTGAGACGAGCGCGCACCTGCTCGACCTGCTTGACCGAAAGCTGCGCGCCGATCGCGCGCAGGTCGGTCAGCACGCGCTCTGCGCGGGCGATCTCGCGCGCCAAGTGCGCCTGCTCGGTTTTTGGCGAAACCGGCAGGCGGGTGAACTGCGACATCGCCACCACGACCACTTGCGCGTCGTGGGTGGCGACGCGCGTGAAGAAGGAAGCGCGCTTCTTCTCGCTCAGCTCGCCCTCCCCCACGCTCATCACCCGCAGCGCGGGATATAGAGCTCGAATCGTCTTCTCCCACTGGCCAACTAGGTGGTTCGGGACAACCACCATGGCCCGACCCGCGATGCCGAGGCGAAGCATCTCGGCGATGGCGATGATGGCCATCGCGGTCTTCCCGCGCCCCACCTTGTGGGCGGGCAGGGCGCAATTGGAGGAGATGATCCGCCACGCCCCGTCGAGCTGGTTCTTGCGCGGGGTGAACCAGCTCGCCAGCCCCGGCAGCGTGAGGTGGCTGCCGTCATAGACGCGCGCGCGCCAGCGGTTGAAGCGTGCGTTGTAGCGCGCTTCAAGCTCGCGCGCGCGCGCCTCGTCGGCCCAGACCCACTCCGCCCACTTCTGGCGGAGCTCGTCCTGCTTGGCCTGGGCCTGCAGGCTCGCGGCGTCGTCGCGGGCGGTCTTGCCATCCGGCCCTTTCCGGGTGACGACCACCGCCCGGCCATTCAGCGTGGCCTCGGCCAGCGCGTCGGCCTCGACGAAGGGGGTGCCGATGCGCGCGGTGGCGTAGCGCAGTCGCCACTTCTCGCGCACCTCGACCACCCACCTGCCGGTCGAGGCGACATAGGTCGCCTGCAAAATGCCTTCCCCGGCGACCTGGCCGAGGAAGGCATTGATCACGTCATCGCCCACCCAGGGCGCGCCGAAGATGGGGGTGATCTCGGCGCGCGGGATGGGCTTGGGCTGCGCCGCGCGCAGGGCCTCAATGTTCTCGGCGTAGGCGGGGTCAGCCAGGGCAGCAGCGGTGGCGCGCTCAAGCTTGTAGCGCACGTCGCCGCTGAGGTATTCCTCGGCGGTGACCCATGCCCCGCCCTGGTCGGGGTCGCGGAAGATCGCCCCGCGCAGTTCGGCGATAACCTCGGCCTCGTTCTTGCCGAGCTGCGCGGCGATCCAAGCCGGATCGACACGCCCGACGCGGGCAAGGCAGATCGCCAGCGCCTCGCGCGCGTCGCGGGGTTGCACGGCGACCTCGGCGCGTACCACCGGGCGCTCGAAGATCGGCGCCGGCTTGCCGCTGTCGTCCAGCGCCGCCAGGAACGGCGCGGCGGGGTGACCGCGCAGCAGGCGCTGGACGGTCGTCCCGCTCAGCGCCCCCCAGGTCTTCACGCAGTCGTCATACGCCTGCCGAAGCGCTGCGCGCTTCTCCTCCGCGTCCGGCGCGCCCGCGGCGTCGGCGGCGAGCACCGCCTTGGCCGCGCGGTACACGGCGTCAACATCGGCCCACATGACCTCCTTCCCCTTCGGCGCGGGGCCGAGGCTGTCAGTGCTGTCGCGCTTGGCCGCGATAGCAGCGACGGGGACAGGAGTGGGCTGTGCATCCTCTTGCCCCAACTTGGCGTAGCCGCCAGCCGGAAGGCGCTTGCGGAGATACTCCGCCAGGCGCGCCGGCAGCTCGGCCAACGCCGCGCGGTCGGCCTTGAGGATGAACTCCTGATCGGAGTACATCCCGCGGCCTATTGCCGGCTCGCCGAACACGGCCACGCCGGGGTTGCCGTAGCCGCGGATCGCATCGGCTACGGCTTCGAACAACCAGACGTCATTCCACCGGTCGAGGCCGGGGAAGGGGTAAATCCCCTTTGCGACCGTCCAACCCCGGCCTTCGCGCCGGATGCGCTCGAACACCAGCACGTCGGCAATCACCTCCGTGCCGTCCAGCCCCCCGTTGGGCAGCCGTGCCAGCGCCACCAGCTCGGCCTGCTGGCGCGCCCACGCCAGCAGCCGCTGGCCGCGGCTGCTGTCGAGGGTGTAGCGGCTGGTGATGTACACCAGCAGCCCGCCCGGCCTTAAGGCCCGCAACCCTCTATAGAGGAAGTACCCGTGTAAGTTCCGGGTCGCCCAGTCCGGGGCGCTCCCGTCCGCCACCGGCACATCGCCGTATGGCGGGTTACCGATGACGAGGTCGAATGCCTCGTCCGGAAGCGCCACCTCCTCCAGCCGCGCGCGCAGCGCCGAGATGCCCGGGCAGCGCGCGCGCAGGACGGCGAAGCTGATCGGCTCCGGCTCAATCGCCGACCAGCGCAGCCGCGCGCGCAGCGGCTCCGGGGCGCTGGCGATCCACGCGCCCATCCCGGCGCTTGGCTCAAGCGCCCGCAAGGGGGCCTCGCCCCCCGCCAGCGCGTCGGCCAAGACCCCCCATATCGCCTCACACAGGCGATGGGGGGTGAACAGCGACGTCGGGGTGGAGGCGCGCAGCGCCGCGAGCTCCTCGTCGCTGAGGAGCGCGCGAAGCTCCTCGATGGGCTGACCATCGGGGAATAGGGCGCGGGCCAAGTCCCCGTCGCCCCAACCGTCGAACTCGCGGAGGAGTTCCTCCGCCACCTCCGCGCCGGACTTGGCGGCGCGGATGAGCTGAAAGACTTTCTCTTTCTTCATAGCAAACAAAAAGCCCCCGCCGGGTCTCGGCGGGGGCGAAGAAGAAGATTAAAGGGCTAATAAGCGGCGGATACATTCAGCCGTCAACCGCGCGTCCTCATCGGCGCGGTGGACGGCTGGGCGCTGCAACCCCAGCGCCTGGGCGATTGCGGCCAGGCTGACGCCCGGCAGCCCGTTCCGATCGGGGAGGGTGATCTCCCCGCGCAGGTGCGCGAACAGCGCCGCCTGCGCCACGTCGAGCGCCCGGAACGGCAGGCCGAGCGGGAGCCCTGTGCGCCGCTCCGCGGCGCGCAGGAACTCCAGGTCGAACCTGACGTTGCACCCCGCCGGGAGGAACGGGGCGCGGGCCGCAAGCCACCGCCCCAGCTCGAGGATCACCTGCTCCTCGGGCGGAGCAACGAGAAGAATCTCGCGGCTCAGCCCGTTCACCGCCAGGGCGTCGTCGTTGACGAGCGCCCCGCGGTGCGGGCGAACCGCGGAATAGAACAACTGGCCGTCGCTCATGTCCAGCGCAGCGACGGCGGCCAACCCGTGCTGCGCCGGGTCGAGACCGGTGGTCTCGACATCGAAAGCAACGATTCTCATTCTCATATCCCTCCTTTTTTGTGCTCCCCCACCCCGCTGCGGCGAGGTGGGGGAGCAGACGGCTACTTAATTGCGTCCAGGAGCCACGTCGCGCCGCCCTCAGCCAGCTCCTGGCGCACAAGCTGCTGGAGCGGCAGCGATAGGGCGCGGAACAGGTCGCGCGCCGTCGGCGTTCCCTTCCCCTTCGCCGGCTGTGGCGAATTCGCCACATCCGGAAGGGGGAGGTTGAAGCCGGGCAGCGCCTGAAGCGCGCTGCGGCGCACCGCGTCGCGGGCGCGCGCGACGTCGGCGGCGGTCAGCTTGCCGTCGCGGGCGAGCTTCTCCGCCAGCTCGCCCTGCTCAGCAGGCGCGAGCTTGGCGGCGGCTTCGGCCACCCCGACGGCCAGGCGCCCTTCCTCCAGCGCCTCGGCCAGCGGCGCGCTCAGGCGGAGCAGCCGCATGCGCCGCTGCACGCGCACCGGCGGCAGGCCGGTGATGCGGCAGATGTCGCGGAGCGTCGCTCCGCGATCCATCAGCCGCCGGATTGCCTCCGCCTCGGCGACCGGATTGGGACGACGAAGCTCGTTGAGGGCCAGCGTGAGGACTTCGGGGGGGAAGAAGCGCCGGCCCTCGTCTGGGTCGAGGCGATATATCAACGCCTCGACGTGATCCAAACCGGCCTCCTTGGCCGCCAGCACGCGCCGGCGGCCGTCCACCAGCCGGTCGCCCTCCCCGTCATTGAGATTGAGCAGGACGACCGGGGTGACGACCCCGAAGCGGCGGACGCTCGCCACCAACGCCCGATCGGGCGGGATGGCGTCGGCTACGAGCGGTAGCAGCTTCGCAACCGGGACAGGCGCGCGCAGCGGCTGGCTGAAGCGCGGGGCCTGTCCTAGGAAGGTGGTGGCGGGAGTGGAGGTGCGGCGATGCTTCTTACTCATCGAGCACCTCCACCGGTAGAGCAGACTTGCGCGCCGCGTTCAGGGCGCGCTCAGTCTCCTCTTCGCCGCCCGCGATCACCGCCAGCCGGGTGATCGGTAGGGCGGCGAACGCCGCAGGGCGGTAGCGCGGCTTGAGCGCAGCGCACCCGCGCGCGACGTAGCGGAAGGCTGGCATTCTGCGCCAGCCGAGGACGAACTCCCCGACTGGCGGCTGGCCAGGGATAGGCTCGTCCAGGGCGACGTCCCACCACCACAGGCCGGCGCACATTTCCGGCGGCTGGCCGGGCCGAACGTGCTCCGGCAACGCCTTGGGGCATCGCCAGGCCGTCGGCGGCCATGGCTCGCCCATCGCGGCGAAATAGTCCGCCGCGTTTTCAATCCAGGCGCGTGGATGGACGAGGACGATCCGAGAGCGCGAGTCAAGGAGATGGTACCCGATGTTCGTGGGGAGGCGGCGCGAGAGCCCCAGTCGCCGCACTTCCTCTAGGAAGTCGGCGACGTGGGGGTAATACCGCTCCCCCACCCAGTCATAGATATGGGTCACCCCGTCGGGGGTGGTGATGAGCTTCACCCCCCGCGGGGTGATCCCCAGCTCGGCCAGCGGGAGGAGCTGGGGCGGATCGAACAGAAAATCCTCGAGCGGGCGGCCGTTCGGGCCGAGCAGCAGCTCGGCGTAGACTGCCCCGCGCTTGCGGCGGCCGCAGCCGCGCTCGGGGGAGAGGGAAATAGTGGTACTATTCATGGTGACCTCCTTTTGCCGCCTCTGACGGGGGCGGCAACCGAAAGACGCGCGGGGCTTGGGGTAGCCCCGCGCGCTTAATTAGTTAAAGAAGCTCCTCGTACTCCACCCCAGGAGGAAAGTCGTCCTTCCTGGGGCCATCTGGCTCGAAGATGATGTACATCTTCGAGCCCTTTCTGTTAAGCTCAACCACGGCTCCAGGCTGGGCGAACACCCAGCCCTCGTACGAGCCGCCGCCCGTCCAGCGGCCCTTGTTGCCAAGGGCCAACTCAGCGGGCGGGACGAGGACAGAAATCTCTCCGTCGTATCTGAGGTACACGCCGTGCCAGGTTCCCCCCGGCACGACGATGTACTCGTTAAGGGTGCCCGACTTCCTCTTCAGGAGCCGGACACCCGTTACCTTCCCCGAGGAGGGGTCAACCCCCTCCTCGAAAACGACTCTTGCCCAGTCCCAGTATGGGGACTGGGAGTGAAACTCTTGTTTCTTCATGGTTCCTCCTTTTGCTGCCGCTGACGGGGGCAGCGCCCGATTCCCGCCCCGTAACATCCCCTCGGCGCACGGGCGGGGATGCGTCGAGAGTTACTCGCTTGGGGTGAGCGACATGCGGGGGCCGTCAGGCCCGAAGACGATATACGTCTTCGAGCCCTTCCTGTCCGCCAGCTCCACTACGGCCCCGGGCTTCCCAAAGGCCCAGCCGTAGTAGAACCTAGCTCGCCCGCAGGCGAGCTCGACCTGGGGGGTGAGTCGTCTCACCTCCCAGGACACGAAGTGCTTGCCGGACCAATTGCCGCCCGGCAGGATAACGTACTCGTGGAGGTTACCGGAACTCCTCTTCAGGAGCCGGACCCCCACGACGACACCTTCTGAGGGGTCAACCCCCTCGAAGATGATCCTCGCTCGACTCCCATACGGGGAGTGCGAGCTGAAGCAGAGTATTTTCCTTTCGTCCATATTCCTCCTTTTGCCGCCGCTGACGGGGGCGGCTTCCGATTCCCGCCCATGCCAGCTCCTTCGGCGCACGGGCGGGGATGCGCCGAATTGCGCGACCCTGGCCTATCTGCACCAACGAGCGACCCAGGCCAGCGCGCCCTCGACGTCGCTAAATGCGCCGTCGAGTTGTGCCTCGAACGCGGCGCGCAAGGCGTGCCCCATCTTTGGCCCGGGCGACCAGCCCAGGGCCAGGAGATGTTTGCCCGACAGCAGCGGGACAGGGGGGCGCTCCAGCACCCCTGCCCGCGCGCCGAGCGTCAGCAGCGCCGCGCGCGCCTCATCGCCCAGCAGGTGGGCGAGGTCGCCCAACGCCAGGCCTTCCTGGCCGAGCAGGTGCGCAAGCCGGCGTGCGCCTGACTCACAGCGCCGGGCCGGGTCAGCCCAGCGCTCCAGCGCCTCGCGCAGCGCCATCACGCGCCCGATCACCCGCCCGGGCGCGCCGATGCGGGCGAGGAACTCCCGCGCCGCGACAGGCGTCGCGTCGGCGCACAAAGAGGCCAGCAGCAGCGCCGTCCGCGCCTGAGCCAGTGGCGCCGCTGCCAGCGCGTCGAGTCGCCCGGCGTCGACCGGCTGCGGGACGGCCAGGGCCTCAAGCCATCCCGCCGCTGCCAGCGCCGCCAGCCCTGCCGAGGGGACGCGGGAGCGGGTCGCCCACTTCTCCCACTCGCCCCACACGCGCTCCTTGGGGAGCGCGCTGAACTCGCTGACCAGTGTCTGGCACAGGAACGCAGTTTCGGCGGCCAGGGTGAAGCCCCAGCGCGCCGCGAACTGCATCCCGCGCAGCACGCGCAGCGGGTCTTCGGCGAAGGCCGGCCCGACGTGGCGCAGGGTGCGCGCCTCCCAATCCCCTCGCCCGCCGTAGAAATCCAGGACTTCGCCCGTGAGCGGGTCGAGCATGACCGCATTCACGGTGAAGTCCCGACGCGCGGCAGCCTGCTCAGGGGTCATCGTCGGGTCGGGAGTGACGATGAACCCCTTGTGCCCCCGTCCGGCCTTGTTCTCCCTGCGCGGCAGGGAGACGTCGATCTCGCCGTTCGGTGTGCGCAGTTTGAACACGCCGAACGACGCGCCGACGGCGCTGACCGGGCCGAAGCCAGAGAGAATACCGAGCACGGCATCGGGCGAAAGCCCGAAGACCTCGATGTCGAAGTCTTTTGGGGGATCGCCCGAAAAAACCAGGTCGCGCGCCCCGCCGCCGACCAGGAAGGCCCTTCCTCCGGCGGCGGCGAAGGCGTGCGCAAGCGCTTCAAGCATCACCTGCTCCTTCCCCGCCCTGCTTGGCGGCCCCCTGCGCGCGGATCGGGCGGGTTGAATCAGCCGCGGGGTGAGGGGGGTTATCCGTTCTCCCAAAGCACTTCCCCACTGGGGGAGAAGTGCTGAAAAGGGAGGGGCAATGGCTTGCCCTCGAACTCCCGCGCAACTTGCGCGGGGATGACCCAGCATGGAACGTTCTCTTCGCACTCCATATAGAGTGCGAAGAGGCAAGCTACGGACAGATTGTCAAACGACTTCACGACCTTGAGGGATTCAAGGTCGTGAACGACTGAGTATTGCCCGTTCGGGCTCTCCATGAGCTCGAACAGGCATAGGATTGCTTCGTCAATGTCTATCATCACTTACTCCTTTCCCGCCCTGCTTGGTGGCCCCCTGCGCGCGGATCGGGCGGGTTGAATCAGCCGCGCGCGGGGTTCCTTCCTCTCAGTCGCCTATCCCCAGCGCGGCGCGCCCCGACTCGCCGCGCTGGAGCAAATCGCCCACATCCTTCGCCCCGCCCCACTCCACGCCGACGACCACGCCGGCGTCGAGCAGCGCCTGAGCGTGCGCCAGCGCTGCCGCGTCGCCTGCCGCGCGCAACCGCGCGTAAGCTTGGCGGCAGACCAGGACGCGCACCGTCCGCCCGGGCTGCAGCGCCTCGGCCAGCCGCCGCGCTGCGCCCCACCCTGCCCCGTCCTGGTCAGGCAAAACCGTCACCGGCCCGACCAGGTACGGCAGGACGGCGCGCTCGCCCGTCCCCAGCATGGCCACCAGGCGGTAATACCGCCCGTAGCCCCACTGAGCGAGCGCGGCCAGATCAACCGCGCCCTCGACCACCAGCGTGCCCAACACCGGCTCGCCGAAGACCATCGGCGCCTTGGGCAGGCTGAGGCCAAGGTACTTCGGCCTCTGGCGCGGGCGCAGGGCGCGCCCGATCAGGAACACCACCTGGCCGCCGAGCGAACGCACGGGGAACACCAGGCGCTCGCTCAGCGCGTCGGTGGCTACGCCGACCACCAGCTTGGCCTGGGCAACCGACGTCGGGTGCACGCCGCGCTCGAACAGCGCGCGCAACGTGCCGTGGCCGGGGGCATATCCCAGGCCGAGTTGCCTGGCCGTGTCCTCGCTGATCCCGCGGGCGCGCAGGTACTCGCGCGCCGGCGCGCCCTCGTCCGCCCACAGCAGCTCGGCGTAGAACGCCTGCGCTGCGGCGAGGGCGGAGAGGACATCGGCGGGAAGCTCAGTGGGCTTGGGGAGAGGGCGGATGGGGCGCGTGAGGGGGACATCCTCGCCGCGCAGCCAGCGCCGCCTGATCAGCTCGAGCGCGCTGCGGAAGTCGCAGCCCTCGACGGTCATGACCAGGTCGATCACGCTGCCGTGCCGACCACAGGCGAAACAATGCCAGTGGTCTGGCCAGAGCATGACCGAGGGGTCTCGGTCGCTGTTCTGGCCGCACAGACAGCGGCAGCGCTGGCGCGCTGGGCCGGACGGGAAGACCTCGGTGTACGCAGCGGCGACGCTGCGCACATCGAGGCGGCGCTTGATCTCCTCAACGTCGCTCATGCCGTCCTCCAGTCCGGCCTGCGCTGGACGCCCTCGCGCGGCAAGCCGCGCAAGAAGCGCGAGGGCTCGGTGGGTCGTCCCTCGCGCTGCTGCGCGAAGGATACCACCAGCGCCCGGCGCGGGCGCGAGCAAGCGACATAGGCTAGGCGCTGTTCCTCGGCCAGCGCCGCCTCGTCGAGGGCCGAGCGGCTCGGCAGGACGCCTTCCTCGGCCCCCACGAGGAAGGTGACCTCGAACTCCGTCCCCTTTGCGGCGTGAATTGACATCAGATTCACGCGCTCGAGGGCCGGAGCCAACGGGTCGGCGCCGGTCATGGCGTCCAGCTCGGCGAGGAACTCCTCGACCGAGCCGTGCGCGTCGGCAAGCGCAACCAGCGCCGCGGCGTCCTCCGCGGCGAGCTTAAGCGGGCCGGCCAGCCGCTGGACGGCCTGGGCGGCTGGCTCGGCAGCGACCTGCGCGAGGCGCTGGATGATCCTCAGCAGGCGCGCGACCACCTGCTGGTCACCCTCCGACAGCTTGCTCACGCGTGCCTCGTCGCGCAGGTGCTCGTAGGTGAGCACCGCGTCCGAGCCGCGCAGGGCGATGCGGGCTTCGGGGCGAAGCCCGTATGTCGCCGCCACCCGCCCCAGCGCGAGGTGATCGCCGGGGTCAACCCCCACGGCGAGGTGCGCCAAAAGGTCGCGCACCTCCTCGCGGGCGAGCAGCCCGCCGTCGCGCCCGTGCATCAGGCACGGCACGCCACGCGCGAGCAGCTCGCGCTCGACCAGCGCCAGGCGCTCGCGGGCGCGCGACAGCACAGCCACCTGGCTGGGGCGGGCGACGCCGAGCTTGACGACGCGCTCGACCTCGCCGGCCACCATCCTGGCCTCCTCGCGCTCGTCGGCGGCGGCGAAGACGGCCACCATCCCGCCGGGGCGCGGGGCGTCTTCCGCGCGCCCCACAATCGCGCCGCTGAAGCGCGCCACGAGCGCGCTTGAGCGCAGATTGTGGGGGAGGTAACGAACCTGGGCGTCCGGCAGGGCGGCGCGCAGCCGCTCGATGGCCTCGCCGCCCAGCGCCCCTGCGAAGCCGTAGATGGCTTGGCAGGGGTCGCCGGCCACGACTACGCGAGGCACGTGGGGGACGATGGCGAGGATCAGGTCGAGCTGGGGAAGGGAAAGGTCTTGGGCCTCGTCCACGAACAGCGCTGCCCAGCGCGCGCGCCAGAGCTGGACGCGCTCGTCGGGCAGGCTGAGCATCTCAAGCGGGAGCGCCAACATGTCGTCGAAATCGACGACGTTGTGGGCGCGCTTGAGTGCCTGGAAGCGCTGCCGGTCGCCCTCGGCCTTTTCCCAGAGCGCCTCGCGGGCGCTCTCGGAGAGCACGCGCGGCTGGCGGCGCCCGGTGCGAAAGCCGAGCAGGTCGCCGTGGGCGCGCAGCAGCGACAGCCCAAGGCTATGGATGGTCGTCGCCGTCACGCGCGCGCCGGTCGAGCGCGCCACGCGCTCGCGCAGCTCTGCGGCTGCGCGGGTGCTAAACGTAAGGGCGAGGATGGCTTCCGGGGGGACGCCGGAAGCCAAAGTATCTTCTATTGACCGGCGCAGGTACTCGGTTTTGCCCGCGCCTGCGCCGGCGATGATTATTTCCCTCATCCCTCACCTCGCGGGCGTGCGAGAGGCGCGGCCAGCGGCTTCTCCGCCTGCGCGCTGGCCTCGCGCAGGCGGGCGGCAACGGCCTCTGCGCCTTTCTTATAGACGCAGAGGCATATCAGCGCTCCTCGCTCGTCATACACCGCCCAGGGGGAGCGCCGGCCCGGGCGGTATTTCTTGACCTGCATGCCTAATTTCCTCCTTCTCGCCCTGTTGCCGCGGGGCGAGGCGCGGAAAAAAGCAGGCTGGCGCCCCGGCGCGCGGGGCCTGCGCAAAGGGGAAAAAGGAATGGGGGGAGACAGGGAAAAAGAGGCAGGGGAATAGGTTGCCCAAGCGCCGGGAAAAAGCGCCCCGCGCCGGCGGGCAAGCCGGCGCGGGGGGAGAGCGACAGGGGTTAGGAGGTAAAGCTGAGTGCTAGCTTTACTCCCGTCTCCCGCTCGACTTGGTTGATAACGTCGAGCGGGGGGACAGAGTCGTCGTCCGTCTCAATTTGGACGACGGACTCGTCCCTTTCGCAGACGTACACCCCCTGCGCTTCCAACATCCGGATAGCGCGGTTGTAGCGCCACCGGGGGAGAGCCGAGGGGGTGATTAGGTTTGAAAAGATTATCATCATCCTCCTTTGCGCGGCTAGGCCGCGCGGTGTGATTGTGTGTGGGGGGGGACAAAACGCGCGCGGGGATGCGCGCGTGGTTGCTCCGCCGTGGATGGCGCGCGCCGCAGGCGGAGCGAAGCGGCGCGCGCGATGCTCCGCTGATGGTCACGCGCGCCGCTGCGGAGCCGACGGCGCGCGGGTTGGGGAAAACGGGGGGGAACGGGAATGGAAAATGGAACGCGGGTAAATCATTTCACCTCCTTCCCCTGCCCTGCTTGGCGGCCCCCGCGCGCGGATCGGGCTGGGGAGGTAAATCAGCCGCGCGCGGGGGATTCCCCTGCCTTTGTCGTCGGCAAACAGCCGCCGGCGCAGGGGAACGCCGGTCAGCATCGCCTGCCCCTCGGAGCGTATTTGCGCGAGGCTTCGGACGCCTCGCGCAGGGTGAGGGGGCTATTTAACTGTCCAGGGTGCGCGTGAGTCTCTTAAGGTGCGTTCACAGCTAGGGGCGCAACCCTGGGTGGGCGACGGTAATGCAGTCGCCCACCCTCTATGCCTCTGCTGGCAGCGTTGCTTGGTGGAAGGTTGCGCCTATGTGTGAATGCACCCTTGCGAACGGGGAACGCTACGCCCCCTCGTTGAGGCGACGCGGCGCGTCGCCCCTCCGTGGCGAGTCGCCCCTGCGCGTGAGCGCACCCGTCTTTTGCGGCCTGTGTGCCTGCCGCCGGCGTCAAGGCGGTACGCTCGCTGAGAGCGCCGCTATAGCTGTTGGTGAACAGCCCTGCCCTGTTCGCCGTGGCGAACAAGGCGCGACACGGCACGGCGCCGCGCCGCTTGGCCGTTGCCCTCTGGGGAGCACCCAGGGGGGGTCTTCTAATAATCGCGCCGACCCCTGGCGCGCGCGCGAGACAGAGGCGCAGACAAGGCTGAGCCGCTGCGCGTATTCCCCTACCGCTTCTGCCCCCTGTGCAGGCGGGGTTACCTGACAAGGGGTGAGCTAGAACATGTCACACCTCCTTTCCCGCGCGTATGTCCCCGCGTGTTCGGGGTGCGCGGGCGCAAAACACCCTCTTTTACGGCAGTGCGCGCAGGGTGAGGGCGTGTGTCCCCGTGCGCACCGTGCCCAACCCTGTCTCAGCCGCTCGCGGACGGGTCAGGCGGCTACCCGCGAGCGGTTGGCACAAGCGACCTGCGTCAGCTCAACAGCTTACGCAGATAATCTCGTGCTGCATGATGATCGCTTTGCTGCTTCCCCGCCCTTTGGCTTACCCTGCGCGCGGGTGGGCGGGGTTGAACGCCTCGCGCGCAGGGTCAGGAGTGGTTTGTTGCCGGGGCGACAAGCTCAGCCCCGTCGGGGAGCGGATACTTCCGCTCCCCGACCGTGAGTACCATGCCCTCCACGTGCCAGGGGAGGGGGGGCTGGGTTACCAGCCACCCCTCTAACCACTCCCAGTACTTCCCTCCGGCCTGGAGGGCATTGTTGATCGCCTCGAGGCCGGCTGGGTCGGGGACGGGGAGGCTTATCCTCCCCCACCCAGCCGCCAGGCCAAGGGTGACAACAACATCAAGGATATCCTGCGCATCTACTCGCAGACAGTAGATGCGCAGGTGGCCATTCTGGTCGAAGGCGGGATAGCCCGCCTCGGAGAGATACTCTCCAAGACGGCGGGCTTCATCCCGCCAGTACTTTCCGGGTTCGGCCGTCCAGAAGGACAACCGGGCAATTGCAGGGTGGCGGGGGATGAGATAATTCCCCCGCCGTGTTCTCACAAGCGGGACTCGTAATTGCGCTGGGATGCCCAGCAGATTCTCCCCCGAGCGGGGCGAGATTTCGAAATAGAAGAACTTTGAGCTCATGTTTCCTCCCCCCTGCCCTTTGGCTTACCCTGCGCGCGGGTGGGCAGGGTTGAATGGCCCGCGCGCGGATTTGCCTCTCGCGTTGCACGGTGGCGACTAGAGGCGTCGTCGCTGCCGCGTCCTCCCCGCGTTTCGTCCCCCGAGCGCGCGGCGGGGAGGCTTAGCGCGCGGTCGGGGGTGCGCTGCGCTTTAGCAGTGCTCGGCGCTGGCGGCAGCGCGCGACCAGTGCCGAGCGTCAGCTTGCCCCTGCCGCCGCTTGTCCGCGAAGCTGCGGGGTGGCGGCTGAGTTACAGAGCGCAGGGCGGCGCTCCGACGCCCCCGCCAAGGCGGGCGGGCCGGCGGACGCCGCTAGGCGATCCGCGTGCAGCGAATCGCCTTCAGCTCCTTCACGGAGCTGATCGCGGTGTCCTTCGTCCAGCCCTCGCTGCGGCTATTCGCCGCGGCGAGAGGGACGGCGAGGTACACCTCGCCCACCGCCGGCCCCTGCCACTTCGCGCCGGTCGGCGCGGGCTCAGCGCCCAGCGCCTCCAGCAGCGCCTTGGTCGAGGGGTGACCCACGTAGTGGGTGCACCCCTCGAGGTTCTCCGGGAAGGCGATCTCCTCGAAGGAGATCGTCGCCCCGGCGAAACCCAGGGGGGAGGAAAGAATGACCATTTTTTTCTTCCCCTTTCCCGCGCTTATGACCCTGAGCGTCCAGGGGTTTCGCGCGGGGGCTAGATGCCCTCTTTTGCGGCGGCGCGCGCGGGGTGAGGGCGTATGTCCCCGTGCGCACCGTGCCCAACCCTGTCTCAGCCGCTCGCGGACGGGTCAGGCGGCTACCCGCGAGCGGTGACCCTCGGATTGCGTGGGGGCTGAAGCCCCACTCAGATAAGGAAGAGTCTTAACTCTACTGTGTCAGCCGGGGTTAGCTGGCTGACAAACTGATAGAGTTCCTTGTCTCTCCCCTCTCTTGCAAGGGAGAGGACGAGGTCTCTCTCTCTCTTTCCAAGCTTGTCAACCTTTTTTTCGATAAGCTGGAATCTGAGAATGATCCTCGTCTGCTCCCATAAAGCGAATATCTCGTTAGGCGTCAGGGCAACGGGGCATTTTTGCCCCTTCTTCCAAGGCGAGAGAGGTCTCTCGCCTGAGGAGTCCTGCTCGACGAGGGATATGACATCCCCGGCTCGGCACCCCACTATTCTGGGGATGCCCTCGAGAAGGACGAATTTTTCGTCTTCCGGTTGGTTCCACGGGAAGAGTTTCCTGCTCTCCGAGAGCAGGTGTCTCAGTCTCCCCTGTTTCCACTCTTCCCAGAGTGGAAACTTTACTAGGGCAATTTCTTCGGTTGTCTTCGAGAGACAACCGATACCTAAGGCTGACTTAGGTAACACGTACAGATCGTCATTCACTTGAACAAGCTGGTACATATATCGTCCTCCCTATCTAAGATTAGGGTAGAGGAATCTTATCCCCGCGAACGGCGGATAGATTGGCCGCGCGGGGAGCGTTGGCCAATATGGAAGAATGTACGGGTTCCAAATGTCGTCCACCCTTATCGGGTAGAATGTCCTCTTTTCAAGGTCTAGATAAACCCCATATTTAGCCCCTGGAAACATGAGGTGGGGGCCCACTTTGTGCAGCCCCCACAGGTGTTCGCCACCCCCTATGAGGGTTATCATGGCGCACACGCCGTCATGGAGCGCTATAAACTCTTCTGATTCCATATGTACGTCTTTCGACGCCCATACGGAAGTACAGAAAGTTTCTCCATTCTTGCTCAACACGAACAACTGATGTGGACAACCTTCGTAAACCAGCATCTCTTCTCCTTTCCCCCGCCCTTTGGCTTACCCTGCGCGCAGGTGGGCGGGGTTGAATGCCCCGCGCGCGGATTTGCCTCTCGCGTTGCACGGCGGCGACCAGAGGCGTCGTCGCTGCCGCGTCCTCCCCGCGTTTCGTCCCCCAAGCGCACGGCGGGGAGGCTTGGCGCGCGATGGGGGATTCCCCTGCTTTGTCGTCGGCGAACAGCCGCCGGCGCAGAGGGTAACCGGTCGGCCTCGCCTGCCCCTCGGAGCGTATTTGCGCGCGGCGTCCGAAGCCCCGCGCAGGAGGGAGGGGCTATTTAATTTTGTCCAGGGTGCGCGTGAGTCTCTCAGGAGACCTCGCACGGCCTGTTCCGCGCACCCTGGATTTGCCTGCGGTGGGGGCGCAGGCAAGTGGAGCGGGCGGGAGTCGAACCCGCATTCCCTCGACTGCTTTCGCAATCGAGGCGTCCCCGTGCCGCCCCAAAGCAA
>Ga0308416_1000030_pt1 | contig 44863 bp, 39 predicted proteins | sample HotsprSampleOS60_FD_203468 | JGI IMG/M metagenome (GOLD analysis project Ga0308416, IMG submission 203468) | Hot spring phototrophic mat microbial communities from Octopus Spring, Yellowstone National Park, Wyoming, United States - 20090730_OS60 ... | reverse complement strand
CGGTCGAGTCCAAGTCCGAGCATCCATTGGCGCGGGCAATTGTAGAGACCGCTCGCCATCGCGGGCTGACCATCCCTTCAGCGACCAACTTTGCCAGCACGCCTGGCCAGGGCGTGCGCGCCCATGTTGTCTTCATGGGTGGGATGGACATCGCGGTGGGCAGCCTGCGCTACTTCGACGGCGTCCGCCTGCATGGGCTGGAGCGGGCGATGTGCGAGATGGAGCGATTGCAATATGAGGGCAAGACCGCCGTATTGGTGGCCAAGTTGCGGGCGAACACCTCAGCGGTCGTCCTCGGCGTGATCGCGGTCGCTGATGTGCTGCGCCCCAGCGCGCCACAGGTGGTTGAGCGCTTGCATCGGCTGGGCATTCGGCGCGTGGTGATGCTGACCGGCGACAACGAGCGGGTGGCGCGGGCGGTGGCCCGCCAAGCTGGCGTGGATGAGTTTCACGCTGACCTGTTGCCACAGGACAAAGTGGCCATCATCAAGCGTCTGCGCACAGCCGATGGCCGGCCATGCCATGTGGCGATGGTGGGCGACGGGGTGAACGACGCGCCGGCCTTGGCCAGCGCCTCGCTTGGGATCGCCATGGGCGCTGCCGGCACGGACGTTGCGCTGGAGACAGCCGACGTAGTGCTGATGTCTGACGACCTGCGCCAGATCGCCTATGCGATTGCCCTCAGCCAGCAGACGCGCCGGGTGGTCATCCAAAACTTGATCTTCGCAATCACGGTGATCGCGGTGTTGGTGGCGGTTGCGCTCGGCCTACAGCTCCCTCTGCCGCTTGGCGTGGTAGGCCACGAGGGCAGCACCGTGATCGTTGTGCTCAACGGCCTGCGACTACTCCTCTTCGACGTGCGCACGTAGCACAGCGCACTGTTTAACACAACGGAATACGCAATACGGAATACGAAATACGTAATGCGCTGTATGGTATGCGTATTACGTATTCCGTATTTCGTATTGCCTAGCGCTTAGCCTTCTTTTTGGCGGTGGTCTTTTGTTGCCGGCTGCGTTTGGGAGCGGTGGTCTTGCGCTTGGACTTCATTGCCACCGTGCGCCGCTTGGCAGTGGCCTTCTTGTCCTGTTCTTCGGCCTCTTTCTCTGCTTTTGCGGCCTGGTCCTCGGCTGGGCCGGAGAAGTCATCATCGGGGCCACCCAGATCGTCGCCGAAGATGTCGCCCATGCGCTTCTCTATCTCTTCTGGATCCTCGCCCCTCTCCAATCGGCCAACGACTTCCTCGAACTCAGGCCCTAGATCCTCACCGCTCTGCTCGGCCATCTTGCGCATAAAGCGGCCGAGCGCGCGCGGGTCGTTCTCGTCCAGCTTGCTCATCTCGTCGAGCAAAGCGTCGTCCACGTCGCCGCTACTGTCCAGTTCGTCGCCGCCGCCGCGCAGGACGCGCACGCGGGATACCAGACGCACCACGCGCCGGCTGCTGCATCGTTCGCACCTAACGGCCTTGTCATCCACAGCCGACAACGAACGCCAAAAGACAGAGAACTTGCGCCCACACTCCAGACAGCGGTATTCGTATATCGGCATGTTTGACATTCTAATCTGGCGCGCGTAACCCTGATAGGGGAGAGTGTGCCAATTCGGGATGAAAGGCTGCGCGTTTGAGCACACATGTGGGGCATCCGCAAGCGTATTGCTCATGTCATCGTTGCGGATCAAGCACATCAGGGTCGCCAGCACCTTGCCTCACCGTGTCATTCTGAGCGCCAGCAAGGGAGCTACACACCCAAGCGGTGTGACTGATAGATGAGCTGCCTTCGCCCACTGCCTGATGCGCTACGTCTCGATCCGAATGCCTGCGCCTTTGACCTTGTGCCGCTTATTGATGCCGAGCAGGATAGCGGTCAAGCCCTCGACGACAACAGCATTGTCCAGTGGGCCAGCGTCCCAGGCTTTCATCCCGGCATCGGCAACCAACTGCATCCCCACCTGTTTGGCCAACTCATCGTCGCTGCACACCAGTACGTCGCAATGGATCGGCGCATCGAGCTTTTTAAGGTGCGTGGCCGAGATATTCTGAAAGGCGGTGACGACCTTGACCTGATCGCCCAGCAGCGTTTGTGCTTCCTTCGAAGCTGAGCCGCCTGGCGGTACCATGACGCGCGTGTAATCGGCCGGGTTCACCGGCACTGTTACGTCAATCAGTATCTTGCCGTTGAGCGCGTCCTTGACGCTGCTGAGCGTCTCTTTATGCGCTGTGTAGGGAACGCTGAGCACGACGACCTCAGCCTCTTGCGCTGCGCTCAGGTTGTCTGCGCCGCGCACGCGCTCGCTGCCGAGTGCCAAGTTCAGCTCTTCAGCGACGCGCTGGGCCTTATTCGGGTCGCGCGAGCCGATAATGACCTGATGGCCGGCGTTTGCCCAGCGCAGCGCCAATCCCGATCCTTCTTTGCCTGTGCCTCCGAGGATGGCTATCTTCATCGTCCTTCACTCCAACTATTTGTGCGTCTTGTGATGTCGTGCGTCACGCTGCGACGCGTCTGCGCGACACAAAGTGCGCGCTGTGCACGCTTGCGCGGCGCGCTAGAGATAATACCCTCATGTCCGCCGGCCCGCTGGTCACCACTGCATGGCTACATGACCATCTCGACGATGACAATATGCGCATCGTGGACATTCGCGGCCACGTGCTGCCGCCAAACGCGCCGCCACCACACTACTTCGACCATTATGAGGACTACCTGGTCAGCCATATCCCCGGCGCGGTGTTCGTGGACTGGGTGTATGAGATCACTGACCCGACCGACCTGCACCACGCGCGCATCGCACCACCAGCGCGCTTCGCAGAGGTAATGGCCCGTCGTGGCATCAGCGATCAGACGTTTGTTGTGGCATACGACGATGCGGGGAGCATGTTCGCGGCGCGTCTGTGGTGGGCGCTGAACTATTACGGCCACACGCGCGTCGCTGTGCTAGATGGTGGTTGGAACAAGTGGGTGGCTGAAGGCCGGCCGGTCACCGATGCACTGCCGACGATCGCGCCGGCGGCCTTCACGGCGCGGCCACAGCCAGCTTGGGTGCGCACCGGCGACCAAGTGATGGCGCGCCTAGGCACGTCCACGCGGCTGATAGATGTGCGCACCCCCCAGGAGTTCAACGGCGAATGGTCGCGCGCTGCGCGATATGGCCATATCCCAGGTGCAGTCAACCTGCCGCGCGCCTCGTTGGTGAACCCCGATGGCACGCTGATCAGCCCGGCGCAACTACGAGCGAGGTTGGCAGCGCTGGGGATAGTCGATCAGGACGCAGAGTGCGTGACCTACTGCAACGCCGGTGTGAGCGGAGCGCTCGGCTTATTGGCGCTGCGGGCAGCCGGTTTCCTTAACAGCGCGCTCTACGACGGATCATGGAAGGAATGGGGCAACGACCTGCGCCGGCCAATCGCCTGAATCAAGCTGCGTCCGGGCGCGGGAGGGCGTATGCCTTAAGCACCTCCAGGTCCACGAACTCCAGCGCAGCGATGTGGGTTGCTTCCAGGTCAACCGGCGGCGCACAGCCGGCCTCGTAAGCCTCTAGCCAGCGCATGACGCACAAACACCAGCGGTCGCCGGGCTTTAGGCCGGGGAAGCGATACTCTGGGCGCGGGGTAATTAAATCGTTGCCCCGGCTGCGGGAGAACAGCAGGAACTCCTGAGTGACCTGCGCGCAGACCAGGTGCAACCCTGTATCGCCCGGACCAGTATTGCAACAGCCATCGCGATACCAGCCGGTCAGCGGCGCAAGGCTACACGTCTTGAGCTCGCCGCCGAGCACATTCCTGGCCTTGGTTGTGGGTGGATGATTCATAGGCGTGATAGCATGAGTGTATCAGCTTTCATTCCCCGTCCTGGGAAATAGCGACTGCGCCACCGCGCCACTGATTCCCCTGGGCCCAATCATGGCCTTGCCATCATTAGGTGTTGCGGGAGAATCAGAAGGGGGCTTTCCCTCGCACGCGGGGAATGAGGGGAATTCGGTGGCTTTGCGGTGCTTTTGGTTGGTCAGGCGTTGAGATGCTTCGCGTCGCCCAGCATGACAGGCTGGCGCGGCGAGCGATTCGCGAACGGGCATGTGCACATCCGGAATTCAAATTATTGAACCACTCCCCCTGACGGCGTGTGATAAAATCATGGCGTGCGTGGTGCCCATAGCTCAATGGCAGAGCGCCTGACTGTGGCTCAGGAGGTTGAGGGTTCGAGACCGTCTGGGCACCCACCAAGATAGACATGCACCGACTAGGTGCATGTCTTCGTTTTATCCCCTCCGCCAGTAGCGCTCACCCCCCACGCGCCGGCTATACGCGCTCACACGTGCCATTGCGTCGTCCAGCGTGCCAAATAGCACCGGCCACTGGGAGGCGTAACAGGCAATGGCGCGCAGGCGCGCCTGTATGTCTTCATCGGAGAGCGGCACAACCTCCGGGACGAAGCCGGCCGGCGGCGCAACGCCGCGCTCAGCGTATGGATAGTCCTCGTAGTATCGCAGCTTGCTGGAGTCGCACGAGGACTCAACGGCTTCGCGGACGAGCGCATGGTCAACGTGCCCGCCGACCGCCAGTGGGCAGAAGATCTGTTCGGCCAGGCCGAGCCATTCGGCCAGCAACGCGCGCACCTGGGGGAGGAAGAGCTGACGATCGCAAGGGTGTACCAAACCGCCGATGAAGTCCTCCTTGTAAAGGGGTTCACCGCGATCATCGAGGCGATAGATCGCGTCGAGCAGGCCCAGGTGGACGTGCTGCGCGCCCAGCAGCCGGCAGGCTTGCACATCCTCGGCGCGGCGCTGGACATACGGCTGCTCGCCCAGCCCCCAGCGCTGATGGAGTTGGTGCGCCGTCGGCGAGAGCGGCCATTCGGCTGGGCGATCGGCCGTGCAAATGGTCACGATCGCAACACGCTGCCCGCTGGTCGTCAGACGATGCACCAGCCCGCCGCAGGAGAGGGCAGCGTCGTCGAGGTGCGGCGAGAGGAACACCACCATCAGCGGATATACACCGGCGTGCCGAGCGGCGCCCAGCGATAGAGGGCCGCAGCGTCCTTCGTGAGCGCAACGACGCAGCCATACGAAGCCGGATAGCCAACCGGCCAGCGCACCGGCGTCCCGTTGCGCAGCAGCGGCATGGCGTGTATGCCGTTCTCGATTCGCCCGGCGTAGTAAATCCCCATCCAGTAAGGCATTCGCAATTGCCAGATGTTAGACCACGCTTCCGGCAGCTTGCTTTGGATGCGATAGTTGCCGCGGCGGGTGGGGCGGCCCGGCTCGCCACTGCTGATTAAAAAGGTCATCGCCACTTCGCCATCCTGATATGCCCAGAGGCGCTGCGCACTCAGGCTGACGAAAATCTCGCGCCCCCGCCCGCGAATGACCTGTTGGCCGGCGGGAGTCTGGGCGAGCGCCGGCCGGGCCAGCGCGCCCCCCAAGAAGCCCATCACCATACCAAAGAGGAAGGAGCGACGGTTCACCACCGACATTTTAGCTAGCGCAGTGGCCGGCGGGCTGCCGTGCTGAGCATGTCCACGACGAAGGTCAGCCCAAACAGCGCGATCAACGTGGCCGATAAGCCGGGATAGTCGAAGCTGCTCAGTTGCTCGGTCAGCAGGCGGCCGAGTCCGCCCGCGCCCACGAAGCCGACGATCACCGTCTCTCGGGCGCAGATTTCCCACCGATAGAAGATGTAAGCGAGCGACTGCGGGATGGTCATCGGCAAGGTGCTATAGAAGAAAGCGTGGAGGGGTGGTGCGCCGGCATGCTGTAACGCGCGCGTCGGTCGCTGGTCAACGTTCTCTACCGCTTCGGCGATCAGGCGGCCCAAGATGCCCAGGTTATGAACGGCCAGGGCCAGCGCGCCCGGCAAAGGCCCAGGGAACATCACAAAGAGAAACAGCAGCGCCCACACCGGCGCGGGAACGGCGCGCAGGACGAGCAATCCCCCGCGCGTCAGCCAATAGGGCCAGCGCGGGCCGCGTTCTCGTCGCGCCGCTGGATGTGCCAAAGCCAAGCCAAACAGTCCGGCGATGGCCATGGCGACGATGGACATGGCCAGCGTCTGCAATGAGAGCTGCAACAGGCGGGCGATTTGATCACCCGATAGGTCAGGCGGGAACATCTCGGCCAGCATCTGACCGAGGAGCGCCTGGGTGCGCGGCGAGACCAGCCGGCCAAAGTCCGGTTGAAGATAAACCAGCGCGAGCGGCACGACCAAAACGGCCAGCCCCAGCAGGGCCAGCAATCCGCGCGAGGATGGCGTAGCGCGGGTCAGTTGAGCGGCCTGAGCTTCGCAGCCGGGTGCTAGGTTAACCTCCAGACGGGCCGGCGCGCCTAGGACCTGTCGCACGCGTGCGCTGAGCCAGTCGGTTATCCCGCTTAGCAACACCAGCGCCGCGATCAACGTCCACATTTCGCCATAGCGCAGCGATTGCAAGCTGAGCAGGACTTGGTAACCCAGCCCGCCGGCGCCGATCACGCCGAGCACGGTCGCTGAGCGGATCGCGCACTCCAGGCGATAGAACGTATACGAGAGCAGGTTGGGAAGGGCGCGCGGCAACAGCCCATACAGCAGCGCGTGGCCGGGCGGCGCGCCGCTGTTTAGCAGCGCGCGCAATGCATCGCGCGGTGTCTCGTCCAGAATCTCGGAGAACACCTTGGCTGTGATTGCACCAAAGGGGATGCCCAGCGCCAGGATGGCCACCAGCGGATCCAAGCCCAAAATCCTGACCAGGAAGAGACCCCACAGCACTTCATGGATGGCGCGCGGCAACGCCAGCGCGCCACGCGCGATCAGCCAAGGTGAGCCAGGGCGAGCGACAAACGGTCGCTGATGCACCAGCCACCAGACCTCCGATGAGAGCACGCCGCCGGCCAAGCCGATCACCAAGCTGAGCGCCAGCCCACAGACGGCATACGCGAACGTGACCAGCGTGGATTCCAACGTCAGGCGCAGAAAGGTGGGGCTGAGTTCTGGGCGTAGCGCGGCGGCGAAGAACTGTTGAACCAGCGCCCAGCCCCCCGCGTTGATCAGATCGCCACGAAACACCCCCGTTTGGGTCGCCGCCCAGGCGACTGCGAGCAGGGTGAGCAGCGCGACCAACCGTGCACCGCGCAGCAAGCTGCGCCACGGCGAGAATGCCTCTGGCAACGGGAGCGCGCGCTGCGCGGCAGAGGGCACACTCATACGTCCACGTCGCGGATGCGGTAAAGGGCCTCGACCATCTGCGGCGAGACCTGGGCCGCGGGCAGATCAAAAACCACCTGGCCGGCCCGCAGGCCGATCATGCGCTCGCAGTGGCTATACGCATACTCGATCGCGTGCAGGCTGACCACCAGCGTCTTGTCGAACCGATCGCACAGCTCGCGCAGCAGCGTCATGATCTCGCGGCTGCGCTCGGGGTCAACGCTGGAGATCGGCTCGTCGGCGAGGATCGCCACGGGGTCCTGAACCAGCACGCGCGCAATGGCCACGCGCTGTTGCTGGCCACCGGAGAGGGTGTCAGTGCGCGCGTAGAGCTTGTCGGCGATCCCTACCTCGGCCAGCGCACGCGCAGCCCGGGAGCGCTCCAGCGGCACGATGAGCGAGACCACCGCTTGAAGCAGCGACCAGCGCCCCAGATGGCCGGCGTTGACGTTGTGGATGACGCTCAGGTTGGGCACGAGGTGGAATTGTTGGTAAACCGTGCCGATCTGTCGTTGCAGTCGGCGCAGCGCGCGCGTCGAGAGCCGCGTCGGGTCCTGGCCCAACAAGCGCACCTCGCCCTCAGTCGGGGCCAGCGACCCGTTCAGCAGGCTGAGCAATGTGCTCTTGCCCGCGCCGCTGGGGCCGATCAACGCCACGCGCTCGCCGGCTTCGATCCGCAGCGAGACCTTGCTGAGCGCCGCGAACGCGCCGTAGCGCACCGTCACCCCCTTTAGCTCAAAGACCGGTTCGGGCATCTCGACGAATGGCGCGCGCAAGCGTGGGTCAGCGCGCTACTTGATCTTCCCGATCTCGCGGCCGATCGCCTCGATATCGGCGTAGTTCTCGTTCTTCGTCTCGATGAACTTCTGCGCGCCGAAGAGGTCGAGGATTTCTTTGTGGGCTGGGTTGGTCGCGTCGAGCGCCATAAACGCCCGCTTGATGCGCTCGATGAAGCCGGCGCCGAATTTCTGCTCCACATCTGGGCGCACGACCCAGTGATAGTCATAGTAAGGCGGGGTGCGCCAGATCACAATGACCTTGCTGGTGTCCACCTCGCCGCCCTTGACGCGCGCCTCCCAGACTTGCTCGTTCAGCGCGCCAACCTCGTACGAGCCGGCCTCCACCAGCTTGATCGTCTTGTCATGTGAACCGGAGAAGCCCGGCTCGCCCCTGAGATCAGAGAGCGAGAGGCCGGCTTGGCGCATGAAGAACTGCGGCATCAGCCGGCCAGAGGTAGATGACTCGCTGCCAAAGGTGAAGGTGCGCCCTTTGAGCGCCTGCAGACCGCTGATGTCCTCAAAGGGCTGGATGCCGGTGGAGACGTTGGCGATGAATACGCTGCGGAACTTCTCGTCAATGTCGCGCTGAAGGATGGCCTGAGCGCCGTCCACTTGCAGACGGGCCTGCACGCCGGTCAGCCCGCCGAACCAGGCCATGTCCACGTCACCGGTCCTGAAAGCGTTCACAACGGCAGCGTAGTCGGTCACCGGCCTGTACACCACTTCAACGCCCAGCTCGGCCTTTAGGTAATCGGAGAGCTTGCCGTATAGGCGGTTGAGCCGCTCGGGGTCTTGGTCAGGAATTGCGGAGATGACGAAGGGCCTGGCAGGGGATTGAGCCGGCGCGGCCGGCTGAGCGGCAGGCGGCGGCGCAGCGCAGGCCGCCAAGGCGAGTGCTAAGCTGACGAGCGCAAGTTTAGGTTTAACAGACATCGCTTCTTCCTCCTTATATGAACAGGTCGAGGCCAGCGGCTGTCGCCCTTCACCTGAACCTGTTCGGCGACCCAGCGGAGGAATGAGCGTCTCAGTGGCGGGGTCGGCGTGCGGCGGAGCTAGGCGAGGGGCGACGCAGCGATCCAGACGACGCAGCACGTGCGCCGACGCAGACGTTTGCTCAGCGATGGATCACGTGCATGTCGCGCCTCACCTCCATGCCGCGCATGATACCAGTAGCGGATGTTACGAGCGTGATGCGTTCGCGGTTGCATTCGCTAACAGAAGCGTGGGGCGCTTGCCCGCCACGCCATGTCTGCTGACTCCATCAGCCTAGCGCATACCCAACTAAAGCGCTGAGAGGTCACCCACGGCACCTTGGCGGACGCGAGCACTGACATGATTCGCTATGCCTAGCATAGGGATGTGCATCCCTCTGCCCTCTCGTGGGCCTGCAGTTTGTAGGTGGCTATCTCCACGCTGCTCTGTTTAACTTCCGGCAGCGCGCTTCATAGCTTCCCGACGTTGGGCCGGCAAAGGGAATGCCCTCTTTCGTTTTCACTCTGAAGGTTTGCCTTCGCCGGCCAACCTGCCCAGCATCGGTGAGTTCACCACGATAATCACAGCGTGCTGATCGGGATCGACGCCAGTCGGGCTATCGGCGTGCGCCTCACCGGCACCGAGCGCTACGCGCGCGCTGTCATCAGCGCATTGATGGCGCTGGCGCCGCAACATCGCTTTCGCCTGTATCTGCGCAGGGCGCCGGACAGAGGCGAGGCAGCGTGGTCCGGTGCGCAATCTGTGGAACAAGTTGTGCTCGCCCCACCTCGCCTGTGGACACATCTCGGCCTGGGGCGCGCGCTGCTGACCAGCCCGCCAGATGCGCTGTTCATCCCCGCCCATGTTCTGCCGCTCTCCTTCGCCCATCCCAGGCTGCGCAGGCGCGTGCGCAGCGTGGTCACCATACACGATGCCGGCTACCGGCATTTCCCGACGGCACACCCCCTGATCCAGCGCTTGTATTTGGACTTGAGCACCCGCTTCGCGCTGCGCTTCGCCAGCACGGTCATTGTAGATTCCGAAGTCACGCGCAGCGATCTCCTGCGCTTTTACAGTCGCACGGCCGAGCGGGCGGAGATCGTCGTCGCCCACCCCGGACCGCTCCCCCTGCCGGCAGTCAGCGAAGCAGAGGCAGGGCGCATCCTAGATCGCCTAGGGCTGAAGGGTGTCCCTTATGCCGTGCACGTCGGCACACTACAGCCGCGCAAGAACCTGCGCCGGCTGATCCGAGCCTGGGCGCGTCTGACGCGCGACCCCGACTTGGCAAGGATGCGGCTCGTGCTAGCCGGAGGCGCCGGATGGGGGGGCGAAGACCTGCGAGCCGAGAGCGCAGCCGCCGGCGCGCAGAGCGCAGTGGTGCTCACCGGCTATGTGAGCGACGAGGAGAAGGCGGCCTTGCTGCGCGGCGCGCGAGCATACGTGTTCCCCTCGCTCTACGAAGGCTTCGGCTTTCCTGTGCTGGAGGCCCAAGCGATGGGCCTGCCGTTGGCCTGTAGCCGGACGCCAGCGCTCGTGGAAGTCGCCGGCGACGCTGCGCTGTACTTCGACCCATTCGACGAAGCGGAGATGGCTGCTGCCCTGCGGACGATAATGACTGACGAGGCCCTGCGTCGGCATTTGGTCGCCGCCGGCTGGCACAACATGCGCCGGTTCTCTTGGCATCAATGTGCCCAAATCATCCTATCGCACCTTGTATGAGGGTCTGACGCAAGCGAAGCGCGACTTGCAATGTGATGATTTATGCCTCATTCCGCTCCTCTCTCTCCATTTGCTGCCGTGATCTTGGCCGCTGGCCTCTCTTCGCGCTACGGCGGCGGCATCAATAAGCTGCTCCTGCCCTTTGGGGGAAGCACAGTAATCCGCTGCGTCACCCAGACCGTCCTGCGTGCAGGGGTGGGACAGGTGGTGGTCGTCACCGGCCATGCGCGCGAGCAGATTGAGGAGGCTCTCAATGGCCTGGACGTGCGCTTTGTCTACAACCCGCGCTATCAGCAGGGCGAGATGTCCTCCTCGATCAAAGCCGGCCTCGACTGGCTGCGGCAAACCTCAGCCAGCGGAGCGTTCATCGTGCCGGGCGATCAGCCGCTGCTGCCAACCTGGGTGTTCCAGCGCTTGGGTGAGGCTCTGCTGAACGGTTGCAGCGACATCGCGGCCCCACGCTACGGGACGCAACGCGGTCATCCAGTGCTGCTAGGGCGGGCGTGGTGGCCGGCTGTGCAGCGCTTGGCGGATGGCGTGCCCATGCGCGCCCTGCTACACGCCCATCCGCAGTCCGTCGCCCACATCCTCGTGAACACGGACGCGGTGCTGCTCGACGTGGATACACCAGAGGCATATCAGCAAGCGCTGGCGCGCGCAGCGCATCGCCCTCTCAGATAGGGAGCAAGTCTAGCTCTCAGCGCACTCTTTTGATCCTCGTAAGCAGCAGACGCTATCTACGCGCTCATCCCCGCAGGGCTATGGGCATGCGTGGCTCACCTTGGGTGACGGCAACGCCGTCGCCCGGCCCTTGAGACTTTTGCTGGTCAGCTGCCGTGGGCGGTTGCCTCTTTCGGCAAGAGCGCACTCTAATGCTGAGGGGAATGGTAGAATCCCCTCGCTTAAATCACATCATGCGCCTTGATGGTCGAGGGCCTGTTCTGCGCACGCAGAATCCGCAGACCACGTGAGAGGCGCAGAGGTCACAAGGAAAAGGGGAGTAGCTATGCCTGTTGTTTCCATGAAGGCACTGCTCGAAACGGGCGTGCACTTTGGCCATCGCGTCAAGCGGTGGAACCCCAAAATGAAGCCGTATATCTTCACCGAGCGGAACGGCGTTCATATCATTGACCTGCAACAGACGATCGTTGCGATTGACCAAGCGGCTGCGTTGATTCGCGATATCGTCGCGCGTGGCGGGAGCGTGCTCTTTATCGGCACCAAGCGCCAGGCGCAAGAGGTCATAGCGTCCCAGGCGCAGCGGGCCGGCCAGCCCTATATCACAGAGCGCTTCCTTGGCGGGACGCTCACCAACTGGCGCACCATCCGTTCGCGGTTGGACCGGCTGGCCGAGCTGGAAGCCATGCGCGACCGCGGCGAGCTGGAGCGATTCACCAAGAAGGAAGCGCTGCTCATGACCCGAGAGATCGAGCGCCTTAACCGGCGCATGGGCGGCATCAAAAATATGCGCCGCCTGCCAGACGCCATCTTCGTGGTGGATGTTTGCCGCGAAGCAAACGCGGTCAAAGAAGCCAACCGCCTGGGCATCCCGGTGATCGCCATCGTGGATACCAACTGCAGCCCAGACGGGGTGGATTACGTTATCCCCGCTAACGACGACGCCATCCGCGCCATTAAGCTCATCGTAGAAGCGATGGCCAATGCTGCCGTGGAAGGGCTTAAGCTCAGAGAGAAGGCGGAGGGCAGCGACCAGGCTGCGGGCGCCGTTGAGAAGCCGTTTGTGAGCGAGCCGTTTATCCCCGAAGAGGACTTTGCGCTAGATGCAGAACTGATGATGCGCTCGTTCGATCCGGGGATCGAAGAGGAGGATGAATCGTAGTATTCCGTCACAAGGAGAGCTATGGCGATCACAGCGGAGATGATCAAGCAACTGCGCGAGCAGACCGGCGCAGGCATGATGGATAGCAAGAAAGCCCTTGAGCAATTTAACGGCGACATGGAGAAGGCCGCTGCTTGGCTCAGGGAGAAGGGACTGGCCACGGCGGCGAAGAAAGCTTCGCGCGTCGCCAAGGAGGGCATCATCGAGGTTTATTCGCACATGGGCGGGCGGATGGCCGTCATGGTCGAGGTGAACTGCGAGACAGACTTCGTCGCGCGCATGCCGGAGTTTCGCCAGTTGGCGCATAACCTGGCGTTGCACATTGCCTCGGCAGCTCCTACTTATGTGGCGAGGGAAGACGTGCCATCGGATGTCGTCGCAGCGCAAATCACCAAATACAAAGAGGATGCGCTCGCCGAGGGCAAAAAGCCCGAGATCGCTGAGCGCATCGCAAACGGCCGACTTGAGAAGTTTTACGAAGACCATGTGCTCCTAGAGCAACCGTTCATCAAAGACGACAAAATTAAAGTCAAAGATCTGATCAACGATGCCATCGCCCGGTGTGGCGAGAACATCGTGGTCCGCCGTTTTGTCCGCTACCAGCTAGGAGAAGAGAGCTGAAAAGGGCATCGAAAAAGATGCCCTTTTTATTTAGCACCCGGCAGGATACAGGCTGCGATTGTCGAGCGAGATGGACACACCGAAGTACAAGCGAGTCTTACTGAAGATCGGTGGGGAGGCATTCGCCGGCCCTGGCGGCATGGGCATCGTCCCCCAGCGGGCGGCAGAAGTGGCTGCCAAAATCCGCGATGTCCACCGGCTCGGCGTCCAAGTTGTGGTTGTGCTGGGCGCGGGCAATTTCTGGCGCGGCAAGGACGGACTTGCCCACGGCATGGACCGCACCACAGCCGATCACATCGGCATGCTGGCTACCGTGATGAACTCGCTGGCGCTGCGCGACGCTTTGGAGCGCTCCGGGGTAGAAGCGCGGGTTCAGACCGCTATCGAGATTCGCTCGGTGGCCGAGCCGTATATCCGGTTGCGCGCGCTGCGACACCTGGAGAAGGGGCGCGTGGTCATCATTGGCGCTGGCACGGGCAACCCCTACTTCACCACCGACACGGCCGGCGCACTTCGCGCGGCGGAGACAAACTGCGAGGTGTTAATTAAAGCAACCAAGGTGGACGGCGTTTACACCGCCGACCCGCATAAGGACGCCAGCGCCCAGCGCTACGAGGCGATGACCTACCTGGAGGCACTTAACCAGCAGGTCAAAGTGATGGACAGCACCGCTTTGACCTTGTGCATGGACAATAACCTCCCCATCATCGTCCTCAATCTCTGGCATCCCCGCAGCCTTGAACGCGCTGTGATGGGAGAGCAGATCGGCACGATGATCGCGCACCGCGTTTAACGCAATTCAGCGCTGCCCCTCACTGTTCTCCCTCATTTAGCTTTTCATAACTTCGCTGTCAAAAGCTCTCAGCCGGCTCGTGATAGGATTTTGGGGCTGCTCTATAGACCTCTACAGATGGACAATCTTAAAGTAGAGAGGTTGACCCACTATGACCGACGAGACGAAAGCGATCATCAAGCAAATTGAGAAGGAGATGGAGCGTGCGATCCAAGCTATGGAGACAGACTTTCAAGCAATTCGCACGGGTCGCGCGTCGCCAGCTCTGGTTGAGCGTATTCCCGTGGAGTATTACGGAGCGCTCGTTCCCCTGCAACAACTTGCCACGATTACCGTGCCCGAGGCGCAGACGATCATGGTCAAGCCGTTCGATCCGAGCACACTAAAGGTCATCGAGAAGGCGATTAGCGCCTCCGATCTCAAGCTCACCCCTAATAACGACGGCAAGGTCATTCGACTGAACATCCCTCCGCTGACCGAAGAGCGCCGACGCGACATCGTAAAGCTGGTGCACAAGCGGTTGGAAGAAGCGCGGGTCTCGATCCGCAACCACCGGCGCGAGGGGATGGAGAAGCTCAAAGCATTGGAGGAGAAAAAGCTCATCACAGAGGATGAGCATAAAAGCGCTAAGCAAGAGTTGGAGAACCTATCGCACCGCTTTACGGCCAAGGCCGAAGAAATCGGCGCGCGCAAAGAGCGCGAAATCATGGAGATATAACCTGCCTATGGCTCTCTCAGTAGCAACCCTCCAGGGTCGGTTCGGCAACAGTGCGCTCAGCGTCGACCAAGACGTGGTCACCACAGAGGCGGCAGCGAGCCACGGCATCAGGCATCTGGCAATTATCATGGACGGGAACGGCCGCTGGGCGAGGCGGCGCAACTTGCCGCGCCTGGCCGGGCATAAAGCCGGCACAGACAACCTGCGGCGCATCCTGAAGGCATGCAGAGAACACGGCATCCGCATCGTCACCCTTTACGCCTTCTCCACCGAGAACTGGAAGCGTCCGGCTGAGGAGGTCAACGGCCTGATGAAGATCCTGGAGGGTGCAATTGACAGAGAGTTGGAGTCGCTGCACGAGGCCGGCGTGCGCATCCGCCATATTGGCCGCACCGACCGCATCCCAAGAGAGCTGTACCAAAAGATCCAGCGCGCGGTTCACTACACGCGCAACAACAGCGCGCTGATCCTGAACGTGGCGATGGACTACGGCGGCCGTGCGGAGATCGTGGACGCCGTGAAGCGCATGATGGCCGACGGGCTATCTCCCGACGCGGTGGACGAAGCCACGGTGAGCCGATACCTCTACACCGGCGACCTGCCCGACCCCGATTTGATCATCCGCACCAGCGGCGAGTATCGCATCAGCAACTTTATGCTCTGGCAAGCTGCCTATGCTGAATACTACGTGACCGACGTGCTCTGGCCGGATTTTGACGAGCGAGAACTTCAGCGCGCCATCGAGCACTACGCCAAACGCGAACGCCGCTTTGGCGGCCTCAAGGTCATGTAAGGCGTTCGCCTCGCTACAACTACAATCTCCACCATTGCTAAGGAAACGCGGCGGTGATCTGCTGCCTCGCTTGCTGGGCGGGGCAATAGTCGTGGCTGTTACTGTGGCTTTCGTCCTGCTTGGCGGCTGGTGGTTCACCTTGTTTGTGACGAGCGTGGTTGCCTGGACGAGCTATGAGCTGTGGCAGTTATTGCGCCGGGCCGGCCATCAGTCATCCCTGCTGATCACGCTCCTCACGGCGCTGGCTGCGTTCTTCACCGTTCAGCCACCCAACTTGGCGCTGCCCATCCCTTTCCTCGCGCTCACCCTGGCCTTATTAGTTTCCTTGGCCTGGTTGCTGCCACGCGTGCCGTCCAGATGTTTCGCCGATTGGGCAGTGAGCTTCGCTGGCGGGTTTTATTTAGGCTGGGCCGGCGGCCATCTGGCCCGGCTGATGGCGCTGCCACCGGACGGGCGCTGGTGGCTGTCGCTGGCCCTTGCTACTGCCTGGTCTGCCGACAGCGCGGCTTATGCGTTCGGTCGTTTATTCGGGCGGCACAAGCTCGCGCCGATGATCAGCCCAGGGAAGACGTGGGAGGGATACATCGCCGGCGTCGCGCTGAGCACACTCGCCGGCCTCGTCATCGGTCAGCTCTCTCCGCTGCAGCTGATACCCTGCCTCGTGACCGGCGCACTCGTCGGCGCGCTAAGCATCTTTGGCGATCTGGTGGAATCCAGCATCAAGCGTCAGGCCCACGTGAAAGACTCCGGACAGGTCATCCCTGGTCACGGCGGCGTATTCGATCGGATTGACTCGCTGTTGTGGGCCGGCGTGATCGTGTTCTGCGTTGCCGCGATAGAGCTTAATCTCCCGCTCTTCTAGATCGCCCTACAATCAGAGCTAGGCATGTGGATGTTGTGGGTGTTGCTGGGGGTCTACGCAGGCACTTCGGCTTTGGGGACTGGCATCCGGCTGGGCTGGGTCAGCACCCGCAGATGGCGATGGGCGCATCATGCCTTATTCGCCTTGATTTGGCTGGCGCTCGCTGGGGCAGCGTGGCAGGCATTCGCCGGTGACGCACCTTGGCGCTGGGGATTGCTGGCGACCATCCCATTTCTGGTGCTATTGCCGCGCTTTCGGCCTGGGTCATCCGCACATTGCTGGACAGCGACGGGTGGGTTATTCGTTGTGCTCAGCATAGCCATCTGGTCGCTGGCAGGTTGACGAGAACGCGCAGGAGGAGAACAAACTTGGAACTGCTGGAAGCCATTCGCAGGCGCAAGACGACCAACACCCCCTTCCGTCCCGACCGCGTCAGCGACGAGCATAAGCGGCTGTTGATCGAGGCAGCCTCGCGCGCCCCTTCCCACTTCAACAGCCAGCCGTGGCGTTTTATCTTGATCGAAGACAAGGCGCGCATTCACCAAATCGCCGACATCGCCGGCGATGCGATGAAGCAACTGATGAACGAAGGCACCTTTGTCGCACGCTATCGGCGCTACTTCCGCTTCAGCACGGAGGAGTCCATGGCTGCCGGCAATGGCATCTACGTGGATAACCTGCCCAGCGTGCTCAGGCCGATGGTCAAGCTCATCTTCTCTGAGCAAGTGGGGACGATGCTCAGCCGGCTGGGAGTCTCTAACATCCTCGGACACGACCAGCGGCGCATCGTCCGTGATGCGCCGCTCCTGATGGCCATCGCGCTAGATAAGCAAGAGTACAAACCGGGCGAGCTCAGCGGCTTATACGCATCCATCACGCTAGGCGCGGTGATCCAAACCCTCTGGCTGGTAACGACGGCGCTCGACATGGGCATGCAGTTCATCAGCACGCCGCTCGAAGTGCCGGAGAGCAAAGCGCGCCTGGTCACCCTGCTCAAGATCCCCGACGATTACGAGCTGGTGGCGATGTTCCGCATGGGCTACAAAGACCCCGCCGCCGCACGGAACACGATTGACTGGACGAGCAATCAGCGCAAGCACTTCGCCGAGTTGGCGCGCTACAACGACTGGGATACCCCCCTCCCGGAAGAGATGGCGAGCGCCAGAAGCCTGCTCTGGGAAGGGCACGAAATGCCCAATCAGCCGTAACTCTAAGCATGTGCTTATGCAAGGTGCTTACTATCTGTCAGCAAGATGGAACACATTCTTGTGATTGAAGACGATCCGGCGATTCGTGACCTTCTGCGACGCGGCCTCTCCTACGAGAACTACAAAGTCACCACAGCGAACGATGGCCTCAGCGGCCTGGCGGCTGCCCGTGACAACCCGCCCGACCTGGTCATCCTGGACTGGATGATGCCGGGCCTGGATGGGCTTGAGGTATGCATGAGGCTACGCGCAGCGAGCAACGTCCCGATCCTCATGTTGACGGCCAAGGACGCGATTCCCGACCGCGTGCTCGGCTTGGAAAGCGGCGCGGACGACTATCTGGTGAAGCCGTTCGCGTTTCAGGAGTTGCTGGCTCGCGTACACGCCCTTCTGCGCCGCACCCAGCCCAGCAGCAAGCCAGAGATTCTGAAGTTTGCCGACCTTCAACTGGACACCGGCACCCGCTTGGCCAAGCGAGGCAACCGCCAGTTTGAGCTGACGGCCAAGGAGTACGACCTATTGGAGTACTTTATGCGCAACCCTCGCCAGGTCCTGACCCGCGAACAGATCCTGGATCGCGTATGGGGATATGACTTTGGTGGCGAGAGCAACGTGCTGGAGGTCTATATCCGCTACCTGCGCCAGAAGACCGAGGCCAACAACGAACCGCGCCTCATTCACACTGTGCGCAGCGTGGGATATGTGTTGCGCGAAGAAGCCTAGCCTGCCGTCGTCGCCAGGGCAAACACAGCGAGCGTCAGCCAGATACTCTCGTTACCGCTTGGCTTGAGCGTGAAGCGCGCTGCCCAAATTGCAGCGAGCGCAAACGCACTGGCCGGCCAGCGTAACGCCGCACACGCGAGCGCTGCCACGGCAAGTCCAAGGTCACGCCCTCGTGACCACTGTCCATGCGAGTCGGCAAAGATCGCGACCGAGCTTAAGCTCAACGCCCAAGCCGGCAGCGCAGGGCTCTGAAACGTCACATATCCCAGCAACACGGGCAGCCCCACCAGCGTGGCGCCGCTTAACCACGTGTTTGGCTTGCCGTTCCCCTGACAAACCAAAACAGCGACTTGAGTGAGGGCTAGGCTCGCCAAGCTCAGCAGGACAGCCGTTGCGCCCAAGACAGCCGATAACGCGGCCGCAACCATAGCAGCCAGTGCGCAAAGCAGCAGCGCCTCTCCGTAGTATGGCTGCACGTTGCTACTCAGCCAGCTCTTGAGCTGGCCTAAACGCAGCGCGACGTATGCTGCGTCTGAGCCTGGCTGCGCATACGGGAGCGCCGGCAACGGCGTGCCGTGCGACCAGCCGCGCCAAGCTGCTAACAGAGATGCCCAGTGCACCCCCGTGACCGTGCGCCATATCAGCCCCCACATCGCGGCCAGGAGCACCGCAAGCGCAAGCCATAAAGGCCAATCTGGATAATCCCGAACGGATGTCCTGGCTGCCCACGCGCCAGCGATGACCATCAGCGGCGTCAGCCACGGCAAGCCGGTAACCCCACCTGACCGCTGCTGGACGTCCTTGCTGTTCATCTCCGCGCTGGTTCTACGGTTGGAATAGGTGTGGGCGGCGGCGTCTTGCCCGTGGTCAGGAAGGCAATTGCAGCCTCGAGTTGCGGGTCCTTGCCTTCTTTCAGATCCTCGGGCGCGCTATTTACGATGTAATCTGGGGTGATCCCCGTGCCATGGATCGCGCGATCATTGGGCGTATACCAGCGCTCGATGGTGATCCGCAACTGCCCACCGTTGGAAAGGGTCTGTGGGGACTGGACCGATCCTTTGCCAAAGGTTCGTTCACCGATCAAGACCGCGCGGCCTCTGTCCTGCATCGCGCCGGCCACGATCTCCGCTGCGCTCGCCGAGCCGCCGTTGACCAGCACGACCATTGGGATATCTTGAGCGATGCCGCGGTCGGTGGTGCGTGTGACCTTCTTGTTGCCACGATAGTCGCGCTCGATGACGAGCACGCCTTGTTTCAGAAAGATGTCGCCCACCTCCTGGGCCTGGCTGAGCAAACCGCCCGGGTTATCGCGCAAGTCGAGGATCAGCGCGCTGGGCCGTTTGTCGAGAAGCTCCTTCAAGTGCTTCTCAAGTTGCCGGCTGGCCGGCTGGCTGAAGTCAAACAGGCTGACGTAGGCGATGCTGCCATCGCCCACCATCTTGCTGGAGACCAACGGGATCTCGATGCGTTCGCGCACAAGCGTGACGTCGAACGGCCGCGTCCGACCGGCGCGACGTAAGGTCAACGTCACCTCGCTGCCGCGCGGGCCGCGCACCAAGGCGGCCACCTCGATGGAGTTCAGCCCTTGCGTGCTCACACCGTTGACCGCCTCGATGATGTCGCCCGGCAAGATGCCGCCGCGCTCGGCCGGCGAGCCAGGGAAGGTGCGCACGATTTGCACTCCACCAGCGGGGGTCTGGCGCAGCGTCGCGCCGATGCCTTCAAAAACGCCGGAGATGTCTTCGTTCAACAGTTTGGCGAAGCGAGGCTCTATGTATTGCGTGAATTCATCACCCAACGCTGCGACCATGCCCTTAATCGCGCCATCGGTGAGCTGGGCGCTCGAAGGCATCTCCCCGTACCACTGCGTGCGAAGCCGCCTGAGCACATCGTTAATGAGCGCGTAGTTCAAACTCGGTTGCCTGCCCTGTTCTGCGGCAGTATCGTTGATTGCCACCGGGTTCGCTGCGATGGAGGGCGAGACGGCGAATGGAGACGCGCCGGCATCGAGCAGTCCACCCGGCCGCGCAAACGCCACTCCGATCGCAATCCCCAGGATAAACACAAGCGCGCCGATGAAAGCCCCTAAGATGCCCAGCGCGATGATCTGCTTGGTCTGATTCTTCACAGAAGATGTTTGCATCGCTCTCCTCGAAAGCCTATCTCATGCTCATGTGCTTAGCGGCTGCCGAGCGCAGAATCTCCATGGCCCGCGCCTCTTGCTCAGCCGGCGAACCTTTCACTTCGACATCGGGCACCAAGCCTGCGCCGTCCAGCGCATGTCGCGCGGGCGTGAGCCACTTTGCTGCGGTGACCCGCACGGCCGAACCGTCGCTCAACTCGAAAATCAACTGCACCGACCCTTTGCCGAACGTCTTCTCCCCTACAAGCTGGGCACGCTGATGATCGCGCAGTGCGGCGGCCATGACCTCGGCGGCGCTCGCTGTATTGGCATTCACCAACACAGCGATGGGCTGATCTTCGCCCACTCGCACGGACATGCTGCGCACACGGTGTTCGATATTGGGCTGCGAACGCCTGATCTCAAACGCGACGACGCCGTCTTTGAGGAAAGCACTGGTCGCCTCAATGGCTGCCGAGAGCGCCCCGCCGCCGTTATCGCGCAGGTCAATCATATATGCCTGCGCGCCGGCTTCCATGAGGTGCGCAACTGCGCGTTGCACCTCTGCGCCCGTGCGATCTGTGAAGCTGGAGATTTTGAGATAGCCAACAACGAAGGGATGGGTGCCTACAGTTGAGGTGATGGTGCGCCAGGTGACCGTATGAATCTCGATCAGTTGTCGGACGATGGTAAAGCGCAGCCGTTGACGGTCCGGCCCGCGCAAGACCTCAATCGTGACCGGCGTCCCGACCGGACCTCGGACGCGCGCCATCACCTCAAAGTCGGCTGCTGGCGGCAGCACGTAGCCATCTACGCTGAACAACACGTCGCCCTCGCGCACGCCCGCTTTGGCTGCCGGCCCGTCAGGAGCTGGGGTGAGCACAAACTCGCCGCGCTCGTTTTGTCGAAAGCTCACGCCAATGCCGCCGAACTGCCCGCGCATGTGATCGCGCTCAATCGCCCGCGGCTGTGGCTCGATGAAGGTCGTGTAAGGATCATTCAGCGTCGCCAGCGCGCCGCGAATTGCGCCGTAGTCGCGCAGCGTGTTGCTCGGCACCGTCCCGATGAAATGGGCGCGCACGTGCCCCCACGCTTCGTCCAGCAGCGGCAGCGCGCTTCCGCTTTGCACATATACCGTGCGCGCTTCGGCCGGGGCCAGCAGCATGTGCCCCGCATAACCCACGGCGACCAGCATCGCGCTCCACAGCACAAACGCGACTACCGCCAGCCCTTTCTCAATTCGAGTCATTAAATCTAATTGTGCTACGCGCTCTGAAGTAGTGCATGAGAGGCCACTCCCCGCAGCGCTTCTTCTGCCCGATGAGTCTCGCTCTTCTAGTCGCGCACGCGCTCCAGCTGCGTCCTTCGGCCCTTCAAGCAACAAACAAGCCTATAATCCACTTGCGCCCGACATCCTCTAAACGAGCGCCGCAGGAGTTGCGAGGAATGCTTTGCTGAACAAAACAAGTGGCGCACAAACTATGGCTAGCATCATAGACCGATTCCTAGGCTTGTTCTCCCTTGACTTAGGGATAGACCTAGGCACAGCCAACACGCTGGTGGCCGTGCGCGGCCAGGGGATCGTCATCAACGAACCCTCCTGGGTGGCGATCAATCGCAAGACGCGCCAAGTGCTGGCCGTGGGGGCGGAAGCCAAGGAGATGGTGGGGCGCACGCCGGCCAAGATCGTGGCTGTCCGTCCGCTGCGTGACGGGGTGATCTCCGACTTTGAGATCACCGAGGCGATGCTGGACTACTTTATTAAGAAGGCCCACAGCCGCCATTTGTTCAACATCCCCCGCCCGCGCGTGGTGATCGGTATTCCTTCGGGAGTCACCGAGGTCGAGAAGCGCGCAGTGTACGACGCCGCCCGCTCGGCCGGCGCGCGCGAGGTCTATCTGATCGAAGAACCAATGGCCGCGGCGATCGGCGCCGGTTTGCCGGTGACCGAAGCGCAAGGGTCGCTCATCGTGGACATCGGCGGCGGCACGACGGAAGTGGCCGTCTTCTCGCTAGGCGGCATCGTCGTCAGCCGATCTATCCGCGTGGCCGGCGATGAGATGGACGAGGACATCATTAACTACGCGCGCCAAAAATACAACCTGCTGATCGGCGAGCGCATGGCCGAGAAGGTGAAGATCGCCATCGGATCGGCCTTCCCCCTGCCAGAAGAGAAGACCATGACGCTGCGCGGGCGCAACCTGGTCACCGGACTGCCCGAGGCGGTTGAGGTCTCCTCTATCGAGATCCGCGAGGCCCTGGCTAACTCGGTGAACACGATCGTAGAGACGGTGCGCAGCACCCTCGATGAGACCCCGCCTGAGCTGGTGGCCGACCTGATGGAGACAGGCATCGCGCTGTCCGGCGGCGGCGCACTGCTCCAGGGCATGGTCGAGCGCATCGCCGATGAGACGAACATCCACACCTGGCTCGCCGAAGACGCGCTCACCTGCGTAGCGCGTGGCGCGGAGCAAGTGTTGGCGCGGCTGGATGACCTGAGCCAGGTGCTGGTGGGCCTGGAGCGCAACAGCACCTCGCGCGCCATCACCACTAGCGCTCGGCGCGTGGCTTGAAACTGTCAGTACGGCCACCTTACAGAGCGACTCTATCTTCTGCGACACCAACTTCAGTCAGCCATGAGTGTTGGGGGGGAATGTCCAGCGCTGCCGGCCAGATAAAATCCGCCTATGTCAGGCGAAACAAAAGTGCAATGGCGGGAGTGGGGCGAAGCGGCATTTGCGGAAGCCAAGGCCCAGAACAAGCCCGTGCTCTTGGGCATCAGCGCGGTGTGGTGCCATTGGTGCCACGTGATGGACCGCGGCATCCCCGGCGACCCAGTTCACACCGGCGTTTACAACAACCCGCAGATCGCTGAGTTCATCAACAGCCATTTCATCCCCATTCGGGTGGATAACGATCAGCGGCCAGACATCAACGCGCGCTACAACATGGGCGGCTGGCCAACGACCTGCTTCCTTACGCCAGACGGGGATGTGATCTACGGCGCGACCTACCTGGCGCCCGTGCAAATGCGCCAGCTTCTTCAGCGCGTCCTGCAAGTCTGGCAAAACGAGCGCGAGGAGCTCCTTAAACAAGTGCGGCAGAGCGATGCCCAACGCACGCTGCACGCAGCGAGCGCTCAGCCGCTCCCCATCCAGACCGCGCAGGCAGCCGAAGAGGTGATCAACACCGTCGCCGGCGCGATCATCCGCAACTACGACCAGCGCAATGGCGGCCTGGGCGACGGACAGAAGTTCCCGATGAGCGACGCCTGGGCGCTCCTCATGGCGCTATACGCTCAGCGCGGCGAAGCACAGCTTCTGAACATGGTCATCCAGACGCTGATCGCCATGGGCAGCAAAGGCATGTACGACCTGGTGGCCGGCGGCTGGTTCCGCTACTCCACCACTCCCGATTGGAGCGTGCCTCACTTTGAGAAGATGCTGGAGGATCATGCGCGCTTGCTGCCAGTATATGCACACGCCATTCAGCTCTGCCGACGCGCTGGTCGCCACGATGACGCCGAGGCCCTGACCCAGATCGTCGCGCATGCGCTGGACTATCTGACGACGACGCTGCTGCGCGATGAGCCGGGGCTGACCTATTTTGCCGGCAGCCAAGACGCCGACGAGGACTACTACATGCTCTCGCGCGCGGAGCGCGCCCAGGTCCAGCCGCCATTCATTGACTGGCGGCTATACGCTGACTGGAACGCGCTGATGGTCTCGGCCTTGTTACAGTTAGACATCCTTTTCGAGCGCGCCGGCTATGCTGAGCTGGCCGTTCGCACCTGGCGCACGTTAATCGAGCGCTGCGTCGGTCCCGATGGCAGCGTGGTGCATTCACTGCTGCCGCGCGCAGGCGACTTTGCGCGTGGCGACCTGAGCGGTCAGCTCGGTGACCAAGCCGCGCTGACCAGGGCATGCCTAGACGTGGCACAATACCAGCCGGCGCTAGCCAGCCAGGCCTTGGCCATCGCACGTCGGTTGGCCGATTTCGCCGTCCAAGCCTTGCGTGCGCCGGAAGGGGGGTTTTACGACACACCTGCTGACCCAAACGCGCAAGGCATGCTGCGCATACGCATCCAACCCATCTTCGATAACTGCACCATGGCTGAGGCGCTGCTGATCCTGCGCTACCTGACCGATGAACCTGACTGGGAGCAGGTTGCGCGAGCCGCCTTGTCCGCCTTCGCCACCGAATACAAGCGCTACCGAGAACACGCCGCTCCTTATGCCCTGGCAATGATGCGCGCCACGAGCTTGCCCGATGAGGTCGTCGTCGTAGGCGAGGATGCCTCGGTCACGCCTTTCGTGCGCGCGGCACATGCGCAATACGCGCCCTGGCGCATCGTGCGCGTGTTGCATCCGGATCATGACGCCGACGTGATTCAACAGCGCGGCTACCCAACTGCCAGGCTGCCGGTCGCCTTCGTCTGTCGCGGCACGACCTGCAGCGCGCCGATCTACGATCCACACCAGCTCAGCCAGCCGGCTTAGATCCAACCCACACCACCACTTCGGCGCGCAGCGTGAGGACCGCATATCGCGCGAAGCGCAGGCCGGCAGCCTCAAAGCGCCCCTCGCCCAGCGCGTCAATGTCCGCGCGCTGGCCGGTGAGGCGATAAGCCAATCGGAGCGCACCCGCAAACAGGTCTTGACCAATCAGGCGCACCGCCGGCACCACGACGAACACCCCGCCGGGAATCAAGACCCGGTGTACTTCGGCCAGCGTCTGCGGCGCGAGGATGAACTGGGCCGGAAAGGTGCTGACCGCGCCGGCAAACGCGCCGTTGGCAAACGGCAGATACAGCGCGTCGGCGCGCGCCAGATGTGGCCCGTAGCGGAGGGTGCGCCGATGCGCCAAGCGGCTCATCTGCGGCGAAAGGTCAATCCCAAAAGCCCGATAACCGGCTTGGCACATTGCTGCCTGAAGATGGCCTGGCCCATGCGCGATCTCCAACACGCGGCCATCGCGCGGGAGGAACGCCAGCGCAGCCTGTCCCCAGCGCTGCCACTCGCCAAGCGAGGCCATGGCTGCGACGACGTCGTATGCCCAGGCGAAATTGGTGTAAAGCTGATTGAACAGATATTGCGTCCAGGCGCGCATATCCGCGTCATTAGAATACGCCGCGATGAGCCTCCTCCATCGCCACTGGCCGCTGACAGCCGTGCTCGGCTTATACCTGGTCATCGGCAGCTTATTCGCCCGTTCGATCCCAGCCTGGCAAAATCCCGATGAACCTGCGCACTATAACTACGTCCGCCAGTTGGCAGTTGAGGGACGTTTCCCTGTGATCGAATCACAGGATTGGACGGCCGGCCTGGTGCCGATCAGCCCAACCGCGAGGGAGATCGCCACGGCGAAGATGACTTATGAGGATCATCAGCCCCCACTGTTCTATTTGCTCTCGGTGCCTGTATTCGTCTTGTCGAATGGTGACTTGCTCGCGCTGCGCCTGTTTGCCCTGCTGGTGGGCGCGCTGGGCGTGGCATGTGCCTACGCCGTGGTCAACGTGATCTTCCCGGCGCGGCCCGCGCTGGCTGCGCTGGCTGCCGGCTTCTTCGCCCTGCTGCCACAGCATCTGGCGCTCATGGCCAGCTATAACAACGACGCGCTGGCCGAGGCCCTCCTGGGCTTGACGCTGCTCGCGGCTGTGCGGTTGGTGACCAGCGCAGAGGCGCTCACCACAGGGCGCGCCGTGCGATTGGGCGTGCTCGTCGGCCTGAGCCTGCTGACCAAGGCGCAGGCTTACTTGGCTCTGCCAATCGCGCTGCTGGGGATATGGTGGGCGGGCCGCACGCAGGGGCTGTGCAATCAGCGGAACGTGCTGGGCTTGCTGGCGATCGTCGCTGCCGTCGGTGGGCTATTTGGCCTGCCGTGGTGGGCGCGCAACATCATGCTCTATGGTGGTATGGACTTCCTCGGTTTGCAGCGGCATAACGCGGTGGTGATCGGGCAGCCGACGACGGCCGAATGGCTGGCCGAGCGCGGCCTGGGCGGATGGCTCCTTCAAATGTTACGGACGACGTTTCAATCGTTCTGGGGCCAGTTTGGCTGGATGACCATCCCGCTCGCCTCGTGGCTGTACATTCTCTTGCTGGCCTTTACTTTGCTCTCGGCAGGCTTGTTTCTGGCCTGGTGGTGGTGCGAAGGGCGCGCCGAACGAGCCGACGCTGCGCTCACCCTCTCGCAGTCGCGGGCGCTGACGCTGATGGCAACGCTGGCCCTGCTCACCCTACTGGCCTTCCTCTGGTACAACGCGCAGTTTGTCCAGCACCAGGGGCGCTATCTCTTCCCCGCCCTCATCCCAATAGCAACGGCGCTGGCGCTGGGCTGGGACTTTGCCTTCAGACGCTGGACGACGCCGGCGCGCTGGCTATGGATAGCGATGTCGCTCGGCCTGGCGGGCTTTAACGTCTATCTTCTGTTTCGCGTGATCCTGCCGGAGATGAACCGCTAATCGCGGATCACCTCGCGGCCCTTGCCGGCCTGTCGGCTTGGCCCGCTGACGTAGCCCATCTCCTGTAGCTCCTCCATCAGCCGTGCCGCGCGCGGATAGCCAATGCGCAGCTTGCGCTGCAACAGCGAGGTGCTGACATTGCCCGTCGTGCGGATGATCTCCATCGCGCGTTCGAGCAGCCCGTCGTCATCCCCTTCCTCACCGCGCGCGCTGCCCCGCCCGCCAAGGTGGGCGCGCTCAGCCGCCACCTCGGCCACGACCGACTCCCAGGGCGCATCGCCTGTCTCCTGTTGCGCACCTGCCATCTGCTTTTGCCACCACTCGATGACGTTGCGGATCTCGCGCTCACTGACGAAGGCGCCTTGCAAGCGCACAGGATTACCCGATTCTGGGTTGAGGAAGAGCATGTCGCCGCGCCCCAGCAACGACTCCGCGCCGGTTTGATCCAGGATCACGCGCGAATCCGTGGCCGAGGCGACGGCGAACGAGATGCGGGCCGGGAAGTTGGCCTTGATCAGGCCGGTGACCACGTCCACGCTGGGGCGCTGGGTGGCCACCACCAGGTGAATACCGGTCGCGCGCGCCATCTGCGCCAACCGGCAGATGGTCTTCTCGGTCTCGATGGGTGATTGGAGCATCAGGTCGGCCAGCTCATCTATCAGCACCACGATGTATGGCAACGTCGGCTCATCGCGGCGGGCCATGATCTGGTTGTATTCCGCCAGGTTGCGCGCGCCGAGCTGGGCGAATTGCTTGTAGCGCGCGTCCATCTCGCGCGTTACCCACCGCAGCACGGCAGGGATGCGCTCAATGTCGCTCTCCGGCTTGCCGATCACGTGCGGCAGGCCGGCAAAGCGGGAGAGTTCCACCATCTTCGGGTCAATCAGGACCAGCTTCAGGTCCTCTGGTCGGTTGTTCATCGCCAGGCACACCGTGATCGTGCTGATGCACACGCTCTTGCCGCTGCCGGTGGTGCCGGCGATCAACAGGTGCGGCATGCGCGCCAGGTCCGCTGCGTATGGTGCGCCGGAGACATCCCGGCCTAGGGCGATGGCCAAGGGGGACTTCTCGGCCAGCCGGCGGAACGCCTCGCTCTCCATGAGCGAGCGCAAATCCACCGGGCTGACCTGCGCATTCGGCACCTCGATGCCCACCAGCGCGCGACCGGGGATGGGCGCTTCGATGCGGATGGACGGCGCTGCCAGGGCCAGGGCCAAGTCGTTCTGCAGGGCTGCGATGGCGCTCACGCGCACCTTTTGCGCCTGTTTTTGCCATTCCACGACGGCCTGTGGCGCGCGCTTGGTGGTGATAACGCTGCCGGCTAACCCCAGGCTGGCCAACGTGGCCTCTAACGTTTCCTTCAAGTTGATCGCCTCGCCCAGGCCGGCAGGAAATCGGATGGTCAGCCGTTCGGTAAGCAAATCGCTTTGAGCGAAGTCGTCGAAGCGAAATAGGCGCGCCATGAGTTGATCGGTCAGCGCGCCGCGCAAGCCGTTGACCTGGCTGAGTTTGATCCGCAGCTTGCGTTCTGTGTCGGCGCCGATCTCAAAATAGGCTCGGCCGGCGCGCCGTTCGCCTTCAGCGATGCTGGTGCTGAGGTCTAGCTCGCTCAGCAGGTTGCGCAGCAGCGCGCGAAAGCCGGCCTCGCGCGCGTCCACGATCGCTGTGGGCAGCTCTAGCAGCGCCGCCGTGCGGTCGGCGCTCAGCGCAACGTTGATGGATTCGTAGAGCGCTGAGGCCACAGCGTTGCGCAGCCGTTGCGCAGCTTTCTCGCGCTGTTGCGGGCTGCGGTCAACGTAGCCTGGCTCGACCCCGAACTGCGTGATCGTCGGCCCAACTCGAATCTCGGCCACCCTCGCCGCCAACCCAAATTGGGCCAGTGTGGTCTCGATGATCGCCGCCTTGCGCTTAACCTCTGCGTCGCTCTGCGCGCCGGTCGGCTGTTTCACCGCTTGCAACAGCGTCAGCGGCGGCAGATCGCCAGATCGGGGCACAGATGGCTTGGACTTTGGCTTGCTCTTGACGATACTCGCCTCGGCTGCAGCAGGAGATGGGTGAGCGCGCTGAGGGACGCCTTGAGCCGGCGCTTTCGCTTGGCGAATTTGAGCTGGTTGGTCTTCGATTGGCGCAGGCGCAAGTGAAGCCGCGCGACTTTCGGATCGCTGCGGGAGCAAGCTGCCTGGGCGCAGCCAGGGTGCAGCCGCGATCAGGGCGCTGGGCACGAGCAGGGCGAGCCAGGCCACAGCGGTCAGTAAACGCAGCCCCAGCGTGGCTTGGCTGCCGGTCGCGCCCAGCGCCCGCCAGGCCAATTCGGCCAACACCCAGCCCACCGCGCCGCCGCCGCTGCCCTCCAGGACGAGCTGATAAGGATCGCTGCCGAACGCCAGGCTATGGAAGAGGCCCAGCAGCGCAAGGAAGGCCACTTCAGCGGCGATGAGGCGCACCCAGGATCGCCGCGACCAGGGAGGCATTGGCCGCAGGAGAAGCTGGATGCCCCCCGCCAGCAGCGCTAAGCACAGCGGAAAGACGCCCAGACCAAATGCTTGCTGCGCCAATCTGGCCCAATGCACAATCACACCGCCGGTGTTGAGGCCCAGCAGCGTCAGCAAGGTGAGTATGCTGAGCAAGCAAAGCCCAATCCCTCCGACGACCCTCCAGGCGCGCGGGCGCGCAACCAGGCTTGCCAACATCGCGCGCAGCGCGCGGTCATCTGTACTCTTCATAATTTTCGTGATGGTGCGCCCTCTCTTGCGTCTAGCCTGGGCCAGTTCCGCACAATGGTGAGGGCGAGTGTACCTGATGTCAACGTCGTTCGTGGGCGCCAGGCACGTGTTCAACGACAGGGATACCCCTTCGCTATGAACGCACCCCACAGGGCAACCTCCTCTATGATCACCTCCATGAAAGATGCCCCTCATCCCCAACCTGTGCGATTCGCCCTCTACATGCAAGACAAGCACCCGCTGGCCTATGAACTCGAGATGGCGGAATATGCCGAAGCTCATGGCTTTAGCGAAATCTGGCAGGCCGATACGCGCCTGGCGCGCGATTGCATCGTGATGATGAGCGCCTTCTTGACGCGCACCAAGCGCCTGCGCATCGGCAGCGGCGTATTGCCGATTTGGACGCGCAATCCGGCCGTAATCGCTGCAACTTGGAGCACCATGTGGGAGCTTGGCAAGCAAGTCAGCGGCAACCCGGACGCCCCCAGCCGGGTGATGCTAGGCCTGGGCGCTTGGTGGGAGCCAATCGCCAGCCGCGTTGGCGTTAAGCGCGAACGTCCGCTGCAAGCTATGCGCGAGTATGTCGAGGCGATCCGCCAACTCTTCACGATGGAAGAGGTGACCTACCAGGGGGAGTTCGTAAAGCTGGACCGCGTCCGACTGGATGTGGTGTTCGGCGACACGCGCCCGCGTGACATTCCCATCTACATCGGCGCCACCGGCGACAAAATGTTGGAGCTGAGCGGAGAAATCTGTGACGGCGTGGTGCTCAACTATGTCGTCAGCGTGGACTACATCAAGCGCGCCGTGGATCTGGTGGCCAAGGGTGCGGCCAAAGCCGGCAAAACACTCGATCAAGTTGACCGCCCAGAGTTGCTGGTTTGCGCACTGAGCGACGACGATCCCAAAGCAGCTTACTTTGAAGCCAAGAAGTTGGTGGCCTATTACTTAGCCACTGAGCCGCATATTATGAAAGCCAGCGGCGTCCCAGACGATTTGATTGCCAAAGTACAGCGCGTGATGGGATGGCCGGCAACAGAAGCAGATTACATCGCTGCTGCTAAGGTAATTCCCGACGACGTGCCGCGCATGCTGATGGCCGTTGGCACAACCGATGAATGCGTGGCCAAAGTGCGTGAATATATTGCCGCCGGCGTCACTTGTCCCATCCTCTACCCACTGATGGATGATATCAAGCCTGTGGTTGACGCCTTTGCTGATTTCTCTTGATGAGAAGCGCTTCCAAGCCTCTTCTTTATCTTCCTCGTAGCCCTTAGTAGGGCTGTGGATGCTGTGGAAAGAGGTTCGCCCCCTCTCTCTTTGGCGTGTCGCGCTCTCTTTACTCCCAGATACAGGGCTACAATTAAGCGCTTTTAACATCGCGGCTTGTTTGGGTCTGTGCATATCGCTTCTCCACATGCTGTGGCTAACTGCCATATCTGGCTTGGCCGATGTGGGCTATTGGAGTGCATGCACAACATGTGGATAGCCGACCTGTGGATAATAGTGGAACGAATCTTAAGCTCGGAGGAAGGGCGCGATTTTGAAACTGAGCATTGATGCCGGTCGGATACATCGCACCAAAGCGCTGGCGGTCTTCGTTGCGCTTCTTCTCGCGCATAGTGTAAGCGCAGCATACGCGCAAGATGCAGCGTTAACTCCCACACCGAGGTCTAAACTTGCTGGGCCGGTTGACGTTGACGCAACGTCACCTCCTCCGCCCAAGAGCGGTTCTGCTTCCTCTGCTGTGCTCGACCTGAGCGCCTTTGTGCTCAGGCAGGTCGCGTTGCCGAGCGTGCCGGTCACGGCGACGAGCGGCATCGTGCCGAGCGAAGCCTTTTCACTCACGACGGCGCCGCCGCCCGTCCCGGCCATCAGGTTGCGGGCCGGCACGGTGAACATCGCGCTGCTAGGCGTTGATACGCGGCCAATCCAGGGTGGGCTGCTGACCGACGTGATCATCATCGCTAGCATTGACCCCTACGTGCCGGCAGTGACGCTCCTCTCCGTCCCGCGCGATACGCTCGTTTATGTCCCCGGCTATCGCATGGGAAAGGTCAACACGGCATTTGCGCGTGGGCCGGAGGTCTTTCGGCAGACGATGAAGTACAACTTTGGCCTGGATGTGCACTACTACGCAGCGATCAACTTCGCCGCCCTGGTGAACGGCGTGGATACGCTGAGCGGTATAGAGATCGTGGCACTCTGCCCGATCTATCACGTCTTCCCGAAAGATCCTTATTACCTTGCCGATCCTGCTGCGCCGCTGACCGTCACGGTGCCCTACACCGACACGTTCACCGGCGAGGTTTGGATGCCTGGCCAGCTCGTGCCCACCTTGACAATCGCAATTCCACAGGCGGGTGTGTATCAGTTGAACGGCTTACAAGCGCTGGCCTACGTTCGGGCGCGTGCCGGGATACCAGGAGGCGATGTCGATCGCACGCGGCGTGCGCAGCAAATTGTGCGCGCCTTGCTCAACCGGGCTCGCCAGAAAGGCATCCTCACGCTTGCTCGTCTGCCCGTCCTCTACGATCAGTTCAAACGCCACGTGCGGACCGACCTGACGCTTGAGCAGATCCTCTCGCTGGCGCTCCAGGCCGACCGGCTGGGAGATGCGGCGATCCGAAGCCGTTACCTGGACGAGGTAGGGATGACGAGCGCGGTGTTGGAGCCGGTCGGCGCAGTGCTCATCCCGAACCGAGAGAACATCGCCCCCTTTTTACAAAAAGCGCTTTTCGTGCCGCTCAACCAGCGCACAGGCGAGGGCATCCCTGTGGAGGTGTGGAATGCCACAGGCCGACGCAACTTTGGCCCGGTCGTCGCGGAGCGCCTGCGCGAGTTGGGCTTTAGGGTGCTCAGCATCCAAGACGCGGCTGAGGTTTACACGCAGACGAAGGTCATTGACTTCACGACGACAAAGAAGGGCAGTGCTATCCCTCTATTGCAACGGGCGCTGAACCTGCGACCAGAAAGCGTGATCGCCCAGCCTAACCCCGGCGAAACGCGATACCGCATCATCGCGGGACGGGATTTTGAGGCGTGTTACCACAAGACGACGCCGGCGAATGTGCGCCAAGTCCCGCGGCCCACACCTGCGGCTACGCCAATCGGCGCAACACCTACGCCGACGCCCGCTGCGCCCGCGCCCGAGGGTAAGACAGAAGGATAAGCGCTACTGCTCGATGCGCGGCAAGGTGACGCCGGTTTGCCCTTGATATTTTCCTTTCTTGTCGGCGTAGCTCTGCTCACACAGGCCATCGCCGCTTATAAAGAGGAGCTGGGCGATGCCCTCGTTGGCATATACCTTGGCTGGCAAGGGGGTGGTGTTGCTGATCTCCAGCGTGAGGTAGCCTTCCCACTCCGGCTCCAGCGGAGTGACATTGACGATCAGCCCGCATCGCGCATACGTTGACTTGCCCACGCAGATGGTGAGCACGTCGCGCGGGATGCGAAAGTACTCCACAGTGCGGCTGAGCACAAACGAGTTGGGCGGGATGATGCACACTGGACCCTTAAAGTCCACGAAAGACTGTGGCACAAAGTGCTTGGGGTCTACGATGGCTGAGTTGACGTTGGTGAAAATCTTGAACTCATCGCTCACTCGTATGTCGTAGCCGTAAGACGACAGCCCATAGCTCACCACGCCTTGGCGAACCGAGCCTTCGACGAATGGCTCGATCATGCCGTATTCTTTGGCCATTCGACGGATCCAATGATCAGGTTTGATGCCCATAGCGCTTGATTCTAAGCATCTATATCTCAACTCTCCCCTTGCATAGGCTGTTCCTGAGCGGAGTGCCTCTTGGGCCTACATCCTGTCTGGTGCTGTCATGCCCATCAGCCTAAGCGTCCTCGCCAGCGTCAGGCGCGTCGCGCGCGCCAGCATCAGCCGAGCATAAGCCACCTCTGGTGGCGATCCTTTGATTCGGCAGTCCTCGTAGAACTTGCTGAAAGCGCCGGCCACCTCGCGCGCGTAGGTCGTGTAATGGTGTGGCTGAAGGGTCGTCGCCACCAGCTCGACGATCTCCGGCAACTGCATGATCTTGCGGATCAGTGCTTGCTCTGACGGGTGGTCGTAGCGCAGGCCATCGGCCGGAGCAGCGGTCTCCCAGCCTTCCTCTAGCGCTTTGCGCTCAATGGAACAAATGCGCGCGTGTCCGTATTGGATGTAATACACCGGATTCTCGTCGTTCTGTTGCTTGAGCACATCTAGGTCAAAGGCGAATTTGGTGTCTATGCTGCGCGAGAGCATGATGTAGCGAAACGCATCTGCCCCGATCTCGTCCAGCAGATCGTCTATCAGCAGCGCGTTGCCCTTGCGCTTGCCCATGCGCACCTCTTGCCCGCCACTCATCAGCGTGATGAAGCGGTAGATCACGATGCGAATAGCACCCTCCGGCAGGCCAAGCGCGCGAGCGGCAGCATAGAGCCTGGGCACGTCGCCTTGATGGTCTTCGCCCCAGACATAGATCGCGGGGTTGAACCCTCGGATCATCACCTTGTTCCAGGCGTATGGAATATCGCTGGCGAAGTAGGTGGGGCGCTCCTCAGGATTTGGGATCACGCGAGGAGAGCGGATGAGCACAGCCTGCACGGGCAGGGGTTTGCCTTCGTCGTCGTGCGTCTCGGTATATTCCTCCTCGCTCCGCAGCGAGCCCTGGCCGCTGCGGATGGGGGAACCGTCCTCGCTGAACCACAGCGCGCCGTCGTGCTCTATCACTAGCCCTCGCGCGCGCAGTAAGTTCAGCATTTGCTCGCCCAGGCCGCTCGTCCAGAGGCTCTTCTCGCTAAAGAAGTTGTCGTAGCGGATGTTCAAGCGCGCCATCGTGTGCTTGATGCGCTCCATGACCAGATCGATGCCCAACTGGCCTATTTCGCGCGCCGCCTGTTCCTTAGGCATCCGCAGGAAGCGATCGCCCTCGCGCGCAGCGATCAGCGCGCCCACCTCTTTGACATCGTCGCCCAGGTAGCCGCGTTCGGGCAACGGCTCGTCGTGGCCCAGGGCCTGGGCATAGCGGGCGAAGACGCTCTGGCCGAAGATCCGCACCTGGCTGCCAGCGTCGTTGATATACCACTCGCGATGGACTTGGTAACCGGCTGCTTCCAGCGTGTTTGCCAGCGTGTCCCCCACTACCACGTTGCGACCAGTTGCGATCGTCGCGTAGCCGGTGGGGTTGGCACTGCCGTGCTCCACTTGCGCCTTCCGCCCTTTGCCCAGGTCTATCGTCCCCCACCGTGCGTCCTGCCGAATGATCTCCTCGACTGCGCAGGCCAAGCAAGCCGGTGTCAGCCGAAAGTTGATGAAGCCACCAACAACCTCTGCGGTGAAAGCCGGCCCGCGCCCTGCAGAGGCCGGAAAGATAGCCTGAGTGTCGGGGATGGAGAGATGACGACTGATCAGCTCGGCGATCTTCTGGGGCGGCATTTTGGCTGGGCGCGCCAACTGTAGAGCGACGTTCGTCGCGTAGTCGCCCATCTCGGCCTGGCGGGGATGCTCAACCGTGATGTTTATCTTGGGCAAGGGGGGTAAATCGCCAGCGGCTTGGGCCTTTGCCAGTGCCTCTGTGATTTGTGCAACGAGGTGAGCGCGAACCATCACGCGCTTATTGTAGTCAGGTAACCTGGCAGACTGAAATATAGGGAGTGCTCAACTGCGGGGTGACTTGGCTCACCGACATGAGAGGCGCAGCGAGCGCAGAGGATGTGTAAAAATCTCCGCGACCTTCGCGTCTCTGCGGTGCGTGTTTCTTGTATCACCTTCAAGGGCGCACTCCCCTGTCGGGTGCGTTTATGCCCGAGGACGATCCTTTATCCCCGATCGCTGGCGAAGGCAAAACGCACGGAGGGTACACACAGCCTCCTTTATCCGCTCCAGGCTTAAGCGCGGGAGGGTGTGACGCTAGCGCATCTCCTCCGCCCGACGCAGCACATATATCGCTGTGTGGGACAACCAATTCGACCAGAGCCGCGTGGCAGGATGATCACCAAGCAGCCGGACGGCCTCGATCTGCGCGCCGAGGCAGCGGGCGAAGGCGACGAACTGGCCCAGCGTGATCGCGCGCGTGCGCGGCTCGCCGGAGCATAGATCGCCGCCAACGCCCCGGCCGATCAGCGTCCGCCAGCGCACACGCCAATAGCCAGCGTTCTCAAACGAGATCACAGCGCGGCGACCGACGCGCAGCATCTCCCTGACGACCGGCATTGGTTGATCGAGGTAGGCCAGGGTCTGACTGAGAATGACGTAATCGAAGGCGTCGTCGGGATAGTCGGCCAATCCTTCTTCGATGTTGCCCTGGCGCACGGACAGGCCGCGCGCGATGCAGGCGCGCACGTTGGCCTCGCTCAGCTCCACGCCGCGCGCCCAGACTTGCTTTTGGGCGATCAACTGCGCCAGGAGCTCGCCATCGCCACAACCTAAGTCGAGCACGCGCGCGCCGCTGGGGATGAGCGCGACGATCGCCTCTAAGTCAGGCCGGTGTCCTTGGTGCGCCATAGCAGAGCGCGCGTTCACCTCCAGGGTATCCCTTGGCAAGCCGCTGTCTGGTGATGGCTGATTCTAGGAGAGTGGGCGAAGGCACTGCCTTCGCCCACCCAGGTTTAAACACGCTTAGTGGCAGGGGAATGCGCTACAGCAGCGCAAAGCATCGGCTGGGGCCGCCGGTGGCGCCGGCGACCTTCGGCCCACCGACCACAGCGACTGCGCCGCGCGGCGGCAGTTTGCCCAGGTTGGCCGTGCACTCGATGCCCCAACGGTTGCTGGGCAGCCACTTGAAGTGGACGGCGAAATCCTGGGACGGGCCGTGATCGAGGCTGAGGGTATCCACCATGATGCCCTTGACCTGGCGATTGGCCAGCAGCCACTCCACGGCATCTAGGCTAAAGCCGGGAAAGTGCATCACGTTCTTCTCGTCAACGTTGCGGAACTTGGGCGTCTTGACGAACTCATCCCAGCCGCTATACATGGCCACAATTGCGCCGAACGGGATGCGGCCGTAGCGGCGCTCCCAGCGGCGCAGATCGGCTTCGGTCAATAGCGCGTCGGGGTCCTTGGCCGCCTTATCGCGGATGTCCACCACCACCAGCGGGCCGACCAGGTTCTCCGGCGGGATAAGGTCGGCTGTGTCCTTGTCCGAGAAGTGGAAAGGCGCATCCATGTGGGTGCCGGTGTGTTCGTTGATCTGCCACTCGTTCAAGTTGTAGCCGTCCTTTTTGAGGGTGAAGACATTCTTCACCGTCAACTGCCGCTGGCCACCGAACGTGGGAAAGTCCGGCGTCAAGGGGTGGGTCAGGTCAATGACCTGTCGCACGCGCAGCTCAAGGGGGCGAAAGAGTTCTTCCTTGGCGTTCACCGGCGTGGCCAGGAAGGCGGTGGAAGCGACAGCGGCTGCGCCACCGGCGGCCTTCAAAAAACTACGGCGGTCAAGGGCTTGCGCGAGTTTCTCTTGACACTTGGGGACACACATGACTGTAAACCTCCTTTTTGGTTCAACAGGAGCAGGTCTTCTAGCTTCTGGCCACGGGGGCTTCAGCAGCCCGCTCCCAGTCTGCCGTGACTCTGTGCTCGTCTGCCGGACTATTCTCGACACGCTTGAGGAAGTCGCGCGTCAGTGCGGCTAGTTTATCAACCTCCAGCAAAAACGCATCATGGCCATAGTCGCTCTCGATCTCAACATACGTCACGTCTATGTGATTCTGCAGCAGCGCACGCACCAGCTCCTTGGATTGCCATGAGGGGTATAGCCAGTCTGAGGTATAGCTGACCACCAAGAACTTAGCGGTCACGTGGCGGAAGGCATCAGCGAGCGACGGCAGCCCATAGGAGAGGTCGAAGTAGTCCATCGCCTTGCTTAGGTAAATGAAGGAGTTGGCGTCGAAGCGCTTGGTGAACGATTGGCCGCGATAGTTTAAGTAGCGCTCCACCTCGAACTCTGGTTCGAAGCACCAGGCGTAGCCGTTTTGGCCGTTGCTCAGCCGGCGGCCAAACTTCTCGCGCATCGAAGCATCGCTGAGGAAGGTGATATGGCCGATCATCCGTGCGACGGCCAGGCCGGCGTTCGGCGGCGTCTTGCCGTAGTAGTCGCCGTTGTTCCAGTTGGGATCTGCGTAGATGGCCTGGCGAGGTACGGCGTTGAGGGCGATGGTCTGCGGAGAGAGGCGAGCGGTGGCCGCCAGCACAATTGCGCTCCGGACGCGCTGGGGGTATGAGACCGTCCATTGCAGCGCTTGCATCCCGCCCATGCTGCCGCCGGCCACGCTCAGCCATTGGGGGATGCCCAGGTGATCCGTCAGCAGGCGCTGCGCCTCCACCATGTCGGCGATCGTGACGATCGGAAAGCTCATCCCATAGGGCCGGCCGGTCTTTGGGTTGATCGAAGATGGGCCGGTGCTGCCGCCGCAGCCGCCGATGACGTTGGAGCACACGATAAAGTAGCGGTCGGTATCGAACGCTTTGCCCGGCCCCACGGCGTCGTCCCACCAGCCGGGTTTGGGATCGTTGGGGGAGTGCCGGCCAGCTACGTGGGCATCACCACTCCACGCATGGCAGATCAGGATGGCGTTGCTGCGATCAGCGTTGAGCTGACCGTAGGTCTCATAGGCGATCGTGAGCGGTCCAAGCGTTGCGCCGCTCTGTAGTTTGATCTCGCCGTCGTAGTGGAAGTACTGCGTTTGGACCAACATCGGAGCGATTGTTTGGTGAGAGGTCGCCGCGGCCAAACCCATCAGCGACCTCTCCAACCGCACGGTTGCTACAGGCTCACTTTATGCCCATTGCTCACCACGGCAACGGCCGCTTCCAGCGCCTGGTCAAGGTCCCAGATCAGGTCACGCACATCCTCTAGGCCGATGCTCAGCCGGATGAAGTCGTCGGTGACACCGGTTGCGCGCTGCTCGTCCGGCGTGAGCTGGGAGTGCGTGGTGGTGGCTGGGTGGATGGCCAGCGACTTGGCGTCGCCGATGTTGGCGACATGTGAGAAGAGCTTCAGATGGTTGATGAACTGCCGGCCTGCCTCGCGCCCACCCTTGATGCCGAAGCCGATCAGCGCGGTCAGCCCCTTTGGCGCCATGCGCTTGATCTTCTCGTGTTGCGGGTGGCTCGGCAGGCTGGGATGGATGACCCAGGCCACATGGGGATGCTTAGAGAGCCACTCGGCGATGATATTGGCATTGTGGATGTGGCGCTCCATGCGCACATGCAGCGTCTCCAGGCCGATGAGGTTGAGGAAGGAGTTAAACGGACTTTGCGAAGCGCCGATGTCGCGCAGCAAAGTCAGGCGCGCCTTGAGGATGTAGGCAGCCGGACCGAGCTGGGCGTAGATCAAGCCGTGATAGCTGGGGTCGGGCGTGTTGAAGTAGGCGCGGTGGCGTGGGCTGTTGCCCCAGTCGAACTTGCCGGCGTCTATGATCGCGCCGCCGATGCTCAGCCCATGGCCACCGATGTACTTGGTCGTTGAATGCACCACGATGTCAGCGCCCCACTCAATGGGCCGCAACAGGTAAGGCGTGGGCGTCGTGTTGTCAATGATCAGCGGTAGGCTGTGCTCGCGCGCAATCGCCGCCACTTCCTCGAACGGGAAGATGTCCAGCTTCGGGTTGCCGACCGACTCGCCATAGATCGCCTTGGTGTTCGGACGGATCGCGGCGCGAAAGTTCTCCGGGTTGCTGGGGTCGACGAACGTGACCTCAATCCCGAACTTCGGCAGCGTATAGTGAAACAGGTTGTATGTGCCGCCGTAGAGCGAGGCCGAGCTGACGATATGATCGCCGGCCTGGGCCAGGTTGAGGATGGCGAACGTCTCTGCGGCCTGGCCAGACGACGTGACCAGCGCCCCCACGCCTCCCTCAAGCGCAGCCAGGCGCTGCTCCACCACGTCGTTGGTGGGGTTCATGATGCGGGTGTAGATGTTGCCGAACTCACGCAAGCCGAAGAGGTCGGCGGCGTGATCGGTGTCACGAAACTGATAAGACGTGGTCTGGTAGATCGGCACGGCCCGCGCGTTTGTCGCCGGATCGGGCCGCGCCCCTGCGTGCAAAAGCTGGGTATCGAGGTGAAATTGACGCTCGGACATCTAGATAGCTTCTCCTTGCTCAGATTTGTTGTGGCGCATGGTTCAACGCAGCGAGCAGGCAGCGCGCCATGCGCGACGCGCACCAGCTCTGGAAAAGCGATCGCCCTCTTGCGCATTTGGACAAGAGGGCACCGAGCGTTGTACACCACTCCGCGCCATCTCTCATCTTCCAGTCTTGCGCTGCCGGAATTGGCACCGTATCAGCCTGTGCAAGCGAACCTCACCTTACGCGCGCTGTGATGGTTCACTTTTGCACCGTCTGATGGTTGCCGAGGCTTCTCAGGGCCGGTCCCTCCGCCTCTCTGGATAAGAGTGCGCTATTGGGCGATATTCACTTTTCCAACGGAGCGGGAGTATAGCAGCACGTCCGCGCTTGTCAAGGGTGCATGGGCGCGCTGCAAGGCTAATCACCGCTAGGGGCAACGAGGCGCTCGAATCAGCGCTCATCTATGATGTCCGCACGCGATGCACATCGTCCTCGGCGCTTATTTGCTGAGCGGGACGCCCGGCTACCGCCAGGCCGGCATCCACCAATACGTCAAGCACCTGCTACACGGCCTGGCCGCCGGCCCCGTTCCTCCGGACTGGCGCTTCACCGCCCTGGTCAGCCCAACGGCGCTTGCTGAGGCGCCGCAGCCAGCCGCGCACTTCTCCCTCCAACCAGCCCGCCGCTCGGTCGAGCAGCCTCTCGCGCGCATCCTTGCCGAGCAGCGCGAGGCGCCCCGCCTGCTGCGGCGGCTGAGTGCCAACCTGTACCACGGCCTGGGATTCGTCGCCCCGCTGCGCGCGCCCTGTCCTACTGTGGTTACCGTTTTCGACCTCAGCTTCATCACCCATCCTCAGGCCCATCGCTGGTTCAGCCGCTGGTACCTCGACCGCTTCACCCGCTGGTCCTGCCGGCGCGCCGTGCGCGTGATCGCAATTAGCGAGTGGACCAAGCGCGAGCTGATGCACCACTTTGGCCTGCCGGCCGAGCGGATTGACGTGACGCCGCTGGGCGTGGACCACCAGCGCTTCCGACCACTGCCCGCCGAGCCACTCGCTGCCTTCCGCGCCGAGCACGGCATCGGCGCAGCGAGCATCTTCTACTTGGGCAGCCTGGAGCCGCGCAAGAACCTGCCGCGCCTGATCGAGGCGTTCGCCAGGCTCTGCGCCGACCATCCCGAGCTGCCCGCCACCTTATTCATCGGCGGCAGCCCGGCCTGGAAATACGATCCCATCCTGGCGCGCATCCGCGCCCTGGGCCTCGGCGAGCGCATCCGCCTTATCGGGCGGGTGAGCGCCGAGGCATTGCCATGGTGGTATGCCGCCTGCGCGGTGGTGGCCTATCCCTCGCTCTATGAAGGGTTCGGCCTGCCGCCCCTGGAGGCCATGGCCTGCGGGACGCCAGTGGTCGCCGCAAACGCCGCGGCGCTGCCCGAGGTGATCGGCGACGCCGGCCTGCTCGTCGCACCGACCGACGTCGCCGGCCTAGCCGACGCGCTCTGGCGCGCGCTGAGCGACTCCGACCTGCGCGCCACGCTGCGGGCGAGGGGGTTGGCGCGCGCCGCGCGCTTTACCTGGGCGCGCACCACCGCCCTCACTCTGGAAAGCTACCAGCGCGCTGTCACAACGTGATAGGGCGCAGCGTCGCTGCGCCAAAAGTCACGCTGTTAGACGGTGGCTACCATTAATTGGCGAGCCGCTCGCCGCCTACAACTAGGGTTAGAGGCTTGGATGATGAAGAACGCTGCGCTGGTTCCCTCCTGCCGAGCGGGGCGGAGCGCTCATGCGGCTGCGCTCTCCGAGGCGCTGCCCTGTGCTTCACCCGAACAGCGCGCGGACGGCGGCCAGCGCCTCTGCCTCGCCGACAGAGGGATAAAACTCCAGCCCTATCTTCCCCGCAAAGCCCAGCGCCCTGAGCGTCTGCGCGATGTTGGCGAAGTTGATCTCGCCGGTCCCCGGCTCCTGGCGCGTCGGCACGTCGGCGATGTGCACGCTGTCGTAGAGCCCCCAGCAGTCGTGTAGCCCCTGGATTAGGTTGCCGGCAGTGCGCTGCTGGTGATAGCAGTCAAAGGCCAGCCGGAGCTGGGGATGCGCGATCCGCCGCACCACCTCGGCGGCCAGCTCGTGCGTGTGCACCGTCACGCCGCCGTGCAAGTGATAAGTGTTCAGCGCCTCGAACCACACGACGACGCTGGTCTTGCTCACCAGCTCCATCACGCGCGCCGCGCCCTCCAGCAAGTTGGCAAACTTCTGCGCCGGCGTGTAGTCGCGGCTGGGCGGCTTCACCCACCCCTGGATGAAACCGGGCCGCCTTCGTCCATCGGCGGGGAGCGGGTTGATCTGCTCGCTGAACATGAACAGGTGAAGCACGCCCCAGCGCTGGGCGCGCTCTAACGATTCGGCCCAGGCGTCCAAGCACAGGGGATGGTCAAGCGCGTCGGTGAGCGAGCCAGCGGCTTCATCGAAGGTGGAATTAATCACGCTGCCCGCAGCGCGGCAGGCCGCGGCCAATTCATCCATCAGCGCGCCCTTGCTTCGCCAAGCCCAGACGTCCAGGTGATGGATGCCCAGCTCGGCGAAGCGCGCCACTCGCTCCGGCAGCGGGAGATGGCGAAACCAGAAATCTACATAGCCGGTGTAGATCATCGCTCCTCCGCTGCCCTACCACTGGTCCAGGTAGAGCGCCAGGTCTTCTGGCGAGTCGAGGTCGAGGCAGATCGAGTCGGATCGGAACCAGCGCGGTTGCACCCCTGCGTCCAGCGCGCGCCGCATGTGCATCTCCGCGCTGCGCGGGCCGAACTGGAAGTCAATCACGTCCGGTGGGCGAAGCAGCAGCGCGTTCGTGCCCTGGCCGTGGCGATCCGGCGCGATCACCACGCAGCGGTCGCTATCGGCGGCCAGCGCGAGCATCCCCCGCACGTCAGCCGCGCTCAGGGCGACCAGGTCGGACGGAATGACCAGGATGGCCGGCGCATGGGCGTATTGCGCGCGCGCCTCGCGCAGCGCAGCGTTTAGGCTGCGCCCACGCTCACGCAGATGCGCCACACCCCACTCCCTTGCCCAATCCGCCACCTGTAGGTCGCGGCTGATGATCACGATGGGATTGACTTGGGGCACAGCCTTCAGCGCATGGATCACGTGCCGCAACGAATCGTGAGTCAGCGCGATCCTGCGCGAGAGGTCCAGGCGGCTGCTCAGGCGCGATTTCACGTTTGCCAGTGGCTTGACCGGGATGAGGGCTGTGACGAGGAATTGCTCAGCGCTCACAGCTTGGGCGAGTGATCGAGGCTGGCAGGTCGCCGGGGCGTCCCCGCCTGCTCGTCGGCGGGCCGGCCCAGCCTACAGCCGCCCAGGCGCTCTGGGCGTAGCCGGTCAGCGAAGCCTATCACCTCACACGCCAAGCGCGCGCGACTATCCGCATCGTGCATCAGCGTGTCGGTGGTCAGCACGCCTATCCCCAGCGCCGCCACGTGCGGCTCCAGGTGGGCGTCGCGTTCGTCCAAGACAAAACCGTTCAGAAAGTCGGCGTAATGTTTGGCCACTGCAACGGCAGAGGACTCGACGCCCAGCTCGCGCATCAACTTGGCGGCTGGCCCTTTGACGGCCTCGCCGCCGATGATCGGCGTGACGGCGATGACTGGCGCGCTGGCATTGAGCAGTGCATCGCGCATGCCCGGGATGGCGAGGATGGGGTCAATGCTGAGGTAAAGGTTGGAAGGGGCGATGATGATCGTGTCGGCGGTTTCGATGGCGCGCAGCGCCTCGGGCTGCGGCTCCGCTTCCTCCGCTCCCTCGTAGATCAGGCCGCGCACCTCGGGCTGCCAGCGCAGCTTGACGAAGTACTCTTGGAAGGCATATAGCCCCTCGTCGGTATCTACCACGGTGCGCACCCGATCATTGGTCATCGGCAGGATGCGCGGCTTGACCCCTAGTCGGCTGGCCAGAGTGTGCGTCACTTGGCTGAGCGTGGCGCCGCTGCGGAGCATCTGCGTGCGCAGCAGGTGGGTGGCCATATCGCGGTCGCCGATGCGAAACCATGGGGCGACGCCGTATCGCTCCAGCATCTCGAAGTTCTGAAAAGTGTCGCCCTGAATCCCCCAGCCGGTCGTCGGGTTAGCGATGCCGGCCAGCGTATACATCACCGTGTCCAGGTCCGGCGAGATGTGCAACCCGTATAGCTCAAAATCATCGGCGGTGTTGACGATGATGGTGAGGGAGGCATCGGCGTCCAAAGCGCGCGCCAGGCCATCGGCCAGCTTCGCTCCGCCAACGCCACCAGTAAAGACGACAACGTTCATCGTGGATTTATTGTCCGTTAGCCAAAGCGTTCTCGCAAGTGGCGTCAGCCTTCGCGCTCGCAGGGCGCGTCGGCGGAGCGCTGGGCGTTTGCCTGGGCCGTCGCCAGCGCCGCCGTGGCCGGCTGTCCCAGCTCGATGATCTGCCGAACAGCGATGACCAACTCATCGTGGACGCACGGCCAGCCGGCCAACAGGGGCAGCGCTTGCGCGCGAGGTGCCACCTGCGAGATGAGTTTGACGCGCAGCGCGTCCAGCGGCTGCTGGATGTCGAGCGGCGTGCGGGCCAGGGCGGAGACGCGCGCCGGCAGCGCGTGCGTTCGGATCGCCCATTCCGCGGTCTGCTCCGTCGCCAGCAGCCAACGAATGAACAACCAGGCGTCGCGCACATCCTGCGGCGCACCCTTTGGAATGACCCAGAGCGGCGCGCTCAGCAGAGCGGCTGGGCGATCAGCCGGCGCGGGCAACGTGCCGAGGTCAAGCGGGAAGTTCCCCCTCTCGCTCACCAGCTCCTGGATGGCCGGCAGGTCACGGCTGTTGACGAAGAGGAAGAGCGCGCGCCCGGCGGCGAAGTCATCCCGGCTGCGCGCCGCTGTGCTGATGCGATAGGCCTGTCCAGCGTCGAGATACTTCGCCAGCGCGGCGATCGCCGCGCCGACGCCGGCGCTCGCCAGGGCAGGCTGGCGGGTGGACGGGTCGTAGATCGGCGCACCGCGCGCGCGCAACCAATCTTCAAGCGCGCGGCCATCGTTGAGGTCAAAGCCAAAACAGAACGTGCCGAGGGGCTGATCGGTCACCTTGTCGCACAGGGCGTCGAATGCCTCCCAGGTCTGGGGCATCTGCGCCTCTCCAAGCAAGGTGCGGTTGGCCAAGACCAGGCCCATGTCGCCGCCGAAGGGCAGCCCGATCAACCGTCCGTCCGGACGCAGGCCGGCCTGAAATACAAATGGAAGAAGGTCAGCGCGATCGGCGGACTGCCAGCCAATCTCCGGGCTGGTGTCCTCGATGA
>Ga0308416_1000026_pt1 | contig 46175 bp, 45 predicted proteins | sample HotsprSampleOS60_FD_203468 | JGI IMG/M metagenome (GOLD analysis project Ga0308416, IMG submission 203468) | Hot spring phototrophic mat microbial communities from Octopus Spring, Yellowstone National Park, Wyoming, United States - 20090730_OS60 ... | reverse complement strand
GTGCTGGTAGGCGGGCTTTGGGGAGGCGGTCATGACATTGCTCCGGGAAAGTGCTTGCATCTGTCGAGGGAAACCATATTTTCTCCAAGAGCCTGCTCCGCCTGTGCGCTAAGTTGGAGCTAGGGCAGCGGCGAGGAACGTACCTTTGTCCTATCTTGGTTCTTACCCAGGAGTTGGTCTATGGGATCCCGCACCAAGTTTTTCGGCACCGTCTTGGCCATGCTGGCTGTCAACAGCATCTATATGCAGTTGCAGCAGCTGGCCCTGCGGCTGGAAGAAGAGGTGAACCCGGCTCCCTCAGAGCAGGCTGCTCCAGAGCCTCAGAGCAACGCGCAGCCACCGGATCTCTGGGGACATCTGGCCTAAGTTTTCCGGGGATGGCGGTGGGTCGAGGCCAGTGCTGGCTCCACCTCTCCCCTGCAACCCTAGGCTCCGAGCCAAGAGGCAGTTTGCAAAGGGGATCAAACTCCGTACCATAGAGGAGCGAGCTCCCCTATTTTGCGGTTTACAACTTGGATACTCACCATGACTCAGCCGTCAGCAGCTTCTGGGCAAAAGCCGATCGTCGTCGCCCCCTCCATCCTTTCAGCCGATTTTAGCCGCTTGGGGGAAGAAGTGCGGGCGGTGGACGAGGCAGGGGCCGACTGGATCCACGTGGATGTGATGGATGGCCGCTTTGTGCCCAACATCACCATCGGCCCGCTGGTGGTAGAAGCCCTGCGCCCGGTTACGGCCAAGCCCCTGGACGTGCACCTGATGATCGTGGAGCCGGAGAAGTATGTGGCCGACTTTGCCAAGGCGGGGGCCGATATCATCTCCGTTCACGCCGAGTCCAGCTCCACCATTCACCTGCACCGCACCCTCGGCCAAATCAAGGATCTGGGCAAGCAAGCAGGCGTGGTGCTCAACCCCGCCAGCCCCCTGGAGCTGATCCAGTACGTGCTGGATCTGGTGGATCTGGTGTTGATCATGAGTGTCAACCCTGGCTTTGGCGGGCAGAGCTTCATCCCGGCGGTGGTGCCCAAGATTCGCCAGTTGCGAGCCCTGTGCGACGAGCGCGGCTTGGATCCCTGGATTGAAGTAGATGGCGGCATCAAGGCCAGCAACGCCTGGCAGGTGATCGAGGCGGGGGCCAACGCCATCGTGGCTGGCTCAGCCGTGTTCAAGGCCAAGGACTACGGGGAAGCCATTCGTGCCATTCGCCACAGCCGCCGCCCCGAGCTGGTAACGGTTTGATTTGAGCTGATCTGGGAAAACCCTGCCCTTGGACTCCTCTCAGGCCAAGGCGCAAAAGAGAGGGGAGAAGGCCTGGCGCTCCTCACCCTCAGCCCATTGGGAAGGGCCACGGCTCAGCGGCAGGGATCCCTTCTGGTGGGAGGATGGGCTCGAAATTCTAGCGCAGAGCGTTGGTCTTCTTCTGGGCAGCCAAAGGCACGGTACCGTCCTCACCGGCGGCCTGGACTAGGCAATGGGGAGGTGTGGAAGGAGGCGTGATGGGCTGGGGCGAAGTGGGGCTGAAAAAGGTCTGGCAGAAGGGCAGGCGGCTGTTGCGCTGAATGGTGGCAAGGTAAGGGGGAGGGACAGTGCCCCAGTAGGCGCCCAGCACCTGCTGGTCCGGATCCTCCGGCAGCACCTGGTAGTACACCATCAGGCGATTATCGGGGAACCAGGCGCGAACAAGCCTTTGCAGTTGCCTTAAATTGAAGCCCGGCTCTTCTGGATTGTCAATTAGGTGCATCCCCGCCAGCCGCCCGCCCATGAAGTAGGCCTCCACATAAAACCCACGGGCATAGAGGGGGGGCTCTAAGGGATCCCGCGACGAAGGGGCATCCGGCAGGTAAAGGGCCTCACCGCCCGGGCGCAGTTGCCAGCGGCTCCAGCGGGGATCCTCCCGGTCGCTGGAAATAGTCTCCCAATTGTTGGCGCGGGCGTAGCTCAAGAAGCGCTCCTCCACCATGCCCAAATAGAGCATTTCCATCTGCAGGGGCAGCCGGGCACTTGTTTGCAATAGGGGCAAAGTTCGCACTTCTCCCTGCTTGAGCACCAAAACCTCTGCCAAGGCAGGGCGCGGTTCCCACGCCAGCAACGCCGCCAGGATTCCTGCTCCGAGGGCTCTGCCAAGGCCGGCCAGACCTAGCCGTGCCGAGGCCCGCAGCAACAGGAAAAGCAGTTTGACAAGGGGCAGTTTAAACCGAGGCCGTGCCCCGCCCCACATGGCAACGGAAGCAGGGACATAAGATGAGATCACGGGGAAATTCGAAGAGCTGGGAAGACGATAGAGACTATGGATGTTCTATTCTAGCCACAGCGCTAAGGTTCTTTGAAAATTTTAATCTGCTGCCCTGGGTGAACTTTCTTGCCGGCGGATGGATCAAAACCGGTCTCCAAATGGGCGCGACTGTCGAGAACCTCCCTCCCCCTCCTCGACTGCAAGGCCGGGGCTTGTCGTCATCGCTGGCCCCACGGCCACCGGCAAGTCGCGCCAGGCGCTGCTGTTGGCCCAGCGGCTGGGATCCCCCCTGTTGAACGCCGACTCTCGTCAGGTGTACCGGGAGTTCGACATCGGCACTGCCAAGCCCACTCCCGCCGAGCGGGCCCTCTGGCCCCACGAGTTGATTGACTTTGTGGATCCCCGCCACACCTATACAGTGGCCGAGTTTCAGCAGGCGGCCCAGGCGCGCATTGCCGCAGCCCATCGGCAGGGACAGACTCCTATTCTGGTGGGGGGCACAGGGCTCTACATTCAGTCGATCACGGCAGGCTTAGGGATCCCGGCAGTTCCCCCCCAGCCTCAGTTGCGCGCTCAACTGGAGACGTGGCCGCCCGAGATCCGCTACGCCTGGCTGCAGCAGTTGGATCCTGTGGCAGCGGGGCAGATTCACCCTCATGATGAAGTGCGCACCCTGCGGGCTTTGGAGATCATCTACACCACTGGGAAGCCGGCTTCCTACCTGCGGCAGGCCCATCCTCCTGACTACCCCATTTTGCTCTTGGGGTTGCACTGCCCAATGCCCCGTCTGGAACAACGCATTGCCCGGCGCACAGCAGAAATGCTGGCGGCAGGCTGGATTGAGGAGGTAAAAACGCTGCGGCAGCGCTACGGCCCAGACCTGCCCCTCTTGCAGACCTTGGGCTATGCGGAGATCGGCGCTTACCTGGAAGGGCGGATCCCGGCAGCCGAGCTGCAGCCTCTGATTGTGCGGCGCACCCGCCAGTTTGCCAAGCGGCAGATGACCTGGTTTCGGGCCATGCCAGGGATCCAGTGGCTGGACTGCGAGGCCGAGGATCTGCCCGAACAGATCTGGAAGCGGGTTACGGCGTGGATGGCCGCTCAGACCAGCGCTGAAACCAGTCCTGCCGTCGCTGCGCGTCCGCCCGCCGATCCGTAAGGATCTCCAACACCCGCACCCCCTGGGTCGGCAAGGGATCCAAGGCTTGGGCCAGCTCCTCCCAGGTCTCTATCCGCCGGTGGGGGATGCCATGGGCCTGGCAGAGGAGGGCAAAATCCACGGCCTGGGGGGTGGCAAAGTAGGGCTCAAAGGGAGGGTTGGGCTCCTGGCGACCCGCCTTGGCAATGGGCAAGAGCTCAAAGATACCGCCCCCCTGGTTGTTGATGAGAAGAATGGTCAGGGATCCCTGGAGGCATTGGGCAAGACGCAGGCCGCCGCAGTCGTGCAGAAAGGCCAGATCCCCAGTCAGCAGCACTGTTGGCCGATGGCGGTAGGCCACCCCAAAGGCAGTCGAGAGGATGCCGTCGATGCCGTTGGTGCCGCGGTTGAAGTAGGGCCGGATGCGGCGATCGTTGGGCGGCCAAAACCACTCCACATCCCGCACCGGCGTGCTGTTGGCAATAAATAGCGGCGTCTCCGGCGGCAGGTGGTGGGCCAGCCACCAGGCAAGCTTGCCCTCAAACCACTCCGGCAGGTCAGCCAGCAGCCGATCCAGCTCAGCCCGAGCTTTGGCTTCCGCCCGCAGCCAGGTTTGTAGAAAAGCGGTTGCTTTGGCCTTGCCTGCCGGGATCCCTGCCGCCACCTCCTCCACGACAAAGGGCAAGTGGGTGGTGGGGTTGTGGAGGGGATCGGCGTTCTGGGCCCGGGGATCGAGCAGCCAGGTGCGGGGTCGGGCTTGGGCTAGGGTTTGCCGCAGCGCCTTGCTGGTGGGCAAGGATCCCAGTTGGATCACTTGCTCTGGCCAAAGAGGAGGTTGCTCTCCCTGGAGGAGAAAATCGTAGGTGGTGATGAGGTAGGGGTTGAGGGAAGCGTAGTTGCGCAAAGGGGAGAGTCCCTCCGCCAACACCGGCCAGCCCAGGGCCAGCGCCAAGCGGGCCACCGCCTCTGCATAACGCTGGGGGTCTGCCGGTTGGGCCGGCCCTGCCAAGATCACCCCCCGCTCACAGCCACACCACTCCCGCCAAAAGGAAGCTGTTGACGCGAATGCAGAACCGCCAGCCGGGGTGACCAGGCCAGATGGGGAGATAACCCCGCGGAAAAAGGTCTTCTCAAACTCCGGATCTTCCTGCAAATGAACCAGCGGCGCCGTGCTGCCATCGGCAACGGGAGCTAGGGGATCCCGCAAAGGCACGTTGAGATGCACCGGACCCGGGAAAGGGTAGAGAGCACGCTCCCAGGCGTGGATGATCATTTGGCGCAGGTAGGCCAGAGCTTCCAGGTCGGCGCTGGGCAGGGCCAGCTCCGCCTGCCAGTTGGGGTAGTGGCCGTAGAGCTTCACCTGGTCGATGGTCTGCCCGGCGCGGCAGTGGCGCAGCTCCGGCGGCCGATCCGCCGTCAACACCAAAAGGGGCCAACCACTTTCTGCCGCCTCGATGAGAGCAGGGAAAAAATGGGCGCCGGCGCTGCCGGAGGTACACACTAGCGGGATGGGCTGCCGCAGCTGCTGGGCCAAGCCAAGGGCAAAGAAGGCCGCCGACCGCTCATCCAGCACCGGAATGGCCTCGATCTCAGGGTGCTGCGCCAGAGCATAGGTGAGGGGGGCAGAACGGGATCCCGGACACACCACCGCCACCCGACAGCCCAGCCGGCTCAAGGTCTCGGCCAAAACGGATCCCCAGAGGGTGTTGAGGTTGCGCCAGTCCAGCCGTTGAAGGGAGTTTGCGCCAGTCACTCCAGCTATCCCAGCCAGCGGGGAGATCGAGCAAGTTGGGTAGGAAGCCCAAAATAGGCACATCCTAGTAATCTATAGCCATCCCCAATCGCAGGGGAACCACTTGCTTTGGCCTTCCTTCGCCTTTCCTCTCTTTTTGGGAGGGGAGCTGTGGGCCGGGGAGGCGCCCGGGAAACTGCCTCAAGTCGGTTGGTCGCGCCGCAACTCCAGATTTCCTGGCGGGGGCAAGGGTTGGCCAGGCCTCTCCGATGGGGGAATAATGTTCATGAGAACGCCCCTTATCGACCTTCGCTGCACCCAATAGGAGCACCCATGGCCAGAAAACCCGATGGATACCTTGTCCACATCATGCTCGAAGGTGGACAAACCATGCAGGTACGGGTCAAGGAAGCTAGAGAATACACAGAGCTGATCAACCAACTGATGGTGGGTGGGGACGAGTTCATCACATTGCCCAAGCAAATGGACAACGAGTACATGATCGTGCGTCCGCAGCGGGTGTCCGGCGTGTCGGTGGAGGCGATCTACACTTCCAGCGTCGGCATCGACCTGTAGAGCTCAAGGCCAGGGTCGCCGGGCTGGGTTGCAACGCAAAGCCCCCACCCCTGAGGGCAGGGGCCGGACTAGACCCCCCTGGGATCTAGAGCCTTAGCACCGACAAGTTAGCTTTGCGGGGGCAGGATCACCTTGTCGATGACGTGGATGACGCCGTTAGAGGCCTCAATGTCTGCTTGCGTCACTTTGGCATCGTTGACCTTGACTCCGTCGCTCAAGGAGATCTTCACAGAAGATCCTTCGACCGTCGTCACTTCACCTTCCTTTAGATCGCTGGAGAGGACTTTGCCGGGCACCACATGGTAGGTGAGAATCCGGGTCAATTTCTCGCGGTTTTCCGGCTGCAGCAGCTCCTCTAGAGTGCCTTGCGGCAGCGCCGCAAAAGCTTCATCGGTGGGAGCGAAAACGGTGAAGGGGCCTTCCCCGGAGAGCACCTTCACCAAGTCGGCAGCTTCCAAGGCTTGGATCAAGGTGGTGAAAGAGCCGGCCTCGGCAGCAACATCTACTATGGTTTTGCTGGCAGGGGCAGCGGTTTTCACGCTTTCAGAAGTCGCGCCGTGGCTGCCGGCAATGACCGCAGGGGCTGCAACCAACGTGGTGGCCGAGGCAACAGCCAAGGAGAGAGCGAAGAGATTGCGAATCATGCAATGTAACCCTCCGTGAAGAGTAGGTTCACATTTCTATGTGACGGACGGGATAGAGCTCGGGTTCCTCAAAATCGCAAAAAGTCCCCGAAAAAGATATTTCTACTACCCCAAAATACCTTTTTGACAAGGCTTACAAGGCTACTCTCCGCTGAGGTTAGATTTGCAACAATCATCGCGGGATGGCGGTGAACCATCCAAAACACGCCCGATGAGGATCCCTTGAGGCTGAGGGATCGTTACGTTTGTTTACATTGTTTGTTCAAGTTAGCGTTCCATTGGCATCGCCAAAGTGGGCACCTCTGCGGTGCTGGGCAGAGGGGTAAACGAGTTGGCGATCTCAGCAGGCATGCCTACTCTTCTTCCGCCTCGAAGTCTTCGTCGTAGTCGTCCCCGATCAAATCGTCGATGTCGTCGATGTCTTCTTCCAAAACAGCTTCAGGGACTTCAAGAGGCTGCTCGATCAGCCGGCCTTCCTGGCGCAACCAGTCGAGGATAGAAATGCTACCGGGCAGGGGCAGCACTACTGGAGGCTGATCGCGAGGTTCTTCCCGCAGAGAAGGGTTGTGGTACATGCTGTCCAGAAGAAGTGCAGCTGTGAAGAAGGTGTGGGCAAGCTTCGGGTCGATGGCCTCGATAGGGCGCCACTTATCGACTGTCCTTTAGCTTAGCTTATCCCTGCCAAGCCTGCAAAAAGCGGTGCAGCACCCGCTCCAGCTCGACGGCTCGCGCCGCCTTAAACAGCAGTCGATCCCCTGCCCGCACCTGCTGCTGCAAACCCTCCACTAAGGCAGAAGCTTCCTCAAAGCGTTCAACCTCGGCGGCTGGCTTTTCGTCAACCAGTGGCTGCATCTCCCCGTCGGGATCCAAAAGCCAGACCCGCTCCAGTCTCAAGGAGGCAGCCGCCCGACCCACCTCTGCGTAGAGCTGTGGGGCATGCTCTCCCAGTTCCCGCATTGGGCCGAGGATGGCCCAGCGCCGTTTTCCCGCAGTCTGAGCCAGCAGGTGCAAAGCCGCGATCATCGCTTCCGGCGAGGCGTTGTAGGTCTCATCCCAAATCTCCACGTCCCCAGCCAGCTTGAGATGGCGATTGCGCCCCTCCAGAGGCAGCGGTAGGTCAAGGGGCTCTTGCAGGCGCTCCCAATTCAGACCCAAGCTGCGCACAGCCGCCAGCACCCCCATCCAGTTAAGGGCGTGATGCCTTCCTGGCAGGGGCACCGGCAAGGTCAAGCCCTCCACGGTTACGGTTTGGGCTTGGGGATCCCATTCTCCTCGCAAGTCCCCTTGGGCGAGGCCATAGGTGAGGGTTTTTCCCGACCACAGGCTGGCGGCAGTGGCCAACAGCAAGGGATCCTCACCATTGAGCACAGCTATCCCCTGCCCCAACTCCTGCAGCAGCTCACACTTGGCAGCAGCAATGGCCTCGCGGGATCCCAGCCTGCCGATGTGGGCGGTGCCGATGTGGGTAATCAAGGCATGGGTGGGGCGAGCCATCTGTGCAAGGCGGCGAATCTCACCAGGGCCGCGCATGGCCATCTCCAGAACGGCAAACTGGTGTTCTGGTTGTAGCCGCAGCAGCGTTTGCGCCACCCCAATGTCGTTGTTGTGGTTGGCCTCGCTTTTGAGAACGCTGCCGTAGCGCGAAAGAGCAGCCGCCAGCATTTCCTTGGTGGTGGTTTTGCCTGCTGAGCCGGTGATGGCCACTACCGGGATGGAAAATTGCTCCCGCCAGGCTCTGGCAATGCGCTGATAGGCAGTCAAGGTATCGGGAACCTGGAAGTGGGGACCCTCCACCGGCCGCTGGCTGATGACAGCAACGGCCCCCTTGCTCAGGGCTTGCGGAATAAAATCGTGCCCGTCGAAGCGTTCTCCCCGCAGCGCCACAAAAACGGATCCTGGCTGCAACCGGCGGCTGTCGGTGCAGAGGGCCTGAACCGGCAACCCCAAGAGGTGGGGATCTCCCTGCAAAGGGGCTTGCAGCAGGTCGGCCACAGTTTGCAAGGTCAGCATGGAGCAGCAGTCGGAGCATGACTCTAGTCAATAATAAGCTCAACTATACTGAAAATAATGTATAATATGTTCAGTACGGATTACTACCAGTTGATCTTTCTGTTTACTTTCGAGTCTGCCAACATGGTAGCCAAAGCAAAGCAGAAAATTGGTAGTAAGACGACACGGAAACTGCGCTTTGGGTATTCTACTCAAAGCTTTGCGGGATACCGCCATTCTGTTTGGACTCCGTCCCGCTAACGCGAATGGAAACAAGCAGAATGCTATCGCTGCATAGTTGAACAGTGATGTTCAGCAGTGTTCAGCGTAAATGTATCAGACCGGCTATCGCGTAGGATACCAACAAAAGCCCAATCCAACGCCAGGCAACGACCCAGCCCTTGCCATCCAGGGCTCAACGGTTGCCTATGCCCGATTTCACCTGCTTGGATCCCCTTGTCCGGCACTTCCATCTGGGGGATCCGGAGCCACCCGCAGCCATTCAAGGGGGCCTTATTCATCAGCTATTCTCAAGAGGGGTTCTCCCGCTAGCATTGCGGAAGAAAGCTTGGGGTGTGAGGCAAAACTAAGGTGAAGACGGCCGGTAAGGGGATCCCAGCGGCGCGGCAGCAACTCAGGCGCAAACAAGCTCTGGGGCTGGGGATCCTGTCGCTGCTGGGCTTTGTGGCGGGGATGGGGTTTGCCGCCCTCTCCCAGCCGGAAGGGGGATCGCCCGTCGCCGCTCCAGAGCCGGAGGTGCCCCGTTTTACGGCCCACGGCTGGCCGCTGCTGGATCCCCTGCCCCAGCCGGACGAGATCTGGGAGTGCGAGCTGGTGGTGGTGGGCGGATCCCTGGGGGGCGTGGCGGCGGCAGGCCAGGCCATGCGGGGGGGCGTGCAAACCTGTCTCATCGAGCTCACCCCTTGGCTGGGGGGCCAGATCACCTCCCAGGGGGTATCAGCCATCGACGAGTCGCTCCCCATGCGGCAGCGGGGCAATTTTTCCCGCCACTGGCTGGAGTTTAAGGCCCTCATCGAAAGCCAGCCGGTGCATCTGCCCGCCTGGACAGGGATCCCGCCGGGAACCCGTGTCTCCGAAATCAACAGTTGCTGGGTAGGGGGGCTGTGTTTTCCGCCCCAGGCTGGTTTGCAGGCGGTGGAAACCTGGCTGCAACAGGCCGCCCGCAGCGCCCCCCACAGTCGCTGGGCCACCCAGACCGCTTTTAAGGGGGCCACCTTCAGCGCCGACGGCTCCCGCCTCGAGAGCATCTACGCGGTGCAGCGGCAGCCGCGGGATCCCGATTTTGTGCCGCCGGGGCGGCTGTGGCGGGAATTGGTGAGCTGGTATAGCTGGCAGGAGACGGAAGTCTTTGCCAAGCGGGTGCTGCGGCTGCAGGCGCCGCCGGGCCGCCCCTTGTTCGTGATCGACGCCACCGACACCGGCGAGCTGGTGGGCTGGGCCGGGATCCCCTACCGGCTGGGCTCAGAAGGGCGAGATCTAACCGGGGAGCCCAACGCCGCCCCGGCCAGCAACCCGGAGTGCACCCAGGCTTTCACTTTTCCCTTCGTGCTGGCCATCCACGACGACGGCGGGCGCTCCCGCGCCGAGCTGGCCCAGTTGCAGCCGGGCTACTCCCGCGCCGAGCACCGCCGCCAGTTCGACCTGGAGGGGTTTCCCACCTTCAGCGGCCAGAGCTTTTTCAACTACCGCCGCATCGTCAGCAAAGGCCGCACGGATCCCTTTTACGGCACCCCGCTTCCCGGCGATCTCACCCTGGTGAACTGGAACCGCGGCAACGACTGGGGGATCATGAACCCACCCCTAATCCTAACGGAAGAGCGGCTGCTGGCCTCAGGGCAGCGCCACAACTGGCTGGGGGGGCTGGATGTCTCGGCCATCAAAGATGGGGAGAACCACGCCCTGCTGTTTGCCGAATGGCTGATGGAAACCCAGTCCCGCGCCGGCTATCCCCTCTCCTTGCTGTTTGGCGAAGAGTCTTTGCTGGGCACCCGCTCCGGCCTCAGCCTCTACCCCTACATCCGGGAGGGGCGGCGTATCCTGGGGCGGGCCGCCTACGGCCAGGCGGAATTCCTGATGCTGGAGCAGGATATTCGCGTCGGCGCCAGCGGGGGACGGGACTTTAGCCCCACAGCAGTTGGGATCACCCACTACGCCATCGACATGCACGGCTGTCGCTACCGCAACTGGGAGCCTTCCCTGTCGGCCAGCTCGGCGCCGGTCAACGAGTTTTCCGTCCGCCCCATCGTCATCCCCCTAGAGGCCCTGATCCCCCAGAAGGTGGATAACCTGCTCATCGGCGGCAAGGGGATCGCCGCCAGCCACATTGTCAACGCCGCCACCCGCACCCATTACGGCGAGTGGACCATTGGCTCGGCAGCGGGGCTGACCGTGGCTTGGCTCCGCAGCCAGGATCCCGGCTTGACCCCAGCCCAGATCGTGCCCCAGGGCAAAATGGCCGATTTGCAGCGCTACCTGGTTGCCTACGGCCAGCGACTGCACTGGTAGGCCGTTGCCGCCGCTTTACCCCTGGGCTAGGGAAGATCCTACCCCTCTGCGCCGGAAGGCAGGGGATTGGGATCCCTGTTGGCGCCATAGCGCCGCTGCCGCCACCACACCAGCAGGGGGCTGGCGATGAAGATGCTGGAATAAACCCCCAAGCTGAAGCCGATGAGCAAAGCAATGGCAAACCCCTTCAGGGTGGCTCCCCCAAAAATGGCAATGGCCACCAGGGGCAGCATCGTCGTCAGGGTGGTGTTCAAAGAGCGGGCAAAAGTCTGGTTCAACGACAGGTTCACCACCTCGGCAAAGCTGACCTTGCGGCTGACCAGACGCAGATTTTCCCGGATGCGGTCGTAGATAACCACTGTGTCGTTGACGGAAAAGCCAATGATGGTTAGCAGCGCCACCAAAAACAGGCTGTCCACCTCCATGCCCACCGTCAGGCCCAAAAGGGCAAACAGACCTGTTGTCAGCACCACATCGTGCAGCAAGGCCACAATGGCAAACACTGCGTAATCCCACTGGAAGCGCAGGGCCAGATACACCACAATGAGCCCAAAGGAGATGAGCACCGCCACAAGGCCGGAGCGCAAGAGCAGACGCCCCACCGTCGGGCCTACCGTCTCCACCAGCTTGCGCTCAAAAGGGCCTATCTGTTGCCGCAGCGTGGCTTCTACCGCCAGGCGCTCCTGCTCCGTCAAAGGGGGCATGCGGATCAGGGCTTCTTGGCCCGTCTGGGTGTCCAGTTGGATGATGCTGGTTCCCAGGTCATGTTCCTGCAGAGCCCGCCGCAGCTCGTCGGTGGTGACAGGCTGCTCAAAACGCAGATCCAACAAGGTGCCGCCGGCAAAATCCAGCCCCAGCCGCAGGGGGGTTCCCAGAGAGGCCAGGGAAAAAGCCATGCTGACCAGCCCCACCAGCAACACTGCCAGAGACAAGCTAAACCACAGCCTGCTGCGACCCACGATGTCGAAGCGGTAGTCAAGCGACCGCCGGGATCCCACCGCCGGATCGGTGGGGGATAGCTCTTGAGCTGTCATGATTGAGCCGCCTCCATGCGAACGCCGTAAAACTCAGGTTTGCGCAGGGCGGGGATCCCCATTGCCGCCAAAAGCAGCGTGCGGGTGCAGGTGATGGCCGTGAAAAAGCTCACCAAAATGCCAATGGCCAGGGTTACCGCAAAGCCTTTCACCAGCCCCATCCCCAGCCAGAAAAGTACGCCACAGACCAAAAGGGTGGTGACATTGCTGTCGAGGATGCTGCTGAAGGCGCGGTTAAACCCTTCCGAGATGGACTTGTAGATGGACTTGCCGGCCCGCAGCTCCTCTTTGATGCGCTCGAAAATCAGCACATTGGCATCCACCGCCATGCCGATGCTGAGGATGAAGCCGGCGATCCCGGGCAGGGTCATGGTCACCCCCAGCAGTTGGAACAGAGCAAACGTACAGAGGGCGTAGATGAGGAGGGCGATATCGGCAACAAGCCCCGGCAGGCGGTAGTAGGCCACCATGAAGACGAAAACCAGCACCAGGCCGGCAATGCCAGCATAGAGGCTGCGGCGCACGCTCTCTTCCCCCAACGTGGCCCCGACGGTGCGGTTTTCAATGACGCGAATGGGAACGGGAAGCGCCCCCGCCTTGAGCTTCACCGCCAGATCGGTGGCGGTTTCCACTGTGAAATTGCCCGTGATCACCGCCGTCCCGCCGGTAATGCCGGTGCGGGCAAACTCCGGCCCCACAATTGGCGCGCTGATCAGCACGTCGTCCAGAAAAATGCCAATCGGGCGCCCTGTTCCGGCCAACTCGCGGGTGAGCTGAGTAAACTTCTCTGCCCCTGCCGGCTTAAACTCCAGCAACACTTCCCAAGTCTGGGATCCGCGGCGGGGGGCTTGGGGATAGGCGTTGCGCAGCAGATCGCCGGTGAGGCCGACCCGTTCAAACAGGGCGTCGGGATCCTCCCCCGCCGTTATCTCTCCCCGCTCGTTGCGGGGCAGGGCACTGACCGGCACCAGGCCCTTGCGAAACTCCAACCGGGCCGTATCGCCCAAAAGAGCAATGGCCCGATCGGGATCTGCCACCCCCGGCAGCTGCACGAACAGGCGATCTTGGCCGCTGATCTGCACCAGAGGCTCGGCCACCCCCAGGCCGTTGATCCGCTGCTGGATCACCGCCTCTACCCCCTGCATCACCTCAGAGGTAATCTCAGGCACCTCTTCCGTGGGCAAAGCCTGCAGGGTGAGCTGCGTCCCCCCTTTGAGGTCAAGGCCAAGACGAACTTCGCGGCTGAAGCCCAAGTAGACGAGAGCAACCACCACCGCCAAGATAAAGATCAGCCCTCGCAGAACAGCGAGGCGACTGAGCCACAAAGCTGGAGATCTGGCCATACTGCTGAAAGGGTGAGGAACACGGGCGCACTCGATCCGAGGCTTTCAGGATTTTGGCACCTTTTGATCCTATCGCACACGGGATCCCTCACCTGACAAGTCGGAAAACGGCAGCGGCAGGAGCGTCCAAGTAGGGTCTCTGGGGAGCTGCTGCAGAGACAACCGCGAGTTTCTCAGAAGATGGGCGCTCGGCTGCCGAGCCGAGTAAGGAGAAGGTTGAAAGCCGTTAAACCAACGCTGTCTCCTCTTGGTTTGTGCTAGCCCTGGGGCTAGGCTATTGCCATCTCGGGGCAGCAGGCAACATCTGGGTGCGGTTTGGCTCTACCCCGACATCTGCGAGTTCAAGGAGGGAAAGTTGAGGTGAATTGGAGACGGACTTACTATCTCCCTGGATTGCTCTCGGCCCTAGCTTTATGGGGATCCCCCGCCTGGGCCGGAGAGTATTTCACCGAGGAAGTGACCAGCCCTAGCCTGGAGATCATCCACGGCTGGCGGCAGGAAGTGGACGGCATTAACGTCACCATCACCAACACCAGCCTGGGATCTTTTCGGGTGCCGCTGGAAATCGATATGGAGGATCGAACTAGCTGTGAGCGAGCCGACTTAGTGCTGACGAACAATCGCGTTATGCCAATGGGATCCTTTCAAGACTGCATTCTCAACATCTTTCCCTACTTGGATAAATTCATCAACCAAGAAGTCGCCAGCATTCGGGTCGCCCTCAAAGGGCCGGCCCCCCTCCTGGAGATCCCCCTGGAAGAGTCGGATCGGCTGATCTTGGCCCAGGTGGCCAACCAATCGCGGGAAGCCTTTGTCTTCTTTCAGCAGGAGCTGGCCCGCGTCTTGGCGCTCTTGAAGCAGCCCGATCCCGGCCAGGCCGAGACGGCCCCACCGACGGCCAGCCCAACGCCGACTGCTGCCGCCGAATCTGCACCCAACCCGGGAGATTTCGTGATCGTGGGCTCGATTCAGGAAGAACGGGTGGGGGCTGGCAGCCGCCTGAGCGTAGAGGCGATCAACCGCAGCACCCGCACCGTCCTCAACGCTCGTGCTCGCTTCACGTTCTACCGGGGAGAGGAGGTGGTGGAGACGCGGGTGGTCGCGTTTGAACCCAGCGACGTGCCGCCGGGACAACGCGCCTCTGCTAGGGTTCTGAAAACCGATGCCAATTGGGATCGGGTCACCGTCACCTTCCAGTGGCAGTAGGGATCCCTAAGGTGCCAGGGCGTTCCCTCGCAGCAGGCTGCCTAGAGTCTTAACCGTGATCTTGAACTGCACCCAAGGGTTCATGGGCACCACCGTCTTGTAGAGGTAGCTGTCAAAGGTCATCCGCTGCACATCCCGGTCAGCGCACATCTCCACAAAGGCCTCGCGGGTGGCGTTGGAACGGTAGAACACCCGTTGCAAAATGTCCAAAACCTTGTAGGTTAGGCCGTATTGGCGATCCCAGCGCTTGAGGTACAGCTTGAGATCTTCTTCGCTGGGGATGCGCTTCCCGCCCTCGGAGGTCTCGACGATGGTCTCGGCGCACATGCGGCCCGACTTGGCGGCAAAATAGATCCCCTCGCCGCTGGACTTGGTTACATAGCCTGCCGCATCTCCCACCAGGGCTGCCCGACCCACCACACGGCGCGGACGCGGATGCTCTGGGATCGGATGGGCTTCCACCTTGATCACCTGGCCGCCCCGAATCCGCTCGGCAGCGCGGGCGCGGATCCCGGCCTGCAACTTTTGGATCTGGGCTTGGTTGGCCTTCATGGTGCCGGTGCCCACCGCCACGTGGTCGCACTTGGGGAACACCCAGGCATAGAAGTCCGGAGAAACATCGTCCCCCACGTACATCTCTGCCCGCTCCTCGTAGTAGGCCATTTTGTCGTCCGGGAGCCGAATCCGCTCCTGAAAGGCCAGAGCATAGTTGTAGTCGCCGGCACCGATGGCTTCTGCCACCTTGGAGTGAAAGCCATCTGCCCCGATCACCAGATCCACCGCCAGCGAACGGGGTACTCCCCGATTTGAGCCGTCGGAAAAATCGCTGTAGTGCAGGATGTAGGGATCCCGGCCATTTTGGGGGATTTCCAGATGCATCACCTTGCCGTGGATCAGCTCCGCCCCTTTTTGGCGAGCGCGGTTGCGCAAGAAGGCATCCAGGATCTCGCGGCGGCACATGCCGATATACTCATTTTCCTTTTCGAGGGCGATATCCACCTCGTAGTTGGAAGGGGAGATCATCTTCATCTTGCGCACTTTGCGGTCGATAATCTCCTCAGGGAGGTCGAACTCTGAGACCATACAGAGGGGAATAGCGCCCCCGCAGGGCTTGGCGTTGTCTAGCTTCCGCTCAAACAAAAAGGTCTCGATTCCGGCTTGGGCTAGAACTTCGGCGGCAGAGGCTCCGGCTGGGCCACCCCCAACAACAGCAACTCTCAGGCTCAAGGCGCTCTCCTCGCTGCAAGTAGATCGGCTCGTCAGACAGCAGGCATCCTACCACAGCTCCCCAAAAGCGTTGCAAACCTTGACGAAGTATTGCAGTTCGGCGAGGCTCAAGGGAACGTGCTTTGGCGATGGGAACAATAAAAAGGGGTCCGCCCCGTCTGCTTGTCCAGGGGGCGGGGAGCGGAAACCTGCCCTGCAGTCCGGGCTCAGCGCTAGAGGTTCTGAATCATGAGCTTAATTGGCAACATCATTTGGCTGATCTTCGGGGGGTTGCTGACCAGTCTGGGCTATATCTTGGGGGGGCTAAGCCTTTGCCTGACCATCATCGGCATTCCTTTTGGCTGGCAGAGCATCAAACTGGGGTTTGCAGTGCTTGCCCCCTTCGGCAAAGAAGTGGTGGAGTATCCCGATGCCAACAGCCCGCTGCTGCTGATCTTCAACGTGATCTGGCTGTTGCTCTTCGGCTGGCCCCTGGTGCTCAACCACCTCTTCTGGGCTGTGATCCTGGCCGTCACCGTCGTTGGGATCCCCTTTGCCAAACAGCACCTGAAGCTGGTCATCCTGTCTTTGTTGCCTTTTGGCCGGGATCTGCGCTGAAAGAGGGCAAAGTGGGGATCCCTGCAGATTAAGATCACTGCCAAACTCTACCGCGACGGCAAGGGGAGAGGGCGAGCGGCCAGCCGTTGACTGTGATTTGGATCGCCTTCGAACCTCTCATCCGGTCACCAAGACACGGGCGGAAAAGCGAGAGATTGAACTCATCGCAGATGGGGAGAAAACCATGCGCAGCATCTGGCTCGCGGGGGTAGTCGCTGCTTTGGCTCTGCTGGCGGCTATGTCTTTGGCTCAATCGGATCCCCAGGAAGAGTGGCTGCACGGCGAGCAGTGTGGCACAGAGGGGCCGGTCATCTGTCTGGAGTGACGTTCTCCTCAGCCCGGATTTCAGAGGGGCTCTATCTGGGTCACTTCTACCCGGCTCTCTGGCCCTAGGCTGATGCGGAACTGTTTGGCACCCGTCGGCAAGGGATCCGGCGGCAACTCCGGCAGGTCGGCAAGAGGAGTTTCGGCGCGGCGTTCCCGGGCCAGCTCATTCTCCGGCTCGGCAGCCAGCAGGGATCCCGCCGCATCCACCGTTACTCGATAGATCAAGCTCTCCTGCAAATCGGGAGGAGACTGCCATTGCTGGGCCAGGGTGTTTTGCAGCCGCAGCAGAGGATCTCCAGAGGCTTCCGGCGCGGTGAGCTGCTCCTGGGCCGAGTTGAAAGCAGTGGGAGCCCTCTTCTCCGGGGTGCGGCTGGCCCAGATCCCGACCCCGGCCACCAGGGCGATCCCTCCCACCAGCAGGGCAGCGATCCCGGCAGGCTGTCGATACCAAGCCCGCGTTACCGGCGTTCCCAGGCTGGCCAGTTGGGGAATGTCATCGGCCACCTGAGAGAGGTTCTCCAACAGGTCGTACAACTGGGTCATCGACAGATCCACTTGGGCAATCTGATTCTCCCCTTGGCGCACCGTGAGGCGATGAAAAATAAAATCCAGCGGACGGATGGCCACAGTACCGCTGAAGGTTCCCTTGGGCGCGCCGCTGAGCTGGGATCCGACGTAGCGGTCGATCACCGCGATCAAATCGCTGAGCCAAACACTGTCCCCCTGCAGAGTTTTGGTGGTCTCCCCCTGGCGAATTTCCAACTGACACTCGAAGTTCTGCTGGATGGCTCGCAGGGGCGGCGTTGAGGAACCCTCGGCAGCTTCGGGCAGGCCAGGTGCCTCTCCCCGCACCGTGAGGGTCGAGGTGGGCTGTTGATAGGTATGACTGATAAGGGTGAGACTGGGCATGGCAACTGGCGGGCAAACAACACAAGCAAGGAGCCTATTTCAGGAAGAGGGCAAAGCATCCGATCCGGAGCTATGGGCTACCTCCCCTTCTTCGTCGCTGCCGGCGGGCAGATCCATCTCAGGGCGGTTGAGCAGGGCTTTCCATAGACGCTGGGCCCCTCTTGGGCTGCTGTAAAACATCAGCTCGATCAAGATGCGCAGAGCCAGCTCGGCGAGGCTGTTCTCGTCACGCACATCCCCATCCACCATGCGGCTGCGGTAGTGGGAGATAAACTCATCTAGATAGTCGCCCACCAGTGGCTGACGGAAAGGGCTGAGCTCCTGTTCAACAGCAGCTTCCAGTTGCTCCAAGGTGCTGCGGATACGGGCCTGCTGCTGAGCAGCCAGATGAGCAATCACCAGCACCAGGGCGCGCGCCTCTTCGATATCGACTTCTTTTCGCCCACCGCTGCTGCGGCGCAGAGGGTTGGCGTTGCGCAGCCGCCAGAGAGCCACCCGATCGCCGATCTGCTTTTCCAAGTTCAGGGCTTTGGCTGCAGCCAGAACCGCCTCGGAAATTTCTCCGCTCAGGGACTCCAGCCCCAGCAACAGCAAATCCAACTGGGCTTTGATGGTTCCGGTAGCTGTGGTGAGGCCGGCGGGCCGAGGGTCTAGCTGAGTCTGCTTAGGTTCCACCGTCACGCTGTCAATGGGAGCTTTTTGCTTTGATAGGACTCTATGATCTCCTGTCTGGGGCAAACCTGCAACCGGATCCCTCCTGCGCTTGATTCTGACCCTTGCCAAGGGCTTGGATGACGACATCCGGCAGGCGCTGGGCATTGTCCCGCTCTTTCTCGCTTCTTGAGAGTTCCCCAACCAGATTAGAAGTCAGACCGAGTTGTTCTGGGTCAGTTGTTGTTTTTGCAACGAACCCATTTTCTCAGCCTGTTTGCCCTTGAGAAAAAGAGGGGGTAGGAGGCGCTGTCGGTATGGGTTGACCTAGGATAGTGTATGATTCAAGCCTATAGCGGGTGAGAAGAGAGGGGGATCCGCATTTTGCGGCTTGATTGCCTGACTGTTCCCAGTCTGCCCTTTCTGACCACCTCAGCTCCGGGCGTATCCACAGATGAGCATGAGCGCTCCTGCTGCCCAACCCAGCCCTCCTCACTTGGTCTTGATCTTCACGGATCGGATGGGTCGGCGCGGCGTTGTCTTAGACAAGATTTACTACTCGGTGGGCCGGGCAGCCAGCAACCACATCCGCCTCTACGACTCTTGTGTTTCCCGCGAACACGCCCTGATCATCCGCATCCCGGAAGAGAACCGGGCTGGGTACGGCTATATGATCTTTGACGGCAGTTCCGCATCCCGCCGCAGCACCAATGGTTTGTTCGTCAACGGCAAGCGGGTTTTGTCTCATCGGCTACAGCTTTTGGACAAGATAGGGTTTGGGCCCAATGTAACCGCCATCGTGGAGAGCACCGACCGCCTCAGCCCGGAGACGCTGGCAGCCCTGTTGAGGCCGCCGGCCCTCGGCGACAATGTAACCCCAACCGGATCCCAGAGAGAAACCTTGAAAGAGACGCCCAGAGAGAACGACGACTTCACCGCCGCTTGATGGCGTGAATGGTTTTCAATCCAACCCCCTGCCGAGTTTTGGGTTCCCGTGACTCCCACTCCCCCTGCCCTGAGCGGCTACTGGCAAAATGGCTTCGACCTGGAAGCTCACTTGGGATCCTTTCTCGGCCTCAAGGCCGCCGAGCTGCGGGAGAAGCTGCGGCTTGGCCAGCAACAGTTGGCAGAGCTGGGCCGGCGCGACTTCATCTGGGATCAGGCGGAGATCTTTTACCGGGATCGGGTGGGATCCGCCTATTTGCTGGACTTGGCAGCTTGGCACCTGAGCAGCACCGACTACATCGGCGATACCCTGCGCCTGGTGGCCGACCATGCCCGTGGGCGGGTGTTGGATTTTGGCGGCGGCATCGGCACCCACGCCATTGGGGCGGCCCTCTGCCCGGCGGTGGAGCAGGTGATCTTCTGGGATATCAACCCCATCCATCGGCAGTTTGTGCAACTGCGGGCGGAAAAGCTGGGCCTAAGCGAACGCATCCACTGTCCAGACACCTTCCCGGAAGGGATCCGTTTTGACACCGTCATCTGCTTCGATGTGGTGGAACATTTGCCGGATCCGGCGGCGCAGTTGCGGCAATTTGACGACTGGCTCCAGCCGGCAGGTAAGCTCTTGATTAACTGGTATTTTTTCAAGGGGTTTAACGGCGAATTTCCCTTTCATCTCGACGATTCACAGCGGATCGAGGAGTTCTTTCAGGTGTTACAAAGCCATTTCTTAGAAGTGTTTCACCCCTATTTGATTACTGCCCGCTGCTACCGCAAGTGGAATGAACGCTGAGATGGGAGAAAACCCAAGTGCTGCGCTATTTGCAGGTGTTGTGGTTGTTTTGGAGCACTTCTGTAGCTGCAGAAATGGAGTACCGGGCCAATTTTGTCTTTGCCAGCCTCAGCAGCTTGGGCGGCCTGGGGTCAGCTTTGTTTGGGCTGTCGCTGTTCTACCAGCAGGGGCACCGCCTGGGGGGCTGGAGCTGGCCGGAGGCGCTCATCGTCTTGGGGGTGTTCACCATTTTGCAGGGGGTGTCGGCCAGCCTTTTTAACGTCAACTTAAACCGCATCGTGCAACAAGTTCAGGAAGGCACCCTGGATTTTGTGTTGCTCAAGCCCATCAGCAGTCAGTTTTGGCTGTCAACTCGGGTGTTTTCTCCCTGGGGCCTGGTGGATATTGGCTGTGGCCTGTTGTTGATTCTCTACGCCGGGATCCAGTTGCGGCTGCCGGCCTGGGCCTATGTTCTGGGTCTAGTGCCCCTTTTGCTGGGGTTGGTCATCCTCTACAGCCTCTGGTTTATGCTGGGGGCCACCAGCATCTGGTTTGTCAAGATCTACAACGTCACCGAGGTGTTGCGGGGCTTGGTGGAGGCGGGGCGATTCCCGCTGGTGGCCTATCCGGTGGCCTATCGGTTGTTTTTTACCTTCGTCGTGCCGGTGGCTTTCTTGACCACCGTGCCGGCAGAAGCCTTGCTGGGTCGGATCCAGTGGCCCTGGCTTGTGGGATCCGCCCTGCTGGCGGCGGGGCTGCTGTGGGGATCCCATTTGTTCTGGCGCTTTGCCCTGCGCTTTTACACCAGCGCCTCTAGTTAAAATCTCCGTCCAAACCTCTCCATCCTGAGCATCCAAGCAGGGAGGATGGGAGTAATTGCTACAGAAGCGCCCCACGCGCTCCCCTTTGGGAAGAACAATTGGCCTTCCCCCTCAATGGAAGGGCAAAAGCGGATTCTCGGCTGGGGGATGGGATCCCTCTAGCCTGCCTTTCTAGCGGCAAAAGAGAGTGCTGCTTGCCGCAGCAATCTGCAGCCACCTGTCTTGTGGCGCAGAGGGGTGTTTTGTTGTCAACAATCCTGACACCGACTGAGACAATTTGTCAATTTTTTAAGGAGCATTTTCCATGCGCAAGCACCTGCAGTGTGTGGCCGTATCTGTGGCAGCCGGTAGCTTAGCTCTGCTGGGCTGCAGCAACAGCAATGCTTCTCCGATGGCGATGATCCCCTCCCAAGCAGATTTGGTGGCCCTGGGCAGCGGCAACCGCCTCACCTTCATCCGCTCCACCGATGCCTCGGTACAGGGATCCCTGACGGTGACGGGGGTGAGTGGTAGTTTGATCGGTATTGATGTGCGTCCTGCCAATCGCCTGCTCTACGGCCTCACCGACGCCAACATCCTCTACACCATTAACTTGCAGACCGGCGCCGCTACGGTGGCCAGTACCCTGTCGGTTCCCTTTACGGCGGGTACGCTGTCCGGCATGGATTTCAACCCCGTTCCGGATCGGCTGCGCCTGGTGGGAGCCAACGGCCAGAACTTCCGCATCAATGTGGACACGGGCGAAGTGATCCAAGATAGACCTTTGGCCTTTGGCCCAATGGAACTGCAGGGATCCCGACCGGCTGTTACCGCCGCCGCCTACACCAACAACGTGGCCGGCACCCAATCCACACGGCTGTTGAACATCGACGGCGAGCGCAACCTGCTGCTGTTCCAGAATCCGCCCAACGAGGGGGTGCAAATGCCGATTGGCCCCCTGGGCGTGAACTTCGGCCCGGTGGGCGGGTTTGACATCCGCACGGTCGGCGGGGTGGATACCGGCTTTGCCATCGGCGGCTCCACCCTGTATCGAATTGACCTGAATACAGGTCGCGCCACCTCTGTGGGCACGCTGCCGGGTGGGCCGTTCTTTGGCTTGGCTGCCTTCTAGATCGGCCAGGTTGTTACAATTCCAGTCATTTTTCTGGCCAATTGTTGCTGTTTTGTTTCGGCCCGATTCCAGCTCGGGATTGGGCCTTCTGTACTTCTTCAAGTAGGGTTGACCTCCATCTATGCAGGCGATAGATTATGGGAGCCGCTGTCCTTTCTGGCTTGCCTTAGGCAAGGCCTGCTTCTTACTAAGTGCTTTCTCGTCGCCGTTTTGTTTTCTCCTTCCCCCCATGAAGATCGAGGATGACAAAGCCGAGGGATCTCTGCAGGAGAGAAGCGATGCAGAGGTATTTTCAGCCCTCAAGGCAGGCCAGTCGCAAGCTTTGGCTATCCTCTACGACCGCCACGCCGGTTTGGTATACGGAATCGCCTGCAAGATGCTGGGCAACTCTGCCGAGGCCGAAGATCTGACGCAGGACATTTTTTTGAGTTTGGCCCGTTCTTCCTTCGATCCCAAGCGGGGATCCCTGCGCACTTACCTGGGCATTTTGGCCCGCTCCCGCTGTTTGGATCGGCTGCGCTCTTGGCGCAATCGACAGCGATCCCTGGAACGGGGCAGAGTGGAATTACAGGGCGATGCCGCCGAGGATCCGGCCCTGGAGCAGTTGGCCGGGGCAGAGCAGGCGGTCGAGGTGCAAACGGCTTTGGCCCAGCTATCTGAACATCAACGCCAAATCCTCAAAATGGCCTATTACGAAGGCATGAGCCAAACAGAAATTGCCAAGCAATTGAATCTGCCTTTGGGAACGGTTAAAGCCAGAGCCCGCCGAGGCTTGCTGCGGCTGCGCGAGTTGCTGGGAGGCGCCCCATGAAAGCCGAGTCTGTGTCTCCCGAAGAACTGCAACTGTGGCTGGCCGGCTACGTGCTGGGGGATCTCTCCCCGGAAGAGGCCGACCGCCTGGAAGCGGTGCTCAAGCTGCGCCCGGAGCTGCAGCAGGAGCTGCAAGCCCTGCAACAGACCCTGGAAAGGGCCTACGGCGTCGAAGAGAAGCAACCTCCCCCCGCGCTGCGGGCTTCTCTGCTGCAAGCCTACACAGAGCCGGCGCCCAAACCCCTCTCCACGACAATTCAGGGATCCCCTCGCTGGCGGGGCCTGGCGGCATTGGCAGCAGGGTTAATCGTGGCTTTGGGACTGGGGAATCTCTACCTGTGGCGCAGGCTGCAACTGGCCCAGACGCAAGGGATCCCGGTCGAGGTGGTGACATATGAATTGCAACCGACGGCAGAAAACGTGACTGGCTCGGTTACGGTGGAGGTGGATCCGCAGCGCTTGCAGGGGAGGCTGGTAGCCCGCGGTTTGCCGCCGCTGCCGGAAGGCCGCGTCTATGCGCTCTGGGTGGTGCTGGAGCCGGAAGCGCCCTTCACCAAAGATAGGGCGGGGGCGATCCTCACCACAGCTTTCCGGGTGGATGCGGCGGGAAACCAAGAACAGGAGCTGCGCTTGCCACCGGTGTTCGCATCCACAGAATGGGTGCGGGCAGTGGCCATTACCGAAGAAGACGGCAGCCGGCCCCAAGAGCACCAGGGATCCCCTCTGTGGATTTCCGGCTAGCGGGAGCAGTGGCCAACCAACATAGGTTCGTCGGCGGAGGCAAGGCATGGATCTAGCCAGGATCCCTCTGCTTAAGCGACTGGCGGAGCACTCTCGCCGATGTGGATCGGCAAAACAGGGATCCCGAGCCACCCTGCCGTTGGGAAAAGTTGTGGGCGCACCGGAAGCGTAACAGCATTAAGATGATGGTCACTACCCCGGCACAGCAAAAGCCAACTTGGAGGCCACCCTATGGGCGAAGCCAAGCGCCGCAAAACCCGAAACAGACCGACTCCCGACCAAGAGCTGCTCTTTCCCCAGCTCAAAGACATTCCTCTCACCAAAGCCCAAGCCCGCACGATCTACAATTGGACAACTCGAGGCGCTTGGGCCGGCATTATTCTCCTGGCCATTGTCTGGGTGGTGGTGCGATTTGTGGGGCCTGCCCTGGGCTGGTGGCACCTGGTGGGCTAGCCGGCTGGATCCCTTGAGTCTCCTTGGAGTTTTCCTATGCGATCCTACTTGGCAGCCGCCCTGCAGATGACCAGCACCCCCGATCTGGCCGGCAACTTGCAACAGGCAGAGGAGTGGATTGACTTTGCGGCGCGCCGGGGCTGTGAGCTGGTGACCTTGCCGGAAAACTTTGCCTTCATGGGGCCGGAGGAAGAAAAAGCCCGCCTTGCGCCGGAGATTGCGCAGCGGGCCGAAGAGTTTTTGGCCAAGATGGCCCAGCGCTACCAGGTGTTTGTGCTGGGCGGGGGATACCCGGTGCCGGATGGACAGGGCAAGGTGTACAACACGGCGGCCCTCTACAGCCCCGAGGGCAAGGAGCTGGCCCGCTACCGCAAGATCCACCTCTTCGACGTCAACCTGCCCGACGGCAACACCTACCGCGAGTCGAACACGGTGGTGAGCGGCAACGAGGTGGTTGTCTGCCAGGAGGAGCGGCTAGGCACCCTTGGTTTGTCGGTCTGTTACGACGTGCGCTTTCCTGAGCTATATCGCTCCTTGGTGGATCGAGGGGCAGAAGTGTTGTTGATCCCCGCCGCCTTTACCGCCTACACGGGTCGGGATCACTGGCAGGTTTTGCTGCAGTGTCGGGCCATTGAAAACACCTGCTACGTGATCGCCCCCGCCCAGGTGGGCACCCACTACGAGCGGCGACAATGTCATGGCCACGCCATGATCGTGGATCCCTGGGGGACGATCCTGGCGGATGCCGGCGGCGAAAAACCAGGAGTGGCCATTGCCGAGATCGCCCCAGAGCGGCTACAGCTTATCCGGCGGCAGATGCCCTCGCTGCAACACCGCCGGCTGGCCTGTGCCGTTACTCCCTAGGGATCCCCTATGCCTTGGCCGCCGCTGATTCTCTACAGCAAGCCCGGATGCCACCTCTGCGAGGGCCTAGCGGAGAAATTGCGGCAGATCCCCGAAATCGGCGAGCTGGAAATCCGCGACATCACCGCCAACCCCGCCTGGTGGGAGCGCTACCACCTGGAGGTTCCCGTGCTGAAGGTGGCCGGGGATCCCGAACGGCTTTTGCCTCGCCCCTCGCCGCGGCTGACGGCGGCGCAGTTGCGCGCCTGGCTGGGACAACAGTTGGGTTGCCTATCGGGAGGCTAGCGCTTCGCTGCGGGCGGTATAGCCAGCTTGGCGCAAAGCTGCCACGGTGGCCTCGGCATCTTTAACCCAAAATTGGGATCCCAGCCTCACCCAGAGCGTGTGGGGAGGGGCGACGATGGCCGCCACAACAGGGATGCGATTTTCTTCCTTGGCTTCCGAACGTTGGCGGGCAAGCAATGTTTGCAAACGGTATCGATCCTCCAATGTCCCAGCCGAGTCCAGAGGGAGTTCCACCGTAACCCAACTCACCGATTCAATCGGCTGTAAGTCCTCGACAATCAATTGCACCTGTTCATCCCGCTGATCCACCTTGGCCCAGATAAAGAGCCGTTGATCCACCTCCAGACGATGGCGCAAACGTTCGTAAGTTTTGGGGAAGATCACCGCTTCGCAACTGCCGGTGAGATCTTCCAGTTGCAAAATGGCCATGCGATCCCCTCTCTTGGTGGTTACCGTTTTAATGGCGGTCAGCAGGGCCAGAATGCCTACAGAAGTATCGGCTGCGTAGCCGCTCAAATCGGAGAGGTTAACAGGAGCCAACAGCCGCGCCTGCTCTTGAATCCGCCGCAGCGGGTGATCCGAAACATAAAAGCCCAACAGCTCCCGTTCTAGCCTTAACTTTTCTTGCGGTGGAAAATCTTCAGTTGCAGGCCCCCGCGGAGCTTCAATAAATCCCTGGTCGTTGCCCAACAAATCAAACAGGCTGGCTTGGCCAATGGCTTTGGACTTAGCCTGCTCCGCTGCCCAATTGAGGATGGGATCCAGATCCGCCATTAGCTGTTTGCGGTTGCCGGAAATACCATCAAAAGCGCCCGCACAGATCAACGACTCGATGGCGCGGCGGTTGACCACGCGCAGATCCACCCGCTGGCAAAAATCGGCCAAAGAGGTGAAGGGGCCTCCGGCCTGGCGGGCAGCCAGAATGTTTTGAATCGCCCCCTCGCCCACATTCTTCACTGCTCCTAGACCAAACAAAATGCTGGATCCCTGAGGGGTAAAGTCCAGGCCAGAACGGTTGATATCCGGCGGCTCAATTTGGATCCCGATCGACAGGCAATAGGTGATGTAGCGCTGGACCTTGTCTTGATCCCCTCCCACAGAAGAAAGCAGCGCCGCCATGTATTCTGTTGGATAATTGGCCTTGAGATAGGCTGTCTGGAAAGTAATCAGTCCATAGGCCGTAGAGTGGGATTTGTTGAAGCAATACTCGGCAAAAGCAACCATTTGGTCAAATAGCTCCGTAGCCACTTCCTTGGCCACACCTCGCTCTACTGCCCCTCGGACGAATTGCTCCCGGTGTTTCTCCATCTCGGAAACTTTCTTTTTTCCCATCGCCCGCCGCAATAGATCAGCCTGGCCCAGGGTATAGCCGGCCATGTCCTGGGCAATGCGCATGATCTGTTCTTGGTAGAGAATGGCGCCATAGGTATCTTGAAGGATTGGCTTGAGGAGATCGTGGGCGTAGGTTACCGGCTTGCGGCCATGCTTGCGATCGATAAAGTCCGGGATCATGCCCGTATCCAATGGCCCTGGCCGGTAAAGAGCTAAGACCGAGGAAATATCTTCCAAGTTGGAAGGCTTGAGCTCTCGCACCACCTGCTTCATGCCGGAAGACTCCAGTTGGAAGATCCCTTCCAGCTCTCCTTTTTCCAAAAGTTGGTAAGTTTTCTCGTCGTCCAATGGCAGGTTATCCAGGTCGATAGTGACCCCTCTGTGCTCTCGAATCAGCTCCACGGCCCGCTGGATCATCGTCAGGTTGCGCAGCCCCAAAAAGTCCATCTTCAACAGGCCCAGAGACTCGATATCTTCCATCGAGTACTGAGTAATAATTTGGCCTTCGTTGTTGTATTGCAAGGGCACGATCTCATCTAGAGGATCTTTGGAGATGACCACGCCGGCAGCGTGAACCCCAAAGGTTTTGTTGGTGCCTTCCAACAGGCGGGCCAGCTCGATCCAGCGGTGAGTGGTTGGGTCTTTCTCGTATTTTTCTTTGAACTCTGGAGCCGGCGTGTTCTCGCCGATCATCTCCTCCAATTTTGCCGGTTTGCCCCGCGAGACCGGGATCAGCTTTGCCATTTTGTCGGCTTCGGCATAGGGAATATCCAGCACCCGACCGACATCTTTGAGAATGGCCTTAGAAGTCATGCGGTTGAAGGTGATGATCTGGGCCACTCGCTCCTGGCCGTATTTGCGGGTTACATAGTCGATCAGCTCTCCCCGCCGCTCGATACAGAAATCGGTATCGATATCCGGCATCGATTGCCGTTCTGGGTTGAGAAAGCGCTCGAAGAGCAACCCATATTTGACGGGATCGATGTTGGTAATCTGCAAAGCATAGGCCACCAGGGATCCGGCTGCCGAACCGCGGCCCGGGCCCACCGGGATCCCGTGTTCGCGAGCATAGCGAACGTAGTCCCAGACCACCAGGAAATAGCTGGAGAAGCCCTTTTGTTGGATGATATTCAGCTCAAAGCGCAGGCGCTCCTGATAGTTTTCCGGAATCTGATCTGGATAGGCGACGCCGCAGCGTTTCGCCAGGCCCTGCCAGGCCAATTCGGTGAGATAGCTATCGGCAGAATGGCCCGGCGGAACCGGATAGTCGGGCATGCGCGTTTCCCCAAATAGGTCATAGCCCTCGATCTTTTCCAGCACCTTGAGAGTGTTGGCAATGGCTTCGTCGATCACCTCCTGCTCCAGGTGATCGCGGCAGAGGCGGCGCATCTCCTCCGGGCTTTTCAAGTACTCTGTGCCGCTGTAGCGAAGGCGGTTTTTTTCGGTGAGGGATTTGCCTGTTTGGATGCAGAGCAAAGCATCATGAGCCTCCACATCCCAACAGGAGATGAAGTGGCTATCGTTGGTGAGGATGATCGGGATCCCTAATTCGCGAGCAATGCGCACCAATTGCACATTGACAAAGCGGTCTTCTCGATAGCCGTGATCCTGAATCTCGATGTAGTAATCATCTCCAAACTGTTCCTGATACCAGGCGGCAACTTGGCGGGCAATTTCTGGCCGCCCCTGCAAAATGGCCTGGGGCACCTCCCCGGCCAGGCAGCCGCTGGTAACGATCAACCCCTCTTTGTATTGCGCCAAATACTCTTTGTTGATACAGGGCCGAGCGAAGATCCCCTTGCCTTGAACGCCTTGGAGATGGGAAATGGTGGTCAGCTTGACCAAGTTTTTGTAGCCCTGGGTATTTTTGGCCAAAACCACTTGGTGATACTTGGGGTACTTGCGGCTTTTGTCTCGAATATCGCCGTTGATAACATACATCTCATTGCCGATGATCGGCTTGATCCCTTTGCTTTTACACAGTTTCACCAGCTCGATGGCCCCGTACATAACGCCGTGATCCGTCAGGGCCAGCCCTGGGAAACCCATAGCCACTGCTTGCTCAATCAAAAGCGGCAGTCGGCTAGCCCCGTCTAGAAGGCTGTACTCGCTGTGCAAGTGCAAGGGAACAAAGGCCATGGCAACGGTAGGGATAAGGGATCCCTTCAACCTTAACCCAGCGCTCTCCTTTTCCAGTTGCCGGCAGAGGCCGCTACAGTGAAGTCAAGCCCACCTTTTCGCCCTTCGCCTGATATGGAGCCTCCTATTCGCCTCACCCAGTACTCCCACGGCGGCGGCTGCGGCTGTAAAATCGCCCCGGCGCTGCTGCAGCAGATTCTCAAAGAGCTGCCCCTTTTCTGGTCGGATCCGGCGCTGCTGGTGGGATCCGAGACCAGCGACGATGCCGCCGTCTACCAACTCAACGACGAGCAGGCCCTGATCCTGACCACCGACTTTTTCATGCCCATTGTGGACGATCCGGTGGATTTTGGCCGCATCGCCGCCGCCAACGCCCTTTCCGATGTTTACGCGATGGGGGGCACGCCCATTCTCGCCCTGGCCATTTTGGGCATGCCGGTCGACAGGTTGCCCCTGTCGGCCATTCGGGAGATCATGGCCGGGGGAATCAAGGTCTGTCAGGAAGCCGGGATCCCTTTGGCCGGGGGGCACTCCATCGATTCGCCCGAGCCCATCTTCGGCCTGGTGGCGGCAGGGCTGGCCCACCCGCAGCACATCCGCCGCAACGCCACCGCCCGGCCCGGCGACGATCTCATCCTCACCAAGCCGCTGGGGATCGGGGTGATGACCACCGCCCTGAAAAAGGGCCAGCTCAGCGCGGCAGGCTACGCGGAAGTTTTGCAGGTGATGACTCAGCTCAACCGCATCGGCCCGCAACTGGCGCAGCGAGCCCAGGTTCGCGCCCTAACCGATGTAACGGGGTTTGGCCTTTTGGGACATCTGCTGGAAGTCTGCCGGGGCTCGGGGGTGAGCGCCGAGCTGGATTTGGCTGCCATTCCGTTTTTGACCGAAGCGCTCTCCTTAGCTGAAGCTGGGATCTTCCCCGGCGCAGCCCGGCGCAACTGGCAGGGCTATGAGGGAGTAGAGGCCAACTCTCTGCCGGAGTGGCAGCAGTTGCTCTTGTCGGATCCGCAAACCAGCGGCGGCTTGCTGGTGGCGGTGGATCCCGCCTACACCGCAGAGCTTTTGCAAGAGCTCCACAGCGCCGGCTACTCTTACGCCCGTCGCATTGGCCGCTGCCAGGCCGGCGAAGGGATCGCCATCCGGGTTGTCGGCGAGATGCCGGTAGCTTGAGTGAAGCCTATATTCGGCCCTCTCCTGCCAATATGAAGATTCGGTCAAGCAGAGCTGCGAAAGTTGAAGATCTCATGTAAGGGTAAGGGGAGCTGAGATATCTTAAAGGGGTATGAACGAGCCCTCTCCCAACAGCCATAGCCTGGTTCAGTGGGTTGAGCCAGGTCAACTGATTCGCAGCCTCAGCAGTGGCCAATTGCTGATGGTGGATCCACAGCGGCCCAACGCCCTGATCATCTGCAAGACGTTTCATGCCGAGTTTGCCGGGCCGGGGGCTGCGGTCGGGGGGCCCTTGGATGTGGATTCGAGCGGCGTGCTCCCCATTGGGGATGTGGCTCTGTTGCATCCCCAGGGCTATCAAGAGCGGCAAAATGCCTATGCCAAGCGGCTGCACTGGATGCGCTGGCTGCAGCAGATCACCGATAATCCTCTGCCGGCCCAGCGGGCGCGGGTGCTGCTTTTTAGTTTGGAGGAATTTTTCTCTGCCGATTTGGTCAGCCAGTTGCCGGATGACATTTTGGCGCGGCTGGTCGGGGTGCTGCCGCAGACAATCGCCGCAGCTCGGATGGAAATGATGCCCCTCTACAGCCCCAGCTATTCCCTGGCCGGCTGAGCCGTCTTGGGGAAGAAGGGAGAGGGGAGCCTGAGTTGGGGCTGTTCGGGATCGGAGTAAGAGACCTAGACTACAGAAATCAGGCCTTCTGGCTCTCTGGATTTGATTGGAAAATAAGCGCGGTATCGCTACCCTGAAAGCTCGCCCAACCGGGATCCTGGCCTCATGCAGTGGTGGAAACGGCTTCGCCAAAATCGCTGGGCTCAAGCAGGAGCCTACATCCTCCTCGTTTTCTATACTTGCGCCATTTTTGCCGAGTTTGTCGCCCCCTACAGCCCGCTGGAATCGCAGCCGGGGGGATCCCTTCTGCCCCCCACCGCCATTCACTTTTGGGACGAGTCGGGGGCTTGGCTGGGACCCCACGTTTATCCAACTCGCCAGGGGCCGGTGGATCTGGAAACGGGCGAACGTCCGCTTTTGGTGGATACCAGCCGTCCCGCCGGGATCCGCCTGTTTGTGGCCGGCACCCCTTACCGTTGGTTGGGTTTGATCCCCTGGGATCGACACCTATTCGGCACTGTCCCTCTGCGGACGGAGGAAGGGCTGCCCGTAGCGCGGCTACACCTGCTGGGCACGGACGATCAAGGTCGCGACTACTTCAGCCGTCTGGTCTACGGTGGGCGCGTCAGCCTGTTCGTTGGCCTGGTGGGCATCGGCATCTCTTTTCCCATCGGTCTGCTGGTGGGGGCCATATCCGGCTACTTCGGCGGCTGGGTGGATACGCTGCTGATGCGGCTGACTGAGGTGTTGATGTCGATCCCGACGCTGTATTTGCTGGTGTCGTTGGCGGCGGTGTTGCAGGTGAACCCGCTGACCGGTGTGCCCTTCAGCAATGCCGAGCGCTTTTTGGTGATTGTGGCCATCCTCTCTTTGGTGGGTTGGGCGGGCTTGGCCAGGGTGATTCGGGGGCAGGTGCTGTCCTTGCGGGAGCGAGACTTTGTGCAGGCGGCGCGGGTGGCCGGGGCCGGATCCCTGTATCTGCTGGTGCGCCATATCCTGCCCCAGACCACCACCTACGTGGTGATCTCGGCAACCTTGGCGGTGCCCGGCTATATCGTGGCAGAGTCGGTGCTGAGCTTGATCGGCCTGGGGATCCAACAGCCGGATGCCTCGTGGGGGAACATGCTGTCGCTGGCCACCAACGCTTCGGTAATCATTCTGCAGCCCTGGCTGGTGCTGGCCCCCACCCTGATGGTGGTGCTCACCTCCCTGTCTTTTAACTTGCTGGGAGATGGCCTGCGAGATGCCCTCGACCCGCGGGATCCTGATCCTCGCTGAGGAGAAGTTGCTTCCTGGTTTGCCGGCTGTAGAGGCAATGGGGCGGCCTGCCGTTCACCGTTTCCCGTCGGGATAGAGCCGGTTGAGCCCCTTGCGAGCCTTGGCATGGACGTCCAGGGTGGTATCCATCTTCAGGATCTGGCGGTAGACTTGCTCGGCCCGGGCGATTTCCCCCTCCTGCTCCAACTTCTCGGCCAGCTTGAGCAAACTTTGGGCCGAGGGATCCGCCAAAGAGCCCTGCTCCTGCAGTTGCCGCAGCTCTTCCAGGCGCTCTTGCACCATCGGTCGCAACAGCCAGGAATCGTCCAGATCCAACACTTCTCGGTAGTAGCGCTGGGCCTCTTTGAAGTTCTTTTGCTCGTCGTAGGCTTCCGCCAGTTGCAAAGCCAGCTCCGCCGTGGGCCGATCCTTAAACTGGCGATGCAGTTGGTTCAGCCGCCGCAGGAAGGGGGATCCCTGCTGCGGGTTTTTCAAATCCGGCGCGTGTTGAACCGGCAAATAGTTACTCCTCTCCGCCGATTGTTGAGGGGAAGGGGCAGGCTCCGCGGCCTGAGGTCGAAGGGGCGTTTGCCGGCTGATGCTTTTGGGGTCAATGGGGGTGGGCTTGTAAACCCAAACCGGCTGATCCGAAGAGGATGCCGGTGGGGTTGGGTGTGGGATCGGCTGGGGCAAGGGAATGGTCTTGCGATCCGGTGGTTCAGGAGGTGGCTGCTTCAGTTCTTCAGGGGTGCCGGGAGGTTTGGGGGCCTGAAATTGAATCGCTTTGGGAGTCTCCCTGCGCTCTTGGGCCAATTCTCGGTACAGAGCGGCCAATTGCAGGTACCCCGCTTCTTCATAGGCGGTGGCCAGCCAACGGGCATTCTCTGGGCTGGGATCCGCACGATAAGCCCGCCGGAGCAACTGCAAAGCAGTGCCGTAGTTGCGCTCTCGAATGGCTGCCCGTCCCAAACTCGCTGAGCTGACCCCGATGGTATCGCTGGCCATAGTCCCCCATCTGTCTTGGCGCCGACAATAGAGCTAAGAGTCAAGGCTGAGCTGCTGATAATTCATGTTTTCCAAGCCAGCCACGTGGGTTGACGCTTGCTTAATATAACTGGATTCCTTGGCCATAGCATACCCTCACCAGCCGGGATGTTATCTGCTCGGACAGCTCCCTCTTGTTGAGATCTCTCGCTTTATATCAATTCAATGTCGATATTGAGGGTGGGATTGGATTGAGATCTGGATGCCAAGTTAACTTTCGGGCTAACTTGTAGTCAGAGCTTCAGCAGCAACAGGTTCTGACGCCAACATGATCCAAGACTTTCGAGAGCGGTACCCTATGGGCAGTTTGCTCACCGATCTGTTGCGGGTGGAAGAAGGGATCTACATCGTCAAAGCCCAGGTGGTGGTCAACAACACGGTTCTGGGCAGTGGTATTGCCGGCTCCAACACAGTAGAAGAAGCAGAAGATGCTGCGCTGAAGCGCGCTTTAAACCACGCAGGATTCGGTCATTCCACAACTTCCCTGAGCTTGGGGGTGGATTCTGCTGCCGCCAGGATGCCCTACCTGCCCACTCCTGACTTGGCCAATGGGCGCACCCACTCTTCTGCTGCCCCTCAAGCTCCTGAGTCGATAGGGATCCCGGCGAAGCCGACTTCCCCAGAGTTGCCCAATCTGAGCGAGCCAGGGGCCTATGGAGATGATTTATCCGACATCATTGCTCAAACAGATGTCGAGATGCAGCGTATTGGCTGGGGCCGCAAGGAAGGACAAGAGTTCTTGGAGCGTCGCTTCCAAAAAAAGTCGCGCCACCAACTAAATGAGGCCGAACTGCGGGAGTTCTTGCGCTATTTAAAACAGCAGCCGTCCCGCCTCAACAGCGAGCCCCGTTTTTGACTTTTCCAGACTCCCTCGCTCCCGGCCCCTCTCCCAGAGGGAGTCCCCCCTCACCCCCAGCCCCTCTCCCAGAGGGAGAGGGGAGTTAGACTTGACCTTGGAAAAATCCCTTGCCCAAAGACAGGAGACTGCATCAAACCGCCAGTCTCTCTGGTGTCTCGTTGTGTTCTGGAATAGCCACGGCTAGGGCGCACCCACGATCACAGTGGTGTCTTGCATTGTCTTCACGACGGTCTCGCCTCCTTCCGAGAGCACAACCCGTCGCTCCGGCACCGACACTCCGGCCACCCTGGCAGTTTGGTAGTTTTGCCCGGCCTGCACCACAGAAGGAATGACGCCTGGGCCGGAAACCAAAGCAAAGGATTCGCCACCAATCTGGATCATCCCAGAAACCTGCACGCTGCGGGCAAAGGCCGCCGGGTCACGAGTGGGGGTCGGGAGCGGCGTGGTCACTGCTACGGGCACTTCGCCACCATTGCCGGGCGGCGGCAGCTCCGGCGGCGGAGGTAGAGGTGGCAGGTTAAGGGTTGGCTCAGGGGCACGCACGTTTTGGGGCACAAAGGGATCCGCCCGTCCCGCCCCACTCAAGGCCCGCTGGGTTTCCTGCTCCCGATCCACCGGTGGGATCAGGCTGGAGGCGGCTTGAGTGGTTTGCAAGAGGGAGGGCACAAGCGGGGGCGGAGGTTGGTCGGGGGCAGTCTGGCCAAAACCTGGAGGCAGGCTCGCCGTTTGTTGCCGGGCAAGAGCCTGCATCTGGCTGGCTCCGCGGGCCAGAGTAGCGTTCATATCCTGTTCCCAACGGCCTGAGGCGTTGAGCCGCATAACTACAGGGCTGCTGCCGCCGCGCGACTCCACCCAGATCTCGGCTTCTGTGTCGCTCAGCCGACGGGAGCGGAGGATGCGGGATCCCGGGGGCAAGAGGGGCTGCAGCGCCAGCTCCGCTTCGGGAACCGCTTGTTCGTTGGCCAACGCAGAAGACAAACGAGGGGACAAGCAGACCAGGCCCCCTGCCGACAACAAGAGGATCCCAAGTGAGAACAGTTGGCGAGCAGGTAGAGATTTCAGCATAGAGACCACCGGGAGAGAGCCTCGCATCACCAAAATAGCCAAAATCTTGGGGATGGGGCTCAATCGAGCTGCTTTTTTCGACAACAATGCTAGGATTTCCAATCAAAGCCTCAGCCCCTGTCAATAGAGATCCCGACCGGCGTAGGCAAAGCCGGCCCCTATCTGAGCGCAGCCCAATTTGCCATAATGAAGAGAGACTGTAAAAATTTGTTAACGCCATGACTGTCTCTGCTTTGGATCCTGTCAACCCCGCTCGTCTGGAGGAGATTGCCGAGCGGCTGCGCAGCCCGCGCCCTGCGGATCGCATGGTGGCCTTGGCGCAATTGCGGGATGTGCCAGCAGAGCAGGCGGTGCCGCTGATTTTGCAGGTCATCGACGACGAAAACCTGCAGGTGCGCTCTTTTGCCGTGTTTGCCTTGGGGATCAAGCAGACGGACGCCTGTTTGCCCAAGCTGCTGGAGATTCTCACCCAAGACCCGGACTACGGCATTCGCGCCGATGCGGCAGGCGCCCTGGGCTACTTGGAAGATCCGCGGGCTTTTGAGGCGCTGGTGCGTGCTTTTTATGAAGATGTGGAGTGGCTGGTGCGCTTCAGCGCCGCCGTGGCCCTGGGCAACCTGAAGGATCCCCGAGCCTACGACGTATTGCTGCGGGCGTTGGAGGGGCCGGAAGAGCTGCTGCAGCAGGCGGCCATTGCTGCTCTGGGAGAACTGGGGGATCTGCGGGCGTTGGATCACATCCTGCGGTTTGCCCAGTCGGAAGATTGGCTGGTGCGGCAGCGGCTGGCCCAGGCCTTGGGAAATCTGCCTTCGCCCAAGAGCGTTTCCGCCCTCAACTATCTGGCCAAAGATCCCCACGATAGCGTTGCCGCGGCGGCTTTGGATTCGCTGCGGCGGCTGCGCCAAAGGGGCTTCCCGGAACCGGGATCCCGGCCAGCCGATTCAGAAGCAAGCTAAGCTGAAGATCTGGGTTCGGCCTGATGTAGGGACGGGGTTCTCGGAGGGCTCCGTCGAGGATTTGCCGGCCTTTGGTTTTCCTGATCCTCTGCTCTGCGATGGCTACCAGCCCCTATCCTCTCGTTGCTCCAGAAATAGCCGGCTCCCCCTCTCGGCCTCGCATTGTGGCGGCTCTCTCTGGGGGGGTAGACAGCTCCACGGTGGCGGCCATTCTCCACGAACAGGGCTATGCCGTGGAGGGGGTGACTCTCTGGCTGATGCGGGGGAAAGGCCAGTGCTGCACCGACGGCCTGGTGGACGCCGCCGCCATCTGTGAGCAATTGGGGATCCCCCACCATATTGTGGATAGCCGCGAGCTGTTCCAAGCCAACATTGTCGATTACCTGGTGGCCGGCTATGCGGACGGGATCACACCGCTGCCCTGCTCGCAATGCAACAAGCTGGTGAAGTTTGGTCCCTTGCTAACCTATGCCCGCGAGACCCTGGGCATCTCTCAGATTGCCACCGGCCACTACGCGCGGGTACGTTTCAACAGCGAGCTGGGGCGATATCAACTGCTGCGGGCGGTGGATCGGCAGAAGGATCAGTCTTATTTTCTCTACGACCTCAGCCAAGAGCACCTGGCCCACAGCCTCTTCCCCTTGGGCAACTACACCAAGGCCCAAACCCGCCAGATTGCCGCGCGCTACGGCTTGGTTACGGCAAATAAGCCCGAAAGCCAGGATCTGTGCTTGATCGAGACCTACGGCTCGATGCGCAACTTTTTGGATCAGCACCTGGGTCAAAGGCCGGGGGAAATTGTCGATACCCAGGGGCGCGTGCTGGGATCCCATCAGGGCATTCACCACTACACTGTTGGCCAGCGCAAGGGGCTGGGCATTGCCTCTTCCCGCCCGCTCTATGTAGTGCGCATCGATGCGGCCATGAACCGCGTGGTGGTGGGGGAACGGGAAGAAGCCACCCAAGCCGAGGCCTGGGTGCGGCAGGTGAACTGGGTCTCGACCCCTGCGCCGGACGAGCCCTTAGCGGTAGAAGTGCAGGTGCGCTACCGTACCCCCGCCGTGCCGGCCACCTTGATCCCGGAATCGCCGGAGCGGGTCAAGCTACAGTTTGCCGAGCCGCAGTTTGGGGTCACTCCTGGCCAAGCTGCCGTCTGGTACCACGGGGATCTCCTGCTGGGGGGAGGGATCCTGGAGCGCCCTTCTCCCTAGGCCAACTGCAACTTCCCTCTCGCCAGGGGGGAAGGATTGGGGGTGAGGGCAAGCCAAACTACGCTGCTTGCGCTTGCAGCTGCTGCAGGGATCGGAACAGGAGCACCGTGTAGACATTGAAGATAGGCGTGACTGCCGTGAAAGCGGCAAACCCGACCACAACTGCTAAGAGAGCTACCACAGGCGCCCAAACCAGAAGCGCAAGTCCTATGATGTCGGTATTACCCCCAGTTACAACTGCAGCTAGGGTAGCTCCCAAGATCGCCACAACAAAAGGCAAAAGCAGGATTGAGATGCCGAAGATCAAAACCACGACCAGGAATGCCCAAAACACCCCCCACCAACGGCCCCTGACCAGGTTCCAACTGTAGCCCAACCCTTCTGTGGCACCCTTGTCCTCCAGGGCAATTGCGCAGAGGGTGAAAGCTAGCCTTACCCGGCAATAGATGCCGGGAAACACAAACAGCTGCATCCCTAGTGAGGAAATCAGATTCACCAGGAGGCTGCCGAATATCAGAGGCACTGCCTTAGAGAAAGCCTGATCCAAGCTATTGCCCAGCAAGGGAGTTCGCTGCTTCAAGTGCTGATCCACCAGCCAAAAGGCTGCTCCTGTCAAGATGGGCGCGCCGACTAGGACATAGGCCAGGAGGAGCAAGGAGAGGATCATCCCGAGGGAAGGTGAGGTCAGACCTACAACGAAGAACGCGATATGGCTAGAAGAGGTCAGGATCAGCAGCGGCCAGTAGATGGGACCTACCAACTCAAACGACCGCCGCAAGAGCAGAATCGGGCTAAGGGTGGCGCTTTGCATGGCAGAGGGATCCTCGTGGGCAGCCCAGTCCACCCCCTTCATACCACGGGATCTCACCTAGGACATCTTGGGTTGAGCCGAAATCCCAAAAAGGGATCCCTTCTCATCTCAAAGCTAGGCACGGGGAGCACCCTTTTTGCTATCCCCAATGGGGGCAAAAGCGGAAACTAGGAGGCTGCTTGCCCCTTCAATCGTTGCAGGGATCGGAACAGGAGAACCACATAGACCCAGAAGATGGGCACAACGGCTGTGGCAGCAGCAGCCGCAACCATTCTCACCCCAAAGTCGCCAACATCAGCCACAACTATGACAAATCCAACTATCAATACACCCGCAAAACCAAGAATCAAGCCCAGGACCAGAAGGGCCCAAAACACGCCCCACCAACGACCTTTGACGAGATTCCAACTGTAGCGCAGCCCTCCTGTAGTTCCTTGATTTTCTAGAGCAATGGCACAAGGTGTGAGGGCCAGCTTAACCCCTACATAAATGCCTGGAATGATCAGAAAGATGGAGGCAAGGCAAGAGAGGAGTGCTGCTAAGAGGGTGCTCAGAACTAGAGGCACTGCCTTCGAGACAGCTCGGTTGAGGCTGTTGCCCAGCAGGGGAGCTTGCCGCTTCAGGTGCTGATCCACTAGCCACAAGGCTGCTCCGCCTAGGATCGGTGCAACAATGCCATAGGCCGGTCGGAGGATGTCCCCGAGAAGTGGGGTCAGCTCCGTGACGATGGCCAGGATAAAGCCTGGAGAGGCCAGGATCAGCAGCGGCCAGTAGATGGGACCTACCAACTCAAACGACCGCCGCAGGAGCGGGATTGGGCTAAGGGTGGCGTTTTGCATGGCGGAGGGATCCCTGTGGGCGATTAAGTCCACCCCCTTCATACCACGGGATCCCAGCTTTGGTTCCGGGAGTAGAGTTAAGAAAGTCTACAAGGCCGATTTTTGGAGAATCCACGCCGCTGCCTGTTCGCCGCTGCGCAGGGATCCCTCGATGCTGCTCTGGTGAGTGTACTCTCCAGCCCAGAGAAGGCCTGGCAGGCCGCTATGGGTGGGAACCAAATGCTGCTGGAAGCCAGGCGGCTGCACAAACTGGGCAAAAGGGATGCGATACACCCGCAGCAGGCGCCACTGTTTCAAGGGGGCTTTGGGAAAATAGACCTGCAGCTCGGCCCGGCAGGCTTGGGCCAGTTCCTCGTCCCTCAAGGGGGGATCCCCTAGCACCACCACCGAATACAGGTGTTGGCCAGGAGGAGCCAGCGCCGGGCTGAGGCGGGTAAGTTGGACCCAATGGTTGATCCAGCCCTGGCCGGTGGCGTTGAGGTACAAGTAGGCGCCGCGGCTGAGGGAAAAGGGGGCGCAGAAGTAGAGACAGGTCACCGCTCGCCCCTGGGTGGGAATGGGTGTGGGGGCTTGAGGGCACAGCTCCGCCTGCCAGGCCCGTGCCTGAGGGGCATCAGTAGCACAAACTACCCACTCGGCAGGGATCTCTTCACCCTTGGCGGTGCGGATCCCGCGCACTTTTCCCTCTTGGACCAGGATGCGCTCCACCGGGGTTTGGTAGCGGATCTGCTCTGGGGCAAGGTGGCCGGCCAGTTGGCGGGCCAGTTCTCCCATACCCAAGGCCGGGGTGACGATGGCTCCCTCGGCCATCATCTTGAAATAGAAGGCCAAGAGGCGGGCGCTGCTGGCCAGCTCCGGATCCAAAAGAATGCCGCGGAAAAAGGGGTAGAAAAAGTGCTGGCAGATCTTGGCGGAGAACCCGTACCTTTCCAGAAACTCCCGCACCGAACAATCGGATCCCCCCAGTCCTTCTTGGAAAACCTGCTCCGGGGTGCGCCGCGCCAGCTCTGCCCGCAACTGCAGCACCTTGAGCTTGTCGCCAAAGCTGGCCAAGGGGTTGAGCAGGGAAGGAAAGATACTGGACAGATCCCGCAGGGGATCTCCCAACAGCCAGCAGCGACCGGGTTGGGCCAACATGGCTCCCGGACGGTAGGGGCGGGGATCGAGCTGGCTCAGATCCAGATGCCGCCGCACCTGGGGATAGGCCGTAAACAGCACCTGAAAGCCGCGATCCAAACGAAAGTCTTCCACCGCGTCGGTGCGCACCCGCCCGCCGGGGCTGTCGCTTTTCTCTAGGACCAGAACATCCCTTTGGCCCGCTTGGGCCAGCACCTTGGCGCAGGTCAAGCCGGCCAGCCCCGCCCCGATAATGACTACTCTGCCCATGCTCTGCCGGGATCCCTCCTCCGTCGAGTATTCTACCTGGCTTGATTCCTCAAGGCTGAGTCCCCTTCTCCGCTTCAGAGGCGGGATGTTCTGGCCCCCAGATGCGAATGGCGCCATCGGCGCCGCCGCTGAGAAGGGTCTGACCATCGGGGCCGAACAGCAGAGCGCTCACCATCCAGGTCTGGCCGCCCAGAGTGCGCAACTCTTTGCCGCTGCGCAGATCCCAGAGTTTGATCTGCTGGGCGCGGTGATCGGTGCTGCTGGCCAGCAAGCGACCATCGGGGCTGAGGGCAAGGGTGGCCAAGCCGGATAAGGGCTGGGGCAGGGTGCGCTCCCGGGATCCCGTGCCCACGTTCCAGATCCAGATGCCGGAAGCGCTGGCGGCGAGCAAGTGGCGGCCATCGGGGCTGAGGAGCACCTGCTCGATGGGGTAGTCGGCTTCGAGGGTTTTCAGCAACGCTCCACTCCTGGGATCCCAGAGATAGACGGCGGGATTCCCATTGGCAGCCACCAGGATCCAGGGCGAGCTCCCTTCTTCCGCCAACCCAGAGGGAGCAAAGGCCACTGCCGTAATGCCTGCCCCTTGGGTAACCGGGTAGGCGGCGCTGTCGATGGTGCGCACCAACTGGCCGTCCTCGGCTTGCCAAAGGCGGATGGTGCGGTCGGCGCTGCCGCTGGCGATCCAACGGCCATCGGGGCTGATGGCGACGCTGTTGATCAAGTCGGTGTGTCCTTGCAATTGCAGCCGTGGCACCCCCTCCCCCGACCGCAGGGCGGGATCCCCTAGAGCAGCCAGATCCCAGACCCGCACCGTCTTGTCTGCCCCTCCACTCACCAAAAAGGTGCCATCCGGGCTGATGGCCAGCGTCTCAATCGAGCCTTCGTGGCCTGTCCAGCTCTGCAGTAGTTGGCCGGCCTGGGGATCCCAAAAGCGGATGACGCCGTCATCCCCCCCGGCAACCAGGAGATTTCCATCCGGGCTGATGGCCAGGGCGGTGATGGCGGCGGGACCTTCCAGCTTGGCCTTGAGCCGTAAGGACTTGGCCCAATCTGCCAAGTCGAGGGCAGGGCTTCCAGTCTTGGAGGGATTGGGCGGCTGCTCTGTGAAGCTGAAGCTGTTGGGCCCAGCGGATCCCAAATTTGCCATTGTTCCCGCGGGCGGGACAGAGTCCCTAGGCACAACTGCCTTCTCTCCCCACCGGCTAAGGTTGGCCGCCAGTTGCCAGGCAGCAACTCCGAACAAAACCAGCAAAGCCGCCAGGCTGCTCCCCGCCCAAAGCGGTGGGATCCAGAAACGCGCCCGCAACGATACGGGAGAGCGCGGCGGCGTAGTCGGCTCCTGCCAGGGATCGACGGCAACAGGGTCGGGCAAGATCTCAGCGCCGGGAGAGACACCTTCTGCCAGAGACAAAGCCTGCAAGGCAGCCAGAGCTGCCGCTGCCGAAGCAAAGCGCTGCCGCGGGTCGCAACCCACCAGGCCATCCAAAAAAGCGGCGAAAGGAGCGCTGGTAGGAGCCAGATCGTGCCAGCGCAGCTCTCCCGTCAACGGATCGCGAAACAGCTTGTGGGTCGGGATCCCTGAGAGGGCTTGCAAGGCGAGGAGGCCCAAGGCATCGAGGTCGCCGCCAGCAGAGGAAGCCTCCAATCCAGAACCGGCAGAGGCCATAGCTTGGCCCAAGCCCAATACCATCCAACGGCCATCGGACTGTCGGCAGAGCAAGCAAGAGGGCCGCAAATTGCCGTGGCTCACCCCCTCACCCTGCAGAAAGGCTAGAGTCTGCAACACATCTTGCAAAAAGGCCCGCACCTCCACCTCTGACCAAAGCTGCCCTTGCTCCGTGGTCTGGCGCAGGGCCTGTTCCAGTGTCTGCCCCTGGATCCACTCTTCCACCCAGTAAAAGCCCCCTTCCTCCTCAAAATAGGCCAGCAGGCGCGGGATAGCGTCATGGGATCCCAGGCGTTCCCGCAGCGCCATTGCCTGTTGAAATCGCTGCCGGGCAGCAGAGGGCTCTTCCCCCTTGGGAGAGCGAGGTTGCCAACGCCTGATCACCACCCAGCTCTGTTCGGGGCAATGGCCATCTTGGGCCAGGTAGGTTTGCCCGCTGGATCCCAGTTCTTCTAGGATCTGATAGCGGCCAGCCAAGGTTTGCCCTACCATAAGGACTCCGGTCGCTCCAGGCAGATGTGGCTCACCCGTGGCCTATCCTCGGCCAGGCTACCAATTTTTGCTTCTGACCCATCATGCCACAGTGAGAAAACAGGGTCTAAGGTAACCCCCTCGGCAAGAGATGAGGTTTCTGGCTACTCGAGGCGGGAGAGATGGAGGTGACCTCCCTTCGGAAGAAGGAGATCTAGATCAGGCGCGAGAACCTAGGACTCAACCCTCCCCCCCAATTGGCGGCCCGCCCAAGGAAAATCCTCTACACTAAATAGAGCGAGTACAGGCAAAACCGCGTCCATCCTATTGTTTGCCGGTCTGTTCTCCAGGCTGGCCTCCCTGGCACCTTATGTCTTCTGTCAACCCGGCCTTGCCCATTCAGTGGATCGATGCGGATTCGGGAGAGGTGGTGGAGGAATGCCCCTGGGAGAGCAGCCCCCATCCGGGTACCTACATCCAACTGGCCGAGCAGCACTACCTAATTTTGGAAAAGCGTCATTCCTACCAATTGCGGCAGGGCAAGTATCACCTCTGCGGCATCCGCGCCCTCATTCGCCCGGTGAGCCCACCTCCCGAAGCAGGCCAGTTTCTGGGGGATCCCTCCTGCCGCTTCAACGCCCGCTCGCCCCTGTTGCGCTGCGCCGTCAACCCCAGCGGGCCCTGCCAGGGGTGTCGCCACTACGAGCCGGCCAAAGGGCGTTAGCTTTCCAGCTCCAGCGCCAGCACCTCGGTCAGGGCGCGGTTGGTGTTTTCCCGGAACTCGGCCACGCTCACCCGTCCCAGCAAGTACACCGCCAGCAGCATCACCGCCGCCTCCACCCCAAAGACGGTGGCATAGGCCAGCACCGAGGAAGTGGGGAAGAGGAGCCGCCCCAAATCCAGCAAGGCGCCGCCAATGAGGGTAGAAAGCGCCTGCGACATCGCCTGGGCCAGGCCCCACGCGCCGATGAAGGTGCCGGCGGTCTCTGCTGCTGTCAAATCCAACATTAGGCTAATGGCGCCGTTGGTGGTGATCCCGGAAGCTAAGCCGAACAGGATCATGCACAGTTGCAGCAGCCGCGGCTCGCCTGTAAACCCTGCGGCAATGGTCAGCCCAAAAGAAAGGGCCACCAGCAGGCAGCCCAAGCGGGCAGTCGTCTGCTTGCCCAGCCTAGGCACGATGAGAAAGCCAGTCACCACAATCCCTACCAAGACGCCTATACTCCAAAAGGCGTTGAGTTGGGTGCTCTGGGCTACCGTCATGCCGAACACCTCGCCGCCATAGGGCTCTAGAATCGGCTGCTGGATAAACAGGCCCATGGTCATCAGGGCCAAAAAGCCGAAGAAGATCACGGTTTGGCGGCTGGCGGTGAGCACCTTAATGGCCGTGCCCAGGGTGATCTGGTCTTCCCGACCCACCAAGGTGGAACGGGATCCGTAGCGAGAGTAGCGTTCTTCCACCCCCCAGGTGGCGATCACCCCCAGCAGGATCACCACGGCAGGGATGATGATGAAAAGGCGGTTGATCGTGCTCTGTAAGTTCTCGGCATCCAGGCCGCGCAGCAGCACCGCCGAGCCAATCGCCCCCCCGGCGATGCCCACCATCAGCATCGACCAGACGATCCCCACCAACTGGGAGCGGTTGTGCTCATCGGAAACATCCACCAGCAGCGCCGCAAAGGGCGTGGAGCAGGCGCTCAGACACAGCCCGTAGAGAGCAAACATCAAGGCAGCCAGAGCAATCCAGCCGTAGGTAGCCGGCGACCAGCCGCTGTTGGCAAAGCTCTGCCCCAAGCCCCACACCACCTGCACCGCCAAGAAGATGCACAGGGCAAACAACACCGATCCCAGGCGCACATAGCCGCTGCGGTGCGTCCCCAACAAAGGCTTGGCATCGGAAAGCTGCCCAAACCAGACGCGGGCTGGAGACACCAACTGGTGCATGGCCAGGGATCCCCCCACCACCGTAGCCGGGATGGCCAGCAGCTCCGGGTCGATCATGACCCGGTTGAGCACCCCCAACGTCAGCAGCGACATCATCCCCAAGCCCATCTGAAATAGGCCCAGGCGAAACATAACCAGCAAAGGCAAGGGGGGCGCCGAAGGCTGAGGCTGTGAAGAAAGGGCGGTGGCCGCCGACCCGTTGACCTCAGGATCCCGCTGAATATTGGCCATGACCTGTGATGCTTCATGCAAAAGCCCTACAGCTTTTTATGGTAGCCCAGGCAGCCGGGGATCCCGGAAAAGGTATGGGATTGCCGAAAGCGAAACCGCCGCACCGGCTCTCGGTAACCGAGTTAGGGCCGGAGCATCGTTCCCTGCTAGCCTGTTGCCGCTGGTTTTGGCGGGAGCAAGTCGCAAAATCTTTCCGCGCCGGGGTTTCTCTACTACACTGACAACTGACCTGGTGCCAAGCGAAACGGGCCTTCCTGCCGCTGCGCTCGGCAAGTCAGCATTTGCAGACACAACAAACCCAATCTCGATCCTGTTTGAGACCGAGAAGCTCGTCCATAGCCAGCTTTTGCTCAAGTCGGCGAGGAATTTCTCCGGCAACCCTATGGCTGACGCAGTCCCAGTTCGGCGCTACGACCTGTTTGTGCAAGCCTCGCGGCTGCTGCAGCGTTACCGGCAGTTGACGCCGGAACTGCGTCCAATAGGAGTAGAAGTGGCCCTGGCCATCCAGTACCATCGCGCCCAGGCCGGCTCGGGATCTCTTCTGCCGGCGGTGGGATCCCCTCATGGCCTGCCTCTGCAGCAGGTGGCCCAGCGCATTTGCGACCCGTTTTACAGCAAAGTCCACCCCCTGCTGCCCACCCTGCCGGAGACGGGGGAGCCCTTGGTGTGGCCCCTGTTTAACCAAGGGGAAAACGGCCTTGTCCAACCCCTGGCGCCGAGCAAAGTGGGCGGCAAATTGGCGGAACGGCGCTGGCTTAAGGCTTGCAACAGCCAGGAGGGCATTGGTTGTCATGCTTTGGCCGCCCATCTGTGGCAGGACGAGCGTTTTCTGGCCGAAGACCGGGATCTCTGTCCTTTTCGCCTCTACGACGGGCGCTACCCCTTGAGCGTGGATCAGGGGCGGCAAACCTGTGGCTTCGACGACCACCCCTGTGGCTGGCAGGCGGGACACCCCAAAATGCTGCAGGTGGTGGGCAAGGGCAAACAGGCGGAGATTTTGCTCCCCCACTGGACTGACGCGATGTGGGCCATGCTGATCCCGCCCCATCGCCCCCTGCCCATCTATCCTCTGCTGGTGATGCTCTACTTTGGCCAGGAGACTCTGCAAAAGGGGCGCAGCAGCCTTTCGGTGGAGCAGTTTCGCCTGGATTTTCAGTTCAGCCACTCCCAACTCAAGCTGTTGTTTGACACCCACCCTGAGCACCCTCTCAATCGCCATCTGCTCGCCCTGGCTGCGCAGCCGGAGGTGGAGTGGGGATCCGCCGAGCTCCTGCCTCCTATGCCCCCCCTCTTGCATCACCCTGCTGGGGGCAAGGTGGTTTTGGATCCGGATGAGCCGCCCCAGTTTCGCAGCAGCGGGATCCCTGCCTGTGCCGGGACAGACCCGCTGATGGCAGAGCGCCGCCGTCGCCGTCAGTTGGAGCGCAGCGAACGCCACAACGAGATCTTGCACCACTTTCGCCGCTGGTTCCGCCTGGCTGGGCTGGAGGTGCGGGAAGACCAGCACACGTTTGACTTTCTGGCGGTGGCGGATGGACACCTGCTTTTGGCCGAGGTGAAATTGCTGCACCACAAAGATGCCGCAGAGGCGCTCCAGGAGGTGGTGGGGCAATTATTTTACTACGAGCGCTTTGCCCTCACCCCCTGGATCGAACAGGGCTTCTCCGTTCAGAAAGCCGCCGTTTTCGACGGGCCGCCGCCGGATCCCTACATTCGATTTCTGGAAGACCTGGGCATTGCCACCTACTGGATCAACGAGCAGCAGATGATCGACGGGCCGGAGAGCTCGCTGCGCCTGTTGCGCCAAATGGAGGTGCGGGTGCGGCCGGATCCGGAGTTGGGGGATTAGCCTCTTTTCCGGGCTCTGGCCTAATGGAGAGGGATTCTTAACCACCTCTTTACTCAGGTTCTCCCCTGAGGGTGGTACAGCCTGTTAAGGGCTCAAGGGGTACAATAGCAGCACTTAGCAAACCAACTTCGGAAGGAGGATGGATTGATCAGTAGTAAAGAAGTCTTCACTATCTGCTCCATGCTATATTTCCCAATTCTGCAAAGCTGCCGAATAAAATGCTTCAACACCGACCACATCATCTCAATGGGATTCAACTCCGGCGCATACACAGGCAGGTATAGGATTCGTGCTCCTGTCCCCCTAATCAATTCCTCAACTTCCCGACTCTTGTGGATATTTAAATCCTTCCTCGCATCTAGCTTCGGACATAGCTCGCTTCTCAAAAACTCCAAAAA
>Ga0308416_1000023_pt1 | contig 47256 bp, 40 predicted proteins | sample HotsprSampleOS60_FD_203468 | JGI IMG/M metagenome (GOLD analysis project Ga0308416, IMG submission 203468) | Hot spring phototrophic mat microbial communities from Octopus Spring, Yellowstone National Park, Wyoming, United States - 20090730_OS60 ... | reverse complement strand
ACGCTGCGCCAGTTGTCGTAAGCGTAGCGCATCCTCTGACCACAACTCGGACACGTCGTATAGATGCAATTCAGCGTCTCGCTTTCTGTCGGTCTGGGCCGTGCCTTTCTCCTTGCCATCTGACTAGTTTACTTTACTGGCCTAGCTGGGGAGCTTGCGGGCTGCGCCGCCCGCTGAGCAAAAGCCCCCTTCCATCCGGCATCCAGCCGGCGAACCCGCCGCCGAAGCGCACGGCCACCCGGCGCGCACCGCTGCCATCGGCGTTCGCCAGCCAGACCTCGACGCGGCGGATGTCGAAGTTCGCTATTCCCTGCGCCACAGACCAGACGACATAGCGCCCATCAGGCGAGAAGACAATTGGCCGTCCGCCGTTAGGGATGACCCAGCGCGCGCTGTCGCGCAGCCGCTCGACGATGGTCTGCCCGCCGACCAAGTCGGCGGCCAACGCGAGGTCGCGGCTGAACGGTCCGGGCCGGCGCGCGAAGAGCGCCGGTGCCGACAACGGCTGGTCCACTGCCACCGACCAAATCCCCGCCGGAGCATCCGGCGCAGGGCGATCTAGGAACATCACGCGCGCCCCGTCGGGCGAGAAGAAGGGGTTTGGACAGCAGCGGCCGGTGGTGAGCTGGACGAAGGCAACGCCCGATGGCCGATCAACGCCGGCTGCAACATGACCCTGGCCCGGCGCGCCGACGATTACCGCCAGGCATAGCGCTGCGAGCGCGGCTGTGCCCAGGCGAGAGAGTCCCCGGCGCTCGCCGATCATCGCCGCCAGTCCCGTGGCCACGGATCGCGGAAGTCGTTGATCAGCGGCCCGCCGAAGCGCACGTCCGGCTGATCCCACACGCTCTGCCAGCGCCGCGGGTCGTCCAGGTCGCGTTGAAAGCTTCGCCCGGCTGGGCCGAACAGCATCAGCGCCTCCCAATCGGCCTCGATCAAAAGGTGGGGATTAAAGGCGCGCCGCAGCGTTCGGTCGCGGATCTCCAGGTGCAAATGCGGGCGCGAGGTACAGGTCAGGTCTGGATCGCCCACCTGCCCGATCACCTCGCCGCGCCGCACGCGCTGGCCGACGGCCAACAGCGGTCGCTCCAACAGATGGCCGTAGAGCGAGACGTAGCCGTTCGGATGGGCGATCAGCAGGTTGTGCGGGCCTGAACCGTGCTCGTGGGTGTCCACTTTAAGCACAATCCCATCGCCGATGGCGACGACCGGCGTCCCGCAGGGGGCCGAGAAATCCACCCCGAAGTGAATGCCCTGGCCGGCGCGGTACCAATCGCGCCGACGGGCAAATGCGCCCGCTGTATTGCCGTAAGGCTGGCCCAGCAGCCAGGTGTCCGGGCCGGGCGGGTCGGCGAAGGGCAGGCCGAAGCGCGCTGCCGGGGCGGAGGCCGCCGGCTGGGTCAACAGCAACATCAGCCCGCCGAGGATGAGCGCGATCAGCCGGCCCCAGAGCGGCTTAGCCGAAGACGATCTGGCCATCGTCCATGCTCACGATGCGCGCCAGGGATTCAATGGGCACGTTCAACCCGCTCAGCGCCTGGCGCCCGCCCTCAAAGGTCTTCTCGATCAGCGCGCCGACGCCCACCACCTGCGCGCCGGCGGCTTGCGCGATCCGCGCCAGCGCCAGGATGGTCTGGCCGGTGGCCAGGAAGTCGTCAATGATCAACACGCGCTCGCCGGCGCGCAGATACTCCGGCGAGGCCATGATCTCCACCTCGCGCTGCTTGGTGTGCGAGGGTGCGGTGGTCAGGAAGACCGTGTCGGGCATGGTGATCGGCTTGGTCTTGCGGGCATAGACGACCGGGATGCCCAGCGCGTAGCCGGTGGCCAGCGCCGGCGCGATCCCGCTGATCTCCGCGGTGAGGACTTTGGTGGGGTTAACGGGACGAAACAGGCGGGCGAATTCCTGGCCGCAGGCCATCATGAGAACGGGATCGACCTGGTGATTGACGAATGAGTCCACCTTCAAGATGCTGCGCCCCAGGTTGCGCCCTTCTGCCTTGATGCGTTCTTCGAGCGCCTTCATGGGCGCGGATTATAGGGTTTCGTGAGCGCATTCGGAGCGCGCTCAACGTCTGCGCGATTCTATTCACTGGCGTGAAGCGCCGCAGGCAGCCCAAGCGCTGCCCCGTCGAGCGGGCTGGTGCGTCGTGCGCCTGAGCATGGCAGGGCGCGCCGCTTTAGCAAAGGTAACTTGCCGTTTAACAGCCGCCGATGGTCGTCCCTGGTGGTGAACGCCCCCCGCACATCACAGGCGAGCCGATAAAATCTTCGTACGCATGGCGCGCTGGCTGGTTAACAACGTCAGCCTGATGGTCCTGGCCGTGCTGATGGCGTTTCTCGTCTGGGTCGTGGCTTCGCTTCAGCAGGATCCGATTGTGGAGAACACGCTCAGCGCACCGGTCGTGATCGTTTCGCCGCCTAATGATCAGACCATCCTCGCCAGCACGCTGCCGGCCTCGGTGACGGTGCGCATGCGCGCGCCGCAGAGCACATTTGACGCGCTCGGCGCCGGCAGCGTTCAGGTGCCGGTTGACCTCTCGCAACTGGGCGCGGGAGAACATGTGGTGAAGTTAGAGCCGGTCGTTCGCGCATCGCCGGCCATGGTGCTTTCCTGGCGACCGGTGACCGCCAGCGTGACGATCGCGGAGGTGATCAGCACGAGCGTGCCGGTGCGCGTGGTCCTGGAGGGAGTGCCCGCGATCGGTTATCGGGCGCAGCCGCCGCTGGCGGATCCGGAGCAGGTGCTCGTCACCGGCGCGCAGCAAATCATCGAGCAGCTCGAGCGGCTAGAGGTCAAGGTCAACATCGAGGGGGCGCGCTCAACGGTTGAGCAGACGGCCAGGCCGATGGCCCGCAGCCGCGACGGCGCAACCATCACAAACATCGTCCTGTCGCCGACGATAGTGGCCGTGCGCGTCCCGCTGGAACAGCTCAGCAACTTCAAGGACTTGGCGGTGCGGGTGCGGCCGGTTGGCCAGCCGGCTGAAGGCTATGCCATCACCAGCATCTCGGTTTCGCCCCAGGTGGTGACGGTGTTCGGGCCGCGCGAGGCCATCCAGCAGCTCCCCGGCTTCATTGACACGCTGGAGGTCTCAGTCTCTGGGGCTACGCAGGACGTGGAACAGCGCGTCGGGTTAAACGTGCCCCCCAACATCTCGCCGATCGGCGACAACATGACGGTGCTGGTGCGCGTGCGGATCGAACCGCAACAGGGCGCGCGCACTGTATCTCGCCGCCCGATCATCGTCGGCATCGGCGATGGACTCACTGCCAAGGTCTCGCCGCTCACGGTGGACATCGTGTTGGCCGGCCCACAGCCCACGTTAAACCGCTTGACCCTCGATAACGTGCGCGTGGAAGTGGACATCACGGGGCTGGAGGTAGGCGTGCATCAGCTGACCCCCAAGGTGACCGTGCCCGAGGATGTCAGCGTGCAGAGCGTGGTACCCTCTACGGTCCAGGTTGAGATCACCAGCGCCAATCGTTAAGTTGGCTATCGGCCCAGGGCGCTTTTGACGAAGAACCACAGGTTGGCCGGTCGCTCGGCCAGCCGGCGCATGAAGTATGGATACCAGTGCGTGCCATACGGCACGTAGACGCGGACGGCAAATCCATCGCTGACGAGCCGCGCTTGTAGGTCGCGCCGCACGCCGTAGAGCATCTGGAACTCGAACCGATCGCGCGAGAGCTGCTTTTCCCTGGCATACGCCTGAGCGTCTGCGATCAACTTCTCGTCGTGGGTTGCCAGCGCAGCCAACGGAGGAATGCGACCATCCCTGGCCGGCTGAGCTTGGCCGCAACGATCGAGCAACAGGCGGGCCAGCTTGGCATAGTTGGCATCCACGTCAGCCTTGCGGGGGAAAGCTTTATCCGCCGGCTCGCGATAGGCGCCTTTGCACAAGCGAATCGAGATACCAGCATCGGTCAACGCGAGCAGGTCAGCCTCTGTGCGGTAAAGGTAAGCCTGCAAGACGGCGCCGACGTTGCCGAATTCTGCGTGTAGCGCCCGCACGATTGCCAATGTGCGATCCGTATAGGCCGTGCTCTCCATGTCCACGCGCACGAAGTTATCCAGCGCTTTGGCATGGGCAACCACGCGCCGCAAATTGCGCAGGCAGAAGTCCTCGCTCAGGTCTAGGCCAAGCTGGGTGAGCTTGAGCGAGATGTTGGACCGTGCGCCGGCTGCGGCAAGTGCATCGAGGGCGCGCAGATATTCGTCGGCTGCATTGCGCGCTGCCTGCTGGTCGGTCACGCTCTCGCCGAGGAAGTCCAAAGTGGCATGCAGTCCTTTGCCGTTTAGTGTGCTCACAGCGTCAATAGCGGCGCCGATAGACTCGCCGCAGACAAACCGCCGCGCCATTTGGTGCGCCACTGGCAGGCGGGTGATCGTGGCTTGTGCCCAAGGCAGGCGGGAGAGATGGAATAGCGTGTGCTGGAGCATGAGCTAATATTAGTGTACCTTGAAGTAGAATCAAACAAGATCCCTTGGACCGCTAAGGGAAGCCTCTAGTGAAGGTTAGTAGCTATGCCGACCACATCTGACCTCCGCCGAGGAATGCTGATTCGCTATAACGGCGATGTCTGGCGCGTGTTGGAATATCAACACATCGCTCCCGGCAACTGGCGCGCGATGGTGCGCATGAAGCTCAAAAACATCTATAACGGCAAAGTAATCGAAGATCGCGTGCGCGCCGGGAGCGACATAGATGTCGTCCAATCGGAGTTGCGACCGGCCCAATTCCTCTACAGGGACGGCAATACCTATTACTTCATGGATACCGAGAACTACGACCAAATCGCCCTGGATGAGGACGTGGTGGGAGACGCAGCGCAGTTTGTGCGCGAGAACGACATGGTGAACTTGTTGGTCCTGGATGGCTCGCACATCGCCGGCGTGGAACTACCTACCTTTGTGACCTTGAAGGTCATCCAGGCTGATGTCGCCGTGCGCGGCGATACCGCAACCAACGTGATGAAGAATGTCACCCTGGAGACGGGCGCGGTGATCCAAGCACCCAGTTTCGTCAAAGAGGGGGACCTGGTGAAGATAGACACCCGCACCGGTGAGTATATTGAGCGGGTGAAGGAATAGCATCCGCAGAGGGTGCGTTGAACCCATCTCGCAAGCATAAGGCGGAGAGCAGGCCGGCGCGGTCGCCGGCCTGAAATGATGCTACCGGACTACCGCGTTCGACAGCGCGACTACCTGCTGGAGATCAGCCGTGCGCTCACCTCGCGCCTGAATCTGAACGAAGTGCTGCGCCTGATCTTGCAACAGGCCGCAGAGATGCTCAATGGCCATGCTGCCCTGGTCGCGCTGGTTGAGCCAGATGGGCGCTACACGATCCGCCAGTCCTACGGCATTCCCCAACCAATCCTCGATCAGCTCCAGCCGATGTTGAACCAGCTAGAGGATGTGGGCGAGGCGGTCACTGCGCTGGAGCGCAACCTCATCGCCATCGCACGGGCAGTTGGGCTGGGGCTGTGGCAGGTCGTTTCCTTGCCGCTCAAGATAGAAGGGGAGGAGTTCCTCGGCGCGCTCTATGTCTTTCGCGTGCGTGGCGGAGCGTTTAGCCGCGACGACCGGCGCGTGCTGCAGAGCTTCGCCGACCAGGCTGCTATTGCTGTCCACAACGCGCGGCTCTATGAGCAGCTCAGCTACGAGAAGAGCCGGCTCAACGCCATCCTGGAGTTCAGCGCCGATGGCGTGGTGATCATGGACGCGGCGCATCGCATTCAGATCTTCAACCGAGCGATTTCGAACCTGCTCGGCATCCCGGCCAGCGAGGCGATCGGCCGCAAGTTCGAGGAGGTGCTGGTGCTACAGCATAAGCGGGCCGGCATTGCCCTAGAAGAGGCCGAGGCACAGGGCTGGCCGTTGGTGAGCGCGTCCTCGCCGCTATTCGTTGAGGGTGACCTGCTGCGCCGCAACGGCAGCCTGGTGAGCGTGGAGATCTCTTTTGCGCCCCTGTTCAACCGCGAGCGTAAGCTCATCAACATCATCGCCGATGTGCATGACCTCACCCGCATCCGCGCCGCCGAGGAGATGAAAGCCACCTTCATCTCCGCCGTATCGCACGAGCTGAAGACGCCTGTGGCGCTGATCAAAGGCTACGCCAGCACCCTGCGCCGCGCCGACGCCCAGTGGGATGAAGCCACAGTGCGCGAAAGCCTCAGGGTGATCGAAGAGGAAGCCGACCACCTGACCGAGCTGATCGAGAACCTGCTGGATGCCTCGCGTGCCCAGACCGGCAGCTTTAAGCTCGCGCCGGTGGAGCTGGATATTGATGACCTGGTGGTGCGCGTGGCGAAGAAGTTTCAGGCCCAGACCCCGACCCATCGGATCATCGCCGATGTCTCCCCGACCATGCCGTTGGTCTTCGCCGACGAGGCGCGGATCACCCAGGTGCTCAGTAACCTCATCTCAAACGCGGTGAAGTACTCGCCGCCCGGCAGCGAGATTCGCATCAGCGGGCGCGCCACGCCCAAAGAAGTCATCATCACCGTAGCCGACCAAGGCATCGGCATCGCGCCGGAAGAGCGGGATAAGCTCTTTGAACGCTTCTATCGTTCTGAACGCGCTGTGCGGCGCGGCACACCCGGCACCGGCCTGGGGTTGTATCTCAGCAAAGCGATCGTCGAGGCGCACGGCGGGCGAATCTGGGTGGAAGATAACGAAGACGGCCAGCCCGGCGCTCGCTTTAGCTTTAGCCTGCCGCGCGCACATTAACCGGCCAGGCGCTGAGCAATGAGTTCCACCGGATGCCAGGCCGCCCGACCGGCGAAGTGGCGAATTTGCTCGCGGCAGGAGGTGCCTGGCGCGGCGATGAGAGCGTCGCCATCGGCAGCGCGCAGCGCCGGCAATAGGCCAAGTTCAGCGATCTTCTTCGAGAGGTCGTAGTGTTCTGCTTCGTAGCCAAACGCGCCGGCCATGCCGCAGCACGTGCTCTCGATCTCGCTGACGCGGTAGCCGGCGGCAGCGAGCAAAGCCCGCGTTCCTGCGGTGCCCCACAGCGCTTTCTGATGGCAGTGACCGTGCAACAGTACTTGTTGCGCGCCACCCCCTTCTTTGAATGGGGGCAGGTGCGCAGCGAGGAAGTCCTCGACCGACATGGCTGCCTGGGCCACCGCCTCGCTCGCCTCGCCGGGCCAAAGGTCGCGGTAGTCATCCTTGAACATACTCAGGCAGCTCGGTTCGAGGGTCAAGATCGGCAAGCCCTGCTTGGCCAGCGGCGCGAGCTGCGCCAGGTTGAAGCGCGCTTGCTCGCGCGCCGCCGCCGGCTGGCCCTGCGACATCAGTGGACGCCCGCAGCACTTCCAAGGCGGCACAACGACTTCGCCGCCGGCGGCTTCCAGCGCGCGCACCGCGGCGATGGCCACCTCTGGGTGGTTATAGCGCGAGAAGGTGTCCACGAACAACACGGCGCGAAAGCGCGCCTCATGCGCAGGCCGGCTGCGCCACCAGCGGTCAAATGTCCGACGGGTGAATGAGGGCAGCGCGCGCGGTTCAGCGATTCCCAGGGCGCGCTTGAACACAGGCTGATTCAGCGCCCAGTTTGAGATCGGCGCAAGCGTTGCGGCCAGCGGACTGAGCGCGCCGATGCGCCCCAGCAGCCAGGCGCGCAGCGGCATACCGCGCGCGGCGTAGAAGTGGGCCATGAACTCGCTCTTGAGCTTGCTCATGTCCACGCCGGCGACGCACTCGGTGGCGCACGCCTTACAGCTCAGGCACAAGTCCAGCGCTGCTTTGACCTCGTCCAGATTTGGCCTGGGCAAGCCGTTCAGCGTCTTCTCGCTGATGAACGCGCGCAGCAAGTTCGCCCGACCGCGCGTGCTGTGCATCTCCTCGCGCGTGGCGCGGTATGACGGGCACATCACCCCTCCCTCCAGCTTGCGACAGGCGCCGTTGCCGTTGCACTGCTCGACCATGCCGGCGAACGACCCATCTACCCGAAAGGCCAGGGTGGTGGGCAGCGCGCGCGTGGGGTGATAGCGCAGGTGCTCATCCATCATCGGCGCGCGCACCTTCTTGCCGGGGTTGAGCAAGCCGCGCGGGTCGAAGAGGTCTTTGAGTTCACAGAAGGCGCGATAGACCTCGCTGCCGAAGAGGGCCTCGTTCTGATGTGAGCGCTCGTAGCCATCGCCGTGTTCGCCGCTCATCGCGCCGCCCAGCTCGCGGCACAGCACGAGCGCCTGTTGGCCAATGCGCTGCATCTGCTGGATCCCCTCTTTGGTGCGCAGATTGACCAGCGGGCGCACATGTAACACGCCGGCGCTGGCGTGGGCATAGAACGCGCCCTCCGTGCCGTTGGCGGCGAAGATGGCGTTGAGCCTCTCCACGTATTCGGCCAGCCGCTCCACCGGCACAGCCACGTCTTCCACGATGCTGATCGGCTTGGCCGGGCTGCGGATGCTGGTGAGCACGTTCAGGCCCATCCTGCGCACATACCACACGTCGGCCTGTGCGCGCGGGTCGAACAGCGGATTGAGCGCGCAGGGCAGATGCTCGGCTGCCACGAGGCGTCCCAGCCGCGCGACGCCCTCGGCCACCTCGCCGGCGTCGTCGCCGTCGAACTCCACCACCAGCAATCCTTCGGGAACCGCGCCAGCCGGCAGCCAGTCAATGCGCCCGCGACATTCCGGCAGCTCGCGCGCCAGGCGGATGAACATGCCGCCGATGAGCTCAATGGCCGCCGGCTGCGCCGTCAGCAGGGCCGGCACAGCGCGCATGGCCTCGACCAGCGACTCGAACGCGGTGATCACCAGCGCGGTCTGGCGCGGCTTCGGGAAGAGGTGCAGCGTGGCTTCGACCACGATCCCCAGCGTGCCCTCGGCGCCGGCGAAGAGCGGGGTGAGATGGAAGCGGCTGACCTGTTCAAGGTGGCGCGCCAGGTTGCTTCCCTGTCGCTTGGTGTTGGCCTCGGTCAGGCAGGCGGTGGGGGCCAGGGGATCATAGGTCAACATCTCGGCGATGAAGTCCAGGTTGTAGCCGCTGGCGCGACGCCAAACTTTAGGGAAATCGCGGCGGATCGCCGCCTCGTAGCGTCGGGCGAGCGCTGCGACATCTGTCGCCAGATGGTTGGCGGCCTCGCCCGCGTCCGCCGAGCACGTGATCAGCGTCCCATCGGCGAGCACAACCTTGGCCGCAACCAGGTTATCGGCGGTCATGCCATAGCGGATGGAATGCGCGCCGGCAGCGTTGGCGCCGATCACGCCGCCGATAGCGGCCCGCTCGGCGCTGGCCGGGTCAGGGCCAAATTGCAGACCGTGCTGCGCCAGCCGGCGATTGAGCTGGGCGAGCACCAGGCCGGGCTGGACGCGCGCGCGGCGCCGCTCAACGTCCACGTCCAGCAGCGCGTCCATGTATTTTGTGAAGTCCAGGATGACTCCTGGCCCGATGGCCGAGCCGCATAGGCTGCTGCCGCCGCCGCGCGGGGTGATCGGCACGCCGTGCTCGGCGCATAGGGCCACTGTGGCAATCACGTCGTCAATAGTCTTCGGCAGCACAACGCCCAGCGGCATCATCTGGTAGTTGCTGGCGTCGGTGCTGTAGATCAGCCGGCTGGGCGCGTCGAAGCGCACCTCACCCGCCACATGGCGCGCGAGCTGGCGCGCCAGCGGGTGATCGTCTGGAGCGATAGGCATCGCGCCGATTGTAAGTCGGCTATGCAGGCGCCTGTGTTGGCCGGACCGCGCGCCGGCCCGACTCGGTCATCGCCCGCGCGACGTTCACCGTCAGCAAGATCGCCAGCCCCACCACGAAGAAGAGCACCACCGAGAGGATGGCCGGCCGCAGATTGCCCACAGCCTGGTTGACGAAGCCGAAGAGGAAAGGCCCTAGCCAAGACGTGCCGCGCTCGCTGATCTCATATATCGAGAAGAACTCGGCTTCCTTCTCCGGCGGGATCATCTGGGCGAACATGCTGCGGCTGAGCGCTTGGCTGCCGCCCAGCACCGTGGCGATGAAGATGCCGAGGATCCAGAACTCCAGCTCGGCCTGGGGAATGCCCAGCGCCGACGGCCCGTAGTCGCGCATGCCGAGGAAGGCGTAGATCACCACCCCGCTCCAGATCAGCAGGCTGATCACCAGCGCGCGCTTAGTGCTGACCCGGCCGGCCAGCCAGCCGAAGAACAGCGCGCCGGCGAAAGCGATGAACTGGATCATCAGGATCAGCAGCGTCAGCCGTTCAACCGGGATGCCCAGCCCGCCGCGCTCGACCGGCGCCGCGGCAAAGATCGCCGAGACGGCGATCACCGTCTGCACGCCGTCGTTGTAGATGAGGTAAGCCAGCAGGAAGCGCGCCGTCTGCGGCAGGCTGCGCGATTTGCGCCAGAGGAAGATGCCGATCATCACCAACGGGCCGAGCACAGCGATGAAGATCACCTCCAACGGCAGGCCAAGCAGGGCAACGATCGGGAACAGGACGAAGACGATGAGGGGAGAGAGCAGCAAGCCGGCCACCGTCCGCGATGGCGTCTCCATTGTCTCGCTGAGCTGATCAAACGCTACTTGTAGGATGCCTCGACCGGGCGGAAGGGCGCGCGCGGGCCGGCGTGGGCGCAGCGTGAGCCACGTCCAGACCGACCAGCCCAGCCACCACAGGCCGGCTGAGGCCAGGTTGATGCGCACGGCCAACCCGTCATCCAGCCCCAGTTGCTCGCGCAGCAAAAAGATGCCCAGGTTGATCGCAAGCAGCAAGCCGCCGCCCAGATAGCCCATCGCCCAGCCAAACGACGAGACGCGGTCGCGCTGATCTTCGCTGGCGATGTCGGGCAGGTAGGCGTTGTAGAACACGATGGCCGCGCCAAAGGACAGGTTGGCAATGATGAACAGCAGGCCGCCCAGCGGCCATAGGTCCCCTTGCACGAAGAACAGCAGCGTGGTGGCCAGCCCGCCGATGATGGCGAAGAGCTGGAGCATGGCCTTGCGGCGGTGGGCATAGTCGGCGATCGCGCCGAGGATGGGCAGCAGGCCGGCCTGCATCACCACCGAGAACGCGATGCAATAGGGCAAGAAGGACTCCGGCGCTACCGGCAAGCCGAAGAAGCGGGCCAACCCGTCGGGACTGGCTTTGGCGGCGGCGGCAGCCAGCGAGGCGAGGTATGGGCCGAGGAAGACAGTTCCGACGGTGGTGCTGAAGGCGCTGTTGGCCCAGTCATACATCGCCCAGCCCACAATTTCGCGCCGGTTGTTCACCGGCTGATCGAGCGCGAGAGTGGCCATGCCTGAACTATCAAAGACAGGTGTGAAGAAAGGATTAAGCAGAACGCGTGGTGCACGCTGGACTACGCACTACGGACTACGCACCACGGAATACGGAATACGCACTACGGAATACGGAATACGTATTACGTATTGCGTATTGCGTAGTGCGTTTCGTAGGCGAAGAAGATGTAGTCTTGGCTGGTCGTCTTGACCCCAAAGTCGTGCAGCGCCCGCAGCATTTGGGCGCGGTGGTCGGTGCCGTGGTTGACGACGTGGATAAGCACTTGCCAGACCGTTAAGTCCTTGTCCTCCGCCGGCTCGACGATCGGCCGCGCGAACAGCATGTCGTCGCGGAGCTGGGCCAGGTAAGCGCGCATCTGCGCCTCGATCGCGTCCCAGCGGGCGCGGATGGCGGCGCGGTCGTCTTCGGCTGTGGGCTGGTAGGCCGGCGGCGGCTCGACCCCGCGCAGCTCGCAAAACCAGACTTCATCCACGCTCATCAGATGAACCACCTGCTGGCGCAGCGAACCGACCGAGTAGCGCGCGTCTTGGATGAACCATTCGTATGGTAGCCGGGCGAGCAACGACCAGAGCTTGTGATTCTCGGAGAAGTGATAGGCGTAGAGGTGGCGGAAGGCGTCGGCGTTCATCAGGCACATCTTACTGCGCCGGGTGGAACTTGACAGCCGCGCGGACGTCTATGACAGTGAGACTAAGGAGAACTGGAGACATGCGCGCAATTGCTCTGATCGCCCTCGTTGTGCCGCTGCTGGCTGCTTGTGCGGCCGCGCCGGCGGCTTTCGATGCTGCGCCGATGCCGGCCCAGCCGCCGTCGCCTCAGGCCGAGTTTCGCGCCATGCCGACGGCTGCCCCTGCCGAGGCGCAGCCCCGCCTGATCATCCGCACCGCCGATTTGACCCTGGTCGTGAGCGACACGCAGGAGAGCATGGCCGCCCTTGCCCGCCTGGCCGGCGAGTTCGGTGGCTTCGTCGTCTCGTCCAGCGCCTCGCGCGTTGCTGAGAACGCGCTGGAAGGCAGCGTCACGCTGCGGGTGGAAGCCGCGCGCTTCGATGAAGCGCTGGCACGCATCCGCGCCTTGGCCGTCGAGGTGCGCAGCGAGAGCGTGCGCGGCGAGGACGTCACCGCTGAATACGTGGACCTTGACGCGCGCATAAGGAACCTCGAGGCAGCCGAGGCGCAACTTCAGCAGATCCTGAAGCAGGCGACCTCGACCGAGGATGTGTTGGCCGTGTATCGCGAGCTAACCAACTTGCGCGGGCAGATCGAGCAGGTAAAGGGGCGGATGAAGTATCTTTCGCAATCGGCGGCGCTGGCGACGATCACGATAACGCTGATCCCCGACGCACTGGCGCAGCCGCTTCAGGTGGGCGGTTGGCGGCCGGCCGGCGTGGTCCGCGAGGCCTTCCAGGCGCTGATCGGGGCTTTACAGGGGCTGGCCACGCTGCTGATCTGGCTGGTTATCGTCGTCGCGCCGGTGTTAGCCATTATCGCCCTGCCGGTCGTGGCTGTCGTCCTGCTCTTGCGCCGCTTGCGGCGGGGCAAGGCTACCAAGCGAATACAGGAATCCGCCCCATGAGCGCCGACGAGGCCCGCGCTGTCCTGAGCGCGCTTATTCAGGCAGCGCTGAGGGCGGCCGACCCGGCTGAGTCCATCCGCCGTCACCTGCGGCGCATCGGCGACGTGCTGTGGGCCGACGAGCGCGCCTACGACTTGCGGGATTGGGACGACGTGCGGCTGATCGCGGTGGGCAAGGCAGCCGTGCCGATGGCCCAGGCGACGATCGGCCTGCTCGCCGATCGGCTCTCGCGCGTCCTCGTGGTGACTAAACATGGCCACAGCACGGGGGCAAGGTGGCCAACGTTGAGCGCGCCGTTCACGCTGATCGAAGCCGGCCATCCACTGCCCGATGCGCAAAGCCAAGCGGCCGGCGAGGCGGTCTGCGCTGCCCTCGCCGGTGCCTCTGCGCGGACGCTCATCATCGTCTGCGTCAGCGGGGGTGCATCGGCGCTGGTCGTCGCGCCCCATGCGGGCATCTCGCTGGCGGCGTTGCGCGCGGTGAACGAGGCGCTGCTGCGCAGCGGCCTGGACATTCGTGAGATGAACGCCGTCCGCGCCCGGCTGGACCGCCTGAAAGGCGGTGGGCTAGTCCGCTTGGCGCAGCCGGCGCGCGTGCTCGCCCTGATCCTCAGCGATGTCGTCGGCGATCCGCTCGACGCGATCGCCAGCGGGCTGACCAACGACCCAGGAGCGCACAACGTGCTGGTCGGCAATAACGCCCAGGCGTGCCAAGCGGCTGCCGAGGCCGCGGCGAAGCTGGGCTTCGCCACCCACGTGGTCACGACGACGCTGACGGGCGAGGCGCGCGACTGTGGCCGCCGGATCGCCCATGATGTGGCCGAAGCCCGTGATGTGCCCGCCTGTTTGATCTACGGTGGCGAGACCACCGTCACCGTGCGCGGGGACGGCAAGGGCGGGCGCAACCAGGAACTGGCCCTGGCGGCAGCGATCGCCTGGGATGAGCTACGCGCGTCTGGCCGCCTGACCGCGCTCAGCAATTGCGCGCTGGCCGCGCTAGGCAGCGACGGCAGCGACGGTCCGACCGACGCCGCCGGCGCATTCGCCTTTGACGACACGGTACAACGCGCCAACGCCCTATGCCTTGACCCGCACGATTATCTGGCTCGCAACGACAGCTATGCGTTCTTCGATCGCCTCGGCGATCTGATCCGCACCGGCCCAACCGGCACCAACGTGGCCGATGTGATCATCGCGCTGCGCATTTGAGCATTGGTCTCACTCCCGCAGGCTGCGCAGCCTGTGGGAGGGCAAAGGGCGCATCTATATTCTGAGTCACTGTGTTGGATGTCAAGAGCGCGGAGCATCTAAACTGCTGACCAATCGAAAACACCGCTTGCGGATGGGGAGTGAATCAATAAGGAGTGGTCTAATCAAGTCGCAGCGGCTCGCAGAAGTATGAACGCAAGTGATAGACCACGCCTGAACCAGAACCTAGAGGACACCAGCCCACAGACGCGCCAAAAGGCAATCCTGTTTAGCCAACGCAACGCTGCGCGCATGTTACAGTGAGTCAGTTCGCTGCTAGCGAGACAAGACGTTGCCTCATTGCCACCACAGCCGCCCCATGCCTGCCACCTCACTGAAGTGGACGAGTGAGACACATTTGCGAGATCAAAAAACAGACATTACTTGATTACGGCAGTGAACCGCGAAACGGGATGGGTTGAGCGCTGGTGACAGAGCACCATTCAAAAGCTGGTTGACCGTTACGTTCCGGTTCTGCTCAGACAGATATCCCGTCAGGTGAGCCATCGTCGCAGTCGTCATCTTGTTGCGCGTGGTAAATCTACGCTGAGAGCTTCCTTTGCCCTCTTCGTGCGAGTGCTCTTTTAGACAGCGCTGTCTCAGATACCATCGTGGAGTTTATATCACTCCGAATTTGAGCACTCCCCTCTTCAGCGAAGGCCGTTTGCTATGATCCATGAAAAGGTGACTTCGCGCGAGGCGCTTGCTAAACAAGATGCTGCGGACACACTGGCCGCCATCCGCCAGCACTTCTATCTGCCTGACGGGGTTATCTATTTGGATGGAAATTCGTTGGGGCCGCTGCCCTGGCGCACCCATCTGCGATTGGCTGCGGTGCTGGGTGGTGAATGGGGAGATGGCCTGATCCGGGCCTGGCAGAGCGCCGGCTGGCTCGCGCTCCCGCAGCGCATCGGCGACAAGATCGCGCGCCTGATCGGGGCGCAGCCAGGTGAAGTGATCGTCGCCGATTCCACCTCGATTAACCTGTTCAAGGTCCTGTGCGCCGCGCTCACCATGCGCCCCGGCCGCCGTGTAATCGTCACGGAGCGCGACAACTTCCCCACTGACCTATATATCGCTCAAGGCCTCGTCGAGTTTCTCGGCGGCGCTCATCAACTTCGAATCGTCGAGCGAGAGGCGATCGCAGAGGCAATTGACGAAGACGTGGCCGTGTTGATGCTCACCCACGTCTGCTATCGCACCGGCGAGATGCACGACATGGCCGCGCTGACTGCGCAGGCACACGCACGCGGTGCGTTGACGATCTGGGACTTGGCACATTCGGCCGGCGCCGTGCCGTTGGACTTAACCGGCGCGCAGGCCGATTTCGCCGTCGGGTGTGGCTATAAGTACCTCAATGGCGGCCCGGGCGCGCCGGCCTTCCTCTTCGTCGCGCGCCGTCACCAGGCCGACTTTCAGCAACCGCTGAAAGGCTGGATGGGACATGCGCAGCCATTCGCTTTTGAAGCAACCTACCAGCCGGCGGATGGCATCGCCAGGGCGTTGTGCGGCACCCCGCCCATCCTCGCCCTGACCGCGCTGGAGTGTGGCGTGGACATCGCGCTAGAAGCATCCATGGACGAGGTGCGCGCCAAATCGCTGGCCCTCACCGACCTGTTCATCGCGCTCGTGGACGATCTGTGCGCCGGCTATGGTCTTCGCCTGCTCACGCCGCGCGATCATCATCGGCGCGGCAGCCAGGTGTCGTATGCACATCCGCACGCCGCGGCCGTTATGCAGGCTTTGGCCGCCCGCGGGGTGATCGGCGACTTCCGCCCTCCCGACATCCTGCGTTTTGGCTTTGCGCCGCTCTACGTGCGCTACGTTGACGTGTGGGATGCTGCGCACGCTTTGGCCGATGTGCTGCGCGAGCGTTCACTCGGCCCCACTGCTTGAGCCGTGAAGCGATGCTGCGCAAGGTGTGGTTGGTCCGGCACGGTCAAGCGGATTGGAACCTCCAGCATCGCTACATGAGCAGCGCCGACCGCCCTCTGACGCCTTATGGTCAGCGCCAGGCACAGGCTCTGGCGCGCTTCTTCGCGCCGCGCCAAGTGGACGTGATCGTGCACAGCGGCCTATCCCGCACTGAGTCCACCGCCCAGACGATCGCCGCCGGTCGGCCGTTAGCGCTCGCCGCGGACGTGCGCTGGCGCGAGGCAGATCATGGCGCGTGGGAGGGCCTGACCTATCGCCAGGTATGGCAGCGCTATCCGGAAGACGCTGCGCGGCGCGCGGCTGATCCACTCCATCATGCCCCGCCAGGGGGCGAATCGCTGGCGCGCATGGCTGAGCGGGTGCGCCAGGCCTGGGACGACCTGGCGGACCGCTACGCTGGCCTGCGCCTGATCGTAGTCACGCACGCCGGGCCGATCCAGGCCCTGCTGTGCATGACGATGAGCGTGCCGCTCGCTCAACATTGGCGCTGGCGAATTGACCTGGGCAGCGTCTCCGCGCTGGATTGTTACCCGAACACTACGATCCTGCGCATGGTGAATCACCTGCCGCCATTGCTTGAACGGGAATGTTGAGCGCATTCGTTGAGGCCGTGCGCTTCCTCACGCTCATCCCGCTGCCTTTCGTCCCGGCCAAAACGGATGAGGACTACGAGCGGGTGGTTGCGCGCGCGACGCTCTGGTTTCCCATGGTCGGCCTCCTCATCGGCGGGTTAGGCTGCCTCGCCGGTTGGATGGCCGAGCAGTTCTGGGGCGCAGCCGTCCGGACGGTGCTCATCGTCGTCGCCCTCGGCCTCATCACCTCAGGGTTGCACCTTGATGGGCTGAGCGACACCTTTGACGGATTGATGAGTTGGCGCCCGCGCGAGCGAAAGCTGGAGATCATGAAGGATAGCCGGATTGGCGCAATGGGCGCACTGGCCCTCATCGCCGTCCTCGCGCTCAAGATGGCGTTCATCGCCGCAGCCGGCGAGGGTTGGCCGCGCGCCGTGGCGCTCTCGACCACCCTAGGGCGCTGGGCCGATGTCTATGGCATCTTCTTCTTCCCTCCAGCCCGCGAGGGCGGCCTGGGCCGCCGCTTTCAGAGCTTCGCGCGCCGCCGCGATTTCGCCTTCGCCACCGCGCATGCGATCGCCATCCTTCTCGTCGTCTCCAGCATCGGCGTTGGGCCGCAAGACTGGCCGTTGGCGTGGCTACGGGCGGGGATCGCAATGGGACTGGTGCTGCTCGTCACCCACCTCTTGGCCATGCGCTGGACGCACGTCTTAGGCGGCTTGACCGGCGACACCTACGGCGCGCTCTGCGAGATCGGCGAGGTGGTCGCCTTGGCCGCGCTGAGCGCGCGGCCTTAGCCGGCTGCAAAGGTGCGTGACGAATCCCAGCCGGCCTTATCCTGGCGGCACCCTCGTGTGCCCTACGTAAAAAACAGCGCCACCGGGCTGGTGGCGCTGTGAGCGTAGGGCAGCAAGTTCGGCTATTGCCTGGTTGCGACGAACTTTAGCGTCAGCGTCACCTCATTGGTGACGTTGGCGACGCCGGGCACCGAAGGGATGGAGAGCGCGTAGGCATCGCGCGTGATGACCGTGGTGGCCTCGCCTGAGATGCGGGTCTCATCCGCAGTAGCCGTCACGTTGAACGTCGCCGGCTTGCTGATGTCGCGAATCTTCAGGTCGCCGGTGACTTTGAAGCTCAGCGTCTGGCCTGGCGTCACCGACGCCGGCAGGTCATCGATCTTGGTCGGCGCAAATTCGATCTTCGGATGTTGGTCCGTCTGAAGGATGAAGCGACGGATCGCCCGGTTGCGGTTCTCGTTGTCGGTCTTAAAGTCCGCCGCGTCTATCTCCAATTTGCTGATCTCCGTATTGGCAGGGTTGCTCCAATCCACGCGGATGCTGCCGCCGACCTTGGACGTGACGCCGACGACGGTGGTGGGCACGTTGAACAGTTCTTCGTTGATCGTGAAGCTCGCTTCGGACGCAGTGGGGTCAATTTGGTAGACAATCACCTGAGCCGCCGGCGCTTCAGCGGGTGCGGTTGGCTCAGCGGTGGGCGTCTCCGCGGGAGCGGGCGCAGCGGTCGGCGTAGGAGGCTCAGTGGGCTGAGCCGGTGCAGGGGGCTGGGTTGGCGTCGGAGCGCTGGCCGGCGTCGGCGCACATGCCGCCGTAGTCAACACGGCTGCGACGGTGATCAGAGCATACTGAAAGCGCGGTTTCCTCATAGCGTTGTCCTCCAATGAATATCTTCTCGTCGAAATGTGAAAACTCGATGAATCACTTACCCAGTAGCCTTAACGAAGGCGCGCGCGATAGCTTCCTCGACCACATCCAACCCTTCATGCAGTTGTGCCTCGCTGATCACCAGCGGGAAGAGGAAGCGCAGGCCGTTGGAGTAAAGGCCGCAGCGGATGGAGAGCACGCCGTTGCGCGCGATGTCTTGCACCAGCGCAACCGTCTTGTCTGCTGCGATGGGCTGGCGGGTGTGGCGGTCCTCCACGAACTCGATCGCCAGCATCGCGCCGAGTCCGCGCACCTCGCCGATCGCCTCGAATTGGGCCTGCATCTGCTCCAAGCGGGCGCGGGCTATTTGACCGAGTTGGACGGCCCGTGCGCACAAGTCGTCTCGCTCGATGATCTCGATGGCGCGCAAGGCGGCGGCACAGGCGATCGGGTTGCCGCTATAGGTGCCCCCCAACCCGCCGAGGTGCACCTTGTCCATTATCTCGGCGCGACCAACCGTCGCGGCAATCGGCATGCCGGCGCCCATGCTCTTTGCCATGACCACGATGTCCGGCTCGACCCCATAATGCTCGATGGCGAACATCTTGCCGGTGCGCGCGAATCCCGATTGCACCTCATCGGCAATCAGCAGGATGCCATAGCGCGTGCACACCTCGCGCAGCCGGCGCATGAACGTCTGCGGCACAGGGATGAAGCCGCCTTCCCCCTGGACGGGCTCAATAATCACGGCCGCGACGTGCTCCGGCATGATATGCGCCACCAACAGGCGCTCGAACGCCTCCCAGACCAGCGCCTCCTTTTGCGCCTCGCTCAGGTCGCTCCCGATCGCCGTGCGATATAGGTAGGGGAACTGGGCGCGATAGACCTCCGGCGCAAACGGCCCGAATCCCTTTTTGAACAGCGCATATTTGCTGGTCAGGGTCTGGGTGAGCAGCGTGCGGCCGTGGTAGGCGCCTTCAAACGCGATGATCGCCGGCCTGCCGGTGGCCGCGCGCGCGATCTGAACAGCCTGTTCCACGGCCTCTGCGCCGGTGCTGGCGATCATCGCCTTCTTCGGCCCGCTGATCGGCGCGATGCGGTTGAGCACCTCGGCCAGTTGCACGTGGGGTTCTGTGGTGGCCACCAAACCGCAGACGTGGATGAGCGCGCTGGCTTGTTGACAGATGGCGGCGACCACTTCCTCCGGCGTGTGGCCGACGTTCAACACGCCGATCCCACCGGCGAAGTCGAGCAGGACGTTGCCGTCCACATCTTCCACCAGCGCGCCATGGGCGCGGCAAACGGCGATTGGGGTGGCCTTGCCGTAGCCGGCCGGCATGGCTGCCTCGCGCCGGCGTATCAATTCGCGGCTCTTGGGTCCGGGCAGCTCCGTCTTAATCTGAATGAATTGACGAGTACGCACCATGCGCGTAGCTTACACGAGGCGCGCAAGCGAGGGGCGAATGAGGGGGCAGAACTGCCCTTGTGCTAACCGGCGGCTGCCGGCTGCGCTGCGTTGATTTGCTGTGGTTTCGATGAAGGCGCGCCCTCGCCATAGGCGATGGCTGCTTCAATGAATGCGCGAAAGAGCGGATGTGGGCGGTTAGGCCGGCTCTTGAACTCCGGATGGAACTGGCTGCCCAGCATAAAGGGGTGGTCGCGCAGCTCACACACTTCCACCAATCGCCCGTCGGGCGAGAGGCCGCTGAACACCAGGCCGGCGGCGCCGAGCGGTTTGCGAAACTCATTGTTGAACTCAAAGCGGTGGCGATGGCGCTCGTGTACGGCCAGCACGCTATCGTGGGCGTTGCCCGACAGGCTGCTGACCAAGCTGGCGCCCGGCAACTCGCCGCGCTGCCAAGCCGAGAAGTACGCCTGGTACGCGCGCGTGCCCGGCACGAGATGACACGGATATACCCCAAGCCGCATCGTCCCACCCATGTCGGTGATGTCGCGCTGGTCCGGCATAAGGTCAATGACGGGGTAGGGGGTGGTGTGATTGAATTCCGTGCTGTTTGGCTCGCGGCTGTTCAACACGTAGCGCGCGAACTCAATGCACATCACCTGCATGCCCAAGCACAAGCCGAGATAAGGCACGGCGCGCTCGCGGGCGTAGCGTGCCGCGATGATCTTGCCCTCGATGCCTCGGTAGCCGAATCCGCCGGGCACGACGATGCCGGCTGCCTGTTCCAGCAGCTCCATCTGTTCGCCCCGCTCCAGCCGCTCGCTGTTGATCCAGATCAATTGCACGTCGCGCCCACAGGCCACGCCGGCGTGGTGAAGGGCCTCGCGGACGCTCATATAGGCATCGTGCAGGTCGACGTATTTGCCAACGATGGCGATGTTGAGCGGCGGTTTGGGCCGGCGGATCTCCGCGCACATCGCGCGCCACGCACTGAGATCGGCCCCGGAGCAAGTGAGCTGCAGGCGCTCGCACAAGTAATCGCCAAAGCCCATATCCTCCAGCATCAGCGGCACTTCATATAAGTACTTGGTGGTCACCATGGGCAGCACGGCGCGCGGCTCGACATCGCAGAACAGCGCGATCTTCTGGCGCAGCTCGTCGTCAACGGGCTCGTCGCTGCGGGCGATGATGGCGTCGGGCTGGATGCCGGCGCCGCGCAGGTCGCGCACGCTGTGCTGGGTTGGCTTGGTCTTCAGCTCGCCGGTTGCGCCCACCTTCGGCAGGAAGGTGACGTGCACGTAGAACGTGCTCTCGCGGCCTACGTCGCGGCGCATCTGGCGGATCGCCTCGATGAACGGCATGGCCTCGATGTCGCCCACCGTGCCGCCCACCTCGACGATGACCACGTCGGCCATGCTGCTCTTGGCCACCAGCGAGATGCGCCGCTTGATCTCATTGGTCACGTGGGGGACGACCTGTATGGTCTTGCCCAGGTAGTCCCCGCGCCGCTCCTTGCTGATCACCTCGTTGTACACCTGGCCGGTCGTGGCGTTGCAAGCACGGGTGAGGTTCTCGTCAATGAAGCGCTCGTAATGGCCCAAGTCCAAGTCGGTCTCCGCGCCGTCCTCGGTGACAAACACCTCGCCATGTTGATAGGGCGACATCGTGCCGGGGTCCACGTTGAGGTATGGGTCGAGCTTCTGAATGGCCACGCGCAAGCCGCGCGCTTTGAGCACGCGGCCAATCGCCGCAGCGGTCACCCCCTTACCCACTGAGCTGACCACCCCGCCGGTGCAAAAGATGAACTTGGGCATGCCGTCTTTTGCTTCTCTTAAGATCTAACTGGAATGCTGTGCTTATCTATGTAGAACGGATTCGCTGAACAGGCAACGTGCAGACGCGACCAGCTAGCGCAGCGCGGCGCTCACCGTGCCGTAGATCACGACAAGCACGACCGCGATGACGAACACCAGTAAGCCAACCAGCAGCGCCGGCAGCACAGCTTGATAGCCCACCGTCTGCGGCACGCGCGTCACAGGCGGTCGCCGTCCTGCTGTGCCGGCAGTTACATGGGCCGGCTGGGCTCGCGCAGAGAACGCCCGCTGCCAGAAGATATACACCAACAGCCCGCCGATCACCGCAATCGGCGAGAACCCGATCATGATGATGAAGCGCTCGTCGGCCGTGGTCGCCCCTAATGTGAACGGCGCAAGCACGCCCAGCAGCAGGAACGCAACGCCCACCACCAGCCCCGCGCCGGCGCTGAGTGGGGAGCGCCGTTTGACCAGCAGCGCCCGGCGCGCCTGCTCAGGACTCACCCGCGCTGGCTGAGCCGGACGCGGTTGCATCTTAGTGGAAGGTGCAACGGCGCGCTCCGGGCCGGGCAGCATGGCCGTGAAGAGCATCAGCGCAGCAGTCAGGCCCAGTAACAGGGTCACAATCAGCATCTCGCGCCGTTGAGCGGCGGGCGCGACGATCGGTGCCAGTATCGCCAGCGCCAGCAGCAGTCCACCAAAGCCCAAGTTGATGCGGACGCGATAGCGCTGCGCCAGCGCAACCAACGGGTGTTTAGCGTCCTCCGCTTTGGCCGCCACCGACTGCGTTGGCGGCGGCGCAGCAGGTTGGGTGCTCGCAATCTGATTTGCTGCTGGCAGGCTGACCGGCCCATCCGCGCCGCGCGCAGGCAATGGCCGATCGGCTGCGCCTGGCTTCGTCACCTCCGCTTTGGCCGCCACCGACTGCGTCGGCGGTGGCGCAGCAGGTTGGGTGCTCGCAATCTGATTTGCTGCTGGCAGGCTGACCGGCTCATCCGCGCCGCGCGCAGGCGACGGCCGATCGGCTGCGCCTGGCTTCGTCACCGCGTTCAGCACGCTGGTCAGCGCTGCTGAAAGCTCGGCGGCCGCGCGGCGCGCCGCCTCGCCCTCGCCTTGCACCTGAGCTTGGACCAGCAAAGGCTGGCCATTCACCTCGATCCTCAGCTCGATTTTGAGCACATCCGGCAGACTGGTCATGACAGGCAGACTATAACGCGCTTGCGCGGACCGCATGACTTGGGAATATCAGCCGGCGCATCTCGTCGGGCTTGAACCAAAAGCTCTCGAACACTTCGATCACATAGGGCAGGTGATGAGCCGGCAGCACGACGAACAGCTCGCTACTCGCCAAATGGTTAAAGCTGCGCCCGCCGCCCTCACCCAACGCAAACACTGTGTTGCGGGTATGCCAGGGCGCTGCGAACAGCGACGAGCACGATGAAGGTCCCAGCTCGCCATGCGGCAGCGTGCCCTCCCGGACGCTGGCCGCGCCGGCGATCTGCATCGCTCTCTGGACATCGGTGATGAGGCAGAGCAAATCCAGCGGCACGTCCGCTGGCAGGTCGGCCAAGGGCGCAGCGGCAATTGCGGTGATCGTTCCCGTTGGCAGGCTGTGGCTTTGTTGCTTATTGCGCCTAGCTGCTTCTGGCGTGAAGAAGCCCTGCGCCATCGTCAAGTATTCGCCATCGCAGATCAGGCGGCCAGCCGCCTCGGCGGAGAGCAGCCCGAGATGATACTGACCCACGAGGCAATCGTGGTGCTCGGCATCCACGTAGATCTTTCTGCCCTGTTCGGCGTGATAGAGGATGCTACAGACGGGCACGCGCGCCGGCTCGTAGCCCGCTGGCGGCGCGCCATCGCAGTAAGTCACAGCCACCGGAGGGCGCTTCAGGTTGATTTTGTTTACGAGAATGTCCAGCAGCCGCGACCGGTCCAGCGGTCGTTGGGTCAGGGCGCGCCACTCAGTTAAGTTCATCGCTTAAAAGAGGAAAGGGATAAAGCGCTTGGTGCGCATTGCGTACGCGCGGTAGGCATCGCCGAGCTGCGCAGCCAGTAGTGCCTCTTCGCGCGGCACGCGCGCCGCATACGCCCAGATCAGCAGCGCGCTGCTGATAAGCGCACCTAGCCACGTGCTAAGGAGCAGGCCAAAGCCCACAGTAGCCAACAGCCCACCGAGATAAGCCGGATGGCGCACCCAGCGGTAGGGTCCGGTTTGGATGAGGCGATGATCGCGCTGCACGGCAACTTCGCCGGTGAAGAACCTGCCGAGGGCGCGCTGTGCCCACAGGCGCACGCCCCAGCCGGCCAGGACGAGACCGAAGCCCAACCAGACGACTGCCTCACGCAGCTCGCCGCGGACGACCCCGATCTTCAGAAATCCACACCCCAGACGCGCAGCCAGCCCAAGCACGATAGCCAGCCCAAGCGGTGGAAAGCCGGGCAACCTGCGATGTGCGTCAGCCGGCGCCAGCCGGCTGGGGCGTGCCTCAGTGAGCATAAAGCCGAGCTGAGTGATCGCAAACGCCCAGGCAGCCAGAAAGGAAGGAAAGACCCCCGCTGGGCCGACGAAATACTCGGTCATTGTTGCGCCAGCGCCTCTTCTACGATCTCCGGCGTCACCTCGCGCACCTGATGTCTTACCGCGTAGGTCTCCACCTGCGCCCGCAGCTCGCGGCTGGCGCTGATGCGGCTGATCCAGGGGATGCCCTCAAGCTGCTGCTCTAGGCGCGCGCGGGCTGCCTCGCTCCATACCAACTTGCTCGCCGCGGTCAACGGGTTGCTGACCTCCTTGAGCTGACCGGCAGCCGCCACGTTGTCGAAGGGCAAGAAGTTGAACACAAGGTCGTAATAGCGATTCACGATCTCCTGGACGATGTAGATCACGCCGCTGTAGCCCATGAAGGGCGTGCCGAGCGCGCGCCGCACGACAGCGCCGGGGAAGGCCGCGGGCACGAAGTGCGTGGCCTTGGCCTGCGCCTCAGTGAGGTAGATCTTCTCGTTCAAGCTGCCGAACACAAAAGCCGGCTGCTTCTTGTGCAGCGCCTCGCGGATCTGAATGTTATCCATCTCGCCAGGTCGGCGCGGGCGGCCGCTGGCGAAGGCCAGCTTCATGCCCAGCTCATCGGCCAACAAGCGCACCAGCCCTTCAGCATACGTCCGTCCGGCGACGACGGCAAAATCCGTCGTCGCAAACCAGTCACCCTGTGGGCCGCGCCAGAGATCCCATAGCGGCTGGAGCGTGGTGCGCTTCTCGCGTTCGATGAACGCCTCGGCCTGGGCCTGTGTGCCTAACAGCTCGCCCAGCCGGCGGATGAACGCCGTCGTCTCCTGGATGCCGATCGGGGCGAAGAGATAGGGCTTGCCCAGCGCCTGGGCCAACGGCTCGCCGAACTCGCGGTACATGACGACGTTCACTGCCGACTCCGCCAGGCGCGGCGTGTCCTTGAGCGTTGCCTCGAAGGGATAAACCAGGTTGACCCTGCCGCCCGCGCCCGCGATCAGCCGCTTCAATTCGTGGAGGTCGGAGGGCGAGTTAAAGCAGCCATACGTTGGGCCGATGATGTTCACCAGCCGATCGGCGCGCGCGGCGTCTTCATCGGCCGAGGCGCGGCCCGCGCCGAATTGCTCCCATAGCCAAAGCAAGACGCGATCCCGCCCCTCCCACTCATCCCCCTCCAGCGAACGGCTCCAGAAGAACGGAATGGGTGGGTCGAGCTTGCTCAACCAATCGCTGTGGTCGGAGGAGATCATCTCGCTCTCCGCGGTGCTGACCACGATGAGTTGCTTATCGGGGTGGACCTGACGCAGGGCCTCTACAGCCTTGCGCACGGCGCCGGCGGTGCCCAGCATGGTCACTTCTTGCTCGCGCATCACGCTGGGGGTGATGTTGTGAATGTGCGGGATGGCATCGGTATAGTCCGGGACAGCGGTCGCCACCAGGTTGAAGCAGCCGATGGGCGCATCGCAGATGAGGTGCACGTCGGGCATGGTGCACATCGTCCACACCGCGGCCCAGTAGCCACTGGTGCTTTCCAGGTCGCGGATCAGCTCAACCGGCGCAGGGGACTTGCCAGCGGAAGAAATGCTCACATCAGCCATAACGCTCCTCGTTCAACCAAATTACGCAATACGGAATACGCAATACGGAATACGCACTACGCAATACGCATTTCGTATTCTGTATTTCGTATTCCGTATTCCGTAGTGCGTAGTGCGTATGACTAGTCCATTGTGTTGACGGTGCTGGGAGGCGGCTCTGCCGGCATCGGCCCTTCAAAAAACTCGCGCATCCAGGCGTAGCGCGGCGCGCGTTCGAGCGCATCGCGGATGAGCTGAATGGTGCCGGCCAGGCCCGCGCTCAGGAACATCGGCCGCACGCTGAGCATATTGGTGTAGTACATGGCCGGGATGCCGCGCGCTTTGGCCTCCGCGCTCAGCGGCGTAGTGCCGAGCACCAGATCAGGCTTGTAGGCATCGAGCGCGCGTATGTCCTGCTCTAGCGTCTTCTGATAGACGATCTCGCGCGTCCCGCGCGCCCTTAGCCATGCCTCGTCAGCGGCCGTGTATAGGGATTTCTGAATGCTGGTGCTGATATAGGGCACCTCCGCGCCGGCCTCGACCAGGAGGCGGGCATACAGCAGCTCATTGCCCTCGTAACCGCACACCAAGATGCGGCCCTTCAGCGGCACTTGGCCGATGACGGCCTGGCATTTCTCGCGCTCCTCGGCGGCCACGTGTTCGGTCAGCGCTGGGTCGAGCCTGAGCGCTGTGCCGATGGCCTTGATCCAGTTGTAAGTGGCCTCTGGGCCAACCGGCGCTCCGCTGATGATGGGCACGCCGGCTGCGCGCAGCGTCGCCACGCTGCCGCCGTAGAACGGGTGGACGGCGGCGATCGCGCCCACGCGCCGAGCAAGCTTATAGTCATCCAGATTGCGCGAGGGCAGCGTCGCTATTAGGCCGCTCCCCAGCCGCTTGAGCACAGCATCTACTGAGATAGGATCAGCAGGGAAGACCTCGCCCAGCATGATCACCTTGCGCCGCATCTCCTCCTCGTCCTGATTGCCCCCGTCGTAGGTCAGCGGCTTCTCCACGCCGTCGGCGGTCAGTTCCGTCCTGGGCGGCGCGTAACGCTTGAGGATGGCGTTGATCGCCACGTCCTTGGCCTCGGGGTGCGAGTGAATGGCGTAGGCCGGCACGCGCACCAGGATCACGTCCACCCCGTTGATCTGCGGGGGCAACATTTCCTCGGTCAGGCCGGCGGTCTCGGCCACGCAGAGCGAGATGGCCGCGACGAGCTTCGTGCCCGGCATCCGGCTGGCCTCGGTGCACGCAGCGATCGCGGCTTCGGCGACGTTGCCGGCCACCAACTCCCGCGTGCCGAAGGCCGGCGCGGCGATGCTCTTGCGCGAGGCGTAGAAATGCGTCACGAAGGTCAGGCCGTATAAACAGCCCGTGTCGGTGACCATCGCGGTCTGCACGCCGTCAATCCGGGTGAGCACGCGCAGGCTGCCGAAGGCCGGGCACATCGTCTGCGGCGTCAGGTTGTGGTCGGGCGACACGCTATGCCCGGTCGGGAGCGAAGCGGAGGCGTTCCCTCGCGTCTCGATCAGGCTTGGCGTAATTAAGTTGCCTTCAGGGACAGTGATCGGACTCATGGCGCTTGATGAAGTGATCGGGCAGTCAGCGGTCGCAGCTTGGGTTCAGCGCGAACCATCGTCCAGGCTGCCCAGGCGAAACCCGCATTCGAGATCGTGCTGATGATCTGCTCGGTCCAGTGAATCTCCAGCGGCTTGTTGGGCATGCCCGCGATGCCGCTGAGCGCGAACGTGATCAACAGGTTGAGCGCGAACAGGCCGGCGGCCAGATAACTGCTGCGCTGGAGCGCGCCGCGGATAAGCAACCCCGCCAGGCTCACGTTGGCAGCCGTCGAGAGGCCGATCAAGACGAACACCCAGGCGCGGTCGGCTCGCGTGATGCCCAGCGCGAGCGCCCCCAACAGCGCGACGGCGCTCACCAAAGCCGGTGGCCACCAGACGAGCGGGTGGTTGGCATGGCGCTGGCTCCAGAAGAGCGCCCAGGCCATCAGCGTGAACCCAGGGGCGATCAGCGGAAAGAGCGACTGGCTCAGCAGCGGGAAGTCCGAGCGGGACAGGGCCATGACCAGCTTCCAGCTCGCCTTGAGCGTCCCCGCCACCACGATCAACGCTGCGCCGGCCAGCGCCAGGCGGCCAGCAGCGGCATGGGCAGCGCCGACCATGCGCGCGACCAAGAACAAGCCGATGCCGGAGAGGATGACCGGCATGTAATTCTGTAACGCCATTGACAATGGGAAATCGGGATAAGCATTCATCGGGGCCTCCAGCGTGTCAGCGAACTTCACTCATAGAACGGCGCAGCGGTGAAGCGCAGATCGGCCAGGCGGAACTTCTCACCGCTGTGCCTGAGCGCAGCCAAGATCGCGATCTTGGCGTCCATCTCCTCAGCCGGGTTGCCGAAGACGGCCTGCCAGCCAGCCTCGGTCGTCACCACTACGCCGCGCTCTGGCTCTTCGATCAAGCGGGTGACCTTCAGCCCCATCTCCTGCATGATGCGGCGCACGAGCCGCTTGCTCTCGGCGCTGTAGTCCGGGCTGTTGAGGTCAACGCCGGCGCTGGCTTGGCCATCGCGTCCCATCAGGTCGTCCAGCGTTGCGCCCTGGGGCGGGTCAGATGGTTCGCTGGCGCCGAACACGGCGAGAAACTCATCGTATTCCAGCGGCGTGATTGTCTCGGGGATGGTGTATTGCCGGCCGTGTAGCTTATTCACCAGGGCATCGAAGATCGCGTCCATCTCCGGCAGCTCGAAGAGCAGTTGGCAGCGGTCGCTGAGCGCGCGCGCTGCTGGGTTATACGGAATCTTGGCCAGGATCGGCAGCCCGACCCGCGCCGCGAAGCGCTCGGCCACCCCGCTGCCGTCATCTCGATTGAGCACCATGCCGATCAGGCGCGCGCTGCCGCCGATGGATTGAAAGTAGTTGACGGCGCGGGCGATGTTGTTCGCTGCGTATAAGCTCATGCGGTCATGGCTGGCCACGATGATGATCTCCTCAGCCAAGCTCTTGGCGATTGGGGTGGCGAAGCCGCCGCACACCACATCGCCCAGAAAGTCCATCACGATGTAGTCCAGCGCCCAGTTCGCCATGCCGCGCTCCTCCAGCAGGCTGAAGCCGAACGAGATGCCGCGCCCGCCGCACCCTCGCCCGACCTCCGGCCCGCCCAGTTCGGCGCCGAATACATACACGCCGCGGCCTAGATCAGCCTTGAAGATCATGTGCGGGAGGTCAAGCGCTTTCTCGCGCCCAGCGTCCTTGAACAGGCGCCATTGATCGGTGATCGTCGGCAGGCTGCGCCCGCCGAACAGGGCATTACAGCTATCGTGCTTGGGGTCGCAGCCGAGCTGTAGCACACGCAGCCCCTTCAGGGCCATCTTCGCGCTCAGATTGGCCGTGAAGAAGCTCTTGCCGATCCCGCCTTTGCCGTAGATTGCGATCATGCGTGGGGTCATTGGACTTCCTCCACTCCATCATTACATATTGCGTATTGCGAATTACGTAATACGCAATACGCAACACTCTATTCCCAAACCAAAACCATCTTCAAGCACTCTGGATCGTTGAACGCCATCTCAAACGCGCGCGGGGCTTCATCCGCCGGCAGGCGATGTGTGATCAAGTTGGACACGTCCACCATGCCGCTGGCGATGGCGTCGCGGGCGCGCGCCAAATCGCCAGGCGCCCACTCTTTGCTGACGGCGAAGGTCAATTCGCGCAGGAAGGCCGGCATATAGGGCAGGTCAATCCGCTCGTAATAGCCCAACAGCACGACGCGCCCGCCCTGCTTGACGCTCATCAGGCGTGGTGCGATGGCGTCCATCTTGCCGGTCGCGTCTATCAGCACGTCATACGCGCCCGGACTGGGCGGGCCAGGCGGCGGCGGGTCCGCAGGGAGGATGGCATCGGCCACGGCATAGCGCAGGCGCGCCGCCGCTTTGTCCGTCACATGCACCGTCGCGCCGCACGCTTTAGCGAAGCGGGCAGCCAACTGGCCGACGATGCCCTGGCCTAGAATCAAGATTTGGCGGGTTGTGCATGACTTTTCGCCCAGCCGACAGCCGGCTATCTCCACACCATGCAGCGCCGTGGCAGCCAACGCCAGCAGCACGGCCTGTTCATCGCTCAGCGAGTGCACGTCAGTAAGGTGTGAGGCCGGCGCGACGATCAGCGCGCTTTGGCCGCCGAACGCCGGATTCACCCCGACAAAGCCGTAGTTGCCGCCCACGTATACGCGCTTGCCCAGCCATTCGCGCGCGTTTGCCCCTGTCTCGACGACGATTCCGACGGTCTCATATCCGGGCACCACGGGGAACTGGAGCATGGGATGGGGCATGATGCCCTTGAACAACATGCGCTCCGTGCCGGCGCTGATGCTGGTGAGCGCCGTGCGGATCAATACGTCATCGGGGCCGAGCGGCTTGAGCGCGACGCGCCGAATCTCGATCTGGCCGGCGGCCGGCATGACGATGGCTTTAGCTTCCATTGCGCTCCCCCGTCAGTCGCGTCAAGACGCCGATGACGAACCCACCGCTGATCAGGTGCATCACCTCGGTGACCAGCACGGTGAGCAGGTTGAACGGCTCCGCGCCCTCGCGGTAGGGCGTCTGCGCCGCCCAGATCGGGCCAAAAGCGTAGAGGATCAGCACGGCGATGCAGAGGGCGACGAACACCCGATTGGGACTCGGCAACAGGCGCGAGAGGAGCGCGTAGAGGACGCCACCGGCCAGGCCGCCCAGCAAGCTGAATACGACCACCTCGGCCAACCCCACTTGCAGCCGGCCCAGCGGGCTGGTCATCAGCCACAAAAGCGTGTTGCCGATGACCCCGCCGGCAGCGGCGAGCAGCGTCGCACGGGCGATCCGCGCAAGCGGGGGGCGCTGTTGTGCCTTCTGTGCAGTCATGTTCATCCGACAACTCCTTCCAAGCGATCCTCCAGGTCAGCGTATATCTCCTTGAGCTGCGCGATGGTCTCGTCGTCGGCGCGCCACAGGCCACGGCCGTTGGCTTCCAGCAAACGGCCGGCGATGTTGCGCATGGCCTGTGGATTCGCTTTGGTCAGGCGTTCGCGCATCTGCGGATCCAGGGCATAGGTCTTGGCGGCCTCGGTGTAGATCCAGTCATCCACGCTGTCGCTCACCGCATCCCAGCCCAGCATGTAAGTGAAGCGGTTGCTGATCTCGGTCGCGCCGCTGTAGCCGTGCTTCAACATGCCCTCGTACCAGCGCGGGTTCAGGAGCTTGGTGCGATATTCGGCGCGCAACACGCGCTCCAGGTCATCAATGCGCGCCTCGGCGGTGTAGCTCTCGATGTAATTCAGCTTCACCGGCTGGCTGCTGTATTTGCGCGCGGCCAGATGCAGCGCACCGGACGACGAGAAGTAGTGGTCAATGTCGGCCACGCCGAACTCGACAGAATCCACCTCGTGCGCGACCCGGCCGACGGTGCGCAGCAGGCGCGTCAGCACCTCCGACGCCGGCTGGCCGGCCCGTCCTCCGCCGTAGGCGTAGGCATTGCGCCGGATGAACAACTGAGCCAGGTCATCCTGGGTCTGCCAGGCCGAGTCTTCCACCATGTCATCTACATACGTGCCGTATTGGCCGGGTTGCTGGGTGAAGAGGCGAGCGGTCGCCTGCTCAAACGTCATGCCTTCGCGCATCGCCTCCTGGACGTGCTTCTTGATGAAGTTCATCTCCGGCGGCTCATCGGCGCGGGCGGCGTCCTTCACCAGCCGATCGAGGTGATCCATGGTGTGCTCGAAGGTGTCGCGGAAGATCGGGCTGAGGTTCATCAACACGTCAATCCGCGGTCGGCCCAGCTCCTCGAGCGGGATCAAGGCGTAGTGGCTGATCTTGCCCTGGCCGTCGTAGTGCGGCCGTGCGCCGATCAGCCGCAGCACGATCGCGACCGATTCGCCTTTGGTCTTGATCGTGTCCAAGCCCCACAACACCTGCGCGATGGTCTCCGGATATTGGCCGTCGTGCTCGGCCAGGTGCTTCGCCAACAGCGCGTCGGCGATCTGCGCGCCGCGCGCATAGGCCAGCGCGCTGGGGATGCGCCAGGGGTCAATCGCATGGATGTTGCGGCCGGTCGGCAAGACGTTCAACCCATCGCGGATCAGGTCGCCGCCCGGCGCGGGCGGGATGTAGCGACCGCTCAAGCCGCGAACCACAGCATCCAGCTCGGGGCGGTTGTCGCTCAGCGCGCGCGCCATCTGCCGGCCAAGCTGTGTCATCTCGCCCAGTGCGATTGCATCTGCGGACGCGATCGCCAGGCCGTTGTTTGTGGCGCGGTGCAACGCCGCCGCCGGCGAATCGCCCTGGAAGACCGCGCGCTCGACGAACTGGCGGCAGGCGTCGTCCACCTGCTCACGGGCGCGCAGCGCATCCGGGTCACCGCGCCGCGCCCGTGCCGCCAGCTCAGCATACGAAGCCGTAGGGCCGAACAGCTCGCGCGCCATCACGTCGCACAGCGCCGGCTGTTGCGGCCCGGCGCCGCGCGCTTTCAGCGCCTCGGTCACCGTGACCACCTGGGATTCCACCGGCGGCGCTTCCCCGAACACATGGAGCGCCGCCGTGATCAGGCGCTGCTCCAGCTCCCGCAAGTAAGCGTATAGCCGCTCCGCATAGTCGGCGAACGCTTCGCCCGCCCAACGCGGGCAATCGGCGTCCAGGTTGGCCAAGGCGACCTTGTGCATCACCGCGTCCTCTAGCGCCGCGTCGTCCGGTTCGCTGCGCTGCGCCATGCGGCGCTCGCGGTAGTCCTGGAGCATTTCTTTGAGCGCGGCCAGTTCTTTGTACAGGCCGGCGCGGGCCATAGGCGGCACGGCGTGCGAGACGATGACCGCATATCCGCGCCGTTTGGCGATGTTGGCCTCGCTGGGGTTATTCATCGGATAGAGGTAGAGCTGAGGCAATTCGCCCAGCAGCGCATCCGGCCAGCAACTGCGGGTCAGGCCCAGTTGTAGGCCGGGCATCCACTCCGCCGAGCCGTGCATGCCGACGTGGACCAGCGCATGCGCGCCGAACCCACGGCTGATCCAGCGGTAGAAGGCCAGATACTGATGGTGTGGCGTGTTCTCCTTGTCGAAGAGCAGGCGCATTGGGTCGCCGGCGACGCCCAGGCGGGGCTGGACCCCGATGTAGATATTGCCCAGGCGCAGGCCGCCGATGAACACAGCGTCATGCCCCATTGGGGCGATCTCGCCCGGCCACGGCCCCCAGCGCGCCTCGACGCGCTCCCGCTCGCGCGGCGTCGTCCACGCCTTAAACGCCTCCCATCCCACACATAGCCCGTCCGCATGTGGCGTGGTGGCAGCGTCCAGCATCTGGAGCAGCGCCTCAGGGGTCGGTGGAAGCTCGCCGACGTCGTAGCCCTCGGCCTTCAGCCGGCGCAGGATGTTCAATAGGGAGCGCGGCACGTCCAGCAGCGCCGCGGTCGCCTTTTTGCCCAGCCCCGGCGGGTAGTCATACACGACGAAGGCGATCCGCTTCTCGCGGTTCGGGGTGTGGCGCAACGCCGCCCAGCGTCCGACCAGCGTCGTCAGCCGTTGTAAACGGTCAGGAACCGTTTGGAAGCGCCCGTGGTTGATCGCGCCCAGGATGACGGGGTCAATCGCCCCGTCCATCTCCGGCAACGCATAGGTGGCGGCGGCCTGCATCGGCCCGACGCCCATCTTGTGCCAGGAGGTGAAGTCCTGGACGTAGAGCGGTTGCGCGACGATGTATGGCGCGTCAATCTGCTCGAGGATCGCAATCGCCGCGTCGCGGTGGACGCCGGGTGAGGTCGAGCCGGCCGGCCCGCCCACCAGCGCAAAGCCGATCAGGCTTACCAGCGCGTCTATCTGCGCTTTGGTCAACCAATCGCGGACCACCACGTGCCCCTCCACGCCGGTGACGAAGATCGGCAGCACGTCCATGCCGGCGGCCTCCAGCGCTGTGATCACGTCGTCTATATACCCGCGCTCCTGCATCAGGTGCTTGCGGAAGAACAGCAGGGCGACGCGATAGCTCGCGCGTGGGGCATGCCCGTTGCGCGCAGCGCCTGCTGCGCCGGCCCGGCGGTGGTGGCTGCGCTTCTTCTGCCAGTCCTGGTAGGCCCGGATGTCCTTGAAGAACCCCTCGGCGGCGGGGTGGTATAGCCCCATCATCGGCACTTCTATGACCGGCGGCACGTCCAGCGGTTGGTTGAAGTATTCGCGCAGGATGAACTTGAACATGCTGGCGATGTTCTGGGCCAGCGGCTGGTTCCAGTAGATGTTCACCTGCATCCAGTTCTTAAAGTCGCGCGCCTTGGCCGGCATAAAGCGCATCATGGTCTGCATCAGCTTCATCAGCTTGGTGTAGCCGTAGAGCGTGTCTTCGTCGCGCCCATGCACCAGCATGCGCGCGATCTTCTTCACCGGCTCCGGCATGCCGGCCTTGCGCCCCGGTCGGTCGGCCACCACGTAGTCGCCCACCCGCGTGAGCGCCATCACCTCCGGCATGGATTCGTAGGCGAAGACGACGCGCGCCTTTGAGCGCTGAACCTGCTCGCGCAGCCAGTCGGCCTGATCCTTGAAGTTGATCATGCTGACGAACAGGCAGTCCGCTTCGCGAATGGCCTGGGCGGCTTCTGGCGAGCGCGATTCCAGCGCCATCTCGGTGAACTGCGCCAGATGCGCCACAGGCGACAAATCGGCTTTCACCTCATCCCAAACGCGCTTATTAAAGTGCTCTAAGCCAACGATGGCGACAATGTTGGGCTTCTCGCTCATTTCAACATCCCTCCTGCTAACGTGGCGCCACGGTCATGGCGATCTGCGCGGCTTTGGCATTCGGCAGATAGACGTAACGACCGCCCAGCCAGGCAGCCAGCCGCGCGGCTTCGCCCTGCGAAAGGTAGTTCACTTGGGTATCTATCACCACTGCCTGGATGCCCTCCGCGCGAATGCACGTTGCGATCTGTTGAAGCTCGGCCTGGATTTCCGCCCGCGACGGCGGCGCAGCGGGTGCAGCGCGCAACGGGACGTTGCCCCGGCCATCGGTCATCAAAACCAGCGTGACCTGCGCGATGCCGCGCGCGCGGGCTTGCTGCGCCATGCGCCAAGCAGCCAACAGCGCCGAGGCCAGCGGCGTGCCACCGCCGGTGGGCAGCACGTCCAACGCCCGCTTGGCCCGCTCCACGCTCTGCGATGGCTCAAGCAACACCTGCGCCTGCTGACCGCGAAATGCGATCAGGCCCACCTGATCGCGATGTACGTAGGCGTCTTGTAGCAAGCGCACAACCGCCCCCTTCGCCTCGCGCATGCGGTTGATCGCCATCGAGCCGCTGGCGTCCACGACGAAGATGTAGAGCGTCCCCGCTTTGTCGCGGAAGCGCTTGACGCGGATATCCTCGCGCCGGACGTCCAGGCGCGCGCCCGCGTTGCGCTCGGCCCGTCTGACTTTTTGCCAGGGGGCTGCCGCGATCAAGGTGGGCAGGAGCGCGATGCGCTGACCGCGCGGGTCGCCGGCGACTGCGCGCACGAATCGCCCGCGCCGGCTGCTGAGCGCTGCGCCGCGGCTGCCGCCATGGCCGCGCCGCTTGCCGGCAAAAGGCAGGTCGAGCAGGCCCGCCGGCAAGTCCACCGCAGCCGCTTCGAGGAGCAGCTCCTCCAGCGTGGCCTGCGCGGGGGCCGGGGTGTTCGGATCGCCCGGCTGGTCGCCCTGCGCGTGAGGCGTGGTTTCCCGCTCGCGCTGCTCCGGCGTCTCCTGGGCCGGCATGCGCATCGCGCGCGGCAGGAGCACCAGCCGAACGGCCAGCTTCAGGTCATCATCGTCCACCGCCTCGCGTCCATCCAGGGCTGCCTTGGCCAGCGCTGCCTGGACGGCGAAGACGTCGGCGCGGTTGCCTTCCACGCCCAGGCTGAGCGCGGTCTGGACCAGGGCTTGCATCTGTTCTTCCGCGATATGGACGGTGGGCAGGTGTTCGCGCGCGTCGGCGATCATCGCCCGCAGCATGGTCGTCTCATCCTCCGCGTCGCCGTTGGGCGGATGGGCCAGGTTGCGCCGGACGACCTCGGCCCGCTCCCGCTCGCCCGTTTGAGGAAGCAAGGGCACGATCAACCCGATTCGGTCGAGCAGGCCGCGGCGCACCTCGCCCTCAACTGGGTCGTAGGTGCCCACCAAGAGGAAGCGCGCCGGATGTACTTCGCTCAGCCCGTCGCGCTCTACGCGCACCACGCCATCGGACAGCGCGCTGATCAGATGGGCGATCGCGCGCTCGTCGAGCAGGTTCAAGCCATCTGCGTAGAGCACGCCCCCGTGCGCGCGGGCCAGCAGGCCGCGCGCGATCACGCGCCGGCCAGCCGCCAGCGTCGCCTCCAGGTCCAGCCCGCCCAGCACGCTATCCTCGGTCGCGCCCACCGGCAGCTCGACGAACGGCGTGCCCGCCGGCAGAAGGGCGGCGAAGGCGCGCGCCAGGGTGGACTTGCCGCTGCCGACCGGCGCGGCGATGGCCACGCCGGCCAGCGCCGGATTCACCGCCAAGAGTAGCAGCGCCTGCTTGGCCACGTCCATGCCGACGATCTCAGCAAACGAGAGAGTCATAAGGACCTGCTCCTCGCCTCCGCGCCCAGCGTCTTCTCCATCGCCTGAAGGACGCGCTCCCCCGCATCGGTGGTCTCCAGGGGGTCGCGGCGCAGGCGATGGCGCAGCGCTGGCACGGCGACGCGCCTGAGGTCGTCCAAGGTGGCCCGCCCGCGCCCTTCAAAAGCAGCCAGCGCGCACGCCGCCCGCGCCAGGGTCAGCTCGCCACGATGCCCATCCACGCCGAGCTGCATACATAGCCTCGCAGCGCACATCAACACGTCGTCGGGCATCTCCACATGCGCCACGCGCTTCTGCGCGGCGACGATCCGCCGGCGCAAGGCGCGCTGCTGCGGTTCCCAGGCCGCCAAGAAGGCCAGCGGGTCGGCGTCGAAGGCGCGCCGACGCCGGACGATCTCCATGCGCTGGGCCACGTCGGTGATGGTGGTGATCCGCGCGTGGAGGCCGAAGCGGTCAAGCAACTGCGGGCGCAGTTCACCTTCCTCCGGGTTCCCAGAGCCGACCAGCACGAAGCGGGCGGGATGGCGCACGCTGATGCCCTCGCGCTCCACCACGTTCCAACCGCTGGCCGCGACGTCGAGCAACACATCCACCAGGTGATCGTCCAGCAGGTTCACCTCGTCAATGTAGAGGAAGCCGCGGTTGGCGCGGGCCAACAAGCCCGGCTCAAAGCGCTTGACGCCCTGAGTCAAGGCCGCTTCGATGTCTATCGTGCCGCATACGCGGTCCTCGGTCGCGCCCAGCGGCAGGTCAACCACCGGCACAGGGATGCGCTCGTGCTTGCGATGGGGTGGAGCGAACGGGTCGCCTTCTTCGACAACCTCGCGGTTGAAGGGGTCGCCGGCGATTCGGCTGATCTTTGGCAGCACATCGGCCAGCGCGCGCACGGCGGTGCTCTTGCCTGTGCCGCGATGCCCCATGATCATCACGCCGCCGATGCGCGGGTCAATCACGTTCAGCAGCAAGCAAAGCTTCATCTCCTCCTGGCCGACGATGGCCGTGAAGGGGTAGTTGGGCATCGGCGCAGGCGGGGCCAGCTTGCCGTTTTGGCGCGCAGGCGACGTGACGATCGGCTTCGGCATGTTATCTCCCGACGGGTGCGGGGGCGAGCGCCTGGGCGCGCTTCTGGCGCGCCGCGCGCGCGCCGCGCAGGGCGAACTGGAAGAAGTTCACGACATACGTCGCCAGCGCCACACACATCACCAGCATCTGCGTGCGCGGGTCTGCGCCGGCGAAGAGGGCCACCAGATACGCGGTGTTGCCGGCCAGCGAGAACAGGTTGCCCAGGTCCTCCCAGAAGAAGGGCTTGGCCATAAAGAACTGGCCGAACACCTCGTCCTCCCAGGCCATGCCGGTGACGGTCATGAAGTACAGCATCAGCACTTTGGCCACGTTGGCCACCGTGGTGATCTCATATCCCTGGCCGGTGCTCAGGAAGCGCATGACCAAGATCAGGCTGGCCAGGAAAGTCAGAAACTGGACGAGCGCGCCGGCGGCTTGGACCGGCGTCCAAAACGACTGATTGCGGCGCGCCAGTTGCTCAGGGGTGTAATTCATCGCGCTTTCCTCGCATTGCACGGGGGATGGGTCGCCTCCGCCCATCCCCCATGCGTGAACTCAGGCTGCCTCCATCGTCACGACCATCTGCTCGCGGGTGAGCCGGCGGAACTGCTCCACGTTTACCCGCGCCATCAAGTTCATGGCGACGAAGCTGGCCACGATGGCGACCAGGAAGACAAAGTTATAGGCGGCGACGTGGCTGCCAGTGAGCTGGATGCCCACGTCGCGCATGACGCCGCCGGCGAACTGGGCGACGCCGTTGGCCAGCGCCTGCGCCATGCCCCAGGCGCCCATCAGCGTGCCGGCCTCGCCGGGCACGGTCATGTCCATCATCATCGAGAGCGCGCCGACGTTGAAGACGCCCATCCCGACGCCGAGGAGCGCAATGCCGATGTAGAGCGCCGGCAGCAGGTCAAGCGCAGCCGCGAGGAACAGAGAAGCAAAGCCGATCGCCGCGATCATCAATCCCCAGTCGGCGATCTGGCGCTTGGGGATCGGCCACTTGCTGGCCACGATGCCCATCACCAGCATGGCGACGATCGTGCCCATGCCCATGATCGGCTGGAACTGGGCCGTCTGGCGCGGGGCGAGCTTGAACACGTCCGCCCCGAACGGCTCCAAGATGCTGTCCTGGATGAAGAGAGCGAAGATGGCGATGACGATGAAGAAGAAGAACACGCGCGCCTGTGGGTTGGCGATGATGTGCGCATAGGCCTGGCCCAAGCGCAGCGGCGGGCGTTGTTCGGCGCTCGCCAGCGCCTCAGCCGTCAGCCGGCGCTCCAGGCCCAAAATGGGCAGCAGCCCGATCAGCGACACCAGCGGGGCAGCCAGGAAGAACTTCGGCATCATGTCTATCGCCACCTGGCTGCGGATGGCGGCGCACTCCGCCGTGGTGCAACCGGGCGGGGCGCCGGCCTGTGTGTCGGCGATCTGCAAGATGATCGAGCTGGCGATGCCGCTGATGACGGTGAAGACGATCATGAACAGCCACACCGTGGCCACCACCGCCGGGCGGTTGCGCTTCCCTTCGGTGAGTTCGGCGATCAGCGTGTTGTGCGCGTCGCCGTTGGCCGCGAAGCCAAAGCCAAAGCCCATCAAGCTGAGCAACATCAGGACGAAGGCGAACGTGTTGCCCTGGGAATAGCTCAGGGCGAAGAACGGCAGCGGGACCAACGACAGCGCAGCCAACATCAGGCCAAATACCATCATCGGCGTGCGGCGCAGGCCGAACAGCAGCCGCCGGTCGGTGTAGCGGCCGGTCATCACCTGGAAGACGTTCATGATGCGATAGGCGAAATACAGGCCGCCGATGGCCGCCGCTGCGATCTGTAGCTCGTTGATCATCACGCGGTTGAACACGCTCAACAACAGGGTGAACATGTAGGCCACCCCGAGCTTGGGCACCGTCAACCGAGCGATGACCAGCAGAGGAACGAGATCATCCTTCGATGATCGGGCTTGAGCACGTGCAGGACGATTGAGAAGAGACATGGCTTGACCTCCGGTTAGAAACAAAAATAAAGGATGGGGTTTCAAGGCCATCGCTTGGCGCTTGAACCCCCATCCTGAGAGGCGAAAGAAGCGCGGAGCATGGCGGCGCGCCGCAAGCGAGATGCGCGCGGCGGATGAACCACAGCAGTTGCTGGCAGGCTCTGCCGCGCTCCAGGCGATAGGAGAGCGCGTTCATCACCCATTCGATAAATTGCTGGCTCGTGGCAAGCAGCCGCGCAAAGCACCATGGCCGTGAGCACACAAACGCCAGCAGCGCGCCCAGGCCGAACAGCACATCCAGGTTCGGCAGATGGTCGTGCCAGGCGCCGGTCAAAGCCACCAGGCCGAAGATGATGATGGCGAAGTGGGCGAAGAAGAGGCGATCTGCGTAGTCGGCGCTCGTCTTGGCGCGCACCAATCGCTGTGCGCGCCATACGACCCAGCCAAACCGACGGCGCGGTATCTCGTTCAAGGTAAGCTGAGATTAAGCTTAGTTAATCCTCGCCGACAATCCGGCACTTGTCACGTTTCTGGGATGACATTCTTCGGGTGAACAGAGCTTGGATAAACCCTGGACAATGGCCGGGATATATCGCAGCGCTTGCGCGTTCAGCGGGGGGCGACCGCGCGCAGGCTGCCAACCGGCGAAAGGGGATGACCGATGGCGTTGCTGTCGCCCATCGAAGGTTCCTGCCGCACCCTATGCTATACACTGGGCAGCAGATGACCACCGTGCGCGCGTTCTTGGCCCTGGACCTTGACGCCGAGGGGCAAGCACGCTTGACGGCGCACCTGCGCCGCTTGCGCGCTGCGCCCTGGGCCGATCAGGTGCGCTGGGTCAGCCCACAGCACCTTCACCTCACCTTGCGCTTTCTGGGCGAGGTGACGCCGGCCCAAGCAACGCGATATGCCAACGCCTTCCGAAGCGGCCTGGCCGCGCTACGCGACGCCGGCGCGCTGCGCTTGCACGCCTCCGAGCCGCGCCTCTTCCCCAGCCCACACCGCCCGCGGATCATTGCCTGCCTAGTAGAAGCGCATCCGACGTTACACGCGCTGGTCGCCCTGGCCGAATCCTGCGCCCTAGACATCGGTCTGCGACCGGAGACGCGCCCGTTTCAGGGGCATATCACGCTGGGCCGGTTGCGCGCATGGCCCATCGCCGGACAGCTCCCGCGCGCTGAGTCGCCGGGAGTGCTCCTCCAGCCTGACACAATTACCCTCTATCGCAGCCAGCTTCATCCGAGCGGCCCAACCTATTCGACGTTGGCGAGGTTTTCCCTGGCTTCTCAGGTTTAGTTGGTATTCTTCGATAAACAAAAATGCTTACGGACCTCGGTCATCTCGCAGTTATCTTCGCGTTCGTCGCCTGTCTCTACGCCGCGCTGGTTTCTCTGCTGGGGGCGCAGCGCAACGATGACAGGCTCGTCCAAAGCGGCCGGCTGGCTGCGTTCATCACCTTCCCGCTGGTTCTGCTCGGTTGCCTCGGCCTCTGGTATGCCCTGCTCACCCACGATTTCGGGGTGAAATATGTGGCCAACGTCTCCAGCCTGGCTACGCCGGTCTTCTTCCGCATCACCGCGCTATGGGGCGCACAAGAGGGATCGATCCTCTTTTGGTGTTTGATTATGTCGGCCTTCGTGGCCGCAGCGATGGCGAGGGACTGGGAGGCAGCCGGCGACAAGCCGCTCCTGCCGTATGTCACAGCGACCATGGCTTTGGTGCTGGGGTTCTTCCTCTTCCTGGAGCTGTTCCTGGCCAATGCCTTCGTTCGCTCCGAATTCCCGCCCCAGGACGGGCGCGGGCTGAACCCGCTGCTGCGTCATCCGGGCATGATCATCCATCCGCCCATGCTTTACGCCGGCTACACCGGCCTGCTCGTGCCATTTGCCTTTTGCATTGCCTCGCTGGCCACGCGCCGCAGCGATGACCTCTGGCTGCGCTCATCGCGGCGATGGACGCTGGTCGGCTGGGCTTTCCTCACCGCAGGTCTGCTGCTGGGCGCGCGCTGGGCACACGACGTGCTCGGCTGGGGCGGCTATTGGGGCTGGGATCCCTCGGAGAATAAGCCGCTCATCACCTGGTTGATCGCCACGCCGTTCCTACACTCGGCCATGATCCAGGAGAAACGTGGCATGTTCAAGAATTGGAACGTCTTCCTGGTCATGCTCACCTTCGCCTCGATGTTCTTCGGGACGGCGTTCATCCGCAGCGGGCTGCTGACCAGCGTGCACGCCTTCGCCGCCAGCGACATCGGCCCGGTGTTCATGGCAGCGCTGGTGATCATCCTACTGATCTGCGCTGCCCTCTGGATCAGCCGGCTGGACGTGCTGCGCAGCGAGCGGCAACTGGATTCGGCCTTCTCGCGGGAGGGCATCTTCCTGGTTCAGAACGTGCTCTTTCTGAGCACGGCTTTCACCGTGTTCATCGGCACGATCTTCCCAATCTTGAGCGAGGCGATCAGCGGGACGAAGATCACCGTCGGCCCGCCGTTCTTCGACCAGACCACCGGCCCGCAGTTGGCTGCGCTGGTGCTGTTGATGGGCGTTGCGCCGCTGCTGGCCTGGGGCAAGGCCAGCTATGCTGCGGTGGGGCGCCAGATGCTCGCGCCAGTTGGATTTGCGCTGCTGGTGATGGTTGCGCTGTTTCTCAGCGGGGCCAGGCAACCCGTGCCGCTGTTGCTCTTTGGCCTCTGTGCCTACACGCTGGCGCAGACGCTGATGGAATACGTCCGCGGCGTGCGGGCGCGCATGCTCAGCCTGAACGAGCGCTTGCCTGTTGCCTTGATACGCCTAGCCCAGAAGAACCAGCGGCGCTACGGCGGCTATCTCGTTCACCTGGGCGTGGTGCTGTTGGCGATCGGCGTGATCGGCAAGGGCTTCTATGGCTATGACACCATCACCACGCCAGCAGTGAAGCTCAACGACAGCTTCACTGTGGGGAATTACACCTTCACCTATCGGGGCATCCGCCCTGTGCCGTGCGAGTTCAACGACTGCCAAACTGTGCAAGCGATGTTGCTGGTCTCGTCGGCGAGCGATGGCCGTGTCCTGGATGCGATCTTCCCTTATCGCGATCATTATCCGCTCCAGCAGCACACGGCCACCATTCCCGCCATCAGCGGCTCGTTCAACGAAGAAGTGTATGTCATCCTGGCCGGCTGGGATAACAACGGCGCAACTGCGTCGTTTCAGGTATATATCAACCCGTTGATCAACTGGATCTGGGTTGGTGGGATCGTCATGTTGCTCGGCTTTTTGGTGTCGTTCTGGAAGGTGCCGGAGCGCGCGCCGGCCTTCGCCCCGGTGATGCGCCCGGCAGGAGCTGCGGCAAAATGATGAAAAGCTCAATTTGTGCCTGCATCAGCCTGTTGCTGGTCACATGGCTCACCGCCGGCTGGGCGCAGGCCCAAGTGCCGGCGCCGGATGAGCCAACCTATCGCATCGCCAAGCAGTTGAACTGTCCCACGTGCGCTGGCCGCAACCTGGCCGATTGTCCTACTGAGACCTGCGCGCAATGGAAGGCGGAGATCAAAGCGCAACTGGACGCCGGCAAGAGCGCTGAGGAAGTGCTGGCCTACTTCCAAGATCGCTTCGGGCCGACGGTGCTTCAGGAGCCGCCCAAGAGCGGCATCACCGCGCCGCTGTGGGCTGCGCCGGTCGGCGCGGCGGTGGTCTTCCTGGCCATCGCCGGGCTGGTGATGTGGCGCACGGCGCAGCGCGGCGCGCCGTCGCCCGCCTCGGACGGGACTGATGCGCACGACCCATTTGTCGCCGCGCTGGAGCGCGAAGTGCGCGCCGGAGAGTGAGGGGCAAGTGAAAGGTAGGTCGTTGCTGGTCGCCGGCGTGTCCACCGGCATCATCCTCATCGCCGGCATCTTCTTCGTCGCGTTGAATCTGGTGATGCAACAGGGGGCGCGGCCCGCCCCTGGCTCGCCTGCGCCGGATTTCACGCTCAAACTTTACCCTGGCTACCGCGCTGGGCTGCCCGAGGAGATTCGGCTGAGCGACTTGCGCGGCAACGTCGTGGTGATCAACTTCTGGGCTTCGTGGTGCGTGGAGTGTCATAAAGAAGCCCAGGCGCTGGAGAACGTCCATCGCGCTTATATGGATCGCGGCGTGGTCGTGCTGGGGATTGATTACCTGGACACCGAGGCGCCGGCGCTTGCTTATCTAAAGCAATACGACGTCACCTATCCCAACGGCATTGACCTTCAGCAGCGGATCGCCAAAGCGTACCGGATCACGGGCGTGCCGGAGACCTTCTTCATAGACCGCGACGGCATCGTGCGCGAAGTGGTCGTCGCTCCGCTCACCGAGGCGCAGTTGCGCGCGAAGATCGAAGCCCTCATCGAGGACTAATCGCATGGCGGCTGGGACGTTGCTCTTCGGACTTGCTCTCCTCATCCTCGTTGTGTTGGTCGTGAGTTGGCCGCTCTTCGGGCGCAAGCGCCCGGCCGTGCGACCGGCCAGCCGGCGCGAGTCCCTGGAGCGTGAACGCGAAGCCATTGTCCGCGAGATCCGCGAGCTGGACTTCGACTACCGCACCGGCAAAGTAAATGACGAGGACTACAGGCGTCTGCGCGAAGCGCGCGTGGCGCGCGGCGCAGCGATCCTGCGCGAACTGGCCGACCTGGAACAGGGCACGGTGCTTGACCCGGAGCAGGCCATCGAGGAGCAAATTGCGCGTCTGCGGACGGTGCTGACCAGCAACAGCAAGTCGCCCATAGCCTGCCCGCAGTGTGGCCAGCCGGTTCGCCCGAGTGATCGCTTCTGTCCACAATGCGGCGCCCAACTGCGCGCCCAGCAGGGCGAAGCTGTCTTTGGCGCAGAATGACATCCATCATGTGGAAGGTCAGCAAACGCGTCGTGTCGGGCATCTGTGGCGTGGCGATCATGCTGGCCGGCTGCTCGTTCGCCCGCCACCCAACCGTGCCGGTGGAGGTGCTGCTCACGCCTGCTGCGATGCCGACGCCGGTCGCCGATGGTGAGGCCGCGCCGCGCCGCCCACCGGATGTCTTCGTCGGTTCAGCGATTTACGAGCAGAAGTGCGCCTCGTGTCATGGGCCTGACGGCCAGGGAGATGGCCCCAGCGCTGCCCAGATCAAGGCGCAAGGGCGCATGGTGCCCAGCCTCGTTGCGCCGGCCCGTGTGCGCGCCGTGCGGCCCAGCGAATGGCACGACGTCATCACCAATGGCCGCATCCAGAATCTGATGCCGCCCTTCCGCAGCTCGCTCAACGCCCAGGAGCGCTGGGATGTCCAGGCTTACCTTTGGGCGTTGGCGACCACCCCGCAGCAGATCGAATCGGGACGGCAGATTTACCAGGCGCAGTGTGCTGCCTGCCACGGGGAGCGCGGCGAGACAGTTGTGGGCGAGGGGATGCTGCGCCGAGCGTTGAACGACCCCTTCTTCCTCGCCGATCGATCCCTGCTGGAGATCGCCAGCCTGATGCTGAGCGGCGCACCACACGCCGGCATTGCGCTGGGCGAGGCAGAGCGCTTTCAAGTGGCTGACTTCGTGCGCTCCCTCAGCTATCGCTACGCCGACCCGGTGGCGATACGCGCCTCTGAACTGGCCGGGGATGGCGTGATCACCCTGCGCGCCGTCAACCGCACGCCCAACGGCGGCGCAATTGCCAACCTGCCGGTGACGCTGCGCGCCTATGACACCAACGGTGAAGTGCTCTCGCGCACCGCGATGCTGGACGAGGATGGCTTCGTGACGTTCACGAACCTGCCGACGCGCGCAGATTATTTCTACCAAGCCGAGCTCGACTACAGCGGCGGGCGTTTCTACGCGCCGCCGGTGCAGTTCCCGATCACCGGCTCGCAGACCATCAGCAACTTCCTGCCGGTCTTCGAGACCACCACCGACCCAAGGGCGATCAGCATCAGCGAGATGCACGTCTTCGTGCAAAACATCGCGCCGGACACGGTGACCATCGCTGAGTTTTACTGGTTTGATAACGCCGGCGATCGCGCTTATATCGGCGAAGACGGGCCGGACGGCCGCCGACGCACGCTCAAACTGAGCGTGCCCGAAGAGGCGCAGAACCTGCGCTTCGACGGACTCGGGCTTGGCCAGCGCTTCTTCCGCGAAGGCAACGTGGTTTACGACACCGACGCGGTGGTGCCTGGTCAGCGCGCGGCGCAGGTGACGATGCTGTATGAGCTGCCTTATCGCGATAGTCGGCTGATCGAGCGAAAGGTGTTCTATCCTGCTCAATACGCCGATGTCATCGTGCCGGCGCTGGAGGGGCCGGGCACACCGTTCACCGTCACCGGCAGCCTGGTCAGCCAAGGGGTACAGCCGCTCAGCAGCGGCAACGTAGCAGTATTCGCCAGCAGCCGACCGATCCCCGCCGGCGAATCACTCAGCTTCGAGTTGCGCGGCAATCCGCTGGCGCGCCCGCCCGTCGGTGGCGATGGCGTGGCAGTCGGCGCCGGCCTGATCGCGCTCGGCCTGACGATCGGCTTGGCCTATCTGGTCCTCAGCCGCGCTTCGACGGCCAGCTTCGGCAGGCGCAACCTCCCCCAGCGGCGCAGACAACTGCTGCGCGAGATCGCCGCGCTGGACGACAGTTTTGCCCTGGGCGAAATAGACGCTGAGAGCTACAGGCAGCGGCGCGCTGCGCTCAAGGCGGAGTTGCTCGACCTCTGGGAAGGCGAAGGCGGGACGGCGCTGCACACGCGCGGCTGAAACTAAAAGCCCAAATTAATCTCGTAGCCAGTCATTTGCGCGCGCCAGCCGAAGGCGGCTGTCAAGAGCAGCGTCGCGCCGTAGAGCAACACCGCGCCGCGATCGTCGCGTCCGCGCGTATAGGCAAACACGGCCGGCGCGCTGATCACCACCAGCACGCCGTATAGGTAATGCACGAAGCGCACCATCACCCCCAGCCCCAAGCTGACGAGTATCAGGCCGACGACCACTTGCGCCAAGCCAAGCAGCGGGCTAAGCGCTACCGCCCCGAGGTAATTGCCGTCCAGGCCCTCCCCGCGGAAGTACTTGATCATCCCCCAAACGCCCAGGATGGTGTTAAACAGGATGACTGCGTTGGCCAAGTTGGCATGAATCTGCACTGGACCCATACAGCAGCGATTCTAAAGGGAAGGATGAGGACGTTCATAGCAGGAGCGCATTCACGGCTGGGGACAGAACCCTGGGCGGGCGACGGCAGTGCCGTCGCCCACCCTCCATAACAGCTTTTGCTAGTTATCAACTCGCAAGCGGACGCCCCTATTGGTGAGCGCACCCCCATGGCAGTTGAGTGAGCGACCAGTGTGACAAGCTGGCATGGCGAGCGAGCAGCCTACGCCCCTATTGGTGAATGCACCCCACAGGCTCCACGTGTGCTAATCTAAATATATGGTTGACAAGCTCAGGTTGTATATCTCCGCAGCGTATGACCTGCGCTTCGAGCGCGACGTGTTGGCGCGGGCGATTACCGAGATCCCAACCTCGCTTGGCTGGACGATTACGCAGACCCCCGGGCCGGATCAGGAAGCGAATTTGGACGCTGTTGTTCAAGCCGACGTGCATCTCCTCGTCTTGGGCAGCGATATCCAGGCGCCGGTGGGGCTGGAGTGGTCCACCGCCCGCCGCGCCGGCAAGCGCGTGAACCTGCTCTACAAGTCGTCGGCGCGTCAAACGCAGGCAGCCCAGGCATTCGTGCGCGAAGCTGCGCGCTTCGCGCGCTGGCGGGCGTTTGCCGATGCTTACGACCTGCGCCGGCTGACCCTGGAGCTACTTGTTGATCACTTGCTGACCCACCGTGAGCGCTATGCGATCAGCGCCGAGGAAGCTGAGCGCCTGCGCGATTGGCGCCGGGCGATGGAAGCTACGGCGCGCAGCAAAGGCGCGGTGAGCGACCTGCGCGGCGGCGCGGAGCAAAGCGCCGTGATCCTGACGACCGAGCGCTTTACGCCGAGCCAGGGGACGTTGCTGAGCAGCTGAGGCGCGCTACCCCTGGAGCAACCCTAACAGCGTGGGCAGCAATTGCTTTTTGCGCGAGACCACCCCTGGCATGTCCCACACCCCTTCGGCCTTGCGCGAGAAGGGCAGGCGCTCGAAGAAGCGCGCCTCGCCCACGCCGGCCAGCAGGCTGTTGTTCT
>Ga0308416_1000021_pt1 | contig 49865 bp, 46 predicted proteins | sample HotsprSampleOS60_FD_203468 | JGI IMG/M metagenome (GOLD analysis project Ga0308416, IMG submission 203468) | Hot spring phototrophic mat microbial communities from Octopus Spring, Yellowstone National Park, Wyoming, United States - 20090730_OS60 ... | reverse complement strand
GAAGCCAGCTTCGACGACTTGCTCGGCCAGGAGGCGCAAGGTCCAGCGGTCATGGCCTTCTGGTGCATCGCTCCATGCCAATGCCGTGACTTGGGCGCGCTGAGCGCCATCAATGACAATCGGACGGCCAGAACGCGGCGCATCGTACAGACAGTCCAACCCTTTGGTGCGGCAGCCGTTGCGCCAAGCGGCGACCGTGGCGTAGGTCACATCGAGCGTTTCAGCCACCGCACTCAGGGTCTTGCCGCGATCGAGTTCGAGCAGCGCGGTCGCGCGCTTGAACGTCTTGACAGCGAGCGTACCTTTGGCAAGCAGTCCTTCAAGCGTGGTGCGGTCGTTCTCTGTCAGGGTCAGGTGATCTTTACTTCATACCACCAGCCTATCCGATATCACCTCGGAATGCAAGAGAACTCAGTTTACGGATTACTAAGGAGCGCGCGATAGTGATTGCGGTCGTCCAAGGAGTGTTCAACCTTGCCCGGCAGGTTCAACCTTTGTGAGAACTGCTATTCATTACTATCCGTGCCGATCCGCCATATCCGTGCCGATCCGTGTTCTATTTCGGCTATCTAAGGCAAAGCCCTCCTGCACAGGCGAGAGCGGGATAATTGCTCCACAACCATATCGTTCAGGCACTCAGCTCGAAAGAAGCGATGCGGAGCGGCACTGTGTGGTGTCAGGGTCAGTGCAGCATCGTTCTGCAACAGGAGAGCATATGCGCGCTCGCCGACATCACTCACGCGCAGTATGCGCCTGTTCCGGTGGGCAGGAGTCGTCAGCATAGGAACAGAACACACAGCAATCGCCCGGCTTAGGGTGCAAAAGCACGCCACACTGTGGGCAGGGATACACAACAACGCACGCATTGTCAGGCATTAGCGCATCGCTGTCATTATGACAGACTGGACAATGAAGCACGGTTTCATGTTTCATACGTTACCTGCCATAACCCGCTGTTAGCGTCGATAACCTTTGCGCGAGGATCTGCCCGATCAGAAAACGGTAGATCCAATCGGCTCTGTCGGACCGCGAAATTCGAATGCGAACTGACCGAAAGCCGTCAGAATGATAATCTCACCGCTCTGAAAGATCATCCCTTCGCCCGCTACAGCGACTCCCAGGATATTCTGGTACAGCAGAGAGACCATCAGCCGTTTCTTTGCAATGATCCCCTGATCGTAGAAGATAAGCCGACGATCAGTTATGCCGACGAATCCAGTCCCAATACCTTTGCAGTCGTAGACAGCATACAGCGTCTTTCCTGGAAGCAGATACGCCACGATTTGACGGTACTGCGTTTCATTATCATAAACTGGCAACCCTGACGATACAGGACCCCTCGCTCTCTTCCTCTACTCCTGTTGCAGCACCCACGCTTCACGTGAACCCGCTTTGTTGTGCACGACAGCGCAGGTGAGACGCGGGTCAGCCGCCGCATACGGTTTTTACGGCACATCGAAAAGCATGTCACTGCCAGGTATGTGCTCAAGGGCTATGCTATGCTTATACGCAGCACGCCAGAACATAATGTCCGCGTTTTTTACCCCATGCCGCACGTCAGGAAACGTCTCACGATGGATGTCTGCAGGCAGGTTTCGTCTCTCAATAGTACGCCTGTGAGCAGTCAACCGATTGACCGCAGGCTATTCCGGGGTTATAATGCGCCACATAACGAGTAATCCCCGCAAATGCCCGATGCGCATTCTGATTGTCGATGACAATCGTGATATTCTCGATCTCGTGCAGCGTGTTCTGCTGGCAGAAGGGCACGAGGTCATTACTGCCCGCAATGGGGTGGAAGCGCTTCAGCGCGAAGCGAAGCATACGCCTGATCTAATTGTGCTCGACATCAACCTGCCCTTTCTGGATGGATGGGAAGTCTGTCGGCAGATCAAGGCGCGTCGTTCCGTTCCAATTATTATCCTTTCGGTGCGCGCCGAAGCAGTTGATCTGGAACGCAGCCGCGCTGCAGGCGCCGACGATCATGTCCTCAAACCGTTCGATCTCGATGACCTGGTCAACCGGATTACCCGCCTAACAAACGCGCTTCCGGGATAAAAGCAAAGGCGCCAGAGAGACAGAGCAGGTGATGGTCTCTCCAGCGCTCCCCTATACCTGAACCACTGACCGACTCAGGTGCGCCATTTGCGACAGTGGATGATTGTCCCCTGACCTTCAGCGGATTTGATATCAAATTCATCCATCAGACGCTTGGCGCCAGGCAACCCCATACCCATGCCGCGGGACGTACTGTAGCCGTCCTGCATAACGAGGTCGATGTCGGCGATGCCGGGTCCCTGGTCTTCACAGATAATTTCGATGCCTTTGCGTCCACCGCGCTCGATCTCACGAATTGTCACCGTTCCGGTACCCGCGTAGAGAAAGATGTTCCGCGCCAGTTCACTAACAGCGGTCGCAATGCGCGCCTGATCGATCGCACCAAAACCGAGCGCCTTCGCAGTATCACGAGCCAGGGTGCGAGCGATCACAATATCGAGGTCGCTACGGATCGGTGCAACCTTAGCCTGTGCCATCGGCGTCCTCCTCAGCCTGTCTGCGGAGCATCGCCAGACCCTTCTCGAGATTGAGAGCGGTCATCACACCGGTCAACTCCAATCCCAGTTCCACCAGCGTGATCGCTACTGCCGGTTGAAGCCCGGTGATGACCACTTTCGTCCCCATCAGACCAGCCATTGAAGCGATATCACTGATCAGACGCCCGATGAAACTGTCGACAACATCGACAGCAGTGAGATCGACAATCAAGCCGCGTGCTTTGGTGTCGTAGATCTTCTGGAGCAGATCATCTTTGAACTGTACGGCTGAGGTATCGTGCAACGCCACCTGAATGGAAGCGATAAGCACGTCGCCTATTTTGAGAATGGGTATCCTGAGGCTTTCCAACGAGACCTCCTACACCCTTGTGGGAACATCCCTGGAACCAGGAAGTTGCCAGAGAAGACGGTTGCCAACAAAATGACACTCGCTGAACGCAATAGACATCAATTGCCATCATCGTGCCCGACTGCACACAATTATAATCCAGGAGCACTCTGCCCGTCTATGCACTAACAGTCCCACTATGCAAATGAGTATATCTTTCGCCCATATAGTATACTACCGCTGGAAATCAGTGCATTACCAGAGATTGCCATGTCAGCCATCACGCGCGATTTTACTGCGACCACATTTGTTGTTCACGAACGACGCACGCTGCTATTGTTGCATCGCAAACTGAATATGTGGCTTCCACCCGGCGGACACATCGACCCGAACGAATTGCCGGACGAAGCGGCCATTCGCGAGGTGCGCGAAGAAGCCGGACTTGAGGTGGAACTGCTGACGACCGGCAGCATGCTCGGCAACGTTCGTGTGCTTCCGCAACCGTACTGCATCTTGCTGGAAGATATCGCGCCAGGACATCAGCACATTGATCTGATCTACTTTGCGCGGGTACGCGGCGGCGTGCTGAGTCCTTCTGAACGTGAGACTCGAGCCGCGCGCTGGGTGACATGGGAAGAATTGGATGCGCCTGATATTTCCGAAGATATTCGCGAGTTGGGACGGCGTGCCATCGAACTGTGCAGTTGAACTAACGAACCGACGCTTTACGTTGCTTGTTGCTAGACACCGCGGGACACCCAGAGGAACTCGCCTACCGTTGCTACCTCTCGGTCCTGGCGGGGTTCAGCAAGTATCTGCCGCCCCGCGGTGCATTTCACATTATATCGTGTCCACTCTTGCTGCGCAACTTACGGCATTTCTCACAAGGGTTGAACCAATGGACGGGGTTGAGCATTCCTGGAGTCACGCGCCCCACGCGGCGACTGAAATGAATTTCGGTCACGCTTCGCCGGAAGCGGGCACCTCGCGCGACACGGCAGACCCGGACAAGAGTCAATGTATCTGAGAACTGCTATAACTGTTCAATCGCGCATGCTCTCGAGCGCCAGCGCCACTGCCCCGATTGCCACACTATCGGCACCCAAAATGGCGGAGACCACCTGCACCGGTCGTTCGACCGCTTTACCAATATAGGTGTGCATCCGTTCCCGAATAGCGTTGATGAACTCCTCGCCCCCGTTGCGCGCCACAACCCCGCCGATGACCACCATCTGCGGGTCGATGAGTGCAACGATCTGAGCAATCCGTACTGCCAGCACATCAATGGCTTCGGCGACAACCTGACGTCCCACAGGATGATCGCTGAAAATGTCGCTCAACAGGTTTGTGTGGAAACCGAGTTCCGCAGCGCGACTCAGCAACCCCTTGATCGATACGTGCTCCTCCAGCGTTTTGGGGGGTTCACCAGGACGGGTCGGATCCACAGGACCAATAACTGCATGACCGATCTCTCCTGCAGTTGTCGTTGCGCCATGGTATAGACGCCCATCGAGCACCAGACCCGCGCCGACACCGGTGCTCAGGTGAATGTACACCATGTGCTGGGTGTCACGCCCAATGCCAAATGTGGCTTCTGCCAGAGCAATCAGGTTGGCATCGTTATCGACAACACACGAGGCGCCAAAAGCGTTCTCGAGCGCTTCACGCAGCGGGTAACGTTCCCAGCCGGGCGCATGCGGGGAGAGCAGGACGATGCCATGACGCACGTCCACTGGTCCGCCGAAACCGGCGCCAACCCGAACCAGGTGTGCGGAGGTGACACCGTGCGCTGCCATTAACTCATTTCCTAGATCGATGGCGCCCCCGACCAGTTCTTGCGGCGATTCGTTTGCCGGTTCGCGATGCATCGCATGAAAGGTGTGCCGGCTAAGATCTACCAGTGCTGCCCGCAATCCGTAGCTGCCGATATCGAAACCAAGGACGCATCCCTGACCGCCGAGCAGACCCCAACGGTTTTGTCTTAATCGCTCCTGGATGAGCGACGTCGGATCGAGCATGGCAACCTCCTGCGATAGCGCAACAGTGCGAGCGAGTGCGGCTTGGAAACGCAATTATAGCACAGTGAACCATGCTGCGTCATATGTCATATGACCATTCTGCTCCGCTGTCATCTGCGTTGCTGCGATTCGCTGTCTGGTGCTGCCGTGATCGCGCGCCAAGCCATCCGGCAACGATCATCATAAGAACGCCAACGCTTATCCTGATGGCAATCATTGGTGAAGCGGCGATAGGTGCAGACGTTATCGTACCTGGGGGAGAGACCGTTGCCGACGGTGTGATAGAGAGAGTAGCTGAAGGAGTAAGCAGTGCGCCATATTCTGTCCGTTCTCCCGACACAACGAACGGCGCAGCAGTCGGTAACCCACCCGGCGCCCAGGCAGGCAGACGGTCGTAGGGGCGACGTGTGACGAGGGGTGTGACGCTCTTATTTCCATGCCCCGGTCTGCCGGTCGATGGCGACGCGATTGTTCTCGAATCAGGTAGGGCAGCGCTGCCCGTTGATGTTACGCGGGTCGGTGACAGGGTACGGGTCGGTGATAACGTGCGGGTCGGTGACAGGGTACGGGTTGGGGAGAAGGTTCGAGTTGGTGACGGTGTGCGGGTCAAGGTTGGTATCTTCGTTGGCGAGGGCGTCCGCGTCGCCGTCGGTTCGATGCCTGCGGCAGGTTCGCGCGTCGGCGAGGGGGTGCGGGTCGGCGACGGCGTCCGCGTCGGCGAGGGCGTCCGCGTCGGCGAGGGGGTCCGGGTTGGCGTCGGTTCGTCGGCGGCGGTCGGATTGTCGGTCGGCGAGGGGGTGCGGGTCGGCGACGGCGTCCGCGTCGGCGACAGCGTGCGGGTCGGTGAAGGGGTCCGCGTTGCTGTCGGTTCATTAGTGGCGGTCGGATCGTCGGTCGACGAGGGGGTGTGGGTTGGCGAGGAGGTGCGGGTCGGTGACGGCGTCCGCGTCGGCAAGGGGGTCCGGGTTGGCGTCGGTTCGTCGGTGGCGGTCGGATTGTCGGTCGGCGACGGCGTCCGCGTCGGCGACGGCGTCCGCGTCGGCGACAGCGTGCGGGTCGGTGAAGGGGTCCGCGTTGCTATCGGTTCATTAGTGGCGGTCGGATCGTCGGTCGACGAGGGGGTGTGGGTTGGCGAGGAGGTGCGGGTCGGCGACGGCGTCCGCGTCGGCAAGGGGGTCCGGGTTGGCGTCGGTTCGTCGGTGGCAGTCGGATCGTCAGTCGGCGACGGCGTCCGCGTCGGCGACAGCGTGCGGGTCGGTGAAGGGGTCCGCGTTGCTGTCGGTTCATTAGTGGCGGTCGGATCGTCAGTCGACGAGGGGGTGTGGGTTGGCGAAGGAGTCCGCGTCGGCATCGGTTCGTCAGTGGCGGTCGGCTGCGATGTCTGCGTTATTGCTGGCTCACCTATCGCGGTCGATGTATCGGAGGGCATTGACGGGAGAGGGGTATCAGTTCCAGTGACGGGCGTTGTTGGTTCTGGCGAAGGAGTATGTTCTGGTATACCGTCAGGCGTAACGGTTAGCGAGGCAGTGTCGGCGGGTGACGGTGAGGGCGTAAGCGACGACAACCCAGGCGGCATGTTCCATTGACCTGGCGACGGATCGCTCCTGACCCAGACAGCGCCAGCATCCGGGATGCGCGCAAAACTTTTACCAACTGTTGCCGAAGTGTAGGGCGCAACGTCAACGGGAACGCCAGAGGTGTCAAGCAGCGTCGCTGCATCCGTGCCGCTATTGTTGAGGATGTAGGTCTTCAGCTCGACGACCAGCAGGCTATATGGCGGAATGATTGTGCCGGATGGAATGATGGTCTGTGGTCCGCCCGGCGTATCATCATCGATCCTCCAGCCGCTCACGTCGAGTGGCGTGTCGCCGCGGTTAACAATTTCGACCCATTCCGGTCCGCTCGCAGGAGCGGGCATGAATTCGTTGATAAGTGCAACCGGAGGGTCGGCGGTGTATACCGGACCGGTGACGAACATCCACAGCAGAGCCAGGAATGTCAGCATCATGAGCGACCAGCGCATAATCCCTCCTGCTGCAAACACAGAACTTGCGTTGATGGTGCCACAGGTGCGCCTTTCACAAAAGATAGACAATTGTCCCTGTCGGGGGTGGCTGTTTGGGGTGTGGACAACAGTACGGCAATCCCCTGGCGGCGCCGAATCTGTCGGCGTAACTTTTTCGGGTGTGGTATCATCATAAAAGCGGCGGCGCAGGGATGCCGTTCATTCAATTCAAGGAGTCCGCGACATGCATAGCAAAGTTGTCATTATTGGTTCTGGTCCGGCGGGATTGACCGCAGCACTCTACGCGGCGCGCGCAAATCTTGAGCCGCTGGTGATCCGGGGGTTGCAACCGGGCGGCTTGATCGCAACGACGAGCGAAGTCGAGAACTATCCTGGCTTCGTTGAAGGAATTGGCGGCTTCGAGCTTGCCGATAATATGGAAAAGCAGGCAGCGCGCTTCGGCGCCCGCTATATGGATGCTATTGTCGAACGTGTCGATCTCTCGCAGCGCCCGTTCCGCCTCATCACCGACAGCGGTGAGGAAGTGACAGCTGATGCACTGATCATTGCAACCGGAGCGTCGCCGCGAAAACTGGGGGTTCCGGGTGAGGAACGTCTGGCAAACCGCGGTGTGTCGTACTGCGCCACGTGCGATGGTTTCTTCTTCCGTGGCAAGAAGGTGGTGGTGGTCGGCGGCGGCAATAGCGCCCTTGACGAAGGGCTCTTCCTGACGCGCTATGTTTCGGAGTTGAAGATTGTCCATCGGCGCGATGCGTTGCGCGCTGACCCGATCCTTCAGGAGCGCGCGTTCTCTAACCCGAAGATTACGTTCGTGTGGAATTCGATTGTCGAGGAAATCCTGGGGGACGATAAAGTGACGGGTGTGCGGGTGCGCAATCTGAAGACCGGCGAGGTTTCGATTATCGAGACTGACGGTGTTTTCCCGTACATTGGGCATATTCCAAACACGTCGTTGTTCAAGGGTCAGCTGGAACTCGACGAGAATGGGTACATTATTGCCGATCATCGGACGCGCACCGCGATTTCGGGAGTGTTCGCAGCAGGTGATGTGGTTGATCACATCTACCGCCAGGCGATCACGGCAGCTGGTGAGGGGTGCAAGGCGGCTATGGAAGCGACCTGGTTCCTTAGTGAACAGGAGCATGCCGCCCGAAAGTTGGCTGAACTCGCCACAACGCCAGCATAAGAAGCGAGCAGAGGTCTGGGTATGCGACGCGAATCGCCCTATCCGATGGTTCCGATCAACGAGGCGCAGCACATTATCACTGCGCATGTCGCACCGCTTGGTGTCGAGGAGATAGATGTTCTCCGCGACACCGCCGATGGTCGTGTGCTGGCGGAGGATGTCTATGCAACCGATCCGTTGCCCGATGTGCCAAAAGCGGCGGTCGACGGGTATGCGCTGCGCAGCGCCGATGGCGTTGCTCCGCGTCGTGTGATTGCCGAAGTGATCGCTGGTGCAGCGCCGGGGCTGCGCGTTGAGCCAGGGACTGCGGTTCGGGTTATGACCGGTGCGCCGGTGCCAGAAGGCGCTGACGCGGTGGTGATGGTAGAGCACACCGAGGAGCAGGACGGTACGCTGACGGTACGCCATGCGCTCAGTGCTGGCGACAATATTCATACGGTTGGGCAGGATATTGCTGCCGGTCAATGTGTGTTGACGCGCGGAACAACGCTCGGCGCCGCTGAGATCGGGCTACTGGCGACGGTCGGGCGTGTCCGGGTGCAGGTCTACCGTCGTCCGATTGTTGCTGTACTGGCAACCGGCGATGAAGTGTATGAACCCGATAGCGAGGTGTTTCCCGGCGGTGTGCGCGATAGCAATCGCTATGCGCTGATGGCGGCGGCGCGCGAAGCCGGGTGTGTGGCGGTATCGCTCGGCATTGCGCGCGATGACCTGTCTGTGCAGCGCGCTGCGATCCTCGATGCGGTTGATCGCGCCGATGTACTGCTGACCAGCGGCGGCGTTTCGATGGGAACGCGCGATCTGATCAAGCCATTGCTGGCAGAATTGGGCACGGTGCATTTTGGACGCATTGCTTTCAAGCCGGGCAAGCCGACGACGTTCGCAACCATCGACCGTCCAGGACGCGCCTCTCCGCTCCTCGTCTTCGGGTTGCCCGGATTTCCGGTCTCGTCGCTGGTTTCGTTTGAGGTATTCGTGCGTCCAGCGCTTCGCCGGCTTCAGGGGGACGCACGCCCCGAACGTCCGCGTGTACGAGTGACGCTGCGTGATCCCATCTACCCCTCCGCTGATCGCCCGGAGTATCAGCGCGCCATTGTCGGTTGGGCGGAAGGTCGCCTGGTGGCGCGCAGTACGGGTCGCCAGGGGAGCAGTCGCCTGATGTCAATGCTGGGCGCGAATGCGATGCTCATTGTTCCGCCGGGAACCCAGCCATTCCCGGCTGGCGCCGAACTCGAAGCGCTGCTCACCGGTCCACTGGCGCCGTTCAACGAATAGCCCGGCGTACCTCCGCCAGCGACATTCGTAACCAGTAGCATTTCTCAGATACGTTGACCCTTGTCTGGGTTTGCCGTGTCGCGCGAGACACCTGCTGCTGGCGGAGTGTAGACCGAAATTCATTTCGGTCACCGCGTGGGAAGCACGATTCCGAGGATGGTTCAACCTCGTCCCTTGAGTTCAACCTCTGTGAGAACTGCTAAGGAATGTGCCGGACCGGTCGAAGAACTGCGTTCTTTGCGCGTCTCCACGTCGAGCGTCTGGCAGAGTCGCTCACCGGCGCCACTGCCGTTCAGGGTGCCGGTCTGCTCCGCAACCGATACACATTCGCGTATGCTTCGTCGATTACCAGATCGACCGGTATTCCGGCGACACTGTCTGGTTGCCCGACAAAGTAGACCGGACGATCCGGATACCGTCGTTGCGCCCGTTCGAACCAGGGATCATCGCCTGGTTCGACAACATCGATCCAGACATCGGGACGAACGCCTTCCACCAAGCGCAGGTAGAGCAGCGTTGTTCCCTGTTCCCAATGGGTGATGACAACCGCATCCGGCGGCAGCACGGAGAACGTCGCCGTGGCGAACTCGCGGTAGAGCCAGAGATGCTGCTTTGCCGACACTCGATAGCGCGTTGCGCCCCACCCCAGTGTCAACGCGACCAGGATGGCGATCAGCGCCACGGATCGCCAGGGCGCACGCGGTGACTGCGCCCGGCGGGTGAGCGCATCCGCGCCGACGCCGATCCACAGCGCCCACGGTAGCAGCATCGGCAGGGTAAAAACCGGTGCGTCGCCAACCGCAGGACCAAGCAGCAAAAGGTACGTCAGCGTCGCAAAGAACACCCAGGCGGATGCGCGCCAGACCCAGACGGAAGATCGCGCCAGCACAACGCACCCAGCGACGCCAGACGCCACGCCGACCGGTCCGAACTCTAACCAGAGCCGCCTTCCGACCATCTGGATGGTGGACAGCGCCGATGCAGCGTCGGGGAGCTGGAAGATGCCGCGCCGAACCTCACCGCCCGTCAGCAGATCCGCCACATCCCACCACGACTGTGGCGCTCCCCAGAAATAGTGCCGCGGCAACCCGTAATCCAGCCCGTCGAACGGACCAAAACGGGCGAACTGCACCAACGGATAGATCAAGGGGGTCGTGCCGATGAGAAACCAGAGCGCGATGGAGGCGAGAGCGATCACCGAAGCATGCAACGATAGATACGCGCCATCACGACGCATTGCTGCACCGCATCCAGCCACAAAGAGCGGAAGCGCGGTCACAGCAAACAAACCATGGTGTGTACACCCCAACCCCGCGATCAGCGCCGCAGGAGCGAGATACGCCGGCATACGGCGCGCCGGGTTTTCGACCGCGCGATGCAATGCCAGCGCCAGCGCGACGATCAGGAGCGCCAGCAGCGCGTAGATTTCGGCAAGTGTAGCGGCATTCCACAAACCTGGCGCAAACCCTAGCGCCAGTGCTCCGACGCACGCAGGCAACCATTTCCCGATAACACGCCGTGCCAGCAGCGTAAACAGCGCAACCGTCAGCGCAGCGCACAGCGCCGAAACCATGGTGACCCGCCAGGCAGGTGTACCAAACGGAAGAAGACGAGTCGCCAGATGACCCATGATTGTTGCCAGCGGATAGGTCGTCGGATGCGGAACGCCGGACAGCGTGGCGGCAAACTGGAACTCCGCCGAGTCGCCGGAAAGGACGTCGGGTGCTGCAGTAGCGCCGTACACGAGCAGAAAAACCACGAACATGAGAACGGAGAACGTCGCCGAAAGAACATGTTCCCGTGGTATCCGGAGACGTAGACAGGACGGCACCATCATGCACTGAGGGTTGTAGCGGAACAGGCGTAGAGCACCTCAATCAAATGCTGCCCGTGACGCACCAGATCAGGGAGGGGAATACATTCATTCGCGCCGAAGATTGCGCTCGACGGGCGCGCAACGCCAATCGAAGCAACAGGAATGCCGAACGCCTCGGCGAAGTAGAATAAGGGCATGGTAAACGGACCGCGTGGCAGAATGGTGAGCGGTTGACCGTGGATATATCTGCCGACGTCGCTCACCAGGCGCACGAAGGGATCATCAATAGGCGACTGGGCAGGCGGGTATCCGCCCGGCAGACGCTCGATCAGGATGTCGGGCAACCCTTTAGCGGCAAGGTGCGCCTGAAGTGCATCAACGACTTCCTGCGGATGCTGTCGCGGCACCAGTTGAAAGTCTAACCGCGCAACCGCACTGCGCGGTATCACTGGCAGATCGCTGACTGGCTCAGTGTGTAGCATGCCAATATTGCATGTTGGCAGGGTCACTTCCGAGCGCACCAGCGGTGCGCCTGTCAACCCAAAGAGAAACTGATTGACCTGCCAGGCGCCGCGACGTCCTGCTTCGTCTGCCAGCACAGTGCGCAGGATGCGATTCTCCTCGGTGGTCGGACCTTCGATGGTATCGTAGAAACCGCCGATCAGAATCTCCTCCTGATCGGTTTTGATCTGATTGAGCGCCCAGATTAGACGCCAGAGCGGATTGGGAACACTGGCTGCCATGCCAGCGGGCAACACCGTTTGCGCCTCCTGCGACCGCAGCATGAGCTGCACCAACCCTTTCACGCCGCTGTAGCAGAACGGCAGTCCGCTGGCATCGCGATCCCCTCCGCTCGCCAGGCATGCATCAGCTCTGAAGAGTGCACGGCAGTTGGCAATTAATGAACCCAGGTAGGGACTCCCTATCAGGTAGTCGCCTTCAGCCACCACAACGACACCGCAAGGCAACTCGCCTTCCGCTTCGATCACTGCAGCGATCGCGTTGAGATGCGCTGCCAGTGGTCCTTTTCCATCCGCCACACCGCGCCCGTAAACCATCCCATCTCGTTCGGCAAGCTGGAACGGGTCGTGCAGCCAGGCGCGCCAGGGACCCGGAGAAGGGGTGTCGTAGTGATGATAGAGCAAAAGGGTGAACGGTCGACGTCCGCTGCGCCATCCAATCACGATCGGTGCGCCTGGCGTTGGACGCACTTCGACTTTCAAGCCGCGACTGCGCATCATTGCCGCAATGCGCACAGCAACCATACGCAACTCATCGGTTTGACCGGTGCTACTCACCATGCGAATGAGTTGCTCCAGGTCACAGATAAGTTGATCGGTTGAGATAACGGCTGGTTCTGTCACAGGAGTGCTCCGTCGATGACGAAACTGTAACCGATTATAGCATGGAGCACAACAACTGGTTGCCGGTATTGGACAAATTGGCGCAACCATGGTACACTCCCAGGGCGTATGATCCAACAACGACTCAGAAGCGCTGCGCGGTTGATCACGCTGCTTGCCTTCGCAGGCATCGCGCTGGCAGGTTGCACAATTGAAGGCGGTGTTCCGACTCCGACCATCGTCCCAACCATAGCGCCGATCGGTCCGATCTCCACTGGTGCAGTCATCGCTGAACGTATGGCAGAGCGCAGCGACACATGGATGATCGGGACGCTCGATCTTCCGTTGGACATTTACCCGTATCCCCAATCGGCAGCGACCCAGCGCGCAATGGCGCCGATTACCGAACTTCTGTTTCCAGCGCCGATCCTGACCTATAACTACGGGTACACTGTGACGGGCGTCCTCGAGCGTATTCCGACCCTCGAAAATGGTGATGTCGAACTGCGCAAAGTTGATGTGTACCTGGATGCGACCGGCGCGATAACCACCACAGCGACCGATGTCGTAACCCAGGTTGATCAACTAGTTATCACCTTTCGCTGGAACCCGCAACTGCGCTGGTCTGATGGCACACCCGTCACCGCTGATGATTCGGTTTTCGCCTACGAACTGGCAAAGGCAGCGCCGCCGGGCGACGCTGCAGCCGAGTTGCTGGCGCGGACAGCCGCATACGAGAAGGTTGACAATCATACAACACGCGCCATCCTGCGTCCTGATTACGTTGGCCCAGCGTATTTCATGAGTTATTGGACCCCTCTGCCACGCCATCTGCTTCGGGGCGTCGATCCAGCGCGGGTGCGCCAGAGCGAGTTCGCGCAGCGTCCGGTCGGGTACGGTCCCTACGCTCTTGTTGAACGAACTTCTACCGAACTGCGCTTTGAGCGCAATCCGTACTATTTTGGTCCGACACCTTCCGCGTCACGCCTGGTGATTCGTAATTTCGCCGATCTTGAACTGTTGCGCGCCAATCTGCTCAACGGCAATCTTGACCTGGGATTTGCCGATCGTATTCCGCCAGCGATTCTGGATCGTTTTGATAGCGATGCAAGCGAACAAACATTGCAGGTGATGACCGTCCCCAACCCCATCTGGGAGCATATTGTGTTCAACCTGGACGTTCCAATCCTTCAAGACATTCGTGTGCGGCGCGCAATCGCATATGGCACGAACCGGCAGGCAATCGTCGATGCGCTGTTCGACGGACGGACGCCGGTACTGGACAGTTGGGTGCTGCCAGGTGATCAACTCGCCGCTCCGCCTGACCTGTTAACCCGCTATCCCTATGATCCGGATCAGGCGCGACGGTTACTTGAAGAGGCAGGGTATACCGATCCTGACGGCGATGGCATCCGCGCCGCCGCCGACGGGGTCACGCTAACGCTGCAATTGCTGACCACCCAGGGGAGCGCCGTGCGTGGCGAGATTGCCCGACGATTCCAGCAGGATATGCGTGCCCTCGGCATTGAGATTGAGATCAACGAAACACCGTCCGAAGAGATGTTTAATGCCGACGGTCCTCTCTACCTGCGACAGTTCGATCTGGCGCTCTTTGGATGGATTGCTGGTGCGGAGCCGGGTGGATTGCAACTCTGGAGTTGTGCCGCGGTTCCATCTGAGAGCAATGGGTATCGTGGCGAAAACTTCGCCGGTTGGTGCTTCCGCGATGCTGATCGCGCTGTGCGAATTGCTGATACAACCCTTGATCCGGTCGAGCGCGCAGAAGCATATCTGCGTCAGCAGCAACTCTGGACACAGGAACTGCCAGCGCTGCCCCTCTTTCAGCGGTTGAGCATTATCGTGGCAAACCCCAGCGTCCAGGGGCTTTTGCCCGATGCTCTTGCCCCCGTGACGTGGAATGTAGCTGCGTGGAAGCGGAAGTAAACGCTTCCAATGCTTAATCTCCGGCGCTTATCTGTTGCAACGTCTCCTAACGACTGTAAAAAACGAACACAATCACCATCGCGTGCCGCGCCTGATTCCAACCTCGCAGATACGTTGCCAGCAGGAGCGGACATGATCAGCAAACTGACAATGCTGACAATAACCCGTGTTCACTCGCCGGTGAAAGCCAATAGGGCGCCATATATCAGCGCGCTTGCGCCAATCAGGGTGCAGATAGTGATGAAACTCCGCCGCTGAGTGATGGTGAAATACCATGCTTCCTTTCGGTTGAGGAGGGATGCTGAGGCAGATAGCACTATATTTTCTAAGTATCGCAAAGAAGGAACCGTTTCGCAATCACGAACCCACGTCCTGCACCCCTGGTATCGCGATACTATCCACAATAATCTCTTACACATCCACAGATTATCCACTTCACCGATCTCGCATGGGTGTGCTATACTTGCACTGTTGACGCCGACGATACCTGCTGTGCGTTCGTTGTTATGTTGAGCCGCCGCATTCTGATGCGTTCTGACTGACACCTGCCCGAAAAGGGATCAGCATATGCTGCTTTGGAAGGTATTGTCTGGTTGAATCGTCAATTCCAGGTGTAAAGCATTTAATCTGTATATCGCCAGGCTTTGCGGAGCACTCCTATGAACGATTTTGTCCATCTGCACGTCCACTCTGAATACAGTCTGCTCGACGGCTACGCTGCCACGAGCGCTATCGCTGAGCGCGCTGTCGAATTGGGGATGGACAGCATCGCCCTGACTGACCATGGTGTGATGTATGGCGTCATGGAGTTCTATGCCAACGCAAAGAAAGCGGGCATCAAGCCGATCATTGGGCTGGAAGCGTACATGGCGCCCGGATCGCGCCGCGATGCAACGAGCCGCAATGCGAAGAACTACTACCATCTGCTCCTGCTAGCGAAGGACGAGGTCGGCTACCGCAACCTGGTGCGCCTGACAACGCGCGCTCATCTTGAAGGCGTGGGAAAGGGGGTCTTTGCCCGTCCGCGCATTGACCGGGAACTGCTGGAGCAGTACCACGACGGGTTGATTGTCACATCTGCTTGCATCGCTGGCGAAGTCATCCAGCGGCTGATCGAAAAGCAAAAGGATCAGGCACGCGAAATTGCTGCCTGGTACCGCGACTTGCTTGGACCCGACAACTATTTCATCGAACTGCAACTGCACGACAATACGCCGGAACTCGAGGAGATCAACGATGAACTGGTGCGTATCAGCAAGGAATTGGGGATTCCGCTGGTGGTCACCAACGATACGCACTTTGTCCGCCCGGAAGACCTTGAAGCCCACACCATGATCCTGGCGCTCGGCTACAACATGACCCTCAAGGAGTTGTGCGCGAAGAACTATCAGATGGACGCTACCTACCACATCATGTCGGGCGAAGAGATGTGGCGCCGGTTTAAGAAATATGGCACAGCGCCGCTCGAAAATACGCGCCGCATTGCTGAGCGCTGCAACCTGACCCTGGAATTCGGGCGCGTCCAGCTGCCGACAATCGATATTCCCGAAGGACATGATGCCGCTTCCTACCTCCGCCTGGTCTGCGAGGAAGGATTAATGCGCCGATTCAACGGCAACCCGCCGGAAGAGTATGTCAAACGCCTGGCGTATGAGCTCGATGTGATCAATCAAACCGGCTTCCCAGATTACATGCTGATTGTCTGGGACTACGTTAAGTTTGCGCGGTCGCGCGGCATTCCCTGCCTGCCGCGCGGGTCGGCAGGCGCATCGCTCATCCTCTACTGTCTGGGCATTACCGATGTCGATCCGGTGAAGAACAAACTCCTCTTTGAGCGCTTCCTCAGCCCGGAACGCCTGGAGATGCCGGATATTGATATCGATTTCGCCGATAGTCGCCGCCACGAGGTGCTAGAGTACATCGCGGCGAAGTATGGGCGCGAGAACACGGCGCAGATCATCACCTATGGTACGCTCGGCGCCAAAGCCGCCCTGCGCGATATCGGGCGCGTCCTGGAGATTCCATTGAACGAGGTGGATCGCGTTGCCAGACTTATTCCGGCGCTGCCGGTTGGAACCACGATTGCGCAGGCGCTCGAACGAGTGCCAGAGTTGAAACAGATCTACACGACGAACCCGGACCTGGCGCGGCTGATCGATTGGGCGCAGAAAGTCGAAGGGCGCATGAAAAGCGTTGGCACGCATGCCTGCGGTGTGGTCGTCAGTCGCACGCCGCTTGAAGACATTGTGCCGCTGCAACGCACGACGAAAGACGAGAACGCGCTCATGGCAGCATTTGAGGGTCCAACGTTGCAGAAGATGGGGCTGTTGAAGATGGACGTGCTCGGATTGACCAACCTTTCGGTCGTCGCTGAGGCGCTGGAGTATATTGCGCAGACAACCGGCAGAAAAATGGAACTCGCCGATATTCCGCTCGACGACCCGAAGGTGTTTGAGGCGCTCAGTCGCGGTGAAACAACGAACGTGTTCCAGCTCGAAAGTCCGGGCATGACTCGCTATCTGATGCAACTCAAGCCCACCCGTGTTGAAGATCTGTACGCGATGGTCGCCCTCTATCGCCCTGGCCCACTCGAGCAAATCCCCGTCTATATTCATAACAAGAACAATCCGCAGGATATTAAGTATCTCCACCCAATCCTAAAACCGATCCTCGAAGACACCTATGGCGTGATTGTCTACCAGGAACAGATCATGCGCCTGCTCCAGGAAGTCGCTGACTACACCCTGGGTCAGGCGTACATTGTCATCAAAGCCATCAGTAAAAAAGACAAAAAGTTGATGGCAGAGAACGAGGTGAAGTTCAAACAGGGGTGTCTCCGCAAAGGATTGACCCAGGAGCAAGCGGATCAGTTGTGGGAACTGATCCTGCCGTTTGCCGGGTACTCGTTCAATCGACCGCACTCAACGCTCTATGGTCTGCTCAGTTATCAGACAGCCTGGCTCAAGGTGAACTATCCGGTCGAGTACATGGCGGCAGTGTTGAAGGGCGCTGGCGGTGTGACTGAAGATATCGCCAAAGCGGTCAATGAATGTCGCCAGCGCGGTGTTCCGGTACTCGGTCCCGACATTAATGCCAGCGCACTCGATTTTACGATCCGCGAATTTCGCGATCCGTCCGATGGTCAGATCCGGCGCGGCATCCTGTTCGGGCTGGCGGCAATCAAGAATGTGGGCGCTGGACCAATCGAGGCAATCCTGCGCGAGCGTGATGCAAACGGTCCATTCCGGTCGCTGGAAGATCTGTGCGAACGGGTGGACCGTCATGCCTTGAACAAACGGGTGCTCGAAAGCCTGATCAAAGCTGGTGCGCTCGACCCACTTCCCGGCACGCGCAGGCAGAAGCTGGCGATCCTCGACACGGCGATGGAGGCGGGCGCACGCGCTCAGAAGAACCGTGAAACCGGACAGATCGACATGTTTGGCAATATCGTCGCTGATACGGATGCCCCGATCGGTGCGATCCCGCTGCCGACGATCAACGAGACTCCTGATGATCGGAAGGAGCAATTGGCATGGGAAAAAGAATTGCTTGGCGTCGTCTTTTCAAGCGACCCACGTAAGGCAGTGCTGGCGGACGCTTCCATCGACAATCGCGTGCCGCTCGCCGCGCTCCGCGACCCGGAAGGGTTGCAGGAATATATGGGCAGGGTGCATACCTTTGCTGGCATGCTGACGCGCGTTCGCGCAATTTCGACAAAAAAGGGCGACTCAATGCTAGTTGCGGCGCTCGAAGATGAAAATGAAGATGTTGTCGAACTCGTTGCCTTTCCTAAAGCCTGCGAAAAATATCGCGATCTGCTCCGTCAAGACGCTCTGCTCGTTGTGCAGGCAAAAGTCGATGAGCGCAATGGCGTCGTGCAACTGGTGCTCGAACATGCGGCGCACCTCGACCTATCGGCAGCCGCACCGCTGCCAGATGCGCCTGAAATGGATCTCGAAGGACTGGCAGAGGAGGACGATAGCATTGTTCTCCCGGAGATCGTCCTACATGCAACAGTGCCAGATGAAGCAGCATGCTCCTCCACACCATCCGTTCCTGCAACCGCAACGGCGACACCGTCGGAGTCCACCCCTGTGGAGATGGGGGCAACATCTCCATCGTCGACCCCGGCTGCGCCGCCGGTAACCACCCCCATTTCAATTATCAAACCGCACGCCACACCCCGCCTACGACCGTCTGCTGCACCAAACGGCAACGGGCATGACCATTACCCGCCCCAGATCAATGGCGGATCCGCACAGGGACGTACCATGCGCCTGCGTTTTCGTCGCACCGGCGATCACGACTCAGACATCCGCCTGATGCAGCACATCTACGATCTGCTGCGTGGACGTGATGGCTCGGACCAGGTTGTGATACAACTGGACACTGCCGATCGTCGAGTGCTGCTGCGCATGCGTCGGACGATCACCTGCGATGACGAATTGATTGGAGCGCTGCGCGATACACTCGGACCAGAGTGCGTTTCGGTGGAATAGTAGGGCGCAGCGCGGCTGCGCCCGGACAGGTGGAAGAGATCACGCTTGGCGGCGCAGGGGCGCAGTGGGGGCACCGCAGGGGCGCAGCGCAGCTGCACCCGTACAGACGGTATTGTTCCCCGGATCTGCCCAAAACCTGTGCATACACAGTACAAAACTGTGCAACCAAAATGCAACCTCCTCAGGCAGGATGTTGTTTCTTTGGCTTTCTTATGCTGTAGAAACCTGTTGATGGAAAAGATGAAAGGATGATGAGAAACCTTTTCAAAATCTGTTCAAAACATTGACAAAGGGTTGTGAACGATATATAATCAACGTGAAACTAAGGTCGAGGCAAGCAGCCTCACGGCAAGAGAAAAGAGGTTCTTCCATGGTCAACCAATCCTCTGACGAGTACATTCGCACAACAACCGTCATTCCCCGTACCGACACTCCAGACGACCATGTTCTGATCGCGGCAATTGCACAGGGAGACAGCAGCGCACTCGAAACGCTTTACGACCGCTATTCGTCTGTAGTCTACCGCATGGCGCTGCGTATGTTGAAAAACCGTGAACTCGCAGAAGAGGTTGTCCAGGAAGTCTTCTGGCGCGTCTGGCGCCGCAGTGCAAGTTTTGACATCGAGCGCGGACGTGTGGCGCAGTGGTTGTTCGGAATTGCGCATAACCTGTGCATTGATGAGTTGCGCCGCATGCGTGCCCGTCCGACTCAGGTCTATGAGGACGTTGATCACCCTGTTATCCAGCAACTTGCCGATGATCAGATTGATGTGCCGGAAGCGGCATGGGCGTTTGAGCAGCGGCGCGTCATCCGTGATGCACTCGATCACCTTCCCGATACGCAGCGCGAGGCTGTTGAACTGGCATACTTCGGCGGGTTGTCGCACCAGGAAATTGCCACGAAACTGAACCGACCGCTCGGAACGATCAAGACACGTGTGCGCCTGGGTCTGCAAAAACTTGGCGCACTACTGACCGCGCGCGGTCTCCAACCAGGAGATGCGTCGTAAGCGCAACCGGTTTTCTCTCTGACCCACACATATATGACTTCACTGCAAAAACGCACCGCTGAGACGCCGAGTGCACAGAGAATCTAAAAAACGAAATGTATGCGCGGCGAAGCATACGTTTGAGCGACTCGCCATAGCATCTTTCTCTGCGAATGCTGCGTCTCTGCGGTGAAATAGCCTTTTTGCAGTGGACTCATACATGCATAGTCTGGTGTCCTGCACGAGACCAGCCTGGCGGCTAAAATATGAGCCGGTGTTCGCCCGGTAGCCCGGCAGATCATTGAAGGTATGCGACTCTGTCTGCGAAGCTGACGGGCTTTGAAGAAAGGTTCCGCTCTTGTAGCCTCCGTTCGCATCGTGCCTTTCTCGGGAGGGTGTAACGCCTGTTCGCCGCACCCTCCCGTTGCGCGTCGAAGAACGGCAGTCCCTCAAAGATGTGCGCGATCACGCGCCATCCCCCCGAACCCTCCGCTCGCGGGCGGAAAGGAAGGCTTTGACCTCAGCTGCGCCCATGTCAGCGGGGCGGCATGTATGGTGGAACAGGATTAAGCGTCGGATTCAGTCCACGTAAGCGTTCTCGAGGCGAATGGCGTTTGAGGTGCAGCGCATCCCGGACCTGGTCTGGCAGTTTCCTGAGTTTTTGGTTCTACCACATCTCCCTTGACATATAGCGATACTTGTGTTGTAACATGGCGTAGCACAGCGGTCGTCAGGGGTTACGATACAAGATGATCTTCGCACATGCAACCCCAGGAGTGGATTGTACGGAAGCTGTATAATGGTGCCTTGGAGGGGAGAAAAGCGGAGTCCGTGTAATCAATAGTTGGCACGCCCCTTCCAGGAATTTATTTCTGAAAGCTAATACTGGTTTTGAATATGCCTGCTAACTCGATAATTTCTCGTGCAGACTATGAAGACTACCTGATCTACTTGTATTTTGGTTCTAACGCGGATTTACTGACTGCCTGTATCAATCGCGCTTATCTCGATTTCAATCGCACCTTGCATGGTTTTCGCAAAAGCGAAGGTGATATTTACGAATCGGCAAAAAACTCATTATTAAATTCGCTTGAAATTCTGAGATCTACTGCCAGGAACGAAATTTCAGTAGATGTTTTCGATAACTGGCACGAAAAAACCTGCGAAAGCCTGATTTCTGTTTTTTCTAATAATGGCTATCGTCTCTTTGTTGGACAGGCTCAAAAATGGGTCAATATGACCATGAAATATATTTTTACAGCTGGCGAACAACGTATTCCAGGATTTGACTCAGTTTATTCTTATTGTCATGTTCCATTTGATAACATTTTGCTTGGAAAACTCGAAAAATATGGTTTTCCCAGTCTGAACTGTGCATGGAGCCGCCTTGATAAATACGATGAGTATTTTGAAAGGCAAAAATGGGTACGGCAAAGATTTTCTCTTGCTCCAATGGATGTAGAATTTTTACTCTGGTCAGGCAAAGAGATTTCTCCCGAATATATCAGGTAGGTTTTTTGGTTTGTCAAAAGCGCTTTCCAGGTCAAAGGCGCGCTAAAACCGGAGAGAAGTGAGGAAAGAGGGGGGAGGGAAGGGAAGCGAGAGACGGCAGATCGACCGGTACAGTTCTCCGCCGTTGACAGACCTGCACACGCGAAGTATCATGCCCCTTCGACGCCGGGTGTGTAGTGCCGCGGCATCGCTGCAAGCAACATTGCGCGCGGCTGACCCGCGCTTCTGGAGAGGCTCCCTTGGTGCGCAATTGGAAGTTGTGGCTGGGAATCGTCGTGAGCGCCGTTTGTATCTGGATCGCGCTTCGCGGTCTCGATTTCCAGACGTTCTGGCAGGTTATGCGTCAGGCGAACTACTGGTGGCTTGCGCCTGGCATTGGTGTGTATTTCCTTGCAGTCTGGGCGCGCACCTGGCGCTGGCACTATATGCTGCGTCACCTCGCGCCGATTCCTGTATCCCGCCTGTTCCCTATTGTCGTCATCGGGTATATGGGCAATAATGTGTATCCGGCGCGCGCAGGCGAGGTGTTGCGTTCATATGTCCTGAAGCGTAAGGAGCGTGTGCCGATCAGTGCATCCCTGGCGACAGTGCTGCTCGAACGCCTCTTCGATGGTCTGGTAATGCTCCTGTTCGTCTTTGTGACATTGCCGTTCGCTCCTCTGCCTCCGGTGTACTCATCGCTGGTCACTATCCTCAGTGCCGCCTTTCTGGCAGCGCTGGCAGCATTTCTGGTTATCGCCGCGCGACCAGAACGCATGAGCCAGATGTATGCCTGGACAGTCGAGCGGTTCGTGCCAGCGCGTTTCCGTTCGCTTGTTCACGGGTTGTTTGACCGCTTCGTCGAAGGGTTACAGTCGTTGCGCAGTCCGCGCGACCTGGCGTTGATCTTTGTGTCATCAACGCTTATCTGGTTGACCGAAACTGGCAAGTATTGGTTTGTGATGCATGCCTTTCCGTTTGAGACATCGTTCCTGGTGCTGATGCTGATGACGGCGGTGGTGAATCTGTTTACAACCCTCCCTTCGACTCCGGGATACATTGGTACGTTCCATGTTCCCGGTATTGCCGTGTTGATGGCGTTCAATGTCGATCAGGCAGTCGCAACCAGTTATACCGTTGTGTTGCATGTGGCGCTCTGGTTGCCGATCACCGCGCTTGGCGCCTGGTATATGCTCAGCGAGCACCTGGGGTGGGGCGATTTTAGAAGGGCAACGGAGGCGGTGCAGTGAAGGTTGGAATTGTTGGCGCTGGAGTCGCAGGATTGACTGCCGCCTACGATCTGGCGCGTCGCGGTCACGTGGTCGTGGTCTATGAAGCTGCGTCGGTTGCGGGCGGGCTTGCTTCAGGGTTCCGCGATGAACGCTGGGAGTGGCCCCTCGAACGCTTCTACCATCACCTGTTCGAGAGTGATACTGCTATCAGGACACTAGTGCAGGAGATAGGGTTCGCCGATCGCCTCTTCTTCCGCCGACCGATCACAGCGCAGTGGTGGAATGGTCGCGCGTATGCGCTCGATGGCGTGCTGCCAGTGCTGTGTTTCCCTGCGGTACCGTTCATCGACCGTCTCCGTTTTGGGTTGGTCGCTGCGTACCTGAAGTACATCACCAACGACTGGCAGAATCTTGAAAAGGTGACCGCTGCGGAATGGACGTCACGCTGGTGCGGGCCGCATGTGTACCGTGAGATCTGGCGTCCGCTGCTGGAAGGCAAGTTTGGTCCGTATGCCGATGACGTTAACATGGCATGGCTGTGGGCGCGTCTCAAGGCGCGCAGTTTCCGTCTTGGCTACTTTGTCGGGGGATTCCAGGCTTTCTGTGATGCGCTGCTCGAACGGGTACGCCAGCTTGGGGCAGTGGTGCATCTCGATACGCCAGTGGCGACGCTCACGCTGCTTGACGATGATGTCTGGAAGGTGACTGCTGGCGGCGCTCTGTCTGGTACAGCAGAGGATGTCGATGCGGTGATTGTCACCGGTTCACCGACGTTGCTGGCACGTCTGGCGCCACAACTACCCACTGCGTATCTCAGTCATCTGCGCACGCTGCGCTCGATGGGGGCAGTGGTGCTGACGATTGCATTGCGGCAACAGTTGCTGACCGACGGAACATACTGGTTGATGCCTCCCAAACGTGAGTTCCCTTTCCTGGCGCTGGTCGAACACACGAATTTCATCGAGCCATCGCACTACGGCGGCGATCATCTGATCTATTGCGGCGATTACTTGGACCCTCATCACGAGTATTTCCGCCTGACTGCCGAGGAACTGTTGCAACGATTCCTCCCGGCGCTGGCACGGGTCAACCCGCACTTTGATCCGTCGTGGGTGCGGGGATACTGGCTCCACCGCGAACCTTACGCACAACCAATTGTTCCGGTCAACCATGCACGGAACATCCCTCCGCTGGCGACACCGCTCCGCGGCCTGTTCTGGGCGAGCATGAGTCAGGTGTACCCTTGGGATCGCGGGACGAATTATGCAGTCGAGTTAGGGCGTCGTGTGGCAGCAGAGTGCCACCAGTATGCCGGGACAATCCGGTTGCGTGGCGGCGGTGTGACGCTGCGCACGCAGTGAATGGCATGGCAGACGCAACCACAGCATGGATTACAGCTGCAGGCGGCGCTTTGATGATTGTGCTGGCGGTTTTGATGCCCCGGCTTCGCATGCGCCTTGGTGGACGACCTTGGGACGAGACGTTCCGCGATCCGCGACTGCGCCGCATTGCGCGCATCCAGGAGCGCCTAGCCCAGGGTTCGCTGGGAGCGATGGGCGTAGGGTTCCTGGTGTCTGGCACTGGTGTCCTGTTGCGCCTTCCCCCTGTGCCAGCGCAACTCGTCGCTTCGATCTGCTATGGACTGGCGCTCGCTGGACTCGTGGCGCAGGTGGCGTTGATCATTCGCTCGCAGCGGATCGAGTGATGCGCGTTCTGGATGCGGGTATCAGAGCGGCAGACTCTCGCGCCAGATGCGGTGCAGGAAGGGGTTCTGTGCTGCAAGTTGCTGTTCCGGTTCTGCCCGGATATAGACCAGCAGGTCGGTTCCGCGATCAAGATCAAAATAAGGCAGGAAGGAAAGAATCCGTCGCACCATGTCCGCTTCAGTGGAACGTTGCACGATGATCAGCACGTCCACATCGCTTGTTCCGGTTGCATCGCCACGCGCAAGCGAGCCAAAGACGTGGATATCTTCCACATCGCACTCCCAACGGATCTGCGACGCAATAGCGCGTAACCGTGCCAGCAACGCCTCACAATCAAGGGAGATGATCTTGACAGTACCGGATGATGGCGGTCGCTGCATCGAGCGCCTCTTGCGCTTTGGTCGCGCTGAAATAGTCCGCAGGTTTACCAACGGAAAATCCATTTGGGTAGCGAGTGGGAATGTACAAAACATCGAGCAGTTGAGCATATTCGATTAGGTGCAGCGGCACATCGAGGTCCTTCAATGCGCGTAGCATTGGGGTTATTGCGCGCCCCCACGCATCCATGCCGTGCGACATCACGAGCGCCTTTACTGCTTCTTCTGCGGCTTGCTGCACAGTAAAACATGCTCACTCCCAGTATTCCGTGCTGAAGATCGAGGTGCGCCCGAGGTCGCGGAGCGCCTGCGCAAACCAGTCGGCGTGACGACTCATCGCATCACCTCTCTGAGTCCGTTTTGGTCGTTGAAACGAGACCCGGATACCTAGTGCTTTGCGTCAACAGGTAATCCCACATCAGGACGGGCAGTCAGATGGTGCCAGGCATGGGGGATAGGGGGCTTATCCCGAAACCTATGCACCAGATGCAACACTGCACTGCAGATACGCGCACTGATGACGCGAACGAAGGGCAAGAGCAGGGATAGTTGGGCATTACCGTTTTGATCGTTGAAGCGAGACCTGCATACATCGTTCACTCGAAATTCCTGGCGCAGCGTGTCGTGCGGTGCACACAACACGCTGCGCTGCGAGCGGATAGCTCCCTTCGCTGCGGCAACGTGCAGAAAAGACTGCCGGGATCGCGCGCAGCGAGTGCGTATGCGGGCGATCCGTCCACGCTCCTCTCAGAGGAAGAAGGTCACCCGAAAAAGATCGACCGACGCGCGGCAGTGCGCTCGTCAAGCAGCGCCTGAATACGGCGCTGGACGAGATCGTTGATCTGCGCAATAGTCGTCGAATCGTCGGCAGCCTTGGGTCCATAGGCTAATGGGTCAATCGGTGTATCGAAAATAATCGACCATTTGCTTGGCAGCGGTGCAATGCCCAGCAACCCAAACCATGGGAAGAGTGGTGTCAGCGGGAAGTAGGGCAGGTTCAGCAGTTGGGCAACCGGGCGGACATTAATAAGCATTGGGTAGATCTCTTCTGCGCCGATGACCGCGACCGGGATGATTGGCGCGCCAATGCGCAATGCTGCCCGGATATACTCACGCGCATCAAAACCGGTCAGCTGGTAGCGATTCCAGAAGAGTTTTCCAGCGCCCTGCACGCCTTCGGGAAATGCACAGACTAGATGCCCATCTTCCAGCAGACGCATGGCATTTTCCGGTGACGCTGGCACCTGACCGAACGCTGCGAGCGCTGGTGCAAGTCCTGGAATATTCGTCATCCAGGAATCGTGAAGCGAACGCACTAACCGCTGTGACGGATGATCTTCGAGCACCGCAGTTGCAATCATCGCACTATCCCATGGCAGCACGCCGGAATGGTTCGCCAGCAGGAGTGCGGCTCCATCCTGGGGCACGCCATCGAGACCCTCGCTTGTGACCCGCCACCAGGAACGGTAGAGAAACCCGGCGACAGGACGCACCAGTTCGATCAGCTCGGAGTCCATACCATACGCATCGACGGCAAACTCGCCGCGCAATCGACGCTGGATCAGTGCCGTCAGTTCGGTGACCTGGTACTGCAACACCATCGCAATACCACGCCAGAAGTCCGGGTCGAGGTAGTCGCTGTTGAACACATTCTGGCGCAACGTGGTCACGACATTGTCGAGCGCAGGCGGACGCAGGCGTTCTAGGTTCTCGCGGATCAGACGCAACAGGTCGGCAGCCAGGTCGCGGGTTTCTGCCGATCCTTCGGTCTGATTGCGGATTTCGACTTCGAGTTCCTGAACGGTGGCAGCGGTTTCAGCACGCAGGGTTTCGACTGCATCAACCGGCGCGACTGGTTCAGCAGTTGAAGTGACGCTGATCTCCTCCTCCGGCGCAGGCGCGGCGTCGTCGGCAGTTTCGACCGGCGCATCGAGCTGGTTCTGGACAGCAGGCTGATCTTCAACGACGGGAACGGCACTCGTCTCCTGAACGTTATCAGCATCCTGGGCGCCATTGATAGGAAGATCACCTGTATGTGCTTCTGGCGATTCTGACATATTCGCCTCCTGTGAGATTATTCGTGCGGGTATTTCGGGATGCTCGTCCGTTAGCTCGCGCTTCCTGACCAAAGCAGTTCGTTTTTCGATCTTCGGGAGTTTCGCTTTGCCAGAAGAAGGCGCTTTGCGTCTCCGGGAGCGATCTGCTGATGAGTCGGCGTCGGGTGAACTATCATCGTGTCGTTCTGCCATCAATGTACTCTCTTCGATACGCGAAGGGTCTGGGCGGATCAGGCAGTGACTGTGGCGATTTCACGCAGTGTTTCATCGGGTCGGCGTTGCGGCGTCCAGTGGAGTTCGCACGCAGCACGGCGGATGTCACCCACGCACGCGTAGTTCAGGTACTCAATCGGGAATGGCAGTGCGCCAATCAGCGAACGGATCGGCTCCAAAAATGATGCTGCATGAAACGCGAAAGCGGGCAACGGCAGCGGTTGCCCGCCAGCGAGAAGAATCGCCTGCGACAGGATCAGAGGAGGATGTGCTGCGATATTGAACGCGCCTTCCACCTGATCGTTCAATGTCGCCAACGCTAGCGCCACTGCTGCATCGTGAATATGCAGCACCTGAATCCGGGGGTCGAAACCCGCCAGCACCGGCGCGGGGCGGCGGCTGAGGAACTGCACGACGGGTGATCGGACGCCATTGCCAGCGACAGGTGCGCAGCGGATCATAACAATACGCATGTTGGGATGGCGCACCTTGAAATCACCGACCAACCGCTCGATCTCGATGTAATCCTGGAGCAAGCCAGCTGGCGCACCGCTCGACAGCGGTGCAGATTCGGGGATGAAGACGGGTGCATCGGGGCGCGCACCGTACACCAGCAGGCTGCTACGCATCACAACGCGCGGCACTCCTGCAGCGTGACATGCTCCCAGCACCTCGATGGCGCGATACACATTGCCGCGACCAGCAATCTCGTAGGGAGGCGCCTCCTCCTCACCAGCAATGTCGAGATGCACCACGACATCTACCCGCGCGGCGCGCATCATCGCGAGCAGCGTTTCGCCGCTCATATCGCACACGCGCACCTCAACACTGGCGGGTGTATATTCAGGGGCAACTCGCCCAACGCCAACAACACGTATATTCGATTGCGATGCCAGAATGCCAGCAACCAGGCTCCCCAAAACACTGCCAACACCGGTGACCAGCACTGTTGTCATGCTCACCTCTGCCAGGCTATGCCGGTTATGCCAGGCGCTGACGCAACCAGTGCTCAACTCCGCTGCGATCAAGATCGGAATTGGAAACGGATCGCACCAGCCAGAGCAATTCCGCCTCAGCCACGTCGTGATGCAGCGATGCATTGTTGAGGGTCAGGAAACGCAGCATGCAGAGCAACGCCGTTGCTTCATTGGCGCTGACAAAGGGGCGGCTCTTGATCATCAGGAACATCAGCGCTGCAGCTTTACTCGGCAGATCAGGGTACAACTCCGACTCAAAGAGCACCTGGCGCGGCGCCGTCACTACCGACATCAACCGGTCGTGACTAGCAATTCCCAGGCGCCCGCCGTACCGCAAGACCGCATATGTATGCAGGTCCAGCACATCATCTTTCGTCAGATAGTGCATCACTCCACACGTACTACCTGTAGAAATATCTCCCAAAACGTGCAGGATTCCGAATCCCTGCTTTCTATCTCTCGGTTCCTGGTTCCAGGTTCCCGGTTCTTAGTTCTCGGTTCTCAGACCCTCACAGTCCTGCCAGTTCACGGAACATTTTATCGTACTGATCGCTCACACCACGCGCCCATTCGCGCAACTGCGGACTCATTGGGCGACGCAGCAGCACCTCGTTCTCGGTGAAGATCAGTTCAACCAGTTCCTCATCGCCGAGTCCGACAGCACGCAGCCATCCCTGGACCGTTTCTGGCAGGTTCTCTCGTTCGATAGTAAACGATCGTGGCAATGCTTCCTCCCCATTTTCCATACTGTGCACAACTTTCTTCTGTCCGCCGTGCAGCACCGGTCATCCTTCAATCACGCGGACGCAGGTGTGGGAACAGGATGACTTCGCGGATGCTCGGTTGATCGGTAAACAGCATCACTGTCCGGTCGATACCGATACCTAAGCCGCCAGTTGGCGGCATACCATACATTAGCGCATTGAGGAAATCAACGTCCATCTGTTGCGCTTCATCGTCGCCAGCATTGTACGCGCGCCCCTGTTCCAGAAAACGCTGCTCCTGGTCAAGCGGATCGTTCAATTCGGTAAATGCATTGCCGATCTCCATGCCGGCCACGATCGGCTCGAAGCGTTCAACTAGCAGCGGTTGATCGGGACGACGTTTCGCCAGCGGCGATAGCGCAACTGGATGATCGATAACGAATGTTGGCTGGATCAATTCCGGTTGCACATAGACGCTAAAGATCTCGTCAACCTGTTTGCCCCAACTGGGCTTCAGATCGACTTTCAGCCCGGCTGCGCGGATCGCTCGATGCAATGGTTCGAGTTCGGTGAGTTTGAGGATGTCGATGCCGGTGCGCGCGGCGATCGCCGCCGGGATCGACACACGCTGCCACGCAGAACCAAAATCGATAGTGTGACCTTGAAAAACAATGGTTGTGCTGCCAGCAACTTCCAGCGCCAGGGTCCGGTACAGGTCTTCGACCAGGCGCATCATATCGTTGTAATCGGCATACGCCTGGTAACATTCCATCATCGTGAACTCAGGGTTGTGAGTACGATCAACCCCTTCGTTACGAAAAACCTTGCTGATTTCATAGACGCGCTCAAAGCCGCCGACAATCAGGCGCTTCAGGTAGAGTTCAACGGCGATGCGCAGATAGAGATCCTGCTTCAACTGGTTATGGTGCGTGATGAAAGGGCGGGCAGAAGCGCCGCCATAGATAGGTTGCAGAGTTGGCGTCTCTACCTCGAGAAAGCCGCGTTCGTCGAGGAAGCGCCGCATTGTGCTGACGATCTTCGCGCGTGTGCGAAACACATCGCGCACTTCGGGGTTGACAATCAGGTCGAGGTAGCGTTGACGATGCCGCTCTTCGATGTCCGAAAGACCGTGCCACTTTTCCGGCGGCGGGTTGAGCGATTTTGCCAGCACTCTTAGGCGCTCGACGAACACCGAAGGCTCGCCGCGCTGCGTGCGGCGCAATGTTCCCGTGGCTTCTACAATGTCAAACGTATCGAGATCATCACGAAACCGGTCGAACCATTCGTCACCAATGTCGCCGCGACTGAGCCAGATTTGGATGCGGCCCGACTCGTCTTCGATGTGGGCGAATGCCAGTTTGCCCAGAATCCGACGGGCTCCCACAATTCTCCCGGCAACAGTGACCCGTTCTCCACATTCCATCAACTGGTCGAAACTGGCAAGCACGAGGCCAATCGTGTGGGTGCGCCGGGTACGCGGCGGATACGGGTCGATGCCGGCTGCGCGCAGTCGCTCCAGTTTTGCCAGGCGCTGTTGTTGAAGTTCGTTGAGTTCCATAGCGCCTATGATACGCGATTATGGTTAAAACGCAAACAGGGCGAGCAATGTTTCCCTGCCTGCGATTGATATGGGACAGAGAACCCGCCTCGGCAAAACGCGCGTGGACATCACCGCTTCCGGGTGATATCCACGCGCGGTCGGTGCATAGAACTGCATAACGTCGAGCTACTTGATATCGACGATGGTAAGTCTCATGGTGCCAGAAGGGGTCTCTACTGTTACTTTCTGACGCGGGCGTTTGCCAAGAAGCGCCGAACCAATCGGCGACTCATTCGATATCTTGCCTTCGCTCGGTTTGGCTTCAGTACTACCGACAATCGTCCAGGTTTCTTCGCCATCTTCGCCGTCGATACGTACTGTGACGCGCGAACCAATGCGAACCTCGTGATTGTCGCCGTTCTCTTCGTCGATTATCTGAGCACGGGCGAGAATGCTCTTGATCTCGCGGATACGACCTTCGAGATGAGCCTGCTGGTTTTTGGCATCCTCGTATTCGCCGCTTTCGGAGATGTCGCCAAGTTCTTTTGCGGCGTTGATACGCTCGGCAATCTCTTTGCGGCCTTTGGTGATAAGCTCTTCCAACTCGGCTTCGAGCTTGGCGCGCCCATCACGAGTGAGGTATGCTGGTTTGTCGCTCATCGTTCGTGCCTTCTTCCAATTTCCTAAATGAGTCCGCTTACGTCGCGGCTTCCGCCGCTATCACGGAGCGGCATGTCCGGTACTGCGGGGCATAACCCGTGTATTCTCGCACATGCTCTGCGGCGATGCACAAGTGTATAACACAGCAAACCTAACGCACAAGTGTGCCCGGTTGCTTCATTGCCTGTTCTCCTGGCGGGGGAGATACCAGGGTGTGTGGTCACTTGTTGCATCGTGTGCGTAAATGAAACGACTGAGAGTACACTCTCAGCCTGACTGTCGGGTTTACCCCAACCCAACGTTATCTATTGCATAACGTTGGCGATTCGTATTATATGCGATTGCACACCGTTTGTAAAGCCTGTTCAATGATTACTGGCAGAACATGCGGGAACGCTGCGTGATGTGATAAACCTGGCATGCTATAATGCAGCCCGAGACCCGTATGATGTCACGCCTGACGAACCACGAAGTCGCTGAGATGTTCAGCGCTATTGCCGACCTGATGGAAATCCTGGACGAGGATCGGTTCCGCGTTCAGGCGTATCGTCGCGCCAGTGACGCTATCCGCGATCTGCTGGCGCCACTTGCAACGTACCGCGACCGCGGTGAACTGGAGACAATTCCCGGAGTTGGTAAGGCGATTGCCAGGAAGATTGGCGAACTGCTCGACACGGGTGAGTTGCAGTACTACAACCGCCTTCAAGAGAAGGTGCCGCCTGGTGTGCGCGAGTTGTTGCGCGTCCCCGGCATTGGTCCGCGCACTGCCGGGCGTCTTTACCGCGAACTCGGGATTACCAGCCTGGCGGAACTGAAACGTGCTGCTGAGGAAGGACGCCTAGCGACGCTTAAGGGTTTCGGCACAAAAATGATCGAAGGCATTCTCCAGGGTATCAGCATTGCAGAGCGACAAGAGCGACGGATGCCACTGGCACAGGCGCTCGAAACCGTTCAGGAATTGATTCTGGCGCTGCGCACCGCTGCCCCCGCATTGCACCAGGCAACATACGCCGGAAGTTTGCGCCGTGGACGACCGACCGTCGGTGATCTCGACATCCTGGTAGCCGCCGATGATGCTCCTGCCGTCGTCCGTGCCTTTACAACGCTGCCACTCGTGGCGCGGGTCGAGTCGGCGGGTGACGAAAAAGCCAGCATTCTACTCCATAACGGCACACAAGCTGATCTGATCGCTGTGCCCCCGGCGCTCTGGGGATCGGCGTTGCACCACTTTACTGGCAGCAAGGCGCACAATATCCGCTTTCGCGAACTGGCGCTGGCGCGTGGTTTGAGTTTCAGCGAGCATGGATTCCGCCGCGCCGATGGAACTATGTTGACCTGCGCTACTGAAGAAGAGGTGTATGCCGCCATCGATCTTCCCTGGATTCCGCCGGAACTGCGCGAGGACGAGGGAGAGTTCGAAGCGGCGCGCGCCGGTACACTGCCGCGCCTGGTCGAACTGAGTGACATTCGTGCCGATCTTCACATGCACACTACCTGGAGCGATGGATGCGCCGATGTTCGTACCATGGCGGAAGCAGCGCGCGCCCGTGGCTATTCCCACATTGCTATAACCGACCATAGCGCGTATATCGGTCTGACCCACGGATTGGATGCGGAACGGTTACACGCGCAACGTCGGGAGATCGCAGCGCTGAATGCAGCGTATGCCGCGCAAGGCATTCCATTTCGCATTCTGTGTGGCGTCGAGGTCGATATTACGCCCGAAGGATCTCTGGCGCTTCCCGACGATGTACTGGCAGAACTCGATATCGTTGTGGCATCGGCGCACATCCAGTTGCGTCAGTCGTCCGAGGTCGCCACCGAACGCTTGCTGCGCGCAGTGCGCAATCCGCACGTCGATATAATCGGGCATCCGGTGGGACGGATGCTCGGATCGCGGGAGGGAGCGCCGGTCGATATCGATGCCCTGGCGCGCGCGGCAGCCGAACACGGGGTGCTGCTCGAAGTGAACAGTGGACCAACCCGCCTCGACCTGGAGGGTCCGGCGGTCCGGCGCGCACTGGAACTGGGTGCGACCATTGCAATCAACAGCGATGCGCACCATCCCGACAATCTGGACTGGATCCGGTTTGGGGTCATCACCGCACGGCGGGGTTGGGCAGGCGCTGCGCAGGTAGCGAACACCTGGAGTTTCGAGGCGCTTCAGGAGTGGTTGCGCCGACGTTGAGCGTTGTTCTGTTTATCGGGAGGAGGAAGCATGCCATCCGTCTTTTCACGCATTGTGAGTGGTGAATTGCCGTCAGCCAAAGTGTACGAGGATGACGAGACACTGGCGTTTATGGATATTAATCCCGCCAGTCGGGGGCATACGCTGGTGATTTGTAAGGAAGAGCACCCCGATATTTTTACTACGCCCCCTCATCTGGTTGCAGCCGTCGCGCGGACGGCGCAGAAAGTGGCGCTGGCGCTCCGCGACGCGCTCGATATTGACGGACTGAATATCGTTCAGAATAACGGCGCGGCAGCCGGGCAGGTGGTATTCCATTACCATGTGCACCTGATACCGCGCTGGAAGGGTGACCACGTGCTGCGACCCTGGACGCCGCACCCGGCTGATCCGTCTGAATTGCGCACAATAGCAGAACGGATCCGGGCAGCAATAAAGGAAGATTGAAGATTCAGCGTTACCCTGAACGGCGAGATTGGTTCGATGGCGGTGCGTAGGTGAAGGGTCGGCGCCTGAAGTTGCCCGAACAAAGACGACTGCTTTTGCGCAAACTAGATTCCAATGCTAGAGATCGATATCCAGCGGTTGCAACACCAGATTGAAACAGTCGTTCACACGCAACCTGACGTGCGCCTTGTCTACCTCTTCGGGTCGCAGGTGAGCGGGGTGACCGGTCCGCTTAGCGATATCGATCTGGCAGTGTTGCTGGCGCACGAGGCGTCAGCAATGCACGTCTTCGCGCAGTTGGAACATCTCTTTTCTCTGGCGCTGGAAGGGCAGGCTGTGGACGTTGTCATCCTCAACCAAGCGCCAATCGAATTGGCATATGCGGTCATTGCTGAGGGCAGGATCATCTACCAGCGTTCAATTGCCGAACGGGTCGAGTATGAAGCAAAGGTTATGAGTCGCTACAGGGATTTTCTGCCCTTCCTGCGTGCGCAACGTCAGGACATTGTGAAGGGAGCGGGCAATGAGCGTCGAGTTCAGCGTATCGAGAGGCGCTTAGACGAACTCAGCGAGTGCTTGGCGCGTCTGGCGCCGCTCCGCGTCCGACCGAAGACTGAGTTTATGAGCGATCCGTATCTGCGCGGCATCGTGGAGCGTAATCTGGAAGTGGCGGCGCAGTGCTGCATCGACATCTGCCACCGGATTATCACGCTGGAAGGTGCCCAGAAACCTACTATGAAGCGATTCTGCGTATGGGAGAACTGGGCGTGTTGCCGCCGGACTTCGCCGGACGCCTTGCTCCAATTGCCGGTCTGCGGAATATTCTGATCCATAAATATCTGACGGTAGATTGGGACGAGGTGTACACAAACCTGGCGAAACTGGATGACCTGTCGCATTTTGCTAACCTGATCCGCAGGTGGTTTGGATGATCGCCGCTCAATCAGCCCATGAATGCGTTCACTGCAAAAAAGGGTATTTCCCTGCAGAGGCGCAGCGTTCGCGGAGGAAAATTCTCTGTCGCGTCACTCAGACGCATGCTTTGCCGTTTTCGTTATTTAGGGTTCTCTGTGCCCTCAGCGTCTCAGTGGTGCGTTTTTGCAGCGCATTGTATCCGCCTTGCCTTGAGCACGCGCGTTTTGGCAGACGGGAAGCTCTGCCCTGATCTACAGAAGCGCTTCGGGTTGTTGCCAGGCGTAGATAGTTTTATGAAGATTGAGAGTTATAGCAGTTCTCATATACGTTGACCCCTATTCGGGTCTGCCATGTCGCACGAGGCGCCCGCTTTCGGTGGAGTGTAGACCGAAATTATGGAGATTGAGGATTGAGTCCGCTTTGCGCCTCTTGCCGTCGGGCTCATGGAGATTGAGAATTGAATCCGGTATACGCCCTTGCCGTGGGGCTAAAGCCCTTGGCTATGGAATGCGAAGCCCGCCTGCGCGGGCTACGGCGGATTACGTATTCAAAGACGATTCAAACAAGAGGTGCGGAGGTTGCTCATGATGAACAACGACACCGGTACGACGCAATCAAACGTGACCGAGGAATTGACCGACAATGGCATGAGCGCGCGGCGCAAAGCCCTTTCGGCGATTTTGCTGCTCGTGCTGTTGCTGCTGATCCTGCTGCTGTTCGCCGCAGCTGTCGAGCGGACCGATATTATCAATTTCACATCTGCGCGCCTTGCGCCGCTTACGTGAGTGGAAGACGACGTTCACACGCTTGCCGCCGAGCAGGGGCTTGATCTCGAAACCCTGCGCGCCGCATTGACTGCCCTGCGCATGCACGCGGGAGGCGATGCATTTTATGTCTTCTGGACGCCTCGCGGGAGTGCTTCTTCGACGCCGACGAACAAACGCGCTCGTGTATTGCTTGCTTTTCCTTCTCCCGACGCCGCATTGGGTTTTGCGCAACGCAACCGGTTGACCCAACCACCAACCGTGCCGCGTCTGCGTCGCCTCTTGCTGGTGCAACTGTTGCGCGCTGCGTTGCGTGAACCGGCGATCACGGCGTTGCACCTGGTGTTCGACGCCGATGATCTGCAGACGTATCCTCCGGGGCATCTTCCCCCCGGTTTGCACCTGACCCGTGATGATCTGCTGCGCCTGGTCGGGGGACGATAATCTTGTGGTTCAATGTCACAGCACCCGAAGCCGCGAAATGTGCACAATTCGCTGCTGCATATCCGCTGGCGGCAGGCCGCAAGCACCTGAAGAATGCGCTCACCAGAGTCTTCTCGCTCGTAAGTGCCCTTTTCTCTTCTGGCAACGTGCGAAGGGCAGCGCTGCTAACAGTTCTCACGGAGGTAGTGCCACGTTAGGTTGAATTTTACACTTTTTGCGACTTGTCTTTTACGCGCAAACACGGGTTTGGTCTGGTGTAAAATTCGCCCTAACACGATACTGGTTGACGCCCACCGACACCTCTAGCGTGATCGCGGTTGCCAGACCAACATAACATCATCGCCAGGAAGAGCCGACGGTCGCTCGCCGCATAATAGCCGCTTTTGTCGTGATTGACACGCTGATGGAACAACTGAGGCATTGCAGTGATGTGTGGGCGCGGGTCCCCGACTCGGAGATCCTGACGATTGCGGTCGTCGCCGCTGGAGAAGAGAAGTGAGCGAAGAGGAAAGAGGAGTGAGAGTCGCTCGTCACGCACGTCCGTCTCGCTTCTCTTTTCTCTTCCCTCACTTCTTGTCGTGCACGGGCGTCGCTGTCGGTCCGAGCGAATCGGCGTCGCGCGCTTCAATCGTCGCTTGCATCAGCTCACCGATTGGATGGCCTGGATTCCGGAGGTGTTGGGGGAGGTGTTCAGGTCAGGGCGCAGCGGTGCTGCGCCCATACGTCATCATCGCTAGCCTTCCCCTGCCGGTGTGCCGCCGGGTACGCGCCCAACCCCGCCGGAAGGCGCGCAGACGCGAATGCTGCGGGTATTGTGCGGCGAAATGGGAGAAGTTCTTTGGGTAGCGTTTGCATCTGGTCTGCCGACCAGATGGCGTGCCCGTGCGCGTTCAGATGCTGCCCGCAGGGGTGCACGACCATACGCCCGTGCACGCATTGGCGTATGGTCTGCCTGCTGGGACGCGGCTGTCGGGCGTCCGTAGTCCGTAACGGCGAATAATTATTCGCCGCAACAGCGCCGCTGATGCGGCGAACATCCTGGCGGAAACGGGAGTGCGACTGACCCCGGTGCGCCGGGCGAAGATGCGTCCGCACGTCTGGTGTATGGACGCCATCGAAGTGCGCGCGTATCGTCATACGATTGAGACGGTCAACAGTCAACTGGAGAAGATGGGTATTGAGCGGTTCTATGCACGCACGAATGCCGGGTTTGCACTGAAGGTGCATGCAACGCTCATTGCGCTCATCTGTACGAACATGAACGAGCAATCAAGGTAGCTCTTGTCATCGCAATGAGGCTCAAGACCCCTATACTCATACCCAAGCCACTCATGGCATGGCGTATCTCAGCGGGTGGGATTGTGATGCCCAGCGAGAGGATAACGAGACTAGAGGTAACTCGATTAGCTACGGACGACAATACGGATACACGCCCAACGTAGGCCCCATCCGTGACTTCTAGCACTCTGGCGTTGACGAGGATGGCCACCGTGTCGGAAATTAGCCCAACAGTGGCCACAAGGAATATCCCGATGGCTGACGGTACGTTGGCGACAGCAACGGTCAGACCCCCGGCAATTGCGATGGCTCCCCAGATGAGAGAATCCTGGAACCGTCGGCTCTTCCCTTTCCCTAACACGATACTTGCAATCACTCCGCCTCCGGCAAATGCTGCGAAAGCAAGTCCCAAATCCCTGGCGCCTCCCCAAAACTCCTGGGCCAGAATGGGTAAACCAAAGGCGTAAGCGGGGATCAGTAAGTTGAGTGTTGCCATCATAGCGATTGGGCGAAGAGCCTCTGGCGTACGCTTTAGGTAGCGGAAACCTTCCACCGCAAGCTGCCATTGGGTAGCCTCCTGCTGCTGGCTCGAAGTCCCTAAGGGCAGCCGAGCTAACGCACTCATTGCAGCTGCCAAGGCGAAAGACAAGCCGTTTAGGAGCAGGGCCGCCACTGTGCCCAAGCCCGAGACCACGAGGCCACCCGCGATCCAGCCTACGATGCGCGCAGTTAATTGTAGCCCTCGATCGAGGGCGTAAAGCTTTTGCAGATCGTAACCCTCACTCTCAAAAGCTTTGAGGAGCCCGGCTTTAGCGCCGATACACCACATCCTAAGCAGGGCTTCCAAGAAAGCCACAACAAGCAGCAAAGATACGCTTAGCCATCCGCGAGCCAAACTATCAGTGAAAGCTGCAATGAAGTACAGAAGAGCGCGGCCTACATCCAAGAAAACGACCGCCGTGAGCTTGCTGTATTTGTCGGCGAGCGCTCCTACCCAAGGGCCCGTGAGCGCTTCAGGTATGATGGAGACCAAAAGGGCGAATGCAACGCTTAAGGAAGAGCCTGTTTCCCTCAAAGCGAGCAAAGGTAAAGCAATCCCCCAAACGCTGGAGCCTACAGCAGAAAGAAACTGTCCGCTCCAATATAGGCGAATACGGGGGTCTCTTACTAAACTCAGAACTTCCCTTCCTTCTCCCACTGCGAAATCAAGTCTTCCATTGCTGGCTGCTCACCTGTTTCCTCAAGTAGAGGCAACTGACTGGCCACGAATATACGCGCTACCCCTGCGCGCCAGAAATGATGTGGATCAACCCCTTTGGCCTTCATCCAACGAGCAGCGCGGACAACGTTGCTCGGATCGACTATCTTGCCCCAATACGATAACAGAGCAGCCGCGACTTCCCCTCCGGAGCTCGCAGTATCTGATTATGTTTTGAGTTCAAAATTCCTAACTGCACTTCAACCAAACTCGACAGACGTGCAGAGCCGGTATCGACCCATACGGTAAAATAGTGTAAAATTCAACCTAACGTGGCAGTAGTTACGCGCGCCCGGAACGAAACTCCGGCGGAAACTCACGCAGGTTGCGTTGTGGATCGAGACAGGTCAGTTCCACGTCGGCTTCCACGTACACCTGTCCATCGCGCTCGACGCGCTGCTTGAACAGCCCACGGTACGGTGATTGCAGGCTGAATGTGGAAACAACTTCGAGCGTGTCGCCGAGTTGCGCAGCACGCTTGAAACGAATGTTCATCGCATAAACGACAATGTAGTATCCCAGCCGATTCCACTCCCAGATTGGCTTGCCGAACAGTTCGACATACTCGCTGCGCGCTCGTTCCATGTATTTCAGGTAGTTGGCGTGATAAACGACGCCCAGGGCGTCAGTGTCTTCATAGTAGACTTTGCAGATCAGACGGTGCTCCACGCAGACTCCTGTTCGCTTCAATCACGGTACAGCATACACATGACCCCACTGCAAAAACGCACTGCAGCGACGCAGAGTGCGCAGCGTTTTCCACCAATCGCTCTCTGCGCCCGCTGCGCTTCTGCGGTGACACAGGAGACTCAAACATACAACAATGCATCCCGGTACGCCATCAGCCCAGAACAGATGTTCCGTCCTCTGATGTGCGCTCTCTGGGAGCAAACAGGCGTTGTGGCGCTGACAGATATGGTGTGCTCTCGTTCAGTTCGGGATCGCTCGTCGCTTTACCTGTCTTCTGGCGTATACCCGGTCATTTCGATATACCCACTACCCGTAGCGCTGCCGCTGATTGCAACCGCACCTTCCCAGTAGACGACGGTGACTGGCAGTTCCTGATCCGCCAGCAGTGGCGTCAGCGTCAGGTCAATCGCCTCATCAGGCACGCGCAGCCGCCAGCGCGCCGGGTAGGTTGCGCCGCTGCGCGGGCTTGTCCAGTAATCGAGGGGTTCCGCCAGCACCTCATCGCGACTCAGACGCCGCGCGTTCCCGGCGACATCAACCAGCACTCCTTTGCTGTACGGATCGATGCCTCCATTGCGCAGACGCAGGCGGTAGAACATTAGGTCGCGTCCATCGTCCAGATGCAATGCGAACCAGTCCCAGCCAACCTGATCCTTGCCAAGCGCGCTGGTGCTCCACTCGCGATCCATCCACCCCAATCCGCTAACCTGATACAGCGTTTCGCCGATGCGCACCGTTCCACTGATCGGCATGCGGGTGAAGGAATAGTAGTACGATGCGTTGCCAGTCTCGGCGCTCTTCTGGCTCAACCCGCGATCGCCCTGCAGCACAGGAGGTTTACCAGCTGTCAGGGTCAGATCGAGCGCTACATTATCTTCCGCGGCGCGCAGGCGCATCGGCGTCCCATCCGCACCGAGACCTTCGGCGCTCCAGTCTTCGAGCCAGACGCGAAACGGTTCACTTTGCGCCCCTGCGAGCCCGGCTGCGCCGCGACTGAACCGTTCAAAGGCGTAGAACCTGCCGCCGCTGATGTCGCTGAGGGCGAAATGCGCCATATAGATGCTGCTGGAAGCCCATGCCGACAATCGCTCCGGTTCACCGGGCATCAGTCCAGTGCGAAAGATGGTGAACTGAAAACCAAAGCGTTGCCCCTCGACCGACTGAAGGTTGCCAGTGTAGTACCACCATTCGATAGCGTACTCTGGGTGAGGTCCGTGATCGCGGGGGAAGGTAAAGGGACGCGGCGCCGTTACGCGAGCGAAGCCGTCGGTGTTACTGCCCGCCATAGCCTCGGCGACGGCGAGCCGAGCGCGGGGTTCAACGACCGTCGCCGGTGCACTGCATGCTGCCAGGGTTGTCAGCGCCACGATGAGCGCGAAGATCCGCATAATCATCAGACACTCGTTACGCCAGCGTTTCGGCGACATCCTCTTCGGCGCGTTCGCGGGCAGAGCCGATCGAGAAGTATTTCGCTTCAGGATGGTGGACCACAATCGCCGCTGTGCTCTGCTCCGGCACCAATTGCCAGGCTTCGGTGAGCGTCACGCCGATCTCATCCGCCGGAAGCACCCTAAACAACTTTTCGTGCTCTTCCAGGTCAGGGCATGCAGGATACCCCCAGGAGTACCGTTTGCCCTGTGTTCCTTTCAGCCCCAGTTGCTGACGGATGAGACGGTTCGTGTACTCGGCGAGCGCCTCTGCCAGCGACACACCCAGCCCGTGAATGAAGTACGCACGCGAATAATCGCCGGATTGCTGCAGCGCCTCAGTCAGGTCATCGACCTTGCTCCCCATGGTTACGATCTGCAACCCGACCACGTCGTACTCGCCGCTCTCACGTGAACGGAAATAGTCAGCCAGGCAGAGACGTTCACGCTCCGGTTGCCGTGGGAAGACGAAGCGCGTGAGTTCGCGCGGCTGGACGCCATTGAGCACTGATGGCGGATCATAGACAATAACCTCGTGCCCGTCGCTCTGACACGGGTAGTAGCCATAGACCACTTTCGGCTCAAGCCAGCCATCGCGTTCGGCTTCGCGGATCAGCTCGCGTACTTTTGCATCAAACTCCGCCCTCAGGCGTTCCCATTTTTCGCCTTTCGCATTTTTTGCCCCCCACTGCAGTCGGTAGAGCGCATTGCGATCCATGCATTCGACCACATCCGCCAGTTTGATGCGCGTCAACACGCGCGCACCCCAGAACGGCGGCGTCGGAACCGGCACATCGGTTCGCACCGCCGAGCGCACCTTCGCCGTATCGCTCAATGTTGCGCGCCCCAGTTCCTCCAGCGCGACACGACCACGCTGCTGCTTGCCGAGCGCCTCAGCTGCTTCCGCTTTCGTGCGCTCGACAAATGCCTGGCGAGTGGACGGATCTGTCAGAGCATCGACCGTTTCCAGACCCTCGAATGCGTCTTTACAGTAGAAGACGCCCGGTTCGTAAGGAGTGTGTTCATCAACGAACAGAATACGCTGACCGTACTGCTTGTTGATCGCCGCACCCCCGACCAGCACCGGAAATTTGAGACCACGACGGTGCAACTCCTGCACGCAGAGTGGCATCTGCTTCGAGGTACTCACCAGAAGCGCCGACAGACCAATCGCGTCAGCGTTGACTTCGACTGCCTTCTCGATAATGGTGTTGATCGGCACCTGCTTCCCAAGGTCGTACACCGTATACCCATTGTTGGCAAGGATCGTATGAACCAGATTTTTGCCGATGTCGTGGACATCGCCGTACACCGTCGCCAAGACAATCTTGCCTTTGGTAACCCCTTCGAGTTTTTCCAGATACTGCTCTAGGTGCGCAACCGCTTTCTTCATCACCTCGGCGCTCTGTAACACGAAGGGAAGGATCAACTGACCCGCACCGAACAGGTCGCCGACTTCCTTCATTGCGGGGAGCAGAACAGTGTTGAGCACATCAACCGCAGCACTGTTGCGGAAGGGCGAGGCAAAGATCACCTCTCGCGAGGGATGCGCAGGATTGAGAGCGCTATCGTGAATGCCTGCACGCATCTCTGCCTCGCGGATGCGTTCGGCGATGACTATATCGATATCCTGCTCAATGCCCTCTTTCTTGCGGTGCACAATCTTCCAGTGGACGCGCTGCGCTGCTGTCATCCCCTCCGTTGGATCGGCGCGTTCGGCTTTTGCCGCTGATCCGTGCTCCTCGAAGAACTGAATGAACCGCGCCAGCGCCTGATCGTCGCGGTCGAAGATCAGATCCTCGCAGACCCTGATCTGCTCTGGCGGAATCTCGGCATACGGCATCACGTGCGCCGGATTGATGATTGCCGTGTCAAGACCGGCATCGACTGCGTGCTTCAGAAATACCGAGTTGAGTGCCGCGCGCGCATGCGGTGCGACGCCGAAACTCAGGTTGCTCACACCGAGGGTAGTGAAACATCCCGGAATATGCTGCTTCACCAGGCGAATGCCCTCGATGGTTTCGATCGCCGCACGGCGCAACTCCGGTTGACCAGTTGTGATAGGGAAGGACAACACATCGAAGATCAGCGATTCGGGCGGCACGCCATACTCGTCCTGCGCGATCCGTGCGATACGCTGTGCGATTGCCAGCTTGCGTTCGGCAGTGTGCGCCATGCCTTCTTCGTCGATAGTCATAGCGATGGTTGCTGCACCGTAGCGCGCCACCAGCGGCATCATGCGGTCAATTTTACCGCCGCGACCACCTTCGAGCGACACCGAGTTGACAATAGCGCGACCGGGGTAAATCGCCAGCGCCGCATCGAGTACATCGGCTTCAGTCGTATCGATCGCCAGCGGCAGTTCGATATTCATGGTCAACTTCTTCAGCAGTTTGACCATCATCTCGCGCTCGTCGGTTCGTTCGGTCAATGCCACGCACACATCGAGAATATGCGCTCCCGAATCGACCTGTTCGCGTGCGACTTCGAGCACGCCGTCGTAGTCATCGTTCAGCAGCAGACGCTTGACTTTGCGCGAACCAAGGGTGTTAACCCGTTCGCCAATGATGGTCAATGTCCCTTCCTGGCGCAACGCAGCCGCGCGTACCCCCGACGAAACACTGGGGATGTACTCGATGTCACGCACTTTCGGCGGCGTTGCCACACCGACCACCTGGCGCAGACAGCGAATGTGCGCCGGGCGGGTGCCGCAGCATCCCCCAACGACCGCCACTCCATACTCGTGGACATACTCCCCCAGAATGCGGGCGAACGGCTCCGGCTCCATTGGATAGACCGTTTCGCCATCCACCTCGATCGGCAGACCGGCATTGGGAATGCAGGAGATCGGCTTGCGCGAGTGGCGGGTCATATACCGGATCGCCTCGCGCATATGCTCAGGACCGGTTGAACAGTTCAGACCGATGACATCAACTGGCATCGCTTCCAGAGTAGCAACAATCGCTGGCACCTCAGTGCCGAGCAGCATCTTGCCAGAGAGATCGAGGAACACCTGCGCCTGCACGGCAATATCAGGACGGTTAAGATCCGCTTTTGCGCGACGAATGCCATCGAGTGCTGCTTTCACTTCGAGAATGTCAACGCTTGTCTCAACAAGCAGCACATCGACCCCACCTTCAATCAGCGCCACTGCCTGTTCATAGAAGACATCGGAGAGTTGATCGAACGTTATATCAGAGAGCGACGGATCATCAGAAGAGGGCAACTTGCCAGTCGGTCCCATCGAGCCGGCGACGTAACGTGGGCGACCGTCACGCGCCTCAAACGCATCAGCCATACGCCGCGCCAGGCGCGCAGCAGCAACATTAATTGCGTGCGTCTGATCGGCAAGCCCCCATTCCTTCAGCCGGATGCGTGTCGACTGGAATGTACATGTTTCGAGCACATCCGCACCTGCCTCCAGAAACGAGACATGGATCTGTTCGATGACATCCGGACGAGTTATCACCAGATAATCGCGGGCGCCAAAGGTGTTTTCGCCGCCATAGTCCGCAGCCGTGAGATGGAATCTATCGATACTGGTGCCCATGGCGCCATCGTAGATCAGGACACGCTCGCGAAGGGCTTCGAGGTAGGTTGGTTTCTTCAAGGAAACACCTCGTGATACTTCATATCCAAACTGTCTGCGTGTGATAATCGGGCTGGCGGATGCGACGATTGCGCTTTCTGGCTTGTACAGCAAAAAACCCCACGCACCTGCGTGAGGTTCCGGAAGCCTCATCACCACTCATCTTCCAGCCTGCGCTGCCGGAATTGCCACCCTATAGCCTGCTAATATCGAGAAGCAGCACGTTTCACATCGGCTGCCCGATCCAGTGGCTACGGGTTGGCGGAGCTTCATCGGGCCGGTCCCTCCACTCCTCTGGATGAGCAAATTTATCTAATAGTATAGCATGGGGAAAAAAATAGCGTCAATGTCAATTGATTCATTCTAATGCCTCCGCTTTGCTTGACATCCCGTGCACAGAGTGCTACCATGTATCTAGCGGAGGGGCGGTTAGCTCAGCTGGTTAGAGCGCCACGTTGACATCGTGGAGGTCACTGGTTCGAGTCCAGTATCGCCCACCATTACTGGAGATAAGAACTGGACATAGGGTTCAGTCCGGTTCTTTTTTTCATTTGTAAAAGCGCACTACTGAGACGCCGAGATCGCAGAGGTTTTCAGCTCGCTGTGCCTGCTGCGCCTCTGTGATGGACTGACCTTTGTAGTAGATTCATTTACGGAGCTGAGACGCGGTTCCTTGATGAGACGAATAGTGCGCGTTCTGTTTCTGAGTCTCCTGCTGGTTTGCCCTGCATGCGAGCGTGGGCGGATGTTTCGTTCACGATTCACGATGAATGTGCGTTGCCCGGTATGCGGCATTGTGTTTGAGCGCGGCATAGGGGAGTTCAGCGGTGGGATGGCGATCAACACGGTTGCCACCTCTTCCGTGGCAGTGAGCGGCGCCGCACTGGCTTTCTTCACCAATCTACCGGTGTTGCCGCTGATCCTGGCGCTGACCCTGGTCTCAACTGTTTTTGCACTCTGGTTCTACCGCCACGCCCGCGCGCTGTGGGCAGGCATTCTGTTTCTCACCGGTTCAGTACAGGAAGATTGACAATGACCATCAGTGATAGGTTCCGCGATGTTGTGGTGCGATTGATTCTTGAGCGCCCGGCAGCGCGGCAATCAATTTCTGCTTGGGCGGATGCACTTGCTGCATCCGGCGCGAAACTTAAGGCGCGTATGGCAGCGATCGCCGATACGCCTGCCAACCGGCGCCAGCTCCGGCACATTATCGGGCTGGAACGATGGGGGCAGCGTCGTATGCGGGTTGCGCTCGGTGAGCCGTTCATCAACGACGAGATGGATGGGTATCAACCGCCAGTGGATCTGAACCTGGCGGAACTGATCGATGTGTTTCTCAATACACGCGACGAAACAGTGCAGATCGCGCGACAGTGCGCCGCCGATCCCCGCGCTGAGACAGCACTCGTGCGGCACAATCAGTTGGGACCGCTCAGCATTCGAGGGTGGCTGCGGTATCTCGATATGCACGCCAGTCTGGAAGCCCGTCGTTTGCGCTGATTGAGCCAACAAAGGCTTCGAGCCAGCGCCAGACTGCCGCCAGCGCCTCGACATCGGCGACCAAGTAGACGATTGCTGGTGCAAGCATTTCGATGGCGGCAAGCGGAGAAGGTTGCTGGACCCAGCGTTGATAGGCTTCCCAGGCTAGTGTCCAATGGTCTGCGCCAGGGGACCAGGTGCATCCAAGCCAGCGCGCAATAGCTTTCAACCCGCCGCCGCGCTGGTCGCTCAGGCGAGGTGTGGGAAGCACGACTCGCGTGCCAAGTTCACGCCGGGCATCGACCAGGAGCGGCGCAAGTTTCCGATATACTGACGGTTCGGCGCTCTGTTCGAGCATCAGGCGCTCTGCTTCGCCCCAGTGCGCCAGCCTGCCGCCTCTTTCCTGTACGGCGGCGAGGACGCGCCGCCAGCCCTCCCGAACATCCGGCGCCAGGATGAGCGGCACGCCGTTCAGTGTGGTGAAGCGCCCATTCGAGGTCGGATCGACGACGATGATCATGCGGTCGCCCGGCGCGCCTGCCAGACCGAATGCCCACGGTTCACGAGTCAGCGGGTCGCTTTCGATGTCGAGAAAGAAACCGACGTGGGGAAGTTGCGGAGCGCCAGTGCCGGTTGGTTGTGGTTGGTCGCTGAGCAGCGCCTGCGCCTGCAATCGCAGGCGCTCGCTACCATAGGGCAGACGATCCGGCAGCGTTGCAAGAACGCCAGGTTCGAGCGTCACAACCTGTTCTATCCGATGGATGCCGCGCTGACGCAGCGCAATCCCCTGCCGGCGGCTCAATCCGGGAAGGAGTGCAATGTCGCGCGTTTCGTGCGCAGCCGCATCGCACGCCGTTCGCCAGGTGCAGAAAGGGCAATGGTCGTTGTCGAACCAGACAGGCGGGGCTTCTCCGGTTGCAATGATGGCAGCGCGCCAGACCTGAGCAGTGAACAGAGCAAGCGACGCGGATTGGCGTTTAACGAGTGCTGGTCCGTTCCCGCTGGCACCGAGCCAGAGTTCGCCGGGCAGATCGATCGCTTTCCCCTGAGTCTGCCCCACCAACCACCGCCACGCATCGAGCAGCAGTCGATCCCAACGTGTTGGGCGGCTGTGCAATACAATTGCTACCGGGCGGTAGAACCTGCACCGGACGTGGTAGCGGTGCGGATCAGCAGGTCGGGAGCACCGCATAGCGTGTGATTGGCGAAAGGCGCTTCGAGCGCGGCGCTAGCAATCGCTGCCGCACCGCGTTGCATCAACCGGCGGGTCTGATGACACGCTCAGACCACTCAAGTGCGGACAGGTCTTCAAGATCCGGAATCCCGGCGAGGATGTGTCGTTTGTGCGCAGCGCGAAGTGCCATCCGCGCACGTGCATCAGCAGTGGGTGTTACCGGAGGCGGATGAACAGAACGTCGATCAAGCCAGATCCGACGTTCGCAGCGTGCTAGCCATGCCAAATCATCAGCGTCGATCCAGGAGGGAGGGAAAGATGGAACTATTGTGACCGGCTGAGGTTGCTCGTCGATCATACGCCTCTCTGCGATGTCACTGTCATTTCCCGCAGTTGTGCAACAATACCTGGCAAAATCTCCAGAACCACATCGACATCGGCATCGGTGTTCTCACGCCCAAAAGTGAAACGCACTGCGCCGGGGAGCGCAGCCGCAATTTCTGGCGCATGTTCCATCCCGGAAGCGCGGGCTAGGGCGATCAACACGTGTGATGGCTCTAGTGATCCACTGGTGCAGGCAGAGCCACTCGAAGCAGCAATCCCGTGCTGATCAAGCAACAGAAGGATGCTTTCACCCTCGACACCCTCGAACGAAAGGCTGGCATTATTGGGCAGTCGTTGGGTCGGATGACCATTGAGACGCGATCCTGGCACACGTTCCAGAATGCCCGCCACCAGCCGGTCACGCAGACGCGCACAGTGGGCACTGTCGCGCGCGCGGCGTTCTTCCGCCAGGCGCAGCGCCGTCGCCATACCGACGATGCCGGGCACATTCTCGGTGCCAGCGCGTCGTCGTCGTTCCTGCCCGCCGCCGGTGATCTGCGGCAGGAGCGGTGTGCCCCGGCGAACGTAGAGCGCCCCCACGCCTTTGGGACCGTAGAACTTGTGCGCAGCAATGGTCATAAGATCAACGTTGAGCGCACGCACGTCGAGCGGTAACGCACCGGGCGCCTGGACGGCATCAGTATGGAAAGGGATGCCGCGTTCGCGACAGATGGCCCCCAGTTCCGCAATCGGCTGAATCGTGCCAATTTCGTTGTTGGCGTACATGATCGATACCAGCACTGTGTCCGGACGCAACGCGGCGCGCAGGTCTTCCGGTTGCACCAGACCGTTGTGATCGACAGGCAGGAAGGTCGCTTCGAAGCCAAACGCCTGCAAATGTTCGACAGTATGCAGCACCGCGTGATGCTCAATGGCGCTGGTAATGATGTGCGATCCCCGTCCCGCCTGGCGTTGCGCCAGTGCGACGCCACGGATCGCAAGGTTATCGCTCTCCGAACCGCTGCCGGTAAAAATAATCTCACGCGGCGATGCTCCCAGGATCGAAGCGATCTGATCACGTGCTTCGTCGAGTGCATGCAGTGCAGCGCGTCCAATGCGATAGATGCTCGATGGATTGCCGAAATGCGTGGTGAAATAGGGGATCATCGCCTCGAGCACCACGGGATCGACCGGCGTCGTTGCCGCGTGATCAAGGTAGATCAATCGGTCAGTCACATACTCCTCGCTTTGTAGAGACATCAGGGCGCTTCCAGACCGTGCGCTTCGAGCAGCGCCTGATCGGCGAGCAGCATAGCCGTGTTGCCATCTGCGACGATACGCCCCTCGTCCATGATAATCATCCGGTCGAACAGTTCGCGCACCATCAGCATATCGTGGGTCGAAACCAGCATCGTCAGCGGCAGATTGCGCAGCAGGTCGATCAACCCGCGCCGCGCCCGTGGATCGAGACCGGCTGACGGTTCATCGAACGCCAGAATATCCGGGTCCATCGCCAGTACCGTGGCAATCGCAATACGCTTCTTTTCGCCCATACTCAAACGGTACGGCTGCCGGTCGCGGTACGCCTGCATCCCGACCAGCGCAAGCGCCCGTTCGACCCGCGCGCGCACGTCGTCTGCCGATAGCCCCATATGGAGTGGACCGAACGCGACATCCTCAAAGACCGTTGGTGAGAACAGTTGATCATCGGGATTTTGAAACACGAGACCGACCCGCGCGCGCACCTGCGGCAGGTTGCGCTCATTCACCGGAACCCCACCGATCGCAATATGTCCCTTCCCGCGCAGAATACCGTTGAGGTGCAGCAACAGCGTACTTTTGCCCGCGCCGTTGGGTCCGACCAGCGCCACTTTCTCGCCGCGTGCAACAGAGAGCGTCGCGCCACGGAGTGCGACACGCCCATCGGGATAGGCAAAGTGCAGGTCTTCGATCAGGAGCGCTGGCGGTTCAGCGCCTGGCGACGGCGCGAGTGCAATGTCGAGATCACGGAGCAGCATGGACGTATCCTGAACATTATTGTTCAACACTATTGTAGCGTATTCCGTTATCCGTCGGATGGGGTGCTGCGGAGCAGGAACGCTTGCCAGAGCGAGACTGCATCGTAACGCAGCGTCGTCGTTGCACGCCGTGCCGGGTATGTCGGGTCACAGCGCCATTCCCGCTACGTGGATGAGCGCTAGCGCCACGACCGTCCCCGCCAGCGCCCACCAGTCGTGTGCGCGCATCTGATGAGGATTAGCGGTCAGAAAGCGTCCATCGAAGCCACGCGCCAGCATCGCCTGATACACCCGCTCGCTGCGATCATAACTGCGCAGGAACAGTTGCCCGACCATGTTTCCGGTCACCTGCGCGCGCCAGAGAAGCGAGCCGCCGCTTCCCACGCTGCGCGCATCGCGAGCACGCATCAACCGCAGCGCCTCATCGCTCAGGATGGTCAGGTAGCGCACCATAAGACCGATCACCGCAACCAGCAACGGAGGGACGCGCAGGTGGCGCAGCGCATGCAGCAGATCGGGAATAGGGGTGACGGCGGTCAGAACAATTGCCATCTGCACCGACAACCAGCTCCGCGCCAGAATGCTGAAGAAGCGCACCACCCCCGTATCGGTCGCTATCAGCGCGCTGCTGCCGATCTGCCACCCGGCAAGCGGTTGCCCCGGTGTCGTGAACACGACCGTGACGGCGACCAGTGCGAAGGGGAGCGCCACAAACGAGCGCTTAAGCGCAAAGAAGACGCCAATATTCGCCAGCGCGCAAACCAGCGTCACCAGACCAAACGACAGCGCAAACCCAATCCATGCGCCGTCCGGCAGGATGACATTCGAGATGATGAACAGCAGGGTCACGATCACTTTGACCCGCGGCTCAAGGCGGTGGATGCGGCTGGCGCCGTTCTGGTAGCGGTCTGACAGGTGAATGTGTTTCATAAGGG